>Ga0136617_10002614_pt1 | contig 15993 bp, 12 predicted proteins | sample AntDrymUQ3222106_2_FD_129672 | JGI IMG/M metagenome (GOLD analysis project Ga0136617, IMG submission 129672) | Polar desert sand microbial communities from Dry Valleys, Antarctica - metaG UQ322 (21.06) | ecosystem: Environmental > Terrestrial > Soil > Desert | place: Antarctica: Dry Valley...
AACTCGGCGTCGAGAGCGAACTGGTCATCCATTTTGGGGATGCCGTCGGCGTCGGTCCCTGCGCTGGCAAGGTCGATGTAATCGCAGCCGCCCTCGAGGCAAGCACGCATTACATCGATATTGGTGGCAGGAAGAGCAGCGTTCAGGACAATGGTAATGCCAGTATGCCGAATGACTTCGGCAACTGCGGCTCGATCGCCGGCATCCAATCGGATGGCCGACACACGAGGATCGTTGAGCCGTTCCGCTAGGAGGGAAGCGCGGGCGGACACCGCGTCGGCGATGAGGAGTTTCTCGAGCATCGCTTCCTTCACGAATTTGAGGGCGGACACGGTCCCCACCGCGCCGGCACCTAACACCAGGACTTTCACAAACTCCTCTTTTCATTGTTGGCACGGCACTCGGTCTGGCTGCTTGGCCGGTCGATCTGGCTCGGCAACCTCGCCCCCGCCGCTGATGGGGGCTCGCAGCTCAAGGAGATGGTCAGCTGCGAGAGAGGACCCTCCGCTTGGTCGGAGGATGCAAACGTGCTCTTGCTCCGGAGAGGTCGAGTACCTCCCATAGTAGCTTCCTCCCCCCGGCCCCTGTCCAGCCCCCTGCCACCCTGGCGGCTGGTGATCTGCCCCACTTGACCTTTGGCATCCCGGCTTGCTGGCAGTACCGGCAACTACTTACCGGCCCGGCGCTAAACCGGCATGTACCCAATTATCGAATGCTCGGCATGCATCTGGGCCTGGCGAGTCGATTTACCGGACTCTTTCCGGAGCGCCTCTTCAGCGGAGGAGCAAGCTTCCAGGGGTTGCCGACTTTTACGGTTGGTGTATGCTCCACCGAAGCGGAGAGTCCTTCTCTCTCACGTCTTGCAGGCCCTTCCCGGAGTGCAGATGTCTGGCGTCATTCGGCTCGTGACGGAGGTCCCCGGCCCCAAGAGCCGCGCCCTGCTCGCACGGCGCGCCCAAGCGGTGCCGCGGGGCGTACCTGCCGTCACCCCGATTGCTGTAGTGCAAGCGGACGGAGCGGTCGTCACCGATGCTGACGGCAACCGGCTGATCGATTTCGGCGGCGGGATCGGCGTGGTCAATACCGGGCACCGGCACCCGTCGGTTGTTGCGGCCGTCGGGGCCCAGCTGGACCGTTTTGCTCACGTATGCTTTCCGGTCTCCACATACGAGCCCTACGTCGCCCTGGCCGAACGGCTCAACCAGGTCACTCCCGGCAGCCATGCGAAGCGCACTTTCCTGCTGAACAGCGGCGCCGAGGCGGTTGAGAACGCGGTCAAGGTGGCCCGCGCCTTCACCAGCCGTCAGGCTGTGGTCTGTTTCGAGCACGGCTTTCACGGCCGTACCAACCTGGCCCTGGCCCTGACGTCCAAGGTCATGCCCTACAAGAAGGGCTTTGGCCCGTTTGCGCCCGAGATCTACCGAATTCCCTTTCCTTATTGCTATAGATGCGGGGAAGCGGACGGACAGGCGGACAGGCGGACAGGCGGACGGTGTTGCATGGCGAGCCGGGAGCGGCTGGAGCAGATCTTCGCCAGCACGGTCGATCCCGATTCAGTGGCCGCGATCATCATGGAGCTGGAGCTGGGCGAAGGCGGATTCGTTCCGGCACCGAAGGAGTACGTCGACGCGCTGGCGGCGTTCGCCCGCGACCACGGGATTCTCTTCATTGCCGATGAGATTCAGACCGGCTTCGGCCGCACCGGGAAGCTCTTCGCCTGCGAGCACTACGGACTGGTGCCCGACATCATCATCACCGCCAAATCCCTGGCAGGTGGACTGCCGCTCGCGGCTGTGACGGGCAGGGCCGAGATTCTCGAGGCTCCTCAGCCGGGGGGCCTGGGCGGGACCTACGGCGGCAACCCGCTGGCGTGCGCAGCCGCGCTGGCGGTTCTCGAAGCCATGGAGGCGGAACAGCTGCCCGCCCGTGCCGCCCGGATGGGCGATCGGATCCGGGCTCGGTTCTGCCAGTGGGCCACGCGGCACGCCTGCATCGGCGATGTGCGGGGCCTGGGAGCCATGATCGGCATGGAGCTGGTGCAGGATCGCCAGTCTAAGACGCCGGACAAGATGCTGACCCTCCGGCTGCAGGCGGCTGCTCTGGAACGCGGCGTGATCCTGCTGTCCTCGGGCACCTACGGGAACACGGTGCGCGTACTGGCGCCGCTCTCTATATCCGACGAAATCATGGATGAGGGGCTTAACGCCGTAGAAGAGGCGCTGGACGCCGTGGTACCCTCGCGCCCGTGACAGCCGCACCAAAAGCACAGCCTGTGGTCCAGTTTGCCGGCGTCTCCAAGAGCTTCGGCGAGGTCAAGGCAGTCGACGACATCTCCTTTGACATTCGCCGGGGCGAGTTCTTCTCGATCCTGGGTCCATCGGGCTGCGGAAAAACCACCACCCTTCGGTTGCTGGCGGGCTTCGAAGCGCCGGATGAAGACGGTGGCGAGGTTCGCCTTCTGGGCGAGACCGTCAACAAGAAGCGTCCCTACGAGCGCAAGATCGCCATGGTCTTTCAGAACTATGCGCTCTTCCCCCACCTGACCGTGGCCCGCAACGTCTCCTTCGGCCTGGAACAGCGTAAGACCCCCAAGACCGAAATCGAGGGCCGGGTGCAGCGGGCCCTGGAAATGGTGCGGCTCAATCCGGAGGTGTTTTCCGGCCGGATGCCGGGCCAGCTCTCAGGCGGGCAGCGGCAGCGCGTGGCCCTGGCACGCGCCCTCGTGCTGGAGCCGGCCATCCTGCTGCTGGACGAGCCGCTCGGGGCCATCGATCTCAAGCTGAGAAAGGAAATGCAGCTGGAGCTCAAGGCGCTCAACCAGCAGCTCGGCACCACCTTCGTCTATGTCACGCACGACCAGCAAGAAGCCCTGACTATGTCGGACCGCATCGCCGTCATGGATACCGGGCGGGTGGCCCAGCTGGGAACGCCGGCAGAGATCTATGAAAATCCCCGCACCGCGTTTGTCGCCCGATTCATCGGCGAGTCCAACTTCTTCGATGGAAGGGCGGACCGGCGAACCGGCGGACAGTGGGTGGTGGCGCGGCCCGGCGGGGGGACATTCGAGGTCCCGGACCACCCCAGTGTCTCCCAGGCGCAGGATGTTCGGATCGCGGTTCGGCCGGAGTGGATGGACGTGCAGAAGCCCGACTCCATCCCGCCGGGAGAAAACGCGCTGGTGGGCATCATCCGTGACATCATCTACCTGGGCGAGACGATGCATGTCATTGTGACGGTCCCCGGCACCGGCGACGTTACCGTGGCGCTGCGCAACGAGGGTCAGCTCATCAAGCCGCTGCTCTGGAAGCGGGGAGACACGGCGGCGGTTGCCTGGCTCCCGGAGGATTGCCAAATCCTGGAGCAGGAGTAGTGGGGGCAATGCGGGAGCGGGCGCTCGCGTGGCTGTACACCCGGCCGGAAGCCCGCGCCTGGGCTCTTCTGGCGCCGGGCGGGTTTTGGCTGATCGCGTTTTTCCTGGTTCCACTGCTCGTCATGTTCGCCTATAGCCTCATGCCGCGGGGCATCTATGGTGGGGTAGCGCCCGGCTTCACGCTCGAGCACTACACCCGCTTTTTCGACCCGCTGTACCTCCAGGTGCTGAAGCGGACCTTTGCCTGGTCCATCGCCTGCACTGTGATCTGTCTCCTCCTGGGCTATCCCGTGGCGTATGTGATAGCCCGCAGTACCCGGTGGCGCACCCTTCTGCTGTTCCTCGTCGTGCTCCCATTCTGGACCAGCTTTCTGGTGCGCACGTTCGCCATGATATTCCTCATGCGGGACACCGGCCTCTTCAACAGCTGGATGATGAAGGTAGGGTTGATCCAGGAGCCGTTGACTATCCTGTACACGCCGTTCGCGGTGATGGCCGGACTGGTCTACGGCTTTCTGCCGTTCATGATCCTGCCGATTTACGCATCGCTCGAAAAGCTCGATCAGTCGCTGCTCGAGGCGGCCGAGGTGCTCGGCGCGCGGCCGGCCGCACGCTTTCGCCAGGTGACGCTTCCCTTGTCCATGCCCGGCGTCGTGGCCGGCTCGCTGCTGGTCTTCATTCCAGCACTGGGCTCGTTCCTAACCTCCGACCTGCTCGGCGGCGCCAAGCAGGTGATGATCGGAAACCTGGTCCAGAACCAGTTCTCCTCCGCCCGAAATTGGCCCTTCGGATCCGCGGCCTCGTTTATCGTCATGGCCCTGGTCCTGGCAGCGGTCACCTGGTACCTGCGGGTCAGGGATGCTGGAGTGCGCATTGTCCCGCCCAAATGAGCATGCCCATCCCGCGCTGGCTCATGGGGTTCGCCGGCGTCGTGTACTTCTTCCTGCATTTGCCGATTCTGGTACTGGTGGTCTTCTCGTTCAACGACTCCAAGTTCTCGGTGGACTGGCGGGGGTTTACGCTCCAATGGTATCAACGGTTGCTCGAGCGTCCCGATATCCTGAGAGGCCTCAAGGCCAGCCTGATCGTGGGTGGGGCGGCGACCCTCATCTCGGCGGTGTTCGGCACTCTGCTGGCGCTCGCGCTGGCACGCCAGCGGTTTCGGGGGCGGCGGATGTTCGAGGGCTTTATCTATGTGCCGATCGTAACACCCGAGATCGTCACCGGCATCTCGCTGCTCCTCCTTTTTGCGCTGCTCAAGATCCCCCTGGGGCTGACCACTATCACGATCGCGCACGTGGCGTTCTGCATCTCCTTCGTGGTCATCGTGGTACTGGCCCGGCTCGAGGGGATGGATGAGAACCTGGAGGAGGCAGCGATGATCCTCGGAGCCGACGAGGTCACCACATTCTGGAAGGTGACGGTTCCCCAGCTGTGGCCAGGAATATTGTCCGGAGCGCTCTTGGCCTTCACCATGTCCTTTGACGACTTCGTCATCACCTCGTTCGTCTCCGGGCCGGGGTCGTCAACCCTTCCGATCGTGGTGTACGGCATGGTGCGGAAGAATGTGGAGCCGAGCATTAACGCCATCAGCACGATCATTCTGCTTGCCACTGCCATTCCTATATATCTGGCCGACCGGCTGGCGCGGGCGAAGTAGGCGAGCGGGTAAGCGGGTAAGCGGGTAAGCGGGTAAGCGGGTAAGCGGGTAAGCGGGTAAGCGGGTAAGCGGGGTTCAATCGCGTGAAAGCGTGACCGGAAGAAAGGCAAGGGGATGCTCGAGCGCTGTTTGTGGACAGATGGGGCTGAGCCTACCCGCCTACCCGCCTACCCGCTTCCAGCCTCCACTGACGTCGCCATCATCGGCGGCGGATACACCGGTCTGGCCGCTGCGCGCGAGCTAGCCCGGCGCGGGGCTGATGTAACCGTCATGGAGCGGCACCATCTGGGGTGGGGCGCCAGCAGCCGCAATGGCGGTTTTGTACTGCAGGGATATAAGCCCGAGATGGAAGAGCTGGCTCGCATGGTGGGTGCCACCCGCGCCAGGCATATGTTCCAGCTCACTCTGGATGCCATGCACTTGCTGGAGCGTCTGATCACGGAGGAGGGGATCGACTGCGACTTCTCTCACTGCGGCGCCCTGACCCTGGCGGCTAAACCCGGCCACCTATCCGCCCTGGAACACAGCGGCCGGTTCCTGCGTGATCAGCTGGGCTACGAGACTCAGCTTCTGGCTCGGAAGGACATGGGGCGGGAGATCGGTTCCGCCCGATACCATGGCGCACTGCTCGATCCTGGTGGATGTTCTCTACAGCCGGCCAAGTATGTCGCGGGTCTCAGCCAGGCGGCGGCGCGGTCAGGTGCACGCCTCCTGGAAAACACCGATGTAGTGAGCATCAAGAAGGCGTCCGGCGGCTTCGAGGTCGGAACCGAGCGAGGTGCAGTGCGGGCTCGCGAGGTCCTGGCGGCCACCAACGGCTACACCCCGTCGGCGCTCGGGGCATTCCGCCGGCGCGTTATTCCTATCGGCAGCTACATCATCGCCACGGAGCCCCTGGCTCCCGAGGTGGCTGGGCGGCTGATGCCGAGTCAGCGCGTGATGAGTGATACGAAGAACTTGCTGTACTACTTCCGGCTTTCGCCGGATAAGAGAATGGTGTTCGGTGGCAGAGCGTCCTTCACTCCGGCGAGCCCCCGCCGTAGCGCTGGGATTCTTCGCGCCGGCATGCGCGAGGTGTTTCCGGAACTGGATGGGGTGAAAATAGAGTACGCCTGGTCGGGCAAGGTGGCGTATCCTGTCGATCATCTCCCCCACGCCGGTAGACTGGGCGGTGTGCACTACTCGATGGGCTATTGCGGGCACGGCGTCGCGCTGGCCACCTACCTGGGCACCCGCATGGGCCAGGTCATCGCGGGCGCGGGCGAGCTTCCCGACCTCGGCGGCAAACGGTTCAAGGCCATCCCGTTGTTCAATGGTTTTCCCTGGTTCCTCCCGTTGGTGGGAGGCTACTACCGAATTCGTGACTGGCTGAGCTGAAGTCCCGAGGCTTTAAAACGGCAACACCAAGAGGTATTTCCTTGAGCAAGCGTAAGGAAGTCAAACAGCTGGTGAAGCAGCTGGAGCGCGGCGGCGTTTCGCGGCGCGAGTTCGTTTCCCGAGCTTTGACTCTCGGCTTGAGTCTGAGCTCGGTAGGAGTGTTGCTGGGCGCCTGCAAAGACAAGCGGGGAACAGTCGGCAGTGGGGGTGAAACTGCCGACGGGCCCATGGCCGAGCTGGGTCCGATTGAGAAGAAGCTTCATCTCTACAACTGGTCGGACTACATCGCCGAAGATACGGTGGCGAACTTCGAGAAGGAGTTCGGGGTCGAGGTGACCTATGACACTTATGAGAGTAATGAGGAGATGGTGGCCAAGCTCCAGGCGGGGGCAAGTGGCTATGACATCGTGGTGCCGACTGGGTACATAACGCCGGTTCTGGTAGCGACCAGCCTTATCGAGCCTCTCAGCAAAAAGCACATCACCAACGGGGGTAATCTCTCACCGCTCTTCCGAAAGCTTCCCTTCGATCTCGAGGACGAGTATACCGTACCCTGGCAGTGGGGCACCACCGGCATCGCTTACCGCACCGACAAGATCAAAAGTCCTGTGGACAGCTGGAACGTCTTTCACGATGGCAAGTACGCCAATAAGCTCACGATGATGGACGACGGCCGCGAAGTCATCGGCGCCGAGCTCCGCCGCCGCGGCCACTCGCTCAACTCCACCGATCCGGCCAAGTTGGCCCAGGCTAAAGCCGGCTGCATCGACGCGAAGCAGAATCTGAAAGCCTACATCTCCGCGCCAGTGAAGGCGCAGCTCATCTCGGGCGACGTCTGGATCTCGCAGCTCTGGGACGGCGATACGGCCCAAGCGAGGAAGGAGCAGCCCCACCTGGCATTTGTCATCCCGAAGGAAGGCTGCACCATCTGGAGCGACTCGATGTGCATCCCCAGAAACGCACCCAACAAGCGAGCGGCGCATGAGTGGATCAACTATATCCTGCGGCCTGAAGTAGGCGCCGCCCTGTCCGAGGCAACCGGCTATGGCACACCCAACGCCGCCGCTGCCGGAGTGATGAAAGAAGTGGTCCCTTACCCCACCGAGAACCAGCTCAAACGGCTGGAGTATCAGGCCGACCTGGGTCGGGACACTGCCACGTGGGACCAGATATGGACCGAGATCAAGTCGGCTTGATTAGAAGACAGGCAGGACGGGAAAGGCGGGAATGCGCATCCACCTCGTCCGCCCACCTCCCCGTCCTTCCGTCCTTCCTCTACAAATGGAGCGCCGATTAATTGCGGCTATCGACTGATGAAGTTTTGCAGCAAACCCGGCGATACCTCGATCTCATAGGAGGCCGCCATCTCTCGACTGCGGAAAAGCAGTCGTTTATCGCCGAGACGGTCGAGAGCTACGAGCGGTATTACAACCGTGGCTTTATCAGCTATCGGAAGGCCGTCACCGAGGCGGGACAGTTCGCGGCCCTCGAGTGGTCGGGCGAGGGCTCGATGCTGTGGGATCTGCTCGGTCGGGAGTACATCGATTGCCTGGGAGGCTTCGGCATATTCAGCGCTGGGGTAAATCATCCCAAAGTCATGAAGGCCGTTGCCGATCAGATGCAGCGCATGGCCCTCAACAGTCAGGAGTTGCTGGAGCCCTGGCGCGCGGCACTTGCGCGGGTGTTGGCCGGGATCACACCGGGAGAACTTCAGAACTCGTTCTTTATAAACAACGGCACGGACGCCATCGAAGGAGCCATCAAGCTCACCAGGCTGTTCACCAGGCGAAACACATTCATCTCCGCAATCGGCGGGTTCCACGGGAAGTCTATGGGATCGCTGTCGCTGATGGGAAAGGCATCGTTTCGCGAGCCGTTTGAGGCGGGGCTGCAGGATGTGCGCTTCGTGCCTTACGGCGATGGCGAGGCTCTGGAGAGCGAGTTCCGCCGCTGCGAGGCAGTCGGGGTTCAGATCGCAGGAGTGGTCCTGGAACCGGTTCAGGGAGAGGCGGGTGGGGTGGTTCCGCCGCCTGACTTCTTTCCCCGAGCACGGGAACTGTGCACCCGGTATGGGGCGCTGCTCATTGCTGATGAGATCCAGACTGGAATGGGCCGCACCGGCAAGCTCTGGGGTGTGGACCACTGGAACGTCGTTCCCGACATCATGTGCGTGGGCAAGTCGATAGGTGGAGGCGTCATGCCCCTCTCGGCCTTCATTTCGACCGCGGCCATTTGGGAAGTTATGGTCCCGAACCCCATCATCCATTCCACCACATTTGGGGGCAACCCGCTGGCGTGCGCTGCCGGGCTTGCTGCCATAGAAGTGACCTTGGAGGAAGACCTTCCAGGTCAGGCAGCGATCAAAGGCGAGTTCCTTCTCCGTGAGCTCGGCTGTCTTCAAGAGAAGTACCCCAGTGTCCTCAAAGCGGCTCAGGGCAAGGGACTTCTAATTGGGATGGAGTTCCCGCAGCAGGAGATCGGCTGGAAAGTCGCTTCCGGCCTGTTCAGGCGGGGGGTGCTGGTAGCTGGAACCTATTCGAAAGCCCAGGTAATCCGTATCGAGCCGGCCCTTGGCATACCTATGGAGCTGCTCCAGGAGATGCTGAATCGGCTGGAAGACACCTTCAGGGAGGTGGCTAAGGAGATGTAACGACGCTGAAGCGGGGCCAGACAGCAGAAGGGCGACCTGGCTGGTCGCCCTTTTGGCGTTTGGCAGTGGACGATCAGCTGAGCGTCAGTCTATGCTGTAACCGCTACTGGTGTAGGTCGAAGCCCTCAATGTGCAGATCGAGGTTGTGGTTGGCCCGAAGGCCGACGACGCCCTTAGTGATCAGTTCCTTCGTGTCCATGGCGTGAACCGTCTGCCCGTTGATTTTGAACTCGACTTTCCTCGCATTCTGTTTGGCATCGATCTCGAGCAGGTTGGTGGCTTTGCCCTCCGAGTCGCCTTTTTTTACAGCTGCATGCGAGGTCCAGCCGGTCGTAATTGCGGTGGTCTTCTCGCCGTCACGCCGCTTAATCAGATAGGTACCGTCGTCCCGGACCAGGAAGTAGGTGTACTTCAGGTCCTTGCCGGCGAGCGCCTGTCCTCCCATGAACAGCCCATAACCCTCGGAATGCTTGAGCTTTTTCGTCTGATGAAACTTGGCCAGGGTATGAAACGGTCCGTTGGCCTTGTCCTTTTCACGGTAGAGAATCGTTGCCGGACCTAGAGTCAGGTGGTAGCCCGGATCCATAGCCACGAACTTCACGCTTTGCGAGTCTCCCTGGCCGTCGGGCCTGGCAGACCACCCAGTCGGGAGCGAGCCCCCACCCTTAACGGTTTGATCGGAGTCGTCCTTTGCCGCGCCCGAGGTTTGAGCCGCACCGGGAGGTGCCGCGAGCAGGCTGAGTGCAAGAAAAGTAGTAAAGCCGATAGTACGCATGTTGTTACCTCTTGGCACGGTGTCGGGTTGCGTTGATCGATCCGATCTGACTAACTTCGGCTACGAAGGTGAGGTCATTCCTCTTCCGGAGAGGGTTTTGATGTACTGGTTCGGCGTCCTCTTCGCCTCCATCGGCGCGGCGCTCATCCTGGGAGCGCTTACCTACGTGTCGATCCTCATTGGTGTTCTGGTGAACTTCATGATCATTCTCATGAGCGGCCCGCTTATCGACAAGTTTTTGGCCAAGCGCGGGCGCCGCTCGGCCTAGACCGGCGGTTTGCTTTCGGAAGGATCATCTCCGCCGAGTTGGTCCGGCGTATTGGCCGACCGTAAGGCCGCGTCGTAGTTGATCTTGAGACTTCCCTGCAGCTCCCTCAGACCGCGTACTTTCAGGGACATACCTCCCCCGCCTCGGACCAGCATGCTCATGCGTCCTGCCGTATCGGCCAGGCTGCCCAGGCTCAACGAGGCGGCGTTTCCCTTGATGTCGTCCAGCAGCCGCCCCAGTGCCCGCAGGAGAGATTCGTCCACCCGAGGGCCCGCCATCTGCTCGACGACGCTATAGATGCGCTGGAGTTTCTGAGGCAGAAGCTGCAGATAGGCCAACTGCGCCTGCTGGCGGCTCGACAGTTTAGATGCCATTGTCCCGGGAGCTCGAGAGGGGGAAAATCTAGCACAAGGGACCGACCATGTCGCGGGTGAATCTCCGATCGGCCTGCTCCGTAGTGTGCAGGTTCTCCGGGCGTGCCAAACTGAAATGTGACCCAACACGTCTCATGTCATCAGCCGCAGGGTTACCGCTATGAAGATCTCCGATATGTCCATCCGCCGGCCAGTACTGGCCAGCATGCTCAGTCTGGCGCTGGTGCTCTTCGGGGTCATCGGGTACACCCAGCTGGCGGTTCGAGAGTTCCCCGACGTGGATGCCCCGATTGTCTCGGTTACTACCGTACTTCCTGGGGCCAACCCCCAGGTGGTGGAATCCGCGGTCACCGACATTCTGGAGGAGGAGCTGAGCACCGTTGAGGGATTGCGTACCCTTACCAGCTCCAGCGGTGAAGGGGTCAGCAACATTACGCTCGAGTTCAATCTGGAGCGCGGCGTCGAAACGGCGGCTCAGGATACCCGAGACAAAGTTGCTCGTATCAGGGAACGTCTGCCCGAGGACGTCGAAGAACCGGTGGTGGCAAAGCAGGATGCCGACGCTCAGCCGTTCTTCTGGCTGGCCCTATCCGGAGAAAATTACGATCTGCTCCAGCTCACCGACATCGGCGACCGGCTGGTGAAGAGCCGCTTGCAGACCCTGCCCGGCGTAGGACAGGCCCGAATCTTTGGTGAGCGCCGCTTCTCCATGCGGGTTTGGCTCTCCGCTTCCGAGCTCTCAGCCAGGAGCCTCACTGTCCAGGATGTGCAACGCGCCATTCGAAGTCGTAACGTCGAGGTTCCGGCGGGCCGAATAGAATCGGAGAGGCGAGAGTTCACCGTGCGGTCCCTGGGCGAGCTAAAGACGCCGGAGGAGTTTGGGAACCTGGTTGTCAGCAACACCGACGGCATTCTGGTCAAGCTAAAGGACCTGGCTCGCGTCGAGCTGGGTGCCGAGGACGAGCGGAGCGAATTGCGCTTCAAGGGCACTCCATCGGTGGCCATCGGGATTATTCGGCAATCGAAGTCCAATATCATATCGGTCGCGGACGGAATTCGGGAGGAGTTGCCTCGGATTCAGACGTCCCTTCCGCCAGGTGTTTCGGTCAACGTCGGCTTCGACCAGTCGGTGTTCGTAAAGCGCTCTATTAAGGAAGCGGAAGAGACCCTGCTCATCGCCGCCTTGCTGGTGGTGATCATCATTTTCCTCTTCTTGAGGAATCTCCGGGCCACGATCATCCCGGGCCTGGCCATCCCCACGTCCATCGTGGCGGCGTTCGCCATCATGTACTTCATGGGATTTTCCATCAACAACTTCACCCTGCTGGCGCTGACTCTGGCCATCGGCATCGTGGTGGACGACGCCATCATCGTCCTGGAGAACGCTTACCGGCACCAGGAAGAGCTGGGCGAGGCTCCCGAGGAAGCGGCCATCAACGGAACCCGGGAGATAGGCTTCGCGGTGCTCTCCACCACGATAGCCCTGGTAGCCGTGTTCACTCCGTTGGCCTTCCTCAAGGGTTCCACCGGCCGGCTGTTCAATGAGTTCGGCGTAGCGGTGGCGGGCTCCGTAATCATCTCGGGCTTCATCGCGCTTACCCTGACGCCGATGCTGTGCGCCAAGATTCTCCGGGTTCCGCCCCGGCATGGAACGCTCTACCGGATCCTGGAAAACGGGTTCAACCGGCTTGCTACAGGGTACGCGCGTACCCTGGCGCTGGCACTCCGGCACCGGCTGGTGGTGGTTGGCCTTACCGTGCTGGTGACGGCGGGAGCGGTTCTGGTATTCCGCTCACTGAAGCGGGAGTTCGTGCCGCAGGAAGATCGCGGCTGGTTCCTGACATTTATCATCGCGCCCGAAGGCTCGTCCCTGGCCTACACTGACAGCTACCAGCGTCGAGCCGAAGCAATCCTCAACAAGACCAAAGAAGTCAACAGCTTCTTCAGCGTGGTCAACATCGGTGACGGAGTCAGCCGGGGGATCATCTTCACCAACCTCCACGACTGGTCAGAGCGCGACCGGTCGGTACAGGAGGTCATAGATGAGGTGCAGGGACAGTACTTCGGCATCCCAGGCGTGTTCGCATTCGCCAACAACCCACCTGCATTCGGTTGGGGGAGCCCGGTGAACTTCGTCGTCCAGCACTCAGACTTCGAGCTGCTGTCAAAGGGGAATGACACTCTACTGGCCCGTGCCCGGCAGATACCGGGACTGGTCAACGTCGACAGCGACCTCCGGGTCAACAAGCCGCAGCTTACAGTGAGCTTCGACCGAGACAGAGCCGAGGACCTGGGAGTCGCGGTGGGCGATGTGGCGACCACGCTCCAGGTGCTTCTCGGCGGTAACCAGACGGGAACCTTCACTCGGGCCAACAAGCAATACGATGTGATCGTGCAGCTCGACCCCCAGTCGCGGGCAACGCCGAGTGATATGACCGGGCTCTATGTGCGTGGGCGCGAAAATCAACTGGTGAAACTGGAAGCGCTGGCTAGCGTGCAGGAAGGGGTGGGTCCGCGGGAGCTCAATCACTTCCAGCGAGTGCGTTCGGCCACCATCACCGCCAGCCTGGCGCCAGGCTACACGCTGGGGGAGGCGCTCGATACTCTTACCACCCTCGCGAATGAGGTCCTGCCCCGCGGCAGCAGTACCGCGCTGGCCGGCGAGTCGCGCGAGCTCGAGGAAAGCGGCGCGGCGCTCTACTTCGCCTTCCTGCTGGCGCTGGTGGTGGTCTTCATGGTGCTTGCCAGCCAGTTCGAGTCACTGGTGCACCCGTTCACGGTACTTCTCGCGGTGCCCCTGGCCGTTACCGGCGCCCTACTGACACTCAAGCTGGCCGGTTCGACCCTGAACGTGTATAGCCAGATCGGTATGATACTGCTGATCGGCCTGGTCACGAAGAACTCCATTCTGCTGGTTGAATACATCAATCAGCTCAAGGAACGCGGGATGGACACCATGGCTGCGGCACAGGAAGCCGGCCGGATTCGTCTCCGCCCGATCCTCATGACGTCGGTTGCCACCGTGGCCGGTGCGCTTCCGATCGCGCTGGGACTGGGGGCCGGGTCGCTGAGCCGCAGGCCCTTGGGCTACGCGATTGTGGGTGGATTGATTTTTTCCACCGTGCTCACCCTGTACGTAGTCCCCGCGGTGTACGTGATCTTCGACGCTGTCTTCCAGCGCAGGAGAGTCCGGGCGCAGAGCGCGAGCGCCACTCTCACTCCGGCGGAGGCAGACTGATGCTGCTGCTGTTGCTGGCGCTTCAGTCTACGCCGGTGCCTTCGGCCGATTCGGTTTCGGCCGCCGACTCCATTCCCCGGATCACCCTGAGTCAGGCAATCAGCCGGGCTACCAAATTTGATCCGGAGTATGTCCGCGCCCTCGGTCAGATCGATGACGCGGAGTGGGGCCGCCGGGCGGCTATGCTGGCGTTCTTCGTTCCATCGGTGGAGCTGGGGCTGGATCAGACCAGGTACTCGCAGAGCTTCTTCAACCCGGCCGATCCGGCCAATCCCACCAGGACACTCGTGGTGGGACGGGCCAGTGCCAACTACGAGATCTTCAGCCTGCGAAAGTTCACCGAGCTGTCTCGTACCAGGGCGGATATCAACAGCGCCGAGGCAGGCGAGCTGGAGCAGCGGTTCCGTGCGGCCCTGGAGACCGAATCGAGTTACTACGACGTCCTGGTGAATCAGGAGCTTGCGAGAGTGACCGGGGAGCGGGCTCGACGCGCTCGGCAGGGACTGGGTGTTGCTCGTGCGCGGGTGGCATCCGGCGCGGCAGTTCAGACCGACTCCTTACAGCTGGTTCTGGAGCTCACCCGCGCCCAGGTAGAGAGCCTGCGACAGCAGAACGCACTACGCACCGCTCAGCTGGAGCTCGGGCGCCGGGTCGGCGCTTCCGGTCCGGTGGATGCCGTGCCGCCCGCTTCGCTGCCATCCGGTCTGCCGATCAGCCTTCCTGATGCCCTGCGAATGGCTCTGGATCAGGGGCCCCAGTACCGCGCGGCGCGGGCCAACGAGAACTCGGCCGAAGCGGCCCTGCGGGCGCAACGAGGCGACTACTTGCCGGTACTCAGCATCGGCGGGGTGCATCAGAGGTACGACACAGAGATTTTTCCCAGTGCATCCAACGTAAATTCGGTCACCTTCAGCCTTACTTTCCCGCTCTGGAATAACGGCCAGCGGGAGATTCAGGTAACCCGGGCGCGAGTGAACCGGGACGTTGCACGTACTATTCGGGAGGACCTGGAGCGAGTAGTACGCCGGGACGTGAACACCTCCTACAATGACTATCAGACCAGCGCGGCGTCGGTGGAGCTTGCATCAGTAGGAGTAACCGTAGCCACTCAGAACTACCGCATGCAGGAGCTGCGTTATCGGTCAGGGGCCAGCACCATCCTCGACCTCCTGGATGCTCAGGTCAACCTGGCCCAGGCAGAGGCAGACCTGATTCGGGCCCGCTACGAAGCCAGACTAGCCCTGGCACAGCTGGAAGCAATTCTCGGCCGAAGACTATTCACGAACAAGGAAGCCCCGTGAGACCGAACCATGTGACATCGATACTGCTGGCCACACTGGCGGCCTGCAACAAGGCCGAGTCGACTGCTGGAGAAGGTGCTGGTGCACCGGGCAATGCTGGACCACCGGCCATGCCGGTGGAAGCCGCTAACGCCCGAGCCGATACGGTCGTGGACGCCATCCTGGCAACCGGCCAGATAGCCGCTCTGCAGTCGATCGAGCTTCGACCGGGCATCGAAGGGCGTCTGGTCCAGATTCTGGTGCGCGAGGGCTCGCCCGTCACCAGGGGGACTCCGCTGTTTAAGATCGACGACGCCGAGCTGAAAGCTCAGGTGGCGCAGATCGAAGCCGAACGCGACTTGGCGCGGCAGTCGCTGTCCCGTACCCGCGATCTTCTGAAACAGAAGGCCTCGTCTCAGGCAGAGCTCGAACGGGCCGAAGCCACCATGCGGAGCAATGAGGCGCAGCTCGAGTTGCTTAAGGTGCGCCTGGGCCGCACGCTGGTTCGGGCGCCCTTCTCCGGCGTGATGGGCCAGCGCCTCGTGAGCATGGGAGACTATGTCACAACCAGCACTCGTCTGGCAGCCTTGCAGACGGTCTCCCCCCAACGCGCCACTTTTCAGGTGCCGGAGCGTTACGCCGAGCAGGTCAAGCCCGGCCAGGAGGTCACTTTCCGGGTGGCTGCACTGCCCGGGCGAGAGTTTACCGGGAAGGTCGACTTTGTCGATCCGATCGTCCAGCTTCCCGGGCGCACGATTCTGGTTAAGGCACAGGTGCCTAATCCGCGGCGGGAGCTTCAGTCCGGCATGTTCATCGAGGCAAGACTAGCCACCGCCGTGCGGCCGAGCGCCGTAATCATTCCCGAAGACGCGGTTCTTCCGCTGCAGGGGTCGAACTTCGTGTGGGTGGTGGCCGACGGAAAGGCCACCCGGCGTCAGGTAGAGCTTGGCGTACGCACCCCGGGCTTCGTCGAAGTGAAGACAGGGGTCGAGAACAGCGAG
>Ga0136617_10002615_pt1 | contig 15993 bp, 17 predicted proteins | sample AntDrymUQ3222106_2_FD_129672 | JGI IMG/M metagenome (GOLD analysis project Ga0136617, IMG submission 129672) | Polar desert sand microbial communities from Dry Valleys, Antarctica - metaG UQ322 (21.06) | ecosystem: Environmental > Terrestrial > Soil > Desert | place: Antarctica: Dry Valley...
GAGCGGCTCGTGCCCATGCTGGCCCGTAGCGGCGGTCTCCCCCGGGACGAGGAGGGCTGGGGCTTCGAGGTCAAGTGGGACGGCATCCGCACGCTTCTCTACTGCGACCACGGCCACATCGAGCTGCAGGGCCGTAACGGGACGGACTTCACCGCGCGCTATCCCGAGGTCCGCGAGCTGGCCCGCGTGCTGGGCGCCCGGCGGATCATCCTCGACGGCGAAGTCGTGGCCTTCGACGAGGCGGGGCGGCCGAGCTTCGAGCGCCTTCAGTCACGCATGCACCTGGCCTCGGACTCGGCCGTCAAGCGCCGCATGCGCGACATCCCGGCCACCTACGTGGCCTTCGACCTGCTCTACCTCGACGGCCGCTCGACGATGGCGCTGGCCTACGCCGAGCGGCGTGAGGTGCTCGAGGCGCTCGGGCTCGAGGGCCCGGCCTGGCGCGCTCCCGCCTACCACCGCGGCGAGGGCAGCGCCCTGCTGGCGGCCACCAAGGAGCTCGGCATCGAGGGCATCGTGGCCAAGCGCCTCGACGGAAGCTACGAGCCGGGCCGGCGCTCGTCGGGCTGGGTCAAGATCAAGAACATCTGCGAGCAGGACGTGGTGATCGGGGGCTGGGCGCCCGGCGAGGGGCGGCGCAGCGGCCACGTGGGGGCCCTCGTGACCGGCCTCTACGAGGACGGTCGCCTGGCCTACGCCGGCAAGGTCGGCACCGGCTTCACCGACCGCACGCTGGCCATACTCGAGCGCGAGCTGAAACCGCTCGGTCGCGACAGTTCCCCCTTCGAGGGGCGCGCCGCGCCGAAGGGCACGATCTTCGTCGAGCCCCGGCTGGTGGCCCGGGTGGAGCTGCGCGAGTGGACCAAGAGCGGCACGATGCGCGCCCCCTCCTTCAAGGGGCTGCGCGACGACATCGATCCGCAAGATTGCACCCGTGAAGGAGGTTAAAAGCCAAAGGTCGAGGTAGATTGGGAACCATGCCACGTGCGATCTGGAGCGGCGCGATCAGCTTTGGCCTGGTCAATATTCCCGTAAAGCTGTACAGCGCGGTCTCGCGCAAGACCGTGCGCTTTCACCAGATCGACGCGGAGTCCGGCGTCCGGGTGCGCCAGAAGCGCGTGGGCGGTGACGGCGAGGAAGTGGCCTACGAGCAGATCGTCAAGGGCTATGAGATCGGCCCCGACCGCTACGTCACGATCTCGCCCGAGGAGCTCGAGTCGCTCGAGCCGCAGAAGACCCGCACGATCGACATCGAAGACTTCGTCGACCTCGAGGACATCGATCCCATGTTCTACGACCATCCCTACTACCTGGCGCCCGACACGGGCGCGGCGAAGGCCTACCGCCTGCTGGTGGACGCGATGGACAGCTCGGGCAAGGTGGCAATCGCCCGTGTGGTGCTGCGCTCCAAGGAGCACCTGGTGGCCATCCGGCCGCGGTCCGGTGTCCTGGCCATGGAGACCATGCTCTTCGCCGACGAGGTTGTGCCGCCCGACGCGCTCGACGAGCTCTCCGGGGACGCGGAGGTCCAGACCAGCGAGCGCGAGCTGGCCATGGCCCAGCAGCTGATCGAGTCGCTGACCTCGGACTTCGAGCCCGAGAAGTACCGCGACGAGTACCGCGAGCGCGTGCTCGATCTGATCGAGCGCAAGGCGCAGGGTGAGACGGTGGTGATCGAAGCGCCCGCCGAGGCCCCGGCCAAGGTGCCCGACCTGATGGCGGCGCTCGAGGCCAGCATCGCCTCGGCCAAAGGCCAGAGCAAGCCCAAGCCCAAGGGCAAGCGCGCCCCGGCGAAGAAGAAGGCCGCCGCGAAGGCCTAGTTGGCTCCCGCCCGCCTGGAGGTCCAAGTCGAGGGGCGTACCCTCTCCCTCTCCAATCTCACCAAGGTCCTGTACCCCGCGGTGGGATTCACCAAGGGCGAGGTGATCGACTACTACACCCGCGTCGCGCCTGCGCTGCTGCCGCACCTGCGCGACCGCCCGCTCACGCTCAAGCGCTATCCCAACGGCGTCGAGGCCGGGCACTTCTACGAGAAGAACTGCCCCTCACACGCGCCGCAGTGGGTGCGAAAAGAACGCGTCAACACGATCGACTACTGCGTCTGCGACGACCTGGCGACGATGGTCTGGCTAGCCAACCTGGCCGACCTGGAGCTGCACCCCTCGCTTTCCCTGGTGGACGACATCAACCGCCCGACGGTGATGGCCTTCGATCTCGATCCCGGCGAGCCCGCCGGCCTGGCCGAATGCTGCGAGGTGGCGGTGCTGCTGCGCGACGCGCTTTCGGCGCTGGGTCTCGAGAGCTTCGCCAAGACCTCGGGGTCGAAGGGCATCCAGGTTTACGTGCCCCTGAACTTCGACGGCGTCGACTACGACCACGGGACCAAGCGTCTCTCCCAGGCACTCGCGCGCCACCTGGAGGCCGCGCATCCGAAGCTGATCGTCTCCCAGCAGAAGAAGGAGCTGCGGCGCGGCAAGGTGCTGATCGACTGGAGCCAGAACGACGAGCACAAGACGACCGTGTGCGTGTACTCGCTGCGCGCGCGCGAGCGGCCGACCGTCTCGACGCCGCTGCGGTGGTCCGAGCTCGATGACCCGGCCGCGCTGGTGTTCGAGGCCGCCGACGTGCTCGAGCGGGTAAAGCAGCACGGCGACCTCTTCGCCCCGGTGGTCGAGCTCCAGCAGGAGCTGCCCTCCTTGTGAGGATCCGGGAGGTCGTGCTGCCCGCCTCCGATCCCGAGGCGCTGACCGATTTCCACGCCGAGTTCGCCGTCTCGACGAGCGTTCGCTTCGAGCCGGGCCCGGATGTCTGCTCGCACTGGGCGCTCAATGTGGCGCCCCAGCGCTTCGAGGAGGCGGTGGCCTTCGCCGCCCGGCGGGTGGAGCTGCTGCACCACGACGTTGCCTTCGATGCCTGGCGGGCCCGCTCGGCCTACTTCTTCGACCCGGCCGGAAACATCGTCGAGCTGATCGCCCGCGAGCGCGCGCCGGGCAGTGAACTGTTCCTCGAGGTGAGCGAGGTCGGTCTGCCGGTCAGCGACGTCGGCGCGGCGGTGGAGTTCTTCGAGTCAGAGGTGGGGCTGCCGCACTTCAGCGGCGACCGGAAGGAGTTCAGCGCGGTGGGCGACGATCGCGGCCTGTTCATCGTCGTGCCCGTCGGCCGGCCCTGGCTCTTCACCGACCGGCCGGCACCCGACCATCCGCTCGTAATCACGATCGCCGCCGACCGCCACGACGTCGTGGAAATACCGGGCTCTCGGCACACGCTGCAGCTAGCCTCTGACTGACATGGTCGATTGGTCACTGGCCCGGCAGGTCGCGCGTCTCGCGGGAGGGTCTCCCGAGGTCGATGGCCCCGATCCCGACATCGTCGCGCTGTGCGCCGAGATGGAGCAGCACGTGGCCGCCTATACGAGCCTGCGGCCGGGGTCGGCGACTCCTGCTCCCGAGCTCGTGGGCCGCGACGAGTGGGCGGCGGTGAACATCGACTCCCTCGGGGGGATGATCAACCCGGTGGCCGAGCGCCTCGAGCAGCGCCTCGAGTTCGCCGGGCCGCTGGCCGGGGCACTGCAGGCCGGGGCCACGGCCACCCTCGCCGCCGAGGTCGGTCTGGTGATGGGCTACGTGTCCACGCGGGTGCTCGGCCAGTACGACGTCTCGCTGCTCGGCGGCGATGCTCCCCCGCGGCTGCTGTTCGTGGCGCCCAACATGCGCAAGGCAATTCGCGAGCTCGACATAGACCCGGACGCGTTTCACCGCTGGATCTGCGCCCACGAGCTCACCCATGTCTTCCAGTTCCAGGGCGTACCCTGGCTGCGCGAGCACCTGAGCGCGATGGTGCGCGAATACCTCGCCGGCGTGGAGGTGCGCATCGAGCGCGGGGGCGCGGGAGGCCTTCCTTCGCTGCCCAACCCGGCGCGCCTGGTGGAGACCTTTCGCGAGGGCGGGCTGGCCGCGCTCGTGCAGACCCGGGAGCAGCGAACGCTCATGGAGCGGGTGCAGGCAACGATGTCGGTGGTGGAGGGCTATTCCGAGCACGTGATGGACTCGCTCGGCGAGGAGGCCATTCCCAGCCGCGACGCTTTGCGCACGGCGATGGACCAGCGCCGGCGCAACCGCTCCGCGCCGGAGCTCGTGATCGAACGCCTGCTGGGTCTCGACATCAAGATGCGCCAGTACGAGCAGGGCAAGCGCTTCTGCGACGCGGTGGTGAGCGCCGCGGGCATCGAGGTGCTCGACCGGGTGTGGGAAGCACCCGGCTTGCTGCCCACCACGCAAGAGCTCGAGCACCCGGCGGACTGGGTTGCTCGCGTCGGGCCTGCGCCCGCTGCGGCCGCCTGACCGCGATTTTTCGACCGCCTCCGCGTAACCCTCCGCCCGAAGCGGTTTACGTACAGGTGTTCGCTGCTATAGTTCTACCTAACTTAGAAGTAATAAGCTTACGAAGGAGCACATCAATGGCTACCCAGACCCCCACTCAGCGCAAGGCTTCGGCCCAGAAGGCTGCTGCTACTCGCCGTCGCAACGCCGCCAAGCGCCAAGAGTCGACCGCCAAGCGCCAAGAGACGGCTACCAAGCGCCAAGAGACGACCGCCAAGCGCCAGTCAACCGCCGTGGCTTCGCAGACCCCCACGCAGCGCAAGGCTTCAGGCCAGAAGGCCGCCGCCACGCGCCGGCGCAACGACGCCAGGCGCCAAGAGTCCACCGCCAAGCGCCAGGAAACCGCTGCGCGGACCGCAGCAAAGCGCAGCCAGGAGGCCGCCGCCGCGGCCGCTCGGACTCGGGCCCAGGCGGCCGAGACCCGCATCAGGGCCGAGCTCAACACCCTCCAGGCCGTCCAGGCCCAGGCCGAGCGCGCCGTCCTCATCCCGGTGGGCGCCGCCCTCGTGGTGCGTGACAGCGTGGTCGAGGTCGTCGGTCCCTACACCGAGGGCCGCGAGAGCGCCGAGCGCGAGCTCAACAAGCTCGGCAAGCGCGTGTCGACCGACCTGCGCAAGCTCGAGCGCCGCGGCACGACCGCCCGCAACCGCACGGTGCGCGAGGTCAAGCGCACGCGCACGAAGGTGGAGCGCGAGCTTCGCCAGCGTCGCGGCCAGGCCGTGCGCACCGTCAAGCGCAACCGCCGCGAGGCCGAGCGTCAGGTCAAGGCCACGGGCCGTGAGGTCCAGGGCCAGGCCGAGGGCATCGTCAACCGCGTAGCCTCGATCGCCTAGCTCGGCTTGCGCAAGCGCCCTGCTCGGCCGGGCGCGCAGCGACAGCTTCCCCCCGGCCGGCTCGGAGAGACCGGGTCCGGGGTCAGGCTGGCGGCCCCATATCGCCGCCGGTGCAGTCTCTCCTCCCTCAGCCTTCGCCGCCCTTATGGGCGGCGTTGGCCTTTCTGGGCCCCAATGTCGGCTCTGCGACAATGACGGTGGATGCCGACGCAAGAGCAAATCCAGGACGCCCTTCGCAAGGTCATCGACCCCGAGCTGCGCAAGGACATCGTCTCGCTTGGGATGGTTCGCTCGATCGAGATGCCGGAGGAGGGCAGGGTGGACGTAATCGTGTCCCTCACCACCCCCGGCTGCCCGATCCGCTCGCACTTCGAGAAGGCGGTCAAGGACAGCGTGGGCGAGCTGGGCGTGGGCCTGGTCAACGTGAGCTTCGATGTGCTCTCGGCCGACGAGAAACAGACGCTGACCCAGCGCCTGGGGCGCCAGGGGGGACTGCCCGAGGGCGCGCTCGCCGCGGTGAAGAACGTGGTCTGCGTCGGCTCGGGCAAGGGCGGCGTGGGCAAGTCCACGGTCACCGCCAACCTGGCCGCTGCCCTTCAGGCCGAAGGCCAGCGGGCCGCCGTGCTCGACGCCGACGTATGGGGTTACTCGATGCCGCGCATGCTGGGAGTGCACGGGCGTCCGATGGTCTCCGCGCAGCGCAAGATCCTGCCCCTCGACGCACCGGCCGGCGTGAAGGTCATTTCGATCGAGTTCTTCCTCAACGAGCAGGACCAGGCCATCACCTGGCGCGGTCCGATGCTGCACAAGGCGATACGCCAGTTCCTCGAGGATGTGGAGTGGGGCGAGCTCGACTACCTGCTGATCGACCTGCCGCCCGGCACCGGCGACGTGTCGATGACGCTGGCCCAGCTGCTGCCGCAGGCGAAATTCGTAATCGTCACCACGCCCCAGCCGGCGGCGCAGAACGTGGCCAAGCGAGCCGCCGAGACTGCCCTGCGCTTCGATCTCGAGATCGCGGGCGTGGTGGAGAACATGTCCGGCTTCACCACCCCCGGCGGCGAGCGCTTCACGATCTTTGGTGAAGGCGGCGGCCAGGCGCTCGCCGACGACCTCGACGTGCCCCTGCTGGGCAAGATTCCGCTGCAGGAGGAGCTGCGCGTTGCCTCCGACGAGGGGTACCCGCTGGTGCTCGAGGATCCCGACGCCCCGGCCGCGCAGGCGCTGTACCACACAGCCCGCGGACTGATCGCCGCCACGCCTCAGGAGCTGGCGGTGCTACAGGCGCCGAGCGGCCCCCCCGTGCCCGAAGTCACGGGCACGCCGCTGCCGATGGTGCAGTAGACGCGCGGCGGCGCCCGCGCTCAGCCCGCCTGCTGCTTGTAGTAGTCGGCGTTGATCTGGATGAAGTTCTGCCACTCGTCGGGCAGCTGGTCCTCGGCAAAGCACGCGTCGACCGGGCAGGCCTCGACGCAGGCATCGCAGTCGATGCACTCCTCGGGGTCGATGAAGAGCTGCTTGACGTTCTCGTAGTCGGGTTCGTCGGGAGTCGGGTGGATGCAATCGACAGGGCACACCTCGACACAGGAGTTGTCCTTGGTGTCGATGCAGGGTTCGGCAATCACGTAGGCCATGGGTCGCGGGATTCTATCGTTGAGGACATGGCGATCACCTCCAAGATGATCGGCGCCCGAGGGCGCAAGCAGGCCGAAAAGCTGGGCATCGACCCTTCGCGGGTCCCGCCCGGCCAGTACCTGACCCAGAAGTTCCCGGTGCTCACGGTCGGGCGCAGTCCCAAGTTCGAATTGGCCGGCTGGGACCTGCGCGTGGACGGTGAGGTCGAAACCCCGTTTACGCTCAGCTGGGGTGAGCTACAGGAGCTTCCGCAGACGGAGGTGACCGTGGACATCCACTGCGTGACTCGCTGGTCCAAGCTCGACACGGCTTGGCGCGGCGTTCGGGTGCGCGACCTGTTGGGGCGGGCGGCGCCGACCGAGAACGGCACCCACCTGATGGCGCACTGCGACGGCGGCTATACGACCAACCTCCCGCTCGAGGTCGTGATGGCCGACGAGGTGCTGGTGGCTCATACCTACGCCGGCGAGCCGCTCGAACCCGATCACGGCGCCCCGCTGCGCCTGCTGGTGCCAAACCGCTACTTCTGGAAGTCGGCCAAGTTCTTGCGCCGCCTCGAGGTGATGAGCGGCGACCGCATGGGCTTCTGGGAGCTCAACGGCTACCACAACGATGCCGACCCGTGGCAGGAACAGCGCCACTGGTTTTGATGACCGTCGCATGATCCTGCTCACCGGCGCCACGGGGACGGTCGGCTCGGCGCTGCTGCGCCGGCTCACCGCGGCCGGCGAGCCCGTGCGCTGTCTCGTGCGCGATCCGGGTGGACTCGGCGACCAGCGCGTGCGCGTGCAGATCGCCCTCGGCGACCTCGCGGACCCGCCCTCCTTTCGTAACGCGCTGCGGGGCGTCGACACCGTGGTGCACCTGGCCGCGTCCATCCGCGACCAGGCCCACGCGTCGATCGAGGAGCTGAACGCGGTGGCCACGCTGCGGCTGGTGCGGGCTGCCGAGCGAGCGGGTGCCCGGCGCTTCGTGTTCTTCTCGGCCATGGGCGCCCGGGCGCACTCGCGCACCCGCTTCGTTCGCGCCAAGGCGCTTGCCGAGCGGGCGGTCGAGATCTCCGAGCTCGAGACGACGCTCTTCGCCCCCTCGATCGTCTACTCGCCCGGCGACCCCTGGCTGACCCTGCTCGAGCGCTTCTCCTACCTGCCGGCCATCCCGATGTCGGGCTCGGGCCGAGCCCTCTTCCAGCCGATCTGGGCCGAGGACGTGGCCGACTGCGTCCTGGCCGCCCTGATGGCCACCGGACCCCGCCGGCGCTCTTTCGAGCTGGCCGGCCCGGACCTGCTCTCCTACGACGACATCGTGCGGGTGGTGATGAAGCCCACGGGCCGCCACCGGCCGCTCCTGCACTTCCCGCTGCCGCTGGTGCGCAGCAGCCTGAGGCTGCTGGGCGCGGTCGCCGGCCAGCGGGCCTTCGCCACCTGGGAGGAGGCCGAGCTGATGGAGGAGCCGATGACCACGCAGCGGGGAACGGCCGACGCCGAGGCGCTCGGCGTGAGGCCGCTGGCAATGGCGAGCGTGCTGGGGACGGCCTAGAGACGACGAGGGCCCCGCCGAAGCGGGGCCCTGACGCCCGAGGGCGCGAGCCCTCTGCTACCCGCTGAACCGGCTACCGGCCAGGAATCAACGGGGGTCCGGGGGCGTGAGCCCCCGGCTGCCTACTGCGGAAGCCTTTGGCTTCCTTACATCATGCCGTCCATGCCGCCCATGCCGGCGGGCATGCCACCGCCGCCGTCCTTCTCGGGCATCTCGGCGATGATCGCCTCGGTGGTGAGGATGTTCTTCGCGATGGAGGCCGCGTTCTGCAGCGCGGAACGCGTGACCATGGCCGGATCGATCACGCCGCCTGCGACGAGGTCGATGATCTCGCCGGTGTCGGCGTTGAGGCCCTGGTTCTTGCCCTTGGCCTTGCGCACGTCGTTCACGACGACCGAGCCCTCGAGGCCCGAGTTGTCCGCGATCTGACGCAGCGGCTCCTCCAGGGAGCGGCGGATGATCTCCGCACCCGTGCGCTCGTCGCCATCGAAGCCGTCGAGCTGGATGGCGTCCTGCGCACGCAGAAGCGCCACGCCGCCGCCGGGAACGATGCCCTCCTCGAGGGCGGCCCGGGTGGCCTGCAGCGCGTCCTCGACGCGGTGCTTCCTCTCCTTCATCTCGGTCTCGGTGGCTGCGCCGACCTTGACCACCGCAACGCCGCCGGCCAGCTTGGCCAGCCGCTCCTGCAGCTTCTCCCGATCGAAGTCCGAGTCGGTGTTCTCGATCTCGTTCTTGATCTGGTTGATGCGGCCCTTGATGGCGTCGGACTCACCGGCGCCGTCGACGATCGTGGTGGTGTCCTTGGTGACCACGACGCGGCGGGCGCGACCCAGCTGCGAGAGCTGGGTGTTCTCGAGCTTGAGACCCATCTCCTCGGTGATGACCTCGCCGCCCGTGAGGATGGCGATGTCTTCCAGCATGCGCTTGCGGCGGTCGCCGAAGCCCGGCGCCTTGACCGCCACACCGGTGAAGGTGCCGCGCAGCTTGTTGACCACGAAGGTGGCGAGCGACTCGCCCTCCACGTCCTCGGCCACGACCACGATCGGCTTGCCCGACTGGATCACCTGCTCGAGCACCGGCAGGATGTCGCGCACCGAGCCGATCTTCTGGTTGGCGATGAGGATGAAGGGATCCTCGAGGGTCGCCTCCATGCGGTCCTGGTCGGTGACCATGTAGGGCGAGATGTAGCCCTTGTCGAACTGCATGCCCTCGGTGAACTCGAGGTCCATGCCGAAGGTCTGGCCTTCTTCGACGTTGACCACGCCGTCCTTGCCGACCTTGTCGATTGCGTCGGCGATCACGTCGCCGATGTCATCGTCGGCCGCGGAGATGGCCGCCACGCGGGCGATCTGCTCCTTGCCGGAGATCTCGGTGGAGATCTTGCCGATCTGGTCGACGACCTGGTCTACGGCCTTCTCGATGCCGCGCTTGAGAGCAAGCGGGTTCGCGCCGGCGGCCACGTTCTTGAGGCCGTCGCGCACGATGCGCTGGGCCAGCACGGTGGCGGTGGTGGTGCCGTCGCCCGCGACGTCGTTGGTGGCGGTGGCCACCTCGCGCACGAGCTGGGCGCCCTGGTTGGCAAACGGCTCCTCGAGCTCGATCTCGCGAGCGATCGAGACGCCGTCGTTGGTGATGGTGGGAGCGCCGAACTTCTTGTCGATGACCACGTACCGGCCCTTGGGGCCGAGCGTGACCTTGACCGCGTTCGCAACGGCGTTTACGCCGTCCTCGAGCGCGCGGCGCGCCTCTACGTCGTACTTGAGCTCTTTGTGAGCCATATTCTCCTTGCCTTCCTAGCCCGCGACCTTGGCGAGCACGTCCGACTCCCGTAGGACAAGCAGGTCATCGCCTTCGACCTGGACCTCGGTGCCGCCGTACTTCGAATACAGGACCTCGTCGCCTTCGGACACGTCGAGCGGAATCCGCTTCTCGCCGTCCTCGTCCCACTTGCCGTCGCCGACCGCGAGAACCTTGCCGCGCTGCGGCTTCTCCTTGGCCGTGTCGGGAAGGACGATGCCGCTGGCAGTGGTCTCTTCCTCTTCAATCGCCTGAACGATCAGGCGATCTCCCAGAGGTTTGAGATTCATGGGCATACCTCCATCGGGTGCAGTTTTGCCTTTGGCACTCACATCGGGTGAGTGCCAGTCGTTGGCACTCTAGCACGGTGAGTGCCAAGCCGCAGGGCGGCTTGGAGAGCTAATTCTGCTGCGGCGCGGAGGGTCTCAGGCGATCGCGGATCTCGGACGGGCGCTCGGAGATCTGCGAGAAGCGAACGACCGTCACGGTGTCCTCTGTCTCGACCTTGCGGCCGTAGATCTGCTCGAGGAAGTGCACCATCTCGTCGAGACGCCGAAATTCGGGATTGTCGTGCTCGATGTCGCGCGGGGAGAGGTCGCGCACCTGCTTGACCTCCACCGAGTCGATCACCGCCTCGAAGATCTTCTCGCGCGGAGAGTGCTGGAAGCCCACCGTCACGAGCACGACCTCGCCCTTGCGGTACTTGTTGCCCTTATCGCCCAGCCGGATGGTGGCCGTCTTGCGGCCCCGCTTGAGCTGGTCGATGAATATGGGCGAGTAGAAGTTGAGGACGAACACGACGCGCGGAGACTAGTGGACCTCCCGCGAACGTTCCAGGGCGATCGTCGCCATCTCCCTCTCACCCTTGTAGGCGAGCCGGGCCGGCGCCTCCTCGAGCGGAATCCAGAGCGCCTCCTCAACTTCGTGATCGTGGTTCTCGACGCTTCCCGCGCGGTAGCGAAAGAGAAAGAAGGAGACGATCTTCATCACGCGCTCGCCGCCGCGGGCGTACCAGTAGCGGATGTCGCCGAGTTTTTCCACGAGCTCGGTCTCCAGTCCCGTCTCCTCGCGCACCTCACGCCGCGCGGCCTCGGCGGAGGACTCGCCCGGCTCGGGATGGCCCTTGGGCAGCGCGAGCACATCGCCGCGCACCCGCACCACGGCCACGAAGGGCCGCCCGCGCATCTGGCGCACCACCACGCCGCCGGCGGAGAACTCACGAATCAAGGGCGTCGCTCACGAGGGGGACGAAACGCACGGAGGCCACGGGTTCCTCCTTGCCGTGGCGCACACGCAGCAGCTGCTCGTGCCGGCCCCGGGAGACCGGGCACACGAGCGCCGCGCCCGGGGCGAGTTGATCGATCAGTGCCCGCGGGGGCTCGTTCTGGGCCGTCGCGGTAACCGAGATGCCCGCGAACGGGGCGCGGTCGGGCGCGCCCAGGGAGCCGTCGCCGATCCTCACCTCGATGTTGTCGTAGCCAAGCTCGGCCAGAGTCTGGGCGGCCTGGCGTCCCAGGCTCGCGAAGCGCTCGATGGTGATCACCTGCGCGCACAGGCGAGACAGCACGGCCGCGCCGTAGCCCGAGCCGGTGCCGACCTCGAGCACTCTCTCGTGACCTTCGAGCTCGAGCAGCTGTGCCATGCAGGCGACGATCCAGGGCTGGGAGATGGTCTGCCCTTCGCCGATGCGCAGCGCCCCGTCGCGGTAGGCGCGCCGGCGCAGCGGAGCAGGCACGAAGCGGTGGCGCGGTACTTCGGCCATCGCCGCGAGGGTGCGGTCGTCGCTGATCTCGCGGCGGCGCAGCTGGCGCTCCACCATGCGAACGCGCTTGTCAGTGAATGTAGTTTCGAAGTCGTCCCGGGTCATGCACGGTCACCTTGCCCCGGCCGAGGGTGACCACCTCCGCCCGCTCCAGGGTGGCCAGAAATCGGCTGGCGCTCTCCCGCGAGGTGCCGGCCAGGTTGGCGATCTCCGACTGGGTCGCGCGAATGAGCACGTCGGCCTCGGGCGCTCCCTCGGCCTGGCGGGAGATCGTCTGGGCGAGCAGTGCGCTGGCCACCCGGCCGGCCACTGTCTGGAAGGACTGCTGGAGCAGCCGCTCGTTCGTCCGGCTGACCCGCTCGGCGAGCGAGGCGAGCAGCTTGAGCGCGAGGTCGGAATTGCGGCGAACGAGGCGCTGCACGTCTCCGGCCAGCAGAGCCACGGCGGTGGAGGGCTCAACCGCCTCCGCGGTGGCCGAGCGGGTCTCTCCGCGAAACATGGCCAGCTCGCCGAACAGCGAGCCGGCGCGAAGCTCGGCCAGGGCCACCATACGGCCGTCCTGGTGCTCGCGGGTGAGCACCACGGCGCCCGTGCGCAGCAGGTAACAGGTATCGCCCGCGTCGCCTTCGCGAAAGAGGATCTGGCCGCGGTCCCAGCGGCGCGGGACGGCAACCTGGGCCACGGCGGCGAGCTCCCGGGGCTCGAGGTCGGCGAAGACCTCGGTGCGCGCCAGCAGGCGCGCGGTCTCCTCTCCATTGCCACGGGCGTCCATGCGCGCATAATGGTCGCATGCGGTTCCGAAGGAGATCAGACCGGCAGCCCGGCGAGCGAGAACCGAGCCTGACAGAGGGACCGCTGATATGAGCGTCGCCTCCCAAGCGGTCAGCGTCGAGGACGTGGAGAAGGCCGCGCGGCGAATTCGCGGCAAGGTCCGCGAGACGCCGCTGCTGGCGGCGGGCGAGCTGTCGCGGCGGGTGGGGGCCCGGGTGGTGCTCAAGGCGGAGAACCTGCAGCTGACCGGCTCCTTCAAGGCGCGCGGCGCCACCAACACGATCGGACAGCTTTCCGAGCAGGCTCTGAGCTGCGGAGTGGTGGCCGCCAGTGCGGGCAACCACGCCCAGGCCGTGGCCTTCGCCGCGCGCGACGCGGGCGCCCGAGCCGTCTTGGTGATGCCCGCGCAGGCGCCTCTGGCCAAGACGGCGGCGGTGCGCCAGTACGGCGGCGAGGTGCGCTTCGTCGAGGGCGGCTTCGACGAAGCGGGCGCCGAGGCGCGGCGGCTCGCCGAGGACGAGGGCTTCACGATGGTGCACGCCTTCGATCAGCCCCCGGTCGTGGCCGGGCAGGGCACGGCCGGTCTCGAGATCGCACGGCAGGGGCCCGCCGTCAGGCTCGTGGTGGTCCCGCTGGGCGGCGGCGGCTTGGCCGCGGGCATCGGACTCGCCGTAGCGGACAAGCTTCCGGGCGCGCGCGTGGTCGGTGTGCAGGCCGAGGCGTGCGCCCCCTACATCGACTCGCTGGCCGCCCACACGCCGGTGGGCGCGCGGTCGGCCAACACCATCTGCGACGGCATCGCCGTCAAGCGCCCCGGCGACTTCACCTTGCCGCTGGTCGAGCGTTACGTGGACGAGGTGGTGACCGTGTCCGACGATCAGGTGGCGGAGGCCATGGTGCTCCTGCTGGAGCGCTCGAAGCTCGTGGTGGAGGGCGCCGGCGCGGTGGCGGTGGCCGCGTTGATGCACGGCTGCGTGAAGGCTCCGGCCGAGGGGGAGGTGTGCGCCGTGCTGTCGGGGGGGAACGTCGACGCCTCTCTCCTCTCCGAGGCGATCCGCCTGGGCGAGACCTACGCCGGGCGGCGCATGGTCGTGTCGACCGTGGTTCCCGACCGCCCCGGCGCGCTTGCCGGCCTGCTGGCTGTGGTGGCCGGCTACGGCGGCAACGTGGTCGACGTGGAGCACTTGCGTGACGGAATCGACCTGCACGTGCGCGAGACCGCCATCAAGCTGGTACTGCAGACGCGGGGGCCGGAGTGCAACGAGGCCATCCTCGAGGCCGCGCGGGCCGACGGGTTCTCGGTGCGCGTCGAGAAAGACGCCATCTAGGCGTCCGCTGCCGCTTGGAGCGCTTCTGGCTCACCTGTCTTCTGGCCGTGTCGGCCGTTGCGCTGCTCTCGGCCCCGGCATCGGCCGAGCCGGGGCTGCGCAAGGCCCTCTCGATGACCTCGATCAGCCACGGCGGCGACCCTGACGACCTCACCGCGTACGGCAACCTCGAGCTCGTGAATCAGACCGGCGCGCGCTGGGTGAGGCTGTGGATGCGCTGGGACAAGGCCCAGCCGCTGCCCCCCGCCTTTGTGCCCTGGTCGCAGCTTGACTCCCCGGCCAACGATCTGCCCGACTGCGGCACCGGCTGTGGATTTCGCTACATCGCCTCGCTCGACGCCCAGATCGCCGCGGCCCGCGCCGCGGGCCTCAACGTGGTACTGGTCAACTGGCTGTTTCCGCGCTGGGCCAACGGGACCGCGGATAAGCCGGCCGGCTGGGGAAGCGAAGACCGCGGGCCCCCGGGCGGGGCTCTCGAGCAGCTGAAGTCGATGGAGACCCGAATACCGGTCGGCCAACTCGGACCGCAGGGCCACTACGGGCGCTGGATCGACTGGCTCGTGGAGCGCTATGCCCCCTACGGGCGAAACTTCGCGCTCGAGATCATGAACGAGCCGAACCTGCAGATGTGGCCCCAACAGGGCCCGAGCACCACGGGCGACCCTTTCGGCCCCGGTCGTCCGGTGATCGGCTCCTATGTGGCCGAGATGATGACCACGGCGAGGGCGGTGACGGCCGCGCGAGGCAACCCGATTCTGCTCGGCGCCCCGGCCATTTCCGACCACTACGGGGTTGACTCGCGCACCGAGACCAACTTCCGCACCGCGGTGTGGGACACGCTCGCCGCCCTCTCGCCGAGTGGCTGGCCCGACAGCTTCGTCTGGACCCATCACAACTACATAGACGTGGAGGAGAACACGGCCTCGCCCACGCGGGCCGAGGCCGTGCGCGGGCTTCTGGTGGACCGCTGGGGAGGTAGGGGTGGGAGCGCCGACCCCAAGCTGTGGCTCACCGAGGGTGGGGCGCGGCTGGGATCCGGCGAGGCCACCGACCCGGCCCGCCAAGCGGAGCTGGTGCGCCTCAACTGGGAGCGCATGAGCGCTGCGCCCGGGATCGAGATGTGGACCAACTATCTGCTCTACGAGAACCCCTACGCGGACTCCGGCCTGCGTGACGACCGGCTCTCCGGCGGGGCGCCGCGGCCCGTCTGGAACACCTTCGTCGCCTTCCCGAGTCTGCAGTAGATGCGAGTTGAGTCCGCCATCGCCGACGCGCTCGCCCAGGGGCGGCCCGTGGTGGCGCTCGAGAGCACTCTCATCAGCCATGGGCTGCCGCGGCCGCGCAACCTCGAGGTCGCCCGTCAGGTCGAAGCCGCGGTGCGCGCGGGCGGGGCGCTGCCGGCGACCGTGGCGGTGGTCGACGGTGAGGCTCGCGTAGGACTCGACGGAGCCGGGCTCAAAACGATCGCCGGCGCGAACAACGTGGCCAAATGCGGCGTCCGCGATCTCGCCCCGATTGCCGCGCGCGGCGGTCACGGGGCCACCACCGTCGCGGCCACCGCACACCTTGCGGCACGGGCGGGAATCCGGGTGTTCGCCACCGGAGGGCTCGGCGGCGTCCACCGGGGCGCGCGCGAGACGTGGGACGAGTCGGCCGATCTCGAGACGCTGGCGCGCACGCGGATCGCCGTCGTGTGCTCGGGCGTGAAATCGATCCTGGATGTGGGAGCGACGCTCGAGCGCCTCGAGACGCTCAACGTGACCGTGCTCGGCTACGGGACCGACCACTTCCCCGGCTTCTATCTTTCACGCTCCGAGCATCCCGTCCCCTGGCGTGTGGACTCCCCCGAGGAGGTGGCCGGGGTGATGGCGGCTCAGGTGCAGCTCGCCACCGAAGCGGCGATCGTGGTGGCCAATCCGCTGACCCTCGACGACCAGCTCGACCCCGGC
>Ga0136617_10002616_pt1 | contig 15993 bp, 17 predicted proteins | sample AntDrymUQ3222106_2_FD_129672 | JGI IMG/M metagenome (GOLD analysis project Ga0136617, IMG submission 129672) | Polar desert sand microbial communities from Dry Valleys, Antarctica - metaG UQ322 (21.06) | ecosystem: Environmental > Terrestrial > Soil > Desert | place: Antarctica: Dry Valley...
GAACCGTCGGCGAAGCCCGGCCAGACGTCGCGCAGCAGCCCCGCCATCACCGGCTCGCGCTCGGTCACCGAGCGGGACCGCAGCGTCGAGCCGGCGACGCTCAGCCTCCGCGTCATGATCAGCGACAGGTCCAACTCCGCCTTCGCGCCACCTTGCAGACCGATGACGACCAACCGCCCCTCGACGGCCAACGCGCGCAGGTTCGGCCCCAGATACGGCCCGCCGACGACATCGAGGATCACGTCGGCGCCACGCCCATCCGTGCGCGCCAGCACCTCGGCGGCGATGTCGGCGTCGCGGTAGACAAAGCCGTCGTCGGCGCCGAGCTCCAGGCACGCCCGCACCCGCTGTGGCGACCCGGCCGTCACCAGCACCGCCGCCCCCGCTCGTTTGGCCAGCTGGATGGCGGCGGTGCCAACGCCACTGGCGCCGCCGTGCACCAGCAGCGTCTCGCCGGCACCGAGCCGGCCGCGCACCAGCACGTTGTCGTAGGCGGTGGTGAAGACTTCGGGAACGGCCGCCGCCTCCACCAACGACAGCCCGGAGGGCACCGGCAGCGCCACGCTGGCCGGCACCGCCACCAGCTCGGCGTGCCCGCCGCCCGGCAGCACCGCGCAGACGGGATCACCCACGGACCAGCCGGTGGCCTCGGAACCGATGGCCTCGACGACCCCCGACGCCTCGAGGCCGAGCACGTCGCTGGCACCTGGCGGCGGTGGGTACATCCCCCGCCGCTGCAGCACGTCGGCCCGGTTGACCGCCGTGGCAGCGACGCGTACTAGCAGCTCGCCGGGTCTGGGTGTGGGATCGGGTCGGTGTACGACCCGCAGCACCTCGGGTCCGCCCGGCGTCGTCGCCACCACTGCTCGCATGTCGGCCTCCGTCGAATCAACAAGATCAGCCCTGCGCTGCGGCCGTCGCCTCGGGTCGGCTGGTAACCTAGAACTACCGAGATAAACGAACCGGCGGTTGCGTCGCGCCCACATCCGGGCCGATGGGTGACCGCGAGAGGAGAATGGTGTCCGCACAACCTGGCAGCATCGTCACCGGCAAGGTCGTCCGCCTGCACGACTTCGGCGCCTTCGTCGAAGTCGAGCCGGATGTGACCGGTCTGGTGCACATCTCTGAGGTGCACCGTGACTTCGTGGAGAACATCCACGCCTACCTGACCGAGGGTCAGGAAGTCACCGTCAAGGTCGTCGCCATCAAGGACGACGGCAGGATCGACCTGTCCATCAAACGGGCAGACTCTGGCTGGGAAGACGAGGTGCAGCGCCGGCAGAGCACCAAGCCGGACAAGGAGTTCAACCAGCGGCTGCGCAAGTTCATGCACCAGTCCGACATGATTCAGGGCGAGGTGCGACGGCGGAAGCGCTCTCACCAGTAGCCGTCATCGGCGGCATCCGCCACCCGCGCGGGAAGGCTTGAGCCAAGCCATCCATCAGGAGATCACCTTGCCCGACGTCCAGGCCGTCATCCTCGCCGGGGGGAAGGGCACGCGGCTGCGGCCGGTGACCGCCGAGTTGCCCAAGCCGCTCATCCCCATCGCCAACCGCCCGCTGATCGACCATCAGCTGCGCCATCTCGCAGCCAGTGGTATCCGCGATATCACGTTGGCGCTTGGGTACAACGCTGATCGTTTCGGGGGCGTCGAGGACACCGCACACGACCTCGATCTTGACCTGCGCATCATCGTGGAGCCGAGACCTTTGGGGACTGGCGGGGCGTTGCGTTGGTGCGCCGATCAGGGCGCCTTCGACGAGCGGCCGCTGCTGTGGATGAACGGCGATGTCGTCGCGACGCCTGACGTGGCGGCGCTGCTGGACATCCACACCGAGCGGCAGTCCGTCCTGACCCTGTGGTTGACCTCGGTGCGCGACGTCAGCGAGTTCGGCGTGCTAGAGCTGGAAGCCGACGGCCACGTCGAGCACTTCTTGGAGAAGCCGGCGCCTGAGGAAACCGACAGTCATCTGGTCAACGCCGGGATCCTGCTGCTCGAGCCGAGCGTGCTGCAGCGGATTCCACCGGACACCTTCTTCTCGTTCGAACAAGGACTGCTGCCCGCCATGGTCAAGCAGGCCGAGGCGCTCTACGGGCTGTTCGACGGCGGCTACTGGCTGGACACCGGACGTCCGCGTGACTACCTGGCCGCCAACCGGCATGTGTTGGAGGGTCGCGTCGACTGGTCACCGGCCGGTACCAAGACCCAGGACGGCCTTTGGGAGGGTGAGGGCGTGCAGCGAGAGACCGTCGGGGTCATCCAGCCCGCCGTGCTGGGCGACGAGGTGGTCATCGAAAAGGGGGCGCAGGTCTTCGGCCGGGTCGCGCTCGGCCGGGGCACGGTGGTGCGTGCGGGAGCGCAACTGGAGGACTGCGTGCTGTTCGACGATGTCGAGATCGGTGCCGACACCGAGGTCTTCGGCTCCGTGGTGTGCAGCGGTGCGCGGATCGGCGCCAACGTGACGTTGGAAGGCTCGATCGTTGGTGCGCGCGCCAGCGTGGGCCCGCGCAACGAACTGCGCCACACCCGGTTGGCCCGCGATGTCGAGGTCGCCACCGGCACCCTCATCGTCGACCGTTGAAGGCGGCGAATTTCTCAACATCTGCTAGTCTTAATTGCGTGAGTTCGACACTCAATGATGTCCACGACCCGGAGACCAGCCTGTCGGCTGGTGGCCTCGTGGAACTGTTGGGTGACACCCGTGCGCGCCTGGTGCATCTACTCCACGGATCGGCGGCCTCCGTCGCCGGCCTGGCCGGCCAGATGGGCCTGTCGGAGGTGGCGATCCGCCGTCACCTGCAGGTTCTGGAACGAAACGGCCTGGTCAGCGCTCACACCGTGCGCAACGACCGGCCGGGCCGTCCCAGCGCCCACTACGCGCTGACCGACAAGGCCCGCCGGCTGTTCCCCGACAACTCCGCGGAGCTCGCCGGCGAGCTGATGGACTTTTTGAGCGACGAGCACGGCCGCTCCGAGCTGCTGCGCTTCCTGCGCTGGCGAGGCGAACGGCAAGCGCAGCGCTACGCCCCCGCCCTGGCGAACACCGGGACGGTCGCCGACCGCACCGAAGTGCTGGCGCAGCTGCTGTCGCGCGACGGATTCGACGCCGGCGTCACCACCGTCACCGCCCCGGACGGCAGCACCACGCTGCAGCTCGTGCAAGGCCACTGCGCTCTCGAGGCGGTGGCCGAGGAACACCCCGAGCTGTGCGCCTTCGAGGCCTCGCTGTTCAAGCGGCTACTGGGCGGCGCCAAGCTGTCGCGCCGCCAGACGATCGCTGGCGGCGCCAACGCCTGCATCTGCCACATCACGACCGATGACGCGTCACCACCGACCCCGTACAGGAGCCATTGATGGCCACCAAGGCTGAAGACCTCCAGCTCGGCAACTACAAGTACGGCTGGCACGACGAGAACAAGCCGGTGTTCGAGCCCAAGCGCGGCCTGAGCGAGGACGTCGTGCGAGAGATCTCGGCGCTCAAGGACGAGCCGAAGTGGATGCTGGACGTGCGCCTGAAGGCCTACCAGCACTTCCTGCGCCGGCCGATGCCCACCTGGGGCGGTGACCTGTCGAAGATCCTGTTCGACAACATCTTCTACTTCGTGCGTTCCACCGAGAAGCAGGCAACCTCCTGGGACGACCTGCCCGCCGAGATCAAGGACACCTACGACCGGCTCGGCATCCCCGAGGCCGAGAAGCAGCGCCTGATCGCCGGAGTGGCGGCCCAGTACGAAAGCGAGGTTGTCTACCATAAAGTTCGGGAAGATCTGGAAGCCCAGGGCGTGCTGTTCCTCGACACCGACACCGCCCTGCGTGAGCACCCCGACCTGTTCCGGGAGCACTTCACCAAGGTCATCCCGGCCAACGACAACAAGTTCGCGGCGCTCAACACCGCGGTGTGGTCGGGCGGGTCGTTCATCTGGATCCCCGAGGGCGTCAAGGTCGACATCCCTCTGCAGGCCTACTTCCGCATCAACACCCAGAACATGGGCCAGTTCGAGCGGACGCTGATCATCGCCGAGCCCGGGTCCTACGTGCACTACGTCGAGGGCTGCACCGCGCCGATCTACAGCTCGGACAGCCTGCACTCCGCGGTGGTCGAGATCATCTGCAAGCCCGGCAGCCGGGTGCGGTACACGACCATCCAGAACTGGTCGAACAACGTCTACAACCTGGTTACCAAGCGGGCGGCGGCCTACGAGGACGCCACCATGGAGTGGATCGACGGCAACATCGGCTCCAAGCTGACCATGAAGTACCCCGCCGTGTGGCTGATGGGCCGCGGCGCCCGTGGCGAGGTGCTGTCGGTGGCCTTCGCGGGCGACGGCCAGCACCAGGACGCCGGCGCCAAGATGGTGCACCACGCGCCCGACACCTCCTCGACGATCGTGTCCAAGTCGGTGTCGCAGGGCCAGGGTCGCACCAGCTACCGCGGTCTGGTCGACATCGCCGAGGGTGCGCACCGCGTCAAGTCCAACGTCGTCTGCGACGCGCTGCTGCTGGACGAGACCGCCCGCAGCGACACCTACCCGTACATGAACATCGCCGAGGAGGACGCCCAGATCTCCCACGAGGCCTCGGTGTCGCGCATCGGCGAGGAGCAGCTGTTCTACCTGCAGTCGCGCGGTGTGGCCGAGACCGAGGCGCAGGCGATGATCGTGCGCGGCTTCATCGAGCCGATCGCCAAGGAGCTGCCCATGGAGTACTCGGTCGAGCTGAACCGCCTGATCTCGTTGAACATGGAGGGCTCGGTCGGGTAGTCGGTCTTGCAAAGGGCGGGGTGTCGCGGCGGCTCCGGGCCGCTACACCCGCCCACCCTCCAAGGCCCTCCGCCGCCGCGACACCGCCGGTTCGTTGTTGGTGCGCCTTTGCACTTGTTCGTCGCGCGGGGCATCTCGACTCTCGTAGGAGCTAGGAAACCGAAGTGGTAACGATCAAGGGATTGAGCGAGGAGGATGTGCTCGCGATCTCTGACTCCTATGGGGAGCCGGAGTGGTTGCGGGATCGGCGGCAGGAGGCGTTCAAGGCGTTCGCCGATCTGGAGTGGCCGAACAGCCGCGACGAGGAGTGGCGGTACACCAATCCTTCGCGGCTGCACCTGGAGCGACCTGTGCTGCTGGAGGCTGCGGCCGTTCCCGCGCGGCAGGAGGGCATCGTCGCGGGGGCGGCCGGGGCGCGGGCCGGTGAGGTGCGGATCGTCGATGGCGGCGTCGCCCAGGCCATGGTGGCCGACGAGGCGGCGGCGCAAGGGGTCATCGTCACCGATCTGGTGACCGCCGCCCACGAGCACGCGGCACTGGTGCAGGCGCACCTGGGCACGGTGGTCGGCGCCGACGCCAAGTTCGAGGCGGCCAACCTCGCGGCCTTCACCAACGGAGCGTTCGTCTACGTGCCGGCCGACGTCGAGCTGACCGAGCCGGTCGCGATCACCGTGCAGGCCGCCGGCGACGGAACGCTGTTGCCGCGCGTGCTGATCGTGCTCGGCCCCCACGCGAAGGCCAACTTCTATGTCGACCACTCGGGCGACGCCCAGGCCACGGTCGTCGAGGTCGTCGAGGTCGTCGTCGCCGAGGGCGCGACCGCTCGCATCGTCAACGCCCAGGATTGGGGACCCGACGTCGACCACATCGCCGCCCACACCGGCGTGGTCGGCTCCAACGCCGACTACCGGGGCCTGGAAGTCAACCTCGGCGGGCGCACCGTCTACCTGCGACCCGATGTGCGTCTGGATCACCCCGGCGGCAACGGCGAACTGCTCGGCGTCTACTTCTGCGACGAGGGCCAGCAGGTGGAGATGCGCTCGTTGGTACACCACAACGCCTCGCAGACCACGTCGGACCTGATGTACAAGGGTGCACTGCAAGGCGACAGCCGCGCCACCTTTTACGGCACCATCCGCATCGAGGAGCACGCCAAGGCGACGGCCTCCGACGAGACGAACCGCAACCTGATTCTGACCGACAAGGCCAGGGCCGACTCGGTCCCTGTGCTGGAGATCCTCAACTCCGACGTTGCCCGCTGCGGTCACCACTCCTCGGTGGGGCAGGTCGACGAGATCCAGATGTTCTATCTGGAATCGCGTGGCATCCCCCGCGAGGAGGCGGCACGCCTGCTGGTGTTCGGGTTCTTCGGCGAGGTCACCGACCGGATTCAACTGCCAGGGGTGGCAGAGGTGATCCTGGCCGAGGTGGAACGCGAGATCCGCTTCGGCCCGACCGCCCTGATGGACCAGCGGCGACGCTGATGGCCTACGTCAAGGTGGCCACGCTGGATGAGATCCAGGTGGGAGCGACCTGGCTCGCCGAGCTGGCCGAGCCCGTCTGCCTGGTGCGGACCGACCCGGACACGGTCAAGGCGGTCCATGACACCTGCAGTCATCAGCAGTACTCGCTGTGCGAAGGGTGGGTCGACCTGGACAGCGCTGGCGGGGGCGGCGCGGTCGAGTGCGCCCTGCACGGCTCGACGTTCGACCTGGACACTGGCCGTCCCGACTCCCTGCCGGCGGTCCGGCCCATCCCCGTCTACGCCTGCAAGGTCGACGACGGCGCCGTCTGGGTGGATCTCGACCAGCAGCTCAACGACGCACCCGTACCGCGACACTGAAAACGGAGACGACGACATGGCAGAGCTGGAGATCAAGGGCCTGACCGTCGAGGTCGGGGGCAAGCAGATCCTCAAAGGCCTCGATCTGGAGGTGGTCAAGGGGGAGACCCACGCCCTGATGGGGCCCAACGGCTCGGGCAAGTCGACCCTGGCCTACGCGATCATGGGCCATCCCGCCTACACCATCACCGACGGGCGGGTCCTGCTGCGGGGAACCGACATCGGCGAGCTGCCGCCTGACGAGCGCGCCCAGATGGGCCTGTTCCTGGCGATGCAGTATCCGACCGAGATCCCCGGCGTGAGCTTGACCAACTTCTTGCGCACCGCCATCAACGCCACCCGGGATACCGACCTACCGGTCCGCCAGTTCATGACATCGCTGCGCGAGCACATGACCGCGTTGCAGATGGACGAGCGCTTCTTGCAGCGCAACGTCAACGAGGGGTTCTCCGGCGGTGAGAAGAAGCGCTTCGAGATCCTGCAGATGGCGATGCTGCAGCCGCAGATCGCCGTGCTCGACGAGACCGACTCCGGGTTGGACGTGGACGCGCTGAAGGTCGTGGCCGAAGGCATCAACCGGCTTCGCGGCCCGGAGCTGGGGGTGCTGCTCATCACCCACTACACGCGGATCCTGCGCTACATCACCCCCGATCACGTCCACGTCATGGTCGACGGGCGGGTCGTGCAGTCCGGTGGGCCGGAGCTGGCCGCCGAACTTGAGGAGGGCGGCTACGAGCACCTGCGGGTTTCGGCTTGACCTTGCAAGGGTCCGCGCCGTCCCCTGCTCCGCAAACACCCTTTTACGCTGCGCCGGGGACGGCGCGGACCCTTACCCTGGGCGTTCAGGGTTCGTAGGGAGTGGTGACCGCGATGGATGCGCTAGATGTGGAGACGGTTCGGAAGGACTTTCCGATCCTGGAAAGGCAGGTGCACGGGCGGCCGCTGGTGTACCTGGACTCGGCCGCCACGTCGCAGAAGCCCCAGGCCGTGCTCGACGCGATGGACCGCTACTACGAGCAGTCCAACGCCAACGTGCACCGGGGTGTCCATGCGCTGGCCGAGGAGGCCACCGAGGCCTACGAGAACGCTCGCGGCAAGGTCGCCCGCTTCATCCGCGCCGACCCCCGCGGCGTGGTGTTCACCAAGAACGCCACCGAGGCGTTCAACGTCCTGGCCTACTCGCTGGCGGCCAACCGGCTTGGGGACGGCGACATCCTGTTGTCCACGCAGATGGAGCACCACGCCAATCTCGTGCCCTGGCAGCTGGTGCAGCCGCGAGCCGGGTTCGAGATCCGCTACATCCCGGTCATCGCTTTGGGGCCCGACGCCGGAACCCTGGACCTCGACGCCTTCGACGAGATCGTCGCCACGGGCCGGGTGAAGCTGTTCACGGTAACGGCGATGTCCAACGTCGTCGGCACCATCAACCCGGTGGCCGACCTCGCCGCTCGGGTGCGTGCCGCCAACTCCGAGGCGGTCGTGGTGGTGGACGGTGCGCAAAGCGTGCCGCATCTGCCCACGGACCTGCTCGCCTTGGAAGCCGACTTCTTGTGCTTCTCCGGCCACAAGATGCTAGGGCCGACCGGGATAGGCGTCCTCGCCGGCAAGCCCGAGCTCCTCGACGACATGCCGCCGTTCCTCGGCGGCGGCGAGATGATCGCCAACGTCACCCTGGAGGGCACGACCTTCAACGAAGTGCCCTACAAGTTCGAGGCCGGCACCCCGCCGATCGCCGAGGCGGTTGGCCTTGGCGCCGCCGTGGACTACCTGTCGGCCCTCGGCATGGAGTCGGTTCGTGCGCACGAGGTGGCGCTGCTGGAGCACGTCTTGCCGGCGCTGAACAGCGTTGAAGGCGTCACGGTGCACGGCCCGACGGACCCGTCTGGGCGCGGCGCCGCGGTGAGCTTCGCGGTGGAGGGGCTGCATCCGCACGACATCGGTACGATCATGGACCGCGAGGGGGTCGCGGTGCGTGCCGGTCACCACTGCGCCAAGCCGCTGGTCCGGTTGCTGGGCTCGGCCGCTACGACTCGCGCCTCGTTCTACGTTTACAACAGCGTCGACGAGGTGCAGGCGCTGATCGACGCGATCGAAGCCACCAAGCGCTTCTTCGTCCGTTAGGTGCTGCGCATGCCGTTCATCTCATCCCGTAGCCGAAGCCGAAGCCGAAGCCGAAGGCGGTAGGACTCGCAGATGTCTTCGCCACTGGACGACCTGTACCAAGAGATCATTCTCGACCATTACCGCAAGCCACGGCACCGGGCCGGCGAGCTGGAACCCCACGATGTGCATGTCCACCATGCCAACCCGCTGTGCGGCGACGAGCTGGACCTGCGCCTGCGCGTGGACTCGACGGACCCGGCGGCGCCCCGGGTCGGGGCGGTGGTCTACGACGGCGACGGCTGCTCGATCTCCATGGCCAGTGCCTCGGCGATGACCGAGGCGGTGACCGGTCGCGAGCTGGCCGACGCCGATGACCTGGGCGAGGCCTTCCGCCTGATGATGCACGGCGAAGGCCTCAAGCGAGAGGACGACCTGCTTGACGGGGTCGCCTTTCAAGGTGTGGCCAAGTTCCCGGTGCGGGTGAAGTGCGCCCTGCTGGGATGGATGGCCCTGAAGGATGCGATCGGCACGTACCGTGACGGCAATCAGGAGCATCGAGTGACCCATGAGTAGCGCATCGACAGCTGGAGGCGGTAGCGCCATGACCGATACGACCGAAACCACCGACCGGGGTGCCTGGCCCCAGGGTGAGGGTGGCGCCGCAGGCGCCACCGGAGGGTGGGGATCTGCCGAGGAGAGCGAGGACGAGTTCGCGGCCAAGCAAGACTTCGCCGACGTCGCCCTCGACGCCGACGGGATGCCCACCGACGATGCCATCCGCACGGCCCTCAAGGCCGTCCTGGACCCCGAGATCGGCATCAACATCGTCGACCTCGGCCTGGTCTATGGCGTCGACAAGGCGCGCACCGAGGAGGGCGGCAAGGTCACGGTGACCATGACCTTGACGTCGATGGGATGCCCGCTCACCGAGCTGATCCATCAGCAGTGCTCGCTGGTGCTGGTGCGGCTTCCCGGCGTCGACGACGTCGACGTGGACTTCACCTTCTCGCCGCCTTGGTCGACCGACATGATCTCCGACGAGGCCCGCGACGAGCTGCGCGCCATGGGGTTCAGCGTCTGACGCCGTCCTTGAAGCGGAATGACTGCAGCCTCGGGAAGGTTGATCTAGGCATGGAACCGTTGATCAAAGATCCAGCCCCGCTGACTAACGACGAGATCCGGCGCTACAGCCGCCACCTGATCATGCCCAACGTTGGCGTGGACGGGCAGGGCAGGCTCAAGGCGGCCAAGGTGCTGCTGGTGGGGACCGGCGGCCTCGGCTCGCCGCTGGCCATGTATCTCGCCGCGGCGGGTGTCGGCACCCTCGGGTTGGTCGACTTCGATGTCGTCGACGAGTCGAACCTGCACCGCCAGGTCATCCACGGCACCTCCGACATCGGCAAGCGCAAAGTGGTGTCGGCCGCCGAGACCATCGCCGACATCAATCCGCACGTGAACGTCGAGATCCACGAGACGGCGCTCACCAGCGACAACGCGATGGAGATCATCCGGCCGTATGACCTGGTGATCGACGGGACCGACAACTTCCCGACCCGTTATCTCGTCAACGACGCCTGCGTCCTGCTCGGCAAGCCGAACGTGTACGGCTCGATCTTCCGCTTCGACGGTCAGTTGGCGGTCTTCTACGCCGAGGACGGTCCCTGCTACCGCTGCATGTTCCCTGAGCCGCCGCCTCCCGGCATGGTGCCGTCGTGTGCCGAGGGCGGGGTCTTCGGTGTCATCTGCGCCACCATCGGCGCCGGTCAGGCGACGGAGGGGATCAAGCTGCTGACCGGCATCGGCGAGCCGCTGATCGGTCGGATGCAGATCTACGACGCGCTGGAGGCCCGCTGGCAGACCATCAAGGTCAACAAGGACCCCGAATGCCCGGTCTGCGGCAAGAACCCGACCGTCACCGAGCTGATCGACTACGAGCAGTTCTGCGGCGTCCCCGCCAACGACCATGAGGCCGGCGAGTCCGCGCTGAGCGGACTGGAGATCGATCCGCGCGAGCTCGCCGAGGCCCGTGACCGGGTTCGCCTCATCGACGTCCGCGACCCGCACGAGTACGAGATCAGCCGCATCCCTGGTGCCGAGCTGATGCCCCTAGGTGATCTGCACCGCCACCTGTCGGAGCTGGACTCCAGCGAGGACATCGTCCTGCACTGCAAGTCCGGCATGCGCTCGATGCAGGCCCTCGAGCAACTGCAAGGTGCCGGCTTCAAGCGGGTCCGCAGCCTGCGCGGCGGCATCAATGCCTACGCCCGCGAGGTCGACGAGTCCATCCCCACCTACTGAAACCGGCTGCCGTCAGACCGCCGAGGGGACGATCGCCAACCAACACACCAGGTGGACGTCGTCCTCGTCGACCTCGGGCAGCGGCTCCAACGGCGTGCCCGGCTCCAGTCCCAAGTCGCTCGCCAACTGAGCCAGCGCCTCAACCTTCTCCGAAGCCGTAACGGCAGACGCGAGCACCCGCCGCATCTGACGAAGGGTCCGCTCGGGGTAAGGAGTCTCCAGAACATCCACCAGTCTGTCGGCCTCCTCCAACGTCATCGACGGGGGCCGGTTGCTCTGGACGAGCGCCGCCGCGTCACGCATGGCCTTCGGCACCGTCGGCTGCAAGTTGGCCGGGTCGGCGGCCACATTCCACTCAGCGGTAATGTGTGCTCGCGCGGCCGTCCAAGCATCGAACGCCAGCCGATGGCCATCCCCGTCGAGGGCACGTTCGGTGTCAGGTCCGTTCGGCGGCTGCGCCTGAGCCAGGCAGGTCAGGGTGTCGTCGATGATCACCGGGTTCAGCGGGTCGGCCATCTCGACGTAGCGGAAGGCTCGCCGCGGATGATCCCCAGTCTGTGCGCAGAAGACGTAACCCCGCGCCACGCCCACTCGTGCCATCCCACTGCCGGAGCCCCAGGGCAAGCTGAGCACGCGGTCCATCAAGTCGCCGCTGTCATGTGCCTCGCGCAGCTGCTGGCGGTATTCCTCACCGCTGAGGGCCGCCCGTCCCGTACCGCCTCGTTCGAACAGCCCGGCGTCGCCCGCCCGAAGTCGCTCGATGTCCTCGACCGTCTCCGAAAAGGTGACGTCCGTCACCTGGCTGCCGGGTAGTACCTCGCCACCCACGCCGACGCTGGCGGCGGCCTGCTTGATCTTGCGTTGCAGGCGCTCCTCCAAGCCGAGCACTGCCTCCAGCTGGGCGTCTGGGAAGAAGCAACGCAGGAACACTTCGGTGTGCCTGGAGCCGATCCTGTCGATGCGCCCGTGCCGTTGCACCAGACGCATCGGGTTCCATGGCAGGTCGTAGTTGATGATGTGGCGGGCCTGCCGGAAGTTGACGCCCTCGGCGAGGACGTCGGTCGCGACGACGATGTCGAACCGGTCGGCCTCTGACCCGCCCGGAGCGTCGGTGGTGCGGGGCGCGAAGCCCCACAGCGCCTGCTCCTTGTTGCCGTGACGCCCCGACGTGCTGGTGATGCGACCCCGGTAGGCCGTCAACCGCTCGTCCACTTCAACCACGGCTAAGAGATGATCCGTGATCCAGTCGACCGTGTCGGCGAAGTAGCTGAACACCAACACCTTGGGCTTGTCGCGGGTGTCGTCGGCGCCGATCCCCTCGGCGTTGGCCCCTGCGGCGATGTCGGCCAACTCCTCGACGAGCGCGGCAAGCTTCGGGTCGTTGCCAGGGGTGACCTGACGGGCCTGTGACCCCAGCGCACGCAGCAGGTCGCGGTCCGCCGCCGCAGCGGTGGCCAGCGCGCCGTCGTCGAATTCGCTGGCGTCCTCCAGATCGAGACGGTGCTGGGTCAGGTAGGCGGTGACGTCGTCGAGCTCGTCGGTGTCGGTCGCCATCCAGTCGGCCAGGATCGCGCCCGTCGCCACCTTGCCCTGGCCGAGCAGCGACAGGAACCCGTCGTGGCTGTCGGCCTTGGTGGCGCACGTCCGGGCGAAGGCATGCGCGGAGGACTCGAAACGCTTGAGCAGTCCGGATCGCAGTAGGCCGGCCAGTTGCAGCTCGTAGGTGTCGGGCACGCCGGCCACCCGGTAACGGGAGGGGGCGTAGCGGGCCAGAGTGAGCACGTCGGGATCGCCCGGAGAGCTACCGACTACTCCGTCCAGCGCGTGAGCGAAGCGGCCGAAGAAGCCCGGTAGGACCGCGTCGAGGTTGTAGCCGACCTTCGGCACGCGTGGAGTCGGGAAGGTGATGGTCGTGCGGCGACCGTCGATGACGACAGTGTCGTTGGGGTAGTAGCGCTTGACGAACGGCCGGGTGCGGCGGACGGCCACCGCGTCGAGGACGTCGAACAGGTGCTCGGGGGACAGGTCATCGGGGTTGACGGCCATGGCCGACGTGAAGTGATCCCGCAGCGAGCGGACACCCGCGTCGGCGAAGGCCGCGTCGTTGCGGATGAAGTAGTACAGCAGCGAGTACAGGTCCCAGAGGCTGTTGTTGACCGGTGTCGCGGTCAACAGCACTACATCCTTGGGTGGGCTGCCTCCGAGCAGTCGGCGCAGCGCCTCTGCGCGCTGCGTGCCAGGGGTTGCGCAGGTTGTGGGCCCCCTCGACGACCACCATGGCGTAGTCGTCGGGGTCGTTGCGCAGCTTGTACGTGGTGGCCAACGGATTGAGCCGCCGATCGTCGGCCAGTTCGTCGAACGAGACACACTCCACGCCCAGCTGGTAGTGGTCGAGGAACTTGCGCCACGGGCCGTCCCGGAGGGTGGCGGGATCGACGACCAGCACGTTGGCGGCGCTCCTGCACGGCTTGACGGATCAACTCCCCAGCGAGGAAGGTCTTGCCGAGGCCGACCTCGTCGGCGATGAGCACTCCCCGTCGCTCGGCCAGGATCCGCCTGGCGCGCCACAGTCCATCCGTCTGGAAGGACGTGAGATGGATTGCCCGACGCCGGTGTCCGTGGCCTCCTGCGCCAGCTCGTCGCCGTAGCGTTCATGCAGCATGCGCAGGTACACCACATAGGGCAGGTGCGGCTCGAAGCGGGCCTCGTACAGCGCCGCCAGATCGAAGTCGGTGGCGCGCTCCCACAGCTCGTCGAACCACTCACGGACTTGACGCACGGTGGTCGGTCCGTAGTGACCGAGGTTGAGTTCGAGGTTCCTCGGGAGGCCGGCATAGGTGAAGTTTGAGCTGCCCGCGATGACCCCCTCGTCGTGGCTGGAGACGATGAACGCCTTGCCGTGCAGGAAGGCGTCTTCCAGCCGGCGGACCTCGACCGACCCCGACGTCAGCCATCGCAGCAGCCGGCGTGCCCCCGCGTCCGCTTCGTGGCTGAACCCCAGAAGGTCGCGGTCCTCCTCCAACGTTCGGGTGTGGCCCTTAAGCGCCGATCCGAGCTTGGCCTGGCCGGCGCGAGCCGGGTTGGGCGTGTCTTTGAGACGCCGGACACGGTGCTCGGGCACCTCCGGCTCGGCCCCCAACAGCAGGCGGACCTTGCCGACGCGTTCGAGTTCGTCGGCCAGCAGGTTGAAGCCCGCCGGGGTTGAAGTAGGCGGTGGCGACCGCCAGCTCAGGCGGCTGGGCCAAGATCTTGCCGAGGAAGGCGAGATGGCCGTTGCTGGCGTCCGCAACCCGCTCCCCAGGCCGGTTGGTCGCGAACTCTGGCTTGTCCCCAGCGGTCACGGCGCCGTTGCCTCACCCGGCCGTGGCCGTCCGTACGGTCGGCTCATGGGGGCCATGTGGAACGTCGAGCTTGAACCCGAGGTGGAGGAGTGGCTCACGGCGCTGCCACCTGTCCATGCGCAGCGAGCCGCCAAGCTGCTGCGGCGGCTGAAAGCAGAAGGCAACCAGTTGCCGATGCCGCACTCACGCAGCCTGAAGGGTGGTCTCTTCGAGTTGCGGCTCAAGCTTGACGGCGAGGCGCGCCGCATCACGTATTGCTTCGGCGCTGGGCGGGAGATTCTCCTGCTCACCACGTTTCGCAAACAGCGGCAGAATGAGGACCGAGAGGTCGCACGAGCCCGTGAAGCCCTACGTCGGAGTAAGAGATGAGCGAGGAACGGATCGCCACGCGGCCCTACCGCACACTGGAGGAAGTGCTGGCCGCGTGGGGTGACACCGACACCCCGGAGTTCAAGGAAGGACTGCGGCAGGCGCGCATCGAGCAGGACTTCGGCGCATTCGTCTACGACCTGCGGGTTGCGGTCGGCATGTCGCGGATCGCGCTGGGCAAGCACATTGGCATGACCGGCGGGGACGTGCAGGGCATGGAGGAGGGCGGCGTCTCCCCGACGCTGGAGATGATCGAACGGATCGCCACCGCCCTCGGGGTACGCCTCCGGCTGGTCGCCGACGGGGAAGCGGGGCAGCGGCTGGCGGTGATGGAGGTCACCGGCGCCGACGAGTAGTCGGCGCGTCAGGTTAGGCGTCATAGTCGGGACCTTCTTCGGCGGCGAGCCCGTGTCTTTCGGGCTGCTCACCGCCGAGCCGGTCGAAGTGCACGAGGACGCGGCCGAGCCGGTCGTGGTAGTCCCAGCCGGCGTGGAATGTCTGGAAGATGTGGCGGACGTCGGACTCGTCCAGCTCGTAGAGCAGTGCGATGGCGGCGTCCAGTTCCGCGAGGAGGTCGGGCTTGTCTTCCTCGCTGACCGAACCAACCGGTACGCCGACAGCTTGAGCCCAGTCCTCGTAGCGGTCGTCCACGGCAGCGAGGCGGCCGGCGATGACCTCGACTTGGCGCCGGAGTCGATGATCGCGGTCGGGCCGGGGGACCGGGAAGGCGTTGAACAGGTGGAAGTTGACGTGGGTTTCGACGACTCGACGCGCGTACCAGTCCAGGGGGATTGAACACAGCACACCCAGCAGGTAGGCCTCATCGCGCTCATCGCCGAGAGGCCATAGGAGATACGGAGCCTGGTTGGCGGTCACGACGCCGCCCGGGACCAGGGCGGCGATCACCGTTCGGGCGTCGGTTGCCCGCGCAACGTCGCGAAACGCTATGCGCGGATACCAGCACGGCAGGGTGTCTGGGTCGGCCGCCCACTCGCGGTCGAACTCGCTGAAGGCCGAGCGGGCGTGGCGCTGCTGGCGGACGCGCTTGCGCTCAAGGACCGGCACCACGACGTCCGGGTCGGCCCAGGCGTTAGTAAGTGCCGGTGTCAGGTTCCCACAGGTTGAACGACGCGCCCTTGTAGACCGGCCACATCGCGTCGTCTGGACGGCCGAAGTCGAAGTGGTACTTGTCGTTGGTGGCGTCGAACTCTCTCATCGGTCGAGCTCGAAGAGATGCTTGTCGGCCGTGGTGGAACTCGGTCGCCGGCCGCGCCCGCC
>Ga0136617_10002617_pt1 | contig 15990 bp, 13 predicted proteins | sample AntDrymUQ3222106_2_FD_129672 | JGI IMG/M metagenome (GOLD analysis project Ga0136617, IMG submission 129672) | Polar desert sand microbial communities from Dry Valleys, Antarctica - metaG UQ322 (21.06) | ecosystem: Environmental > Terrestrial > Soil > Desert | place: Antarctica: Dry Valley...
ACGGCGTGGCCTTCGCGTCGGGATGGCAACGCAGGTGCCGATTCATCCAGCCGTCGTCCGTCGACTTGATGCCCGGCGTGCCGCTCTCCATGAAGTCCTGGGCGTCGAAGTGGGACCGCGTCGGGTCTGGGCTCCCTACGGCATGCACGACGGCGAGGCTCCCTTCCTGCCAGATGGGCAGCAGGGGCTCCAGGGCCGGATGCAGGCCAAAATGACCGTCGAGATCGAGCGCAGCTTCGCGGCTCCCCCCGCGAGGCGCGGGAACGGCGATCGTCGGGCGCAGCCGCCCGTACACGTCGTCGCCGTAGGGGATGACGGTGTTGAGCCCGTCGACGGCGCCGCGCTGGAAGATCACGATCAGCGCCTTCTTGCGCCTCTCTCCGCCCGCAGCATGGACGGCGCGCACGAGGGCCTGCGGCGCGACGCCGAACGACACCAGGGCCAGCCCGGAAGACTTGAGGAAAAAACGCCTTGTCGAGCTGGGGGGGGTCATGGTCATCTCCTCTGGAACGCGGGGGCGCCCAGGGCGCGGCCGGCGTCGGCGAGTAATGGCGAGCGCGCATCCGCGGAAACCCCGGCCACCTTGCCGGCGGCGAGATCGGAGGCGAGGTTCATGCGCGCCAGCAGGCCGCCGGTCGACACCCAGGCTTCGGCGGTGTCCTTGTAGCCCGTCGGCGGCTGCTGTTGGTACAGCGGCATGCCCATGAGGGCGATGCGGCGGGCCAGCTCGCGGGCACTCTTCACCGTAGCCCCCGAGGCGCGGACTGCACTGGCCACGAACTCGAGCGGCGTCTTGATCTTGGCCTCGCGGGCTTCGGGGGCGAAGAACTCGGGCGAGGTCACGATCGTCGTCACCACGGCGCGGATGTCGCCGCCGGTGCGCTCGAAGGTCGCCGCCGCGCGCTCGACCAGGGCCGCGGGTGGTTCGTCGGCCACGAACCGCCGCGCGAGCTTTTCGGAGATGAAGCGCGCGGTGCGCGGATGGGTGGCGAGCATGTGAAGCACTCGCTCTCCTTCCTCCATGCCTCCGCCCTTGATGGCGCGGCCGAGAACCACCTTGTCGCCGCGATCATGCACGCGCGCATTGAAGACGAAGCGCGAATCGCCGGCGCCCGCCATGGGGAGATCGGGTTCTCGTCCCGCCATGGGAGGACCAGGACGCAGGCCGGCAATCGACCAGCCCGTGAGCGCCCGTGCGACCTCGGTGACGTCCTTCTGCGTGTATCCGCCGTCGACGCCGAGCGTGTGGAGCTCCATCACCTCCCGGGCGTAGTTCTCGTTCAGGCCGCGGGCCCGGCGAGGCGTGCCGCCGGCGCCGCGGCGACCGGGCCCCGAGGCCGCTTTCGGATCCGCGGAGAGCCAGTTGTCGAGATAGAAGAGCATGGCCGGGCTCTTCGCTGTCGCGGCCAGCAGGTCCTCGAAGCGCCCCCACGCGTTCGGCCGGATGACGTCGCGCTCGTACGCGCCCACCAGGAACTTTGCCGGGCCCTTGTTCGCGTAGACGTTGAAGTGATTCATCCAGAAGTCCACCAGCACTTCGTCGAGCTGCCGCTCGCTGTACACCGCGCGCACCACCTTGGCCTGCTGCAGCTCGTCCACGACCTGCCGGGGCGTGCCCTTCATGTCCCCGGCGTACTCGCGGACCATTTCGCGCCGCGCGCGCCGCCGATCGGCCTCCGAGGCGTCGTCGCCCATCTCGGCTCGCTTCTTCTGGATCGCCCGGCGGGCTTCCCGCGGGACCTCGTACCCGGCGCGCAGCTCGGCCGTCGGCAGGCTCACCGTGGCGAGCGCGGCCACGCGGGCTGCGGCGGCGGAGTCGTCGATCCGCTCCGGGTGCAGCTGGCGCTGGATCCAGGCCTCGGTTCCCATGGCGCGGACGGCTTCCACGTCGCCCGGGCGCGGCCCATAGCCGAGCCGATTGAGCACGTGCACGATGCGGGCGGTCTCCCCCGCGCGGCTTTCCGCCGGACGGCCCGCGCCGATGGCGGGCAGGGAGAGCGCGAGGGAAAGGGTCGCGGCCGTGGAGACGCGGAGCGCCGATCTCATCATCATCGGGTTGGACCGCCCGCCGCGGCGGGGGGTTGAGCCTTGCGATGCGAGCGGGCGGCCTTTATCATCCGTTACGTGATCGAGGTGATTTGAAGCACGCCCGCCTCGCCGCCTGGACCGCGCTGGCCGCGGCCGCCCTCGTCACCCCCTTTGTCCTTCGTGCCTCCACCGACCCCGTCGTCATCCTTCACGAAAAGGACCGTCGGGAGGTCGCAACCATCGCCCGCGGGGCGGCCGAGCTCGTTCCCCTCACGCAGCTGGTGACCGGCATGGGGATCGCCGTCACGCCCGACGCGCGCGCGGGCGCGGTGACGCTCGCGTACCAGGGACGTACGGTCACGCTGTACGACAAGAAGAGCCTCGCCCAGGTCGGGGGCGAGCTGCGCTTGCTGTCGTCGAACGTCCTGCTGGAGGAAGGACGCTGGCTGGTGCCCGTCGATTCCGCGCCGCGCCTGCTCGGGCCCCTGCTGCGCAAGCGGGCGGAATGGCGGGCCGCGCGCCGGGTGCTTCTCGTCGGGGACGTCGCCGTGCCGCAGATCGGGGTGACGACGTCGGTCAGCGGCGACGCCGTGCGAGTGACGCTGCAGAGCAGCGAGAAGCTGCCGTTCCGGGTACAGCAGGACCCGGGACGCGTCGTCGTCGCCGTGTCGCGCGACCTCGTCGACGTCGCCCATCAGCCGGAGCGCTTGACCGGCGGCATCGTCGACAACGTGCAGTTCGTGGGCGGGAAGGACAATGCGTTCTCGATCGGCCTCGGGCAGCGCTTCAAGAACCTCCAGACCTTCGAGCTCGAAGCGCCGCCGCGGCTCGTCCTCGAGTTCCAGGCCGCGCTCGTCGATGCCGCCGCGGCGGGCGCGTCGCCGACGCCGCCCCCCGCCCCGCACGTCGAGGGCACCGGGATCCGCACCGTCATCATCGACCCCGGCCACGGCGGCGCGGATATCGGCGCGCAAGGGCCGGCGGGGACGCTGGAGAAGGACGTCACCCTGGCCATCGCGCGCAAGGTGCGCTCGAACGTGGCGAACGGCCTCGGCCTGCAGGCGTACGTGACGCGCGACCGCGACCTCGAGGTCGCCCTCGAGGACCGCCCCGCTTTTGCCAACAACTACAAGGCCGACCTGTTCGTCTCCATCCACGCCAACGCGTTCCGCAGCGAGGGCGCGCGGGGCAGCGAGGTGTACTTCCTTTCCTATCAGGCGACCGACGACGAGAGCCGGCGGCTGGCGGTGATGGAAGGCGGCGACATCGCCCCGCGGACGGCGGCGCCCGCGGACTCCGACCTCGCCCTCATCCTGTGGGACATGGCACAGGCGGAGCACCTCGAGGAATCGTCCGCGCTCGCGTCGCGCATCCAGGAAGAGCTGGCGGAGGTGACGGGCAGCCAGGGACGCGGCGTGAAGCAGGCGCCGTTCCGCGTGCTCGTCGGAGCGGCGATGCCCGCGGTGCTGATCGAGGTCGCTTTCATCAGCAACGCCGCGGAGGAGAAGCTGCTCATTTCCGACGACTACCAGTCGAAGGTCGCGGCGGCGATCACGCGCGGGATCGCCCGGTACCAGCAGGAGCGCGAGCTGCGTGCGGGCGCCTCCCGTCCCGACACCCGCCCGAAGTCGTAGAGGCCCGCCCGTGATCGTCGGACGGGCCAATGCGCTGACCGCCCTGGGCCTTCTCGTGCTGCTGCTCGTCGTCGTCCTGACCGCGCCGCGGTGGACGAAGCTTCTGACCCGCACCGTCCCCGGGGAGGAAGCCGGAGAGGACGGGAGCGCCGCGCCCGCCGCCGCCGCCGCCGAGGCCGAGGCTTCCGCCGACGCGCAGCAGAAGATCACCGTGAAGCTGTTCTTCCTGGCCCCCGACCAGCCCGCGCTGCTGATCGAGGATCGCGAGGTCGCGTACTCGGCGGATCTCGCCCGCCAGATCCGGACCGTCGTGGAGGAGCTCGTCAAGGGACCACAGAAAGGGCTCGCCGGAACCCTGCCCACGGAGACGCGGGTGATCGACAGCTTCGTCACGAAGGAAGGGATCGCGTACGTCGATCTCTCGAAGGACGCGGGGGTCAAGCACGGGGGCGGGTCGCGGGGCGAGCTGCTGAGCGTGTACTCGGTGGTGAACTCGATCGCCGCGAACTTTCCCGCCGTGAAGCGGGTGCAGATCCTCGTCGAGGATCGCCAGGTCGCGACGCTGGCCGGCCACGTCGACCTCACCCGGCCCTTGACGCCGGACATGACCTTCCTGGCCACCGGCCCCGCGGCGCCCGCGGCAGCGGTTCCTCCCGCGGCGGCCCCCGCCGCGCCTGCGGCCACCCCCCGGGCCCGATGAGTATCCACGCCTCGGCCAAGGCCGCGCGATTCACCGAGTCCGTGATCCGCGAGATGACGCGCCTCGCCAACCTCCACGGCGCGGTGAACCTGTCCCAGGGATTCCCGGACTTTCCGGCGCCGGAAGAGGTGAAGGAAGCGGCGCGCCGCGCGATCTCGGGCGACATCAATCAGTACGCGATCACCTGGGGAGCGCGCTCCCTTCGCGAAGCCATCGCCGCCAAGTTCACCCGCCTGTACGGTGTCCCCGTGGATCCGGAGCGCGAGGTGACGGTCACCTGCGGATCCACCGAGGCCATGATCGCGACCCTGCTCGCCGTCCTCGACCCCGGCGACGAGGTGGTCGTGCTCGAGCCCTTCTACGAGAACTACGGGCCCGACGCGGTGCTCTCCGGCGCGGTGCCGCGCTTCGTGAAGATGCGGCCGCCGGACTGGGAGTTCGACCGCGACGAGCTGCGGCGCGCGTTCTCCGCGAAGACGCGGGCGATCATCGTGAACACGCCGAACAACCCGACGGGCAAGGTGTTCACCCGCGAGGAGCTCGAGTTCATCGCCGGGCTGTGCCGCGAGCACGACGCGCTTGCCATCACCGACGAGATCTACGAGCACATCCTCTACGACGGCGCCGTGCACATCCCGATGGCGGCCCTCCCCGGGATGGCCGAGCGGACAGTGACCATCAACGGGATGAGCAAGACCTACGGCGTGACCGGCTGGCGGGTCGGCTGGGCGCTCGCCCCTGCCGTGCTCACCGCCGCCATCCGCAAGGTCCACGACTTTCTCACCGTCGGCGCCGCGTCGCCGCTGCAGGAGGCCGGCGCGATCGCGCTCGCGCTGCCCGACGAGTACTATCGCGCGCTGGCCTCCGCCTACACCCGCCGCCGCGATCGGCTGGTGCCGATGCTGCAGAGGGCCGGCTTCCGGACCCATGCTCCGCGGGGCGCCTACTACGTGATGACGGAGATCGACGGGCTCGGATGGGACGATGACGTCGCGTTCGCGCGCCACCTGGTGGAGGATGTCGGGGTCGCCGTGGTGCCCGGATCCTCGTTCTATCGCGACCCCGCCGACGGCCGGCGGCAGGTGCGATTCGCGTTTTGCAAGAAGGACGCGACGCTGGACGAAGCCGAGCGGCGGCTGTCGCGTTTGAAGGCACGGGCATGACGGTCGCGCGGACTCGTGCCGATCGCAGTACCGCTGCCCTCCGCATCGCGTGCTTCCTGGCCGTGACGACGTTCTCGGCTGCGCGGGGCCAAGCCCAGGCCCCGCCGGTGAAAGAGGCGGAGCGGCTGGCCGCGGAGGCGCTTGCGACCGCGGTGTCGGCGCCCGCGGCCGCGCTCGCCACCGCCCGCCGCGCCATGGCGTTGACCGCGGAGTTCCAGCCGACCTCGTTCATCCGCGCCGGCCGGAAGGGCGAGGTGGTCGAGGACGAGTACATGGCGGCGCGGGCGGAATACCGGCGCCATCGTGCTCCCGTGTACGAGGCCATGGGCGCCGCCCTCGCCGCGCAGGGGCGCCATGAGGCAGCCGCTCGATATCTGCGCCGCGCCCTGACGCTCGACGCGAACGACGCGCGGGCGGCGAGGCTCGCCGCGTCTCTTCTCGCGACGGGACGCGGGCGCGACGCCCTCGATCTTCTTCACCAGCGCGGCAGGGCCGCGGGCGGGATCGGGCCCACGCTTTTCCCGCTTCTCGAGCGGGCGGTCGAGGTGGAGGGGCGGGCGAGCGTGCAGGTCGAGATCGACCTGTCGCGCCTGTCCGCGGTGCCCGGGAAGGGGATCGTCCCCCGTGACGGCCCCGTGCGGCTGCCCGCCACCGCGCGCCTGTCGACGGGCGCCCCCCTGCGGTTCGACAACGCACCCATCGTCTTCTACATCGCAGGGCGGTCGTGCGCGACGTGCTCCTCGGACCTCGAGGCCATCAAGCGCTCGGTGCCGCCGGACTTCCGTGTGGTGCTGGTGCCCGCGATCCCCGACGAGGACCGCGCGCTGCGGCAGGTCGTCGAGCTCTACCGATTGCGTTGGCCGATCGCTCTTGGCGCGGGCGTGGCCGCGGCGCTCGGCGGGGAGGAGGATCGCGTCGTGGTGGTGGGGCGGGGGGGCTGGATCGCGGTCACGCTGGCGTCGCCGTTCGAGCCCGCGCTCTCCGATGTCGTACGCATCCTGTCGCGGAACGACGTCCCGGAGACGCTGCCACGCGCATCGTGGAGCCGCCGTCCGATCGATCGCACGCCGCCGCCTGCCCTGGCGGGCCTGCTGCCGGAAGGGTTCGCCGCGGGTGAAGACGGACCGCCCCCGCCGGAGTTCGATCGCGCCCTGGCCGCGTATCGCGCGGGCCGCTTCCCGGAGGCGTTGCGGCTGTTCGAGGCGCTGGCGGCCGTCGAGGACGGCTGGCTGCTTGCTCCCGAGGCGCGTCTCAATCGGGCCATCGCGCTGGCCGCGCTCGGCCGCCGCGAGGAAGCCCGCCGCATCGTCCTGCGCATCGGCGACGCGCGTCTCGAGGACGCCGCGGACCGGGCGCTCGATCGCATCGGCGGGCGCCGCTAGAGATCGGGTTCGATCGCCGGCGCCAAGACGTTCCGAATGCGTCGTTCCGGAACGACGGCCGCGGCGGACGGGGGGGCGGTGCTGCTACGGTCCGCGCCTCGCGGGCCGATCGTCTTCCGTGCCCTCGTCCTTCGGTGCCTTGATGGTGAGCCGTGACGTCGACACGGCCCCCGCCGATCGCACCTCCACGGTGTAGCGCCCCGGGGGCAGGTATCGGCGCCGGCTGCTCCGCAGCGGGTCCGCGAGCAAGCGCTCTAGGACCGGGTCGAGCATCGGCTTGCCGGAGCTCGAAGACGTGGCCTCCGGAGGGGCCGACTCCTCGTCTTCCTCCTCCTCGGCCTCCGCCACGTCGCCGGCCGCGCGTGTATCGCCGGCAATGGGTCGGTCGCCGGCCGCACGAGCATCCCGCTTCGCCCGGGCTTCCTTTTCGCGGGCGCGGGTCCGCGCGACGTTCTCCGCCGCGTCCGCCAGCTTCGGGTCCGCGGACAAGTCGTAGTCGACCTCGTTCATCCCCACGAGCGACGTGCCCGCCAGCTCGCGCCACACGCTGCCGTTCGAGTCCTTGATCGTGAGCGTCACCGGCGCGCCGCCCTTCGACCAGTACGCCATGCGGGCCAGGACGTCCTGCCGCGGCCAGGTGATCCACGGATGATCGCCGTAGCCGCGGTTCGCGCCGGCCTTGACGGTCTTGATCGGGAACGCGTGCAAAGGTTTGGAACGCACCTCCGCGGTCAGCTTGCGTAGAGCCGCCGCCTCCGCCACGTAGACGCTCCGCCCATGAGTGGCCACCACGAGGTCACCTTCGCGCGGATGGACGGCGACATCGTGCACGGGAACGTGGGGAAGCCCGCCCGTGAGCGCCGTCCATTCGGCGCCCCTGTCCAGCGAGACGAAGACACCCGCGTCGGTTCCTACATAAAGAAGATGCGCCGCCTTCGGATCCTCGCGCACCGTGTTCACGGGCTCCGCGGGCAGCCCGGCGGCGAGGGAGACCCAGGTTCGCCCGTAATCCGTGGAACGGAAGACGTAGGGGGCGAAATCGTCGTTGCGGTATCCATTCTGGGCCACGTACACCGTGCCCTCGTCGTGCTCCGACGCGATCACGCGCGTGACCCACCGCGAGGAAGCAAGCCCATCCGACAAGTCGCTCCAGGTGATGCCGCCATCGCGGCTGCCCCAGACCTTCCCCTCGTCCGTTCCCGCGTAGAGGATTCCGAACCGCTTCGGCGACTCCGCGACAGAGGTGAGAGTGCCGAAGGGCACGTCGCCCTGCTCGGCGTCGGTGGTCAGGCTCTCCGAGATCGCGGTCCACGTGTCGCCGCGGTCGAAGGAGCGATAGAGGCGATTCGCGCCGAAGTAGAGGATGTCGCGGGAATGCGGGGACATCACGATCGGCGCGATCCAGTTGTAGCGGAGCGGCCGTTCCTTCTTCGAGGCGCTCAGCTCGTGACGGGGGCGGATCTTCTCCCGCTCGCCGGTCTTCAGGTTCAGGCGCGAAGCGTTCCCGAACTGGTACGCCGTATAGACGATGTTCGGGTCCTTCGGATCGGGGACGGTCGCGCTCCCGTCGCCGCCGTAGATGGATTTCCACGCCGCGGGATCGCTCTTTCCCACGGTGTAGGTCGACGGGCCGCGCATGACGCCGTTGTCCTGCAGCCCACCGAGGATGTTGTACGGTTCCGCGTTGTCGAGGGCCAGGGTCGTGAACTGTCCGACGGGCACGTTGTTCACCTTGCTCCACGTCTCTCCGTGGTCGAAGGAGAGGTTCAGGCCGCCATCGTTGCCGAGGGCAAGGCGGTTGGGCGCCCGCGGATCGATGAACAACGCGTGGTGGTCGACGTGCACGCCACGCTCGTCCAGCCCGCGCCAGGTGCGTCCGCCGTCCACCGAGCCCAGGAAGGGAACGCCGCCGAAGTAAACGCGGTCGGCGTTGGTGGGATCCACGTGCACGCGCCCGAAGTAGTAGCCGAAGGAGTAGTAGACCTTCCCGAGTCGGCCGTCGTGCGTCCGCTTCCAGGTCCCCCCGCCGTCGTCGCTGCGGAAGACTTCGGGCCCGACGGTCTCGCGCTCGAAGAGGTCGCGGTTGGCGTCCTGCACGTAGGCAACGATGTCGGCGACGGTGATCTTTCCCGCCTTGACGTCGCGCTTCAGGCTTCGCGCGGTGAGCGCCTTGGGGAACTCGTTGGCCTTCAAGAACCGCGCGATGATCGCGTCCTCGAGCCGGCCGAAGGATTCCGCGGACAGGGCGCGCAGCCGCCGTGCCGTGAGATCTCCGGACGGCGTGTCCTCGTCGAGCGGCTCCGACTCCGGCCGCAGGGTCTGGTTGTCGAGCACGGCGTAGACGATCTCCGGCCGCGCCGGCGAGACGTCGAGCCCGATACGCCCGACGGTGGCACCCGAAGGAAGCCCGCCGGCCAGGCGCGACCATGTCCGCCCCGAGTCCGTCGACCGCCAGACGCCGCTCCCCGGCCCGCTTTCGAGGAAGTTGCCCGCCGTCCGCGCTCGCTCCCAGGTGGCGGCGTACAGCACCTCGGGGCGGGTCGGATGCTGCACGACATCGATGGCGCCCGTCCGCTCGTCCACGAACAGGACGCGCTGCCATGTCTGACCCGCGTCGGAAGACTTGTAGACGCCGCGCTCCGCGTTCTCGGTGTACAGGTGGCCCAGCGCCGCGACGTAGAGGACGGACGGATTCGCGCGATCGACGACGATCCGCCCGATGTGGTGCGAGTCGTTGAGCCCGACGTTCGCCCATGTCCGGCCGCCGTCGGTCGTCTTGAAGATGCCCGTCCCGGCGTAGGAAGTGCGGCTGGAGTTGTTTTCGCCCGTCCCGACGTAGACGACCTGCGCGTCCGTATCGGCGACGGCGATATCGCCGATGGTCATGGACGACTCGCGGTCGAACAGCGGGGTCCAGCTTCCGCCGCGGTTGTCGCTGCGCCACAGGCCGCCCGACGCGAAGGCCACGAGAAGCGAGTCGGGGCGCGACGGAATGCCTTCGATGTCGACGATCCGTCCGCCCTGAATCTCGGGACCGACGCTGCGGAAGCGCAGTCCCTGAAGCGGCGACGCCTTCTCCATCTCGAGACGCTTCGTATATCCGGCGAGACGATTCGCCGCGTCCATCCCGAGGGCGCGGGGGTGGAACCGTTCGCGCTCCTGCTCCTTCGTGAGGGGCGGCCGCGTCTCGTTGTCCTGGGCCACGGCTCGAGCGGAAGGAATCGACGCCGCGAACGCGCAGGCGAAGAGCAGGGCGCAGCGTCGGGAAAAGGTCATGGCGCGACCATATCAAAGCCGATGGTGGCTTTCTCGCAGGTCGTCGGCTAGAGTGAAAACGCCACCAAGGAGGGATCGTCAATGGCTTCCGCCACGCCCCAGAAGGCCATCATCGACACGCGTTTCGGCGAGATCGAGATCGAATTCCTTGCCGACAAGGCCCCCGGCCACGTCAAGAATTTCATCGACCTCGCGAAGAAGGGTTTCTACGACGGGACGACCTTCCATCGCGTGATCCCCGGGTTCATGATCCAGGGCGGCGATCCCAATACCAAGGACAAGAAGGCCTCGCGATCGAGCCACGGCACCGGCGGCCCTGGCGGACCGGGGCTGAAGGCCGAGTTCAACGACACGCCGCACAAGCGCGGGATCCTTTCCATGGCCCGCTCGCAGAGCCCGGACAGCGCGGGCAGCCAGTTCTTCGTCGTGGTGAAGGATTCCGCCTTCCTCGACCGCCAATACACCGCCTTTGGCCGCGTCACCCGCGGCATCGAGGTCGCGGACCAGATCGTGAACTCGCCCCGCGACCAGCGGGACAATCCCAATGACCGCGTCGAGATGACCGTCCGCATCGTCGAGTAGACGGTCGTTTGACGAGCACGATCGAAAGCGAAATCAAGCTGCGCATGCCCGGTCCGTCCGAGGCGCGCGCCCTGGTCTCAGGCATCGGGGCGAAGCCGTCCCGCCCTCGTCACTTCGAGGATAACGTCCTGTTCGACGATGCCGCAGGCGCGCTCCGCGCGAGCGGCTGCGCGCTGCGATTGCGCCGCGCCGGCGCCTCCGGCGGCATCGTCACTTACAAGGGTCCGCGCGTCGCCGGTGACGGCGTGAAGAGCCGCCCCGAGATCGAGGTGACGGTGGGGGATGCCGACGCCGCGCAGCAGGTGCTCGAGGCGCTCGGCTATCGCAAGATGTTCCGGTATCAGAAGTATCGCGAGGCCTTCCGCTGGCGCGACGCGGAGATCGTGGTGGACGAGACGCCGATCGGCACCTTCCTCGAAGTCGAGGGCCCGATCGGGACCATCCACGCCGCCGCCGAGGCCCTCGGCCGCGGGCCCGACGACTACGTCGAAGATTCCTACGCCGGCCTGTTCTTCGCCAGCGGGCGTGGCGGCGACATGGTGTTCGCGTGAAGGCGATGATCCTCGCCGCCGGGCTCGGCACGCGGATGCGCCCGCTCACGTTGCTGAAGGCCAAGCCCGCGCTGCCGGTGATGAATCGACCGCTGCTGCACTGGACGCTCGAGCTGCTGGCGCGGAGCGGCGTCACCGAGGTGATGATCAACACGCACTACCTCCCGGCGACGGTGAAGGAAGCGGTGGGGGACGGCCGCAAGTTCGGCCTGCGCGCGACGTACTCCCACGAGCCGAAGATCCTCGGCACCGGCGGCGGCCCGCGCAAGGTGCGGTCGTTCTTCGGCGACGAGCCGTTCATCCTCGTGAACGGCGACATGGTGTTCGACTTCGACCTGCGCGACCTCGTCCGCCGTCACGAGAAGGCGCAGGCGCGCGCGACCCTCGCCCTGCGTCCCAACCCCGACCCGCGCCGCTACTCGGCGGTCCGCACCCGCAAGGACGGCCGGGTGACGTCGCTGGCCGGCCTGCCTCGGAAGACGCGCGGGATGGCCTCGCTGTTCACCGGCATCCACGTCCTGGACCCGGCGTTGCTCGATCGTCTGCCGCGCGGGGAGTCCGACACCGTGCGCGACCTCTACGCGCACCTTGTCGACGAGGGTGAGATCGTGCTGGGCGTGCGCGTGCGCGGCAAGTGGTTCGACATCGGCAGCCCGCCGCTGTACCTCGCCTCCCAGCGCGCTCTGCTCGCGGCGGGATTCGGTGATGCCAAGGGCGGCGTCCTGATCCATTCCGATGCGGAAGTGCACCGCACGGCGCGCGTGACGCGGTCGGTCATCGGCGCCGGCTCCGTGATCGGGGCGCGAGCGCGGGTCACGGGAAGCATCCTGTGGGACGGCGTCACCGTGGGCGACGGAGCTCGCGTGGCGGATTCGATACTCGCTACCGGCACGGCGGCCACCGAAGGCGAGAAGATGACGGGCATGGTGGTCACGACGGGGAAGCGCGGCCGGCAGGACGCGGTGAAGGTCTCGGGATGAGCGGCATCGACCGCCGCCAGACTCCGCGCTCGACGCGCAAGCGCAGCGGCCGGCGCGGGCCGGAGCGGCCGCCGCCGCCTCCCGCGCTGCCGCCGGGACCGACGTTCCCGGGCGACCCGTCGCCCGATCAGCGCGTCGACTCCTACCTGCGCGAGCGTTACGGCGAGCGGGTCGGGGACGTCACCGTCCACCCGCTGTTCGGCGACGCCTCCACGCGGCGGTACTACCGGATCGTGGACGCGGAGCGCGTGTCCATCCTGTCGTTGAACCCGGAGCCGTTCGAGCCGGACACCCTGCCCTTCGTGGTCATCCGCAACCTGATGGCGGGCTGGGGGCTCCCGGTGCCGGAGATCGTGGACGCGGACGGGCCCCGCGGCATCCTCTTGCAGGAGGATCTCGGCGACCTCACGCTGCAGGAGTGTCTGAACAACGCGTGCGCCGGACGCCAGGAGGAGCTGTACCGGCAGGCTCTGGACCAGCTGGTGGTGCTGCAACGCGAAGCGGCGACCGCTCCCCAGCGCGCGGGCTGTTTCCAGATCGCGTTCGACTTCGAGAAGCTGTCCTGGGAGCTGCACTTCTTCTGGAAGCATTTCCTCGAGAGCTACCGGAAGCGAGACCTCACGGTCGAGGACCGCGCCTCCGTCGCGGACGGATTCCATCGCCTGTCCGCGGAGATCTCGTCCTGGCCCCGCGTGCTCACCCACCGCGACTTCCACAGCCGGAACCTGATGTCGCACCGCGACCAGCTCTACTGGATCGACTTCCAGGATGCGCGCATGGGGCCCGCGACCTACGACCTCGCGTCCCTGCTGCGCGACTCCTACGTGGACCTCGACGAGGAGTTCATCGCGGAGCGGGCCGAAGAGTTCCGGCAGCGTGCGGTCCCCGGCGAGTCGCGCGACACCTTCCGTCGAAGATTCGACCTCATGTCCCTCCAGCGCAACCTCAAGGCGCTGGGCACGTTCGGCTACATGGCCGCGGTGCGCGGGAGCCGTGTGTACCTCCCGTACATCCCGAAGACCCTCGACAGCGCGCGCCGGAACCTGACGCGCTATCCGGAGTTCGCAGGACTGCACCGCGCGCTCGCGCGGCATCTCGAGGAGCTGAAGTGACGGAGACGGTGCGCATCGGCGACTTCAAGGATCACGTCGGCGATGAAGTGAAGGTGCAGGGCTGGCTGCACAACAAGCGTTCGAGCGGCAAGCTGCAGTTCCTCACCGTGCGCGACGGCAGCGGGTTCGCGCAGGTCGTGATGGCCAGGGCGGCGGTTCCCGTGGAGGCCTGGCAGGCCGCGGAGGGAATGGGGCAGGAGACGTCGCTCGAGCTCACGGGCAAGGTCAAGCAGGACGCGCGGGCGCCTGGCGGGTACGAGGTCGAGGCCACGTCGCTGGCGACGATCCAGGTCGCGCACGACTATCCGATCTCTCCCAAGGAGCACGGCACCGCGTTCCTGATGGAGAACCGCCACCTGTGGATCCGCTCGCAGCGGCAACACGCCGTGCTGCGGATCCGGCACACGGTCGTGAAGGCGGTGCGCGACTTCCTCGACGATTCCGGGTTCACGCTCGTCGACACCCCGATCTTCACTCCCGCCGCCTGCGAGGGGACGACGACCTTGTTTGCCGTCCCGTACTTCGACGAGGGGACGGCGTATCTCACGCAGAGCGGCCAGCTCTACAACGAGGCCACCGCGGCCGCGCACGGGAAGGTGTACTGCTTCGGGCCCACGTTTCGAGCGGAGAAGTCCAAGACGCGCCGCCACCTGACGGAGTTCTGGATGGTCGAGCCCGAGATGGCGTTCGCCCATCTCCAGGACGCAATGAAGGTCGCGCAGGACATGATCGTCTCCGTGGTCGCGCGGGTGCTGGAGACCCGCGCGGAGGAGTTGAAGACGCTCGAACGCGACACCACGAAGCTCGCCAACGTGCAGGCTCCGTTCCCCTGGCTCCACTACGACGACGCGATCAAGCTCATCCAGTCGAAGGGATCGCAGACGCAGGCGGGCAGCGACTTCGGCGGCACCGACGAGACGATCATCGCGGAGTCGTACGATCGCCCGGTCGTCGTCCACCGGTTCCCGGCGGCGATCAAGGCCTTCTACATGGAGCCGGACCCCGAGCGCTCCGACCTCACGTTGTCCGCGGACATCATCGCCCCCGAGGGCTACGGGGAGATCGTCGGGGGCGGAGAGCGGATGTCCAACGGCGAGCTTCTCGTCCAGCGCATCCGCGAGCACAAGCTGCCCGAGGACGCGTTCCAGTGGTACATCGACCTGCGGAAGTTCGGCAGCGTGCCGCACGCGGGGTTCGGGATGGGGATCGAGCGCGTGGTCACGTGGATCTGCGGCCTCGAGCACCTGCGGGAGACGATCGCGTTCCCGCGCATGCTGTATCGGATCTACCCGTAGCGATGTTTGTGGGAATGAGAGTCAAGACGTCGGTCACCATCGACGAAGGACTCCTGCGGGCCATCGACAAGGCCACGAGCCGCGTCTTCGCGCCGTCGAACAGTCGCTTCGGGTAGCGCTCGCCCTCGCCTGACGTTTGCGCATCTCAGCCATGCTGGCCGTCTACGTCTCCGGGCACGGGTACGGGCACGCCACGCGCGTGGGAGAGGTGCTGCGCGAGGTGCGGCGGCGGGACCCGGCGCTCTCGATCGCGATCGTGACGTCCGGACCCGAACGGCTCTACCGGCGCGCGGTGCCGGGACCCTTCGACTTCCGCGCGGAAGCCTGCGACACGGGGCTCGCGCAGAAAAGCGCGCTCGTGATTGACGAGGCGGGGACGGTCGAGGCCTGGAGGCTATTCGACGCCGGCTACGACGACCGCGTCGCTCGTGAAGCGGATTGGCTGCGCGGAATGGAAGCGCGCGCCGTCCTCGGGGACATCCCGCCCCTTGCCTTCGATGCCGCCGCCGAGGCGGGGGTCACGTCCATCGGTCTCGCCAACTTCTCGTGGGACTGGATCTACCGTCACTTCGCGGCGCGACATCCGGCGCTCCACAAGGCCGCGGACCGCGCGGCCCACGCGTACACGCGCGCGTCCCTGCTGTTGGAGCTGCCGTTCGCCGGCGACCTGTCGGCGTTCGCGCGCCGCGAGCGCATCCCGCTGGTCGCCCGCCGGCCGAACGTCGATCGCGACGAGGCGCGGCGGCGGCTGAAGCTGGATGGGACGGTGGTGTTGATCTCCTTCGGCGGCCTGGGCTTGCCGGGGTTCGATCCCGGAGTGCTAGGCCGGATGTCCGGCTTCACCTTCCTCGTGTCGGACCACGACTCCGTCCTGCCCGCCAACGTCCGTCGGGTGGGGAACAGCGATCTCGAACAGGCGAGACTCGAGTACATCGACCTCGTGGCCGCCGCCGACGTCGTGGTCACCAAGCCGGGGTACGGCATCGTGACCGACGCGATCGCGGCGGGCACGCGGATGATCTACACCGACCGCGGCGACTTCCCCGAGTACCCGATTCTCGTGCGCGAGATGGCGCAGTGGCTGGCCTGCGCGTACGTGACCAACGCGAAGCTTCTCGGCGGCGACTTCCAGACGGCCGTCGAGGAAGTTCTCGTCCGGCCGATGCCGCCGCGTCCACCGATCGATGGTGCGGAGCAGGCCGCCGATCGGATCCTCGAGGCCGTGAACGTCGCGGGCGGCTAACGGGGGAGCCCTTCGCTTCCAACTCGGTCCGGACCGAGTTGATC
>Ga0136617_10002618_pt1 | contig 15990 bp, 15 predicted proteins | sample AntDrymUQ3222106_2_FD_129672 | JGI IMG/M metagenome (GOLD analysis project Ga0136617, IMG submission 129672) | Polar desert sand microbial communities from Dry Valleys, Antarctica - metaG UQ322 (21.06) | ecosystem: Environmental > Terrestrial > Soil > Desert | place: Antarctica: Dry Valley...
CCGCCCGCGATCATCTGGACCAGCAGGCTTCCGCCACCGAGCACGACGGCGATCAGGTAGAGCAACCACATGGAAGGGCGGCGAGTATACCGCCTGCGTCAGCATCCCGCCGGAATCGTCTGACATTGTGTGACCGCAGGAGGTCAACAGGCGTCCACTCGGGGGGACGGAGGCGTCCTAATTTGGTGCCATTCAACCGTTTAGGCGCTTCGTGGGTCGTGACTTTTATTCAGGATTTTCGAGATGGAGAGAAACACGGGGGGCTGGTCGTCGTCAAAGTACCGGTCGATACTTGCCCGGTCGCGCCGAGCGCCCAAGGAGACCTGACCTTGATCTACGAAGACTTCAAGGCGCTGTTGCGTCAGGAAGGGGAGAGCCGAGCCACCCAGGGCGGCCTCGTCCCCATTCCCGAGCTGCGCCTGTGCGTACCCGTCGAGCGCGAAGCGTTCGACGAATACGTCCTGAGGCTTCACGTCGAGCGGGCCATCCACCTGTTGAGCCACGTGGACGGCGACAAGCTCCCCGAGAGCGTGCGGCAGAGCTGCATCCACCACTCGAGCGGGTCGCTCCTGTACTGGATTCGCTGGTTGTAAGCGATTAAAGTGGTCGGCTGCATGACCGACCTGAAGGCCGATCTCGCATCGCTTCGCATCGACCGTGACCAGCCCGCCGCGACTCGGCGGTGGCCGTGGATCGTCGTGCCCGCGATCCTCGTGATCGCCGCCCTCTTCGTCTTTCGGGGCGCGGCGGGGCGCAGCGGGCTCGAGGTCCAGACGGTGCGCGCGTCCTTCGTGCCCGCGGGCGCGAACGCGGGAGGAGCTCCGATCCTGACCGCGTCGGGTTACGTCGTGGCGCGCCGCAAGGCGGTGGTGTCGGCGAAGATCCAGGGGCGGCTGGCCGACCTGCGCGTGGAAGAGGGAGACCGCGTCCGCGAAGGCGAGCTGATCGCGCGCCTCGAGAGCAGCGACTACGCGGCGCAGGTGCAGCGCGCGCAGGCGCTCCTGCAGCGCGCCGCCGCCGAACTCTCGGAGAACGAGCGCCTTCTGCGCCAGGCCCGGGACCTCGCCGTGCAGCAGATCGCGTCGCGCGACCAGGTGGACGTCGCGGAGAGCCGCGTCCGCGTCGCGCAGGCCGCGGTAGCGCAGGCGCGGGCAGAGATCGGTTACGCGCAGGCGCAGATGCAGAACACGCGCATCCTCGCTCCCTTCACCGGCACGGTTGTGAAGAAGATGGCCGAGGTCGGGGAAAGCGTCGCGCCCATCCCCCCCGGCGTGAACCTGTCCATGTCGTCGGGAGCCGTCGTCGCCCTGGCCGACCTCGACACCCTCGAGGTGGAAGCCGACGTGAGCGAGAGCAACGTCGCCAAGCTCGGTCCCGAGCAGCCGGCGGAGGTGACGGTGGAAGCCTTCCCCGATCGGCGTTACCGGGCGGTGCTGCGCCAGATCATCCCTACCGCCGACCGCACCAAGGCCACCGTGCAGGTGAAGGTCACCATCCTCGAGCGTGATGCAAACCTGCGGCCGGAGATGAGCGCCAAGGTGCAGTTCGAGGAGCCGCAGGCGGCGGAGAGCGCGCCCCAGGCGGCGATGATCACCGTGCCGACGGATGCCGTCGTCCGTCGAGACGGAAAGCCCGTCGTGTTCCAGGTCCTCGATGGACGCGCGCACATGCGCACGGTGGACGCGGGTCCCGACCGTCAGGGCACGACGGTGGTCCGGACGGGGCTCACGGGAACGGAGACCCTCGTCGCGCGCCCGCCCGAGTCGCTCACGGACGGCGCCGCCGTCCGCGTGCCCGCGGCGAACTGACCGCGGCCATTCCGGTCCGGTTTTCGGTCAGGTCCGCTCTTCGCGGGACGTGATCGCGGCCACGGGGGGAGTGACGGGCCGGGCCCGCGTCCGCAACGCCCGCGCCAGCAGGGCCAGCCCCATCCACGCGCAGAAGAGTCCGAAGGGCCACGCGACGCCCCTCGGCCAGACGATCGCCGCTGCGCCGAGCGCGGTGAGGATCAGCGCGCCCGCGACCATCAGGCGGCGCTCCGATGGCCCGTGCAGCCGGCGCGACCCGAGGGCCTCGCCGATGGCGTTGCCGATGCGGAGCGCGCCCGCGGCGGCGCGGGTGCCGCCGCCGCCGCCCGTTCCCTTGCGCTTGCGGGCTCCCACGGTTGCCGCACGCACGCGACGCCTCTGCTCGAGCACGATCTCGGTGGCGTTGGCGAGATCGGCGAGATACATCTGCTCCATCTCGTGGCCGAACCCGCTGTCTTCGACCACGATGTCCAGCTCCCAGTTGCCGACCCAGCTTGCCGGGTTCAGGTTGGTGGACCCGACGCGGGCCCAGCGGGCGTCGGCCACGGCGGTCTTGGCGTGCAGCATCGGGCCGTTCCACTCGAAGACGCGGACGCCGCCGTCGAGCAGCGGGCGGTACCCGGCGCGCGAGACCGCCTGCATCAGCGCGAGGTCGGTGCCATGTCCGGGGACGAGCAGCCGCACGTCGACACCGTCGCGCGCCGCCGCCCGCAGCGCCTGCACGTAATTGGGAGTGCCCGCGTAGTAGGCGTCGGTGAGCCACAGCGTGTTGCGCGCCAGGGCCGCGACGAGCGCGTCGAGGCGATAGAGCCCGCTCGTCCCCGACGTCGTGGCGACCACGCGCAGGGGGATGTCGCCGCTCCGGCCGGGCGCTTCGGCGGGCACGATGTCCTCGTCGGGGATCCGGTTGCCGCAGGCGGCCCAGGTGTCCGCAAAGGCGCGCGCGACGTCGGCCACCGCCGGCCCGCGGATCTCGACGCCCGTGTCGCGCCAGCCGGCCAGGTTCTTCTCCGGCCAGCCTTCCCAGGCCCTGCCCACGCAGAGGCCCATGACGTAGGCGACGCGCCCATCGACCACGACGCACTTGCGGTGGTCGCGGGCGAGCATGCCCAGCGGATCGTCCAGGCGCGGCGGGTTGAAGCACCGCACGTCCACGCCGCCCTCACGCAGGCCGCGCCAGAACCGCCTCGGGGTCGCCCATCCGCCGAACCAGTCGTACACGACGCGGACGCGAACCCCCTCCTTGGCTTTGGCGATCAGCGCGGCCGCGAAGCGCCGGCCGACGTCGTCGTCGTGGATGATGTAGCTCTCGAAGTGCACGGTTTCCCGGGCGCTCGCGATCGCCCCCAGCCACGCCGGGTAGTTCTCGGTGGCATCGCGCAGGATGCGCACGTCGTTCCCCGGCACCAGCGGCGCGCCCGCCGTGCGTGAGAACGCCTGGTCGGCCAGCATCCGGGTAGCCGCCGGATCCAGGGGACGGACCGCCTCGGTCATCCGGGCCGGGCCAGGAGGGCGGCGATGCGGCGTTGCTCGTCATCCGTCCAGCCCCCGGCGGCGCTCAAACCCGACAGCCCCTGACGGTCGAGCTTCGCGCTCGCCTGCGTGATGTCGCGCAGGACCTCCTCCACCTTGCCGCGCAGCACGGACTTGAACAGCCACAGGTTCATGAAGGCGTTCACCACCGCGTTGGCCGGCGAGGCGAGTATCCGTATGCGGTACCGGAGCCCGCGGCCGGCCGGGGCAGGCGCATATCGCACCTCGACCACCGCGTGTCCGCGCAGCTTCCACGGCCCCATCTGCGACGTTCCGCTGCCGTAATAGTAGAGGACGCCCTCACCCGTCGACCCGGAGACCTGATCCGCCTGTGCGGCAAGCGTTCCCGCGCGGCTGGTCTTCAGCCGGCTGCGATCGGCGTCGAGGTACTCGGCGGTGTACGCGACGCCCTGGAAGTGGGTGAGCAGGCGCGCGGCCAGCGGCAGGTCCTCGACCAGGTACGACAGGCGCATGGCGCTCAGCGGGAGGTCCCCGGTGACGTCGTAGGACACCTGGTAGCGCCGCCCGAGGAATCCGAACAGCGCCTGGTGGCGCGGCGCGTCGGGGGCGACGCCGCGCGCGGCGAGCAGACGCGGCACCTCGCACCGGCCCTCGTCGTAGCGGACTCCATCGACGCCGGCCGATGCGTCCGCCGGACAAGCGGTCGTCCCCGCCGGCAGCGCGCAATGCCGGAGAAGGCTGCAGTACTCGCGCAGGCGCGGGTCGGGCGCCGGCGTGGCCAGGAAGGCGACGAGCAGCAGCACGGCGTGCACAGGCCCCATTGTCGCGTGAACGCGTCCGCGCTGCTCGACACCTTCGGCTGCGGACGCGGGGTGTTGGGTACGATGAAGACGTGACCGACGTCGTCCGCTCGACCGCGGCCGGCCTTCTGTGCGAGGCGGGCGGCTTTCACCTCGATCCCTCCGGCGCGGCCGCGCTGGCCGTGATCACACACGTGCATGGCGACCACCTCCAGCTCGGCAGCGACCGCTATCTGTGCGCGGCGCCATCCGTCCCCTTCGTTCGCAAGCGGCTCGGGGTGGAGACCGACGTCGAAGGCATCCCCTACGGCGAGCCGGTGCGCCTCGGCGGCGTGACGGTCAGCTTCCATCCCGCCGGCCATGTCCTCGGGTCCGCCCAGGTGCGCATCGAGAAAGGCGGCGAGGTCTGGGTGGTGTCGGGAGACTACAAACGCGCGGCCGATCCGTCCTGCGCGCCCTTCGAGGTCGTCCCCTGCGACGTCTTCATCACCGAGGCGACGTTCGCCCTCCCCATCTACCGCTGGGAAGAACCGGGCGCCGTGATCGCGCAGATCTTCGGCTGGTGGAACGCGAACCGCGAGGCCGGCGTGGCGTCGGTGCTCTTCTGCTACGCGATGGGGAAGGCACAGCGGATCCTGGCCGAGCTCGCCGCCCTCACTGACCGGTCCGTGCTCGTGCACGGCGCCGTCGAAGGGCTGGTCGAGCTCTATAGGGCCGCGGGCGTCCGCATGCTGCCCACGCTCAAGGTGAGCGACACCGCCAAGGGACGGTCGTTCGCGGGAGAGCTGATTCTCGCGCCGCCGTCCGCGGGCGGGTCGACGTGGATGCGGCGGTTCGGCGCATCACGGCAGACGGCGTTTGCCTCGGGCTGGATGCGCGTTCGCGGCACGCGGCGCCGGAAAGGCTTCGACCGCGGATTCGCCTTGTCCGATCACGCGGATTGGCCGGCGCTCCTGCGCACCGTCGCGGAAACGGGGGCGCGCCGCGTCCTCGTGACCCACGGCTACTCGGACGAGCTCGCTCGTTTCCTGTCCGACAGCGGCGTTGCCGCGTCCGCGCTGGCCACGGCCTACCAGGGCGAAGGCGACCTCCCCGAGTGAAGGCGTTCGCGGCCCTTTACGACGCGCTGGACCGGACGACGTCCACCAACGCCAAGGTCGCGGCCATGTCGGCGTACTTCTCGACCGCCCCGCCCGCCGACGCCGCCTGGGCGCTGTATTTCCTCACCGGGCGCAAGATCAAGCGGCTGATCCCGAGCCGCGTGCTCTGGGAGCTGACGCGCGAGATCACGGCGCTTCCGGAATGGCTCCTCGAGCATTGCTACGCCGCGGTCGGCGATTTCGCCGAGGCGATGGCGCTCCTCGTCGAGCATCGCGCCGCGGCCGCGGGAGAGGGGAGCGACATCCCCTTCGCGCAGTGGATCGAGGAACGCATCCTGCCCGTGAAGCAGATGGACGCCACCGCGCAGCGCGCGGCCGTCCTCGCCTGGTGGGAGGAGCTCGACGCCGCGCAGAGCTTCGTGCTCAACAAGATCATCACCGGCGAGTACCGCGTCGGGGCGTCGGGGACACTGGTCGTGCGCGCGCTCGCCCAGGCGATGGGCGTCGCGCAATCGACGATGGCGGATCGCGTGATGGGCGACTGGACGCCGACGGCGGGATTCTTCGCCTCGCTGCGCGAGGAAGCCCCGGCGGGGAACGTCGGCTCGCGACCGTATCCGTTCTTCCTCGCCTCGCCTCTGGAGCAGCAGGTCGAGTCGCTCGGGCCACGCGAGGAATGGCTCGCGGAATGGAAGTGGGACGGCATCCGCGCCCAGGTCGTGCGCCGGGGTGGCGAGGTGTTCCTCTGGTCGCGCGGCGAGGAGCTCGTCACCGAACGCTTCCCCGAGGTCGCGGCGGCGGCGCTCGCGCTGCCGGACGGCGTCGTCATCGACGGGGAGATCCTCGCCTACCGCGAGGCCGTGCTGCCCTTCGCCATCCTGCAGACGCGCATCGGCAGGCAGAAGCTCACGCCGCGCATTCTGGACGAGGCGCCCGCGGCGCTCATGGCCTACGACCTCATCGAGGACAGGGGCGACGACATCCGCGCCGCTCCCCTGGTCGAGCGCCGAGCGCGCCTGGTGTCGCACCTCTCCAGCGGTCCCGCTGCTTTCCTCCTCTCGCCGCTGGTGACCGCTCCGACGTGGCCGGCGTTGGCGGAGGAACGCCTGCAGGCCCGCGCGCGGAACGTCGAGGGGCTGATGCTCAAGCGCTTCTCGTCCCCCTACGCGAGCGGGCGCCGCCGCGGCGACTGGTGGAAGTGGAAGATCGACCCCTACACGATGGACGCCGTGCTGCTGTATGCGCACCCGGGACACGGGCGTCGCGCGAGCCTCTTCACCGACTACACCTTCGCGGTCTGGGACGAGGGCGCGCTGGTCCCGGTGGCCAAGGCCTACTCGGGATTGTCGGACGCGGAGATCCAGGAGCTCGACGCCTGGGTTCGCCGCAACACGCGCGAGAAGTTCGGCCCGACGCGCGCGGTCGACCCGGTGCGCGTGTTCGAGATCGCGTTCGAAGGGATCGCGGAGTCGAAACGCCACAAGTCGGGCGTGGCGGTGCGGTTTCCGCGGATCGCGCGGCTGCGACCGGACAAGCCCGCATCCGAGGCCGACACGCTGGACTCCCTGAAGGCGTTGTTGGGGCTTTCTCGGTAGGGCGCGGCCGGATTCATCTGGGCGCGCGTAGCGGGGCGTGTGGGGCGTCCGACGCAGGACCCGCCACCTCACGAAGCCCGAAAATCTCGACGTTCACCTCCCGCGCGAAGTGAACGAGCGGTGGCGGGCCTTCGGGTGGACCGATGCCGGCGGCGGCAGTCAGGCTGTTTTCGTTGATGGTGGCCTGCGCGCCCTGAAGCGGATAGGGCTCGTGATGGACCTGCGCCTGCCAGAGACGTTCACCCGACTCGGTGTAGAGGATGTAGCGCTCGACGAGAAAATGCTCGAGCGAACCGACCGCCGCCGGCGCCGGTTGTCCAAGCGCCTGGTACTCGACGTCGCAGGTGGCGCGGGCGCCGCCGCCGTTGCGATGGGAACGAAAGTCAATCCTCCCGGCGTCGATCTCCATCGTGATCCGCGCGTAGTGGTACGGAAGACGGAACAGCGCGCGCGCGGCGGCTGTGACCACGGGGTTCGAAGCATCGAGGCTGAAGAACCAGACGCCCGGGTCCGCGCCCTCGTGATGCACGTACGTGCGGACGTTGATCTCGTGGAAGTGGGAAACCCACGGGAGCGGCGGCATCAGCATTGGCCGCGCGCCGGTCACCGTGAAGGGCACGAGGCCGAGGTAGGCCTGGCCGTCGAATGTATCGATGGTCAACGCGCGCGGGATCAGCTTGCGCATGCACGCCACGGGGATCGGCCAATGGAGGAACCCCAGCTCCGCCCAACGCTGGTGCATCACCGTCGTCCGATCGGGGCGCAGGGTCGGCGAGACGCGGTCGATGTCATTCACGGATGCGCCCCTCGAAAAAATGCCCGGGGCCTGCGCGCCCCGGGCATTTCGTCCGTCGACGGAAGAAGTCTACTCGTCCGTTCCCATCGAGCCGCTGCCGGTCGAGCCGCCTCTCTCGCCGCTGCCGGTCGAGCCTTTGGATCCGGAGCCCTGGCTGTCCTGCGACCCGGAGCTCTGCGACCCGGAGCCCTGGCCCTTCTGTGACCCGCCGGTCGAGCCGAACGAGCCCTTTTGGCCCTGCTCGGTTCCCGAGCTTCCCTGGCCCATCTCGCGATCCCGATTCATCGCGCGATCTTGATTGACCGGGTCCGTCGTCCCCTGGTTGAAGTTGCCCCCCTGTCCCTGGGAGGTGCTGCTCCCCTGATTGAAGTTGCCTTGCGACGATCCCTGCGACGCACCCTGACTGCCGCCCTGCTGAGCGTTGCCCTGGATGTCGCCCTGGTTTCGCTGGTTCCCCTGGCTGGCCTGGTTGCCCGGGTTCTCCTGACTGCCCTGCGGAGTGCTCCTGTTCCCGCTGCGACCCATGTCGTCGTTCTTGTTGCTGGCCATCGGTTCACCTCCGTTAGTCCAAACGCCCTATCTCGAATGTAGGCATTAGACGGGTGGATTCAAGGGAAGTGATTACATTCGGCGATTGCAGGGATTTCAGCCGAGATGCGCGCGAACACGCAACAAAACGGCGTCAAGATCCGCAGCGGTCAATTTCCCGGTGAAGGTGTTCTGCTGCGAGACGTGGAAGGAGCAGAACAACCGCGTGCCCTCGCCCAGGTCGTGCTCGACGCCATGACCGAATGGGAGCGCGCCGCGGGGGGGGAGGCGCCCGATCGCCCGCAGCATGGCCACGAGGCCGTCGAGGGCGATGCGGCCGAGCACGAGCACCGCGCGTGGCTGCAGGAGCTGCCACTCGCGGACGAGATATTCGCGGCAGCGTCCGATCTCTTCCGGCAACGGCTTGTTGGCGGGGGGCGCGCATCGAGCCACCGCGGCGATATAGCAATCGCGCAGCGCGAGGCCGTCATCGCGCGCGATCGAAGTCGGCTGGTTCGCGAAGCCCGCGCGATGGAGCCCGGCGAAGAGGAAATCACCGGAGCGATCTCCGGTGAAGATGCGGCCGGTGCGATTGCCGCCGTGCGCCGCCGGGGCAAGGCCGACGATCATCAGCCGCGCGCGCGGGTCTCCCCATCCCGGAACGGGGCGGCCCCAGTACACCTGGTCCTGGAAGCGCCGCACCTTGACCTCGGCGACTTCACGACACCATGCGCGAAGGCGCGGGCACCGCTCGCAGGCGATGACGTCGCGCGCGACGCGGGAGAGGCTGTCGCGGGGCGGCAGCTCCGGAGTTAGCGGCGGCCGCCGGCGGCGGCCTTGGGTCGCGCTTCGGCGCGTCGCGGCGCCGTCTTGCGCTCGGCGGACGCGGTGGCCTTGGCGGCGGACTTCGCCGCGGTGGCGGGCGATTTCGCTTCGACGCGCGTCGGCCCGCTGGTTTTTGCCGCGGATGCCCCGCCCTTCGCCGCCAGGCTGGCCTTGAGCGCTTCCATGAGGTCGATGATCTGGCCGCGCGGCTGCTCGGGAGCGGCCGCGGTGACTTCCTGCCCCTCGACCTTGCGGTTGATCGCTTCCTGGTACCGCACGCGGACTTCGTCCTGGTAGTTCTCGGGATGGAACTCGTCGGTCGAGATCTGCTCGATGAGCTGCACCGCGAGCTTCATCTCGTTGTCGCGCAGCTGCGCATCGCCGACCGGCACCTCGTCGAACGCCCGGACCTCGTCCGCGTAGTGCAGCACCTGCATGACGAGGCCGTTGTCGATGGGGCGCAGCAGGACGAGGTAACCCTTGCCGCGCGCGGCCCACTTCGCCAGCGCGCAACGGCCGGTCTGCCGCATCGCCTCCGCGAGGAGCTTGTACGCCTTCTCGCCGCCCTTGTCGGGGCCCAGGTAGTAGGCGCCTTCGAAGTAGATGGGGTCGACCTTCGAGATGGGAACGAACTCCTCGATCTCGATGGTCTTGCTCGTCTCCTCCGCCATCGACTTCAGCTCGTCCTCGGTGAAGGTGACGTACTGGTCCTTCGCGAACTCGTAACCCTTGATCATCTGGTCGCGGGTGACGATCTCTTCTTCCTTCTGGCAGATGTACTGCTGGCGCAGGCGCGAGCCGCACTTGCCGTGGAGCATGTTGAAGGACACCGCGGCGGAGCTCTCGCTCGCGGAGTAGAGTCGGATGGGAACGGTGACCAGGCCGAAGGAGATGGTGCCGGTCGAAAGGGATCGAGCCGCCATGCGAGGATACTACCACGCGCTTCAAGTGCTTTGTCCGCAAAGAGTTGCGTAAGGGACCGCACAACATGATGGGCCGTCCCCGTCTTGCGTCACAACATCTAGCATCGCGGTCCAGAAAGGCGGGACGTTGAACGGCATCTGGCTTCTCTACGGAGCGAACGGCTACACCGGCGAGCTGATCGCGCGGGAGGCGGTGCGCCGGGGGATGCGGCCGATCCTTGCCGGGCGCACGGCATCGTCAATCGCCCCCCTCGCGAATGAGCTCGGGCTCGACCATCGCGTGATGGCGCTCGACGACGCGCTCGCCATCGACCGCGCCCTCGGCGACGTCGCCGCCGTTCTCAACTGCGCCGGCCCATTTTCGCGCACGGCGCGGCCGATGGTCGAGGCCTGCCTGCGCGGCCGCGTGCACTATCTCGACATCACCGGCGAGGTGGACGTCTTCGAGGCCTGCGCGGCGCATGGCGGAGACGCGCGCGTGGCGGGGATCATGCTTCTCCCGGGCGTCGGCTTCGACGTCGTCCCGACGGATTGCCTCGGCGCCCATCTCAAGGCGCGCCTGCCGTCGGCGACTCACCTCGCCCTCGGATTCCAGATCGAATCGCGCGTCTCCCGCGGCACCGCGACCACGGCGATCGAGAACATCCATCGCGGCGGGCTGGTGCGCAAGGGCGGCGCCTTGACCCGCGTGCCGCCGGGCTACAAGACGAGGCAGATCGACTTCGGACGCGGGCCCGTGAGCGCGGTGACGATCCCGTGGGGTGACGTGGCGACCGCATTCCACAGCACCGGCATCCCCAATGTCGAGGTCTACATGGCCGCGCCCGCCGAGACCCAGGCGATGCTTCGATTCGCACGCGTGGCCGGCGGCCTGCTGGGCACCAAGCCCTTCCAGATGCTGCTCAAGGCCGCCATCGCGCGTGCCCCGCGTGGACCTTCCGCGGAGCAGCGGGCCACCGCTCGCAGCCTGATCTGGGGCGAGGCGAAAGATGCCGAACGCACGGTCGTCTCGCGCCTGGACGCGCCGGAGAGCTACGCCCTCACCGTGCTCACCGCGTTGGGCGCGATCTCGAAAGTGCTCCACGGCGCCGCGCGGTCCGGCTACCAGACGCCGTCACTCGCGTTCGGCGCCGACTTCATCCTCGAGATGGACGGCGTCACGCGCACCGATGGCTGAGATCCTGGACATCGTCATCGTCGGCGCGGGCCCATCGGGGCTCGCCACCGCGGTCTCCGCCCATCAGGCCGGGCTGACGTATGAGGTCGTCGAGAAGGGCGTGCTGGTCAACTCGATCTACAACTTCCCGCGCCATATGACGTTCTTCACCACCGCCGACCTGCTGGAGATCGGCGGGCTACCGTTCGTGAGCCCGTACGAGAAGCCGACGCAGATGGAGGGGCTGAAGTACTACCGTCGGGTCACCGAGACCTACGGCCTGCATGTCGCGCTGGGCGAAGAAGTCATCGCGATCACCAGGGCCCGCGGCGCATTCGCGGTGACGAGCCGCGGGGGCGATCGGGAGGAGCGTACGCGCAAGGCGCGGAACATCGTGTTCGCCACCGGCTACTACGACTGCCCCAACCTCCTCGGCATTCCCGGCGAGGATCTGCCCCACGTCTCGCACTACTACACGGAGCCGCATGCCTTCTTCCAGCGCGATGTCGTGGTCGTCGGCGGCAAGAACTCCGCGGCCATCGCCGCCCTCGAGCTCCATCGCGCGGGCGCGCGCGTCACCCTCGTCCATCGCGACGGAGGGCTGTCGGCATCCGTCAAGTACTGGATCAAGCCGGACATCGAGAATCGCATCAAGGAAGGGGCGATCGCCGCGCGCTTCGCCACGCGGGTGATGGAGGTCCGCCGCAGATCCGTCGTCGTGAACGCCGGCTTCGGCACGGAGGAGATCGCCGCCGACCAGGTCTTCCTGCTCACCGGGTATCACCCCGACACGCGGATGCTCGAAGCCGTCGGGGTCAAGGTCGACGCCGAGACCCTGGTTCCGGACCATGATCCCGCGACGCTGCAGACCAACGTGAAGGGCGTATACCTTGCGGGCGCGGTGGCCTCGGGGCGATTCACCAGCCGGATCTTCATCGAGAACGGAAAGTTCCACGGGCAGACGATCGTAAAGGCCATCGAGGCCGCCAGGCGCTCCTGGACGACCTCCACGGTGGCACGCTCGATGCGCAGGTCTTAGCAGCCGGCCCTGGTGTCACGCACCTGGATGTAGTCCACCTCGGGCCGCGCCAGCACGGTACACTCGGCACATGACGACGCTGCGCGCGGGCGTCGCGCAGGCCATCCCGCGGGTGCTGGACCTTTCCGGCTCGCTGGACGTGGCCTGTCGCTGGATCGGGGAAGCGGGGCGGCGGGGCGTGCAGCTCCTGGCCTTCCCGGAGGCGTGGCTTCCCGGTTATCCGCTCTGGTGCGACGCAGGAACCTTCGGAATGTGGGATCACGCCCCTTCCAAGAAGCTCCACGCGCGGCTGGTCCGGAACAGCCTGGAGATCCCATCCCCCGACGCGGAGCGCCTGGCCGCCGCGTGTCGCGAGTCCCACGTGGCCGTCGTGATGGGCGCGAACGAGCGGGCGGCGGGCAGTCTCTACAACGCGCTCCTCTTCATCGACGAGGAAGGGACGCTGCTGGCGCACCGCCGCAAGCTGGTGCCCACCTTTGGCGAAAGGCTGGTGTGGGGACAAGGGGACGCCGCCGGCCTGGACAGCCATCGCCTCGCGGGGGCGCGCGTGGGTGGCCTCATCTGCTGGGAGCACTGGATGCCGTTGCCGCGCCACGTGCTGCACGCCTCCGGCGAGGAGGTGCATGTCGCGGCCTGGCCGCACGGCAAGGAGCATCACCAGCTGGCCAGCCGCCACTACGCATTCGAGGGGCGCGCCTTTGTCCTCGCCGCCGCCCAGTACCTTCGCAAGGCGGACCTTCCTCCCGATTTCGAGCTGGCCTCGGACTTCCGAGATGCGGGGGAGGAGCTGCTCGCCGGCGGCTCCGCGATCATCGGCCCCGATGGGAAGTACGTCGTGGAGCCGGTGTTCGGCCGCGAGGAGCTGCTGGTGGCGGACCTGGACCTGGACCGTGTGCTGGAGGAGAAGCTGGCGTTGGACGTGACCGGGCACTACTCGCGGCCCGACCTCTTCGACGTGCGCGTTCGACGCGAACGGCTGAAGCCTTTCCGCGGGGTCGAGGACTGAAGGAAGGCGGCCCTATCCGCTCGCCTTGCGCATCCCCTTCTCGGCCTCCCGACCGGCGCTGGAAGCGGCGTGCGTCTGCGGGAAGTAGCTGCGCAGCGCGTACTCCTTGTTGTGCTCCCATGCCCAGTGGAGCTGCATGAAGGCCGCAACGCCGTCGGCGTCGCGCAGGCGGAAGAGGTCGATCAGCCGGCGGTGCTCGGACAGGAGCTGGGTCTCCCACTCGGGGACGAACGCGATGTGGTGCGGGACGTCGTAGAACCGTCGCTTGAGCAGGCGGATGGTCGAGACCATCAGCCGGTTCGGGCAGCGCGACAGGTGGACCTCGTGGAAAGCCTCCATCTCGCGATTGAGGTTGCGGAGGTCTCTCTTGTTCACGAGGTTCTGCATCGTCACCAGAGACTTCTCGAGTTTGGCAACGTCGGTTTCCGCGAGCTGGGTGACGGCGAGGCGCGCGGCCGCCGCCTCCAGCGCCCCGATCGTCTCGAACAGGTCCTCGACGTCCCGCTCGGTGAGCGCGTTGACGACGATCCCCTGTCGAGGCAGGAAAGAAACGAGGCCCAGCGGCTCGAGCTGCAGGAGCGCCTCCCGGACGGGAGTGCGGCTCACCCCCAGCCGCTCGCAAATCTCCCTCTCGCGGATGCGATCCCCGGGCTGCAGTCTCCCCGAGCGCAACGCCTGCACCAGGAAGTCGTGGACGATCTCCTTCAGCGACTTGTAACCCACGGGCTTTCGCGGAGTCATCACGCCGTCCGCCGTGCAGGATGGGGATCTCGTTCGAAGCGATCCGGGCTCAGGCCGTCCAGGGAGATCTCGCTCTCGTCGCCGCTCGCGAGCTGGCTGACCAGCCACCCGGTGATCGGGGCCAACGACACGCCGAGCATGGCGTGCCCGGTCGCGACGGTCAGGTTGTCCACGGTGCGAGTCCGTCCGACGAAGGGTAGCCCGTCCGGCGTACACGGCCGCAGGCCCGCCCACACGTCCGTTCCTTCCGGCACCGTGGGAACTCCCTCCAGCCACCGCCCGGCGGCGTTGAGCAGCGCGAGCGCTCGACGGCGGTCGACAGAAAGATCACGAGCACCCAGCTCGAGCGTTCCCGAGATGCGGAGACGGTCGCCCATGGGCGTGATGGCGAGGCGATCCTCCCCGAGCATGAGAGGACGGCGCGGGCGCCAGGAGCTGGACGCGAACGTGACGCTGTAGCCCTTGCCGCCCTGGACGGGCAACCGAAGCCCCAGGCGTCGCGCCAACGCGTGCGAGGAGGCGCCGGCGGCCAGAACGAACTCGTCGCCGTCGAACGCGCCGGCCGTCGTGCGCGCGGCGCGAAGGCGCCCGTTGCTGCGTTCGAACCCCAGGACCTCGGCCGAGGTGACCACGTCCACTCCCTCGCCAACGGCCCGCTGGGCCAGGCCCTTGACGAAGCGTTCCGGCACCAGCTGCGCATCATCGGGAAAGCAAACCGAGCCCGCGATCGCGCCGCGCAGGCACGGCTCCAGCCTCACCGTGGCCGGCGGGTCGAGAACTTCCGCGGCCACGCCGTGGGATCGCAACCGCTCCGCCTCGCGGGCGGCGGCCGCAAAGGCGGCCTGCGTACGGTAGGCCATCAGCATGCCGCCCTGCTGGAAGCCAAAGTCGAATCCGGGCAGCGCGGCCAACTCGCGCCACAGCCGCAGGCTCGCGAAGCTCAGCGCCCGCAGCAGCGGCAAGGCGCGCTCGACATGCGCGTCCGTGCACGAACGAACGAACAACCACAGCCAGCGTGCGAGCTCCAGGTCGGCCCGGGCCCGGAGCCGGAAGGGGGCGTCCTGGCGCAGCATCCACCGCAGGCCCTGCTGCCATACGCCGGGAGCGGCCATGGGGATCGAATGGCTGGGCACCACGAGGCCCGCGTTTCCGAAGGAGCAGCCCTCTCCAACCTGGCCGCGATCGAGCAGGGTCACTTTCCAGCCCCGCCGCGCGAAGTACCACGAGGTACAGACACCGACGGCGCCCCCGCCGATCACGACCGCGCGGCGCGCGCTCATCGCGGCTCGATCACGTGCAGCAGGAGGTGCGACGGGCGTTTCCGGTCGTGAAAGACGGCCTGCGTCGCCTTGACGGGCTTGCCCGGCCGCCCGCCCCGATTCGCGTTCCGCTCGTAGCGGGGGAAGTCCGCAGAGGCCAGCTCGAGACGGATGCGGTGCCCCCTGCGGAAGAGGTTGGCGGTGGCCCAGAGATCGATGGTGAAGGCATACACCCGGCCGGGGCGCAGGAGCGAGGGCGCAGCCCGCGGATCCCGGAAGCGCGCCCGCACGATCCCGCTCTGGAGGACGAGCGCGCGGCCGTCCGGGAAGACGTCGGTGAGCTTGGCCGTGAAGTCGGTGTCGGCCGCGGTGGAGCTGGCATACACCATCGCGCTGACCGGACCCGTCACCTCGAGGTCGGCGCCCAGCAGCGGGCTGGTGTAGACGAGAACGTCCGCGCGCTCTTGAACGTCCCGTTGATCGGTAGAGCCGGACGCGATCAGGGTCGAGACGATGCTTCCCCCCCGCGTGGGCGGCGGCTGGTCGGGATCGTAGACGAAACGGTCCGGCGGTCCGCTACCCGCGATCTCCCGGCGCAGCACACCGGACCCGCCCGCGCCGTTCGCGCTTCCCGCGGAATCGAGAAAGAAGCGCATCGGGCGCGACGCGGGCGGTGGCCAGGCGTCGGCGCCGCGCCACTCGTTCGCGCCCATCAGGTAGTAGCTGACACGCGAGAGCCCATCGAGCGCGCCTTTGCGGTCCTTCAGCCAGTAGTCGTACCAGCGGACGATCAACTCCACGTTGTCCAGGCCCCGGTACCGATGACGCAGGGCAGGGACGCGATCACTGCCTTCCCGATAGCCGAGGTCGTTGTGCGCGCCCGGGGTGATCACGAGGTGGGCATTATCGCGGACGCGCGC
>Ga0136617_10002619_pt1 | contig 15988 bp, 9 predicted proteins | sample AntDrymUQ3222106_2_FD_129672 | JGI IMG/M metagenome (GOLD analysis project Ga0136617, IMG submission 129672) | Polar desert sand microbial communities from Dry Valleys, Antarctica - metaG UQ322 (21.06) | ecosystem: Environmental > Terrestrial > Soil > Desert | place: Antarctica: Dry Valley...
GTCGTCCAGTCCTACCTGTCTACCGCCACCAAATGGGGCCTGGACAGCTTCGACGTCCTCACCCAACTGTTCACCAGCGGCGCCTGGCTACCACCCGCAGCTACCCCCGGCTGAATAGCTACGCCGTCGTCTCATCTCAGGCGCTCCGCCAGGGCACACGAATGCGGCGGCCCTGACCGTTCAGGCGCAGCTAAGAACGTCTCATCGGTGGGACGGGCAGTATCACGGCGCAATGCGGAGCCACCATCTGCCCCAAGCAGACGTCAGTCGGCAGGCTGGGCCCCAGCGGCGACGCGGATGGCAGGCACGTGTCGGGTCAGTGTCTCCGCGTAGGTGGCAAGCACCTTCGTCGACGACTCCACGGATTCCCACAAGGCGTCGAACTCGTCCATGGCCACCTCGTCCATGGCCACGGCCTCGCTGTCCTCAGACTCCTCACTCGACCGCAGCTCGTCAAGCCGTCGTGCGGCAGCTATCACGTCAGCCACCGCCGCCGCAGGGCCACGCACGTCCTCCACCACCGCTGAGGGCGTTCCACTCGCAGCGATGACTTCGGTGAGCCATACGGCGTCCGGCAGCTCAGGCAGCTGGTAATCCACCCACAGGTCACCCCATAACCGCCGTCTACGACCTTCGACCGATCCGTCGTCATCGATCACCGTCTTTCCGTCGGCCGCGTACCGCACCATCAGACCAGCGCGTTCGGCGACGTCCCGCGCGAGAGCGGGCATGTCGTAATCCAGTCCGTCCGAACGTATCGGCGCAGCGCTCATCCGCAACGCCAGACCGGCGAGCAGACGTTCATGCTCCGATGCCGCCGGTAACCGCTCAAGATCCGCGGGACCCATGAATCTGCCCGGCTCAGCAGCAGCACCACGGACCGCATCGACCTGACCGCCCTTCGTTGCGGTGAGTACGGCACACGTAGCCAGATCGGCCCACCACACCACGAGTTCCTGACCCGCCACTCTCAGTGCACACGATGCCGAGACCGCCATTTTCTGTCGCAGTGACACCACCGCCCGCCGCACATCTTCACGACGCCGCGGCTGCTCCATGAGCCGCTCCTCCTCATCCGTCCAAGCATCGAGTTCATCCTCCATTGCGGTGGTATCGGCGATCAGCTTCGCGACCGCTTCGGACAACCCCTCCAGAATCGCATCGAGTTCATCGTCGCTCAAGCTTGCGGAATTACTCGTTGCACTCACCCGCACCTCCACGCTCCCTGACAACTCCTCCACCAACGACTACCGCCATCACTGCACCACGCAGCCGCGACCACTCGGTGACAGTTTGCACGACGTTGCGCACCATCATGCCAGGGGTCCGTACAGCAGATCACGAGCAGCCATCGCTGCTCGAGCACGTCATCACACCCGTGCGCAGACTGGGCGACGACCACAAGCTCACTGCAGCCGGCGCGTTCACCCCCGCCGACGCCAGCGCCTCGTCGACCGCCGAGATCGCAAGCTGATCCTCGTTGTTGATGACCAGGCCGCCATAGTCGCGCCGGTCGCACCATGGTGTTGCACTGCTCGGCCTGTGCCGCTACCGGGTAATCAGCTGGGCAGCCGGCATCACGTGGCCGCCCGAAGGCGGATCTGATCTTGATCGAGGACGAGCGGGAGACACTGGAGCGCTGGGCGCGGCGACCGAAGAGCTCTCAGCAATTGGCGCTGCGCTCGCGGATCGTGCTGGACTCACCGACGAGCAGGTCGAGGAGGTGTTCGCCGCCCTGGACATGGCCGCCGCCACGGTGATCTCAGCCCTGCACCGCCGGCACCGCACGTTCCTCATCACCATCAACACAGCAGTGTCCGCCAAACTGGACGTGCACATCATCTGCGACAACTACGCCACCCACACAACCGACATCATCCAAAAACGGTTGGCCGCGCACCCCGGTTCCATATGCATGTCATCCCACCAGCTCGTCCTGCCCCCAGACCCCCGCAGGACTTCTGTGGCGCTGCACCAGTCCACGAGCAGAGCTGGTGGCACGAGCGCTGGTACCGCATCAGCGAGGGGAAATACGGCCGTGACCGCCTGAACAATCAACCACCAGGATCCTCGTTAAGGCGCGCATCTCAGCCCGTTGAGCTGCCGGCGGGCACCTTCGCCGGGTTGAGCAGATCCGTGAGCAATCGGCTGCACCAGTCCAGCAACTCGACGTCCCGCAGCGGCGCTCCACCCAACCGGTCGCCGGTCACCGGCTGGGGCACCAGAACCGTCCGCGCGGCCAGCTTATACGTCGCCTTCGGGTGCAGCCGGCTCAGCCGCAGCTGCGCGGAGTCGGGCAGGTCGACCCGGATCACGTTGCCCGCCACCGCCAATCGGCCACCCCGAACACCCGGCGCGCCCTGCCGGAACCCCGCCACCGCCAGGAGGTTAGGCACCGCGACCTCCCTCGCCGACCAGCCGGATGGAGAGATCGAGCCCGGCTCAGGCAATGTGCCCGGACTGCTCCGCACCCAGGATGCTGCCCGCGCCGGCCGGCGTTCAGGCCAGCTGGTACGCCCGCAGCCGCTCGTCGAGCTGGATGACGGCTGGGCTGTCCTGCCACGGTTGCATGCGGGCGCGTACGGCGTGGATCTTGCCGGTCAGCCGGGCTGAACGGTTCTGCACCACAAGCTCGGCTGCCTGCTCGAGGGTGGCTACGGCTTGGTCGAGGTCGCCACACTCCAGCCGCGCCCACCCGAGCGTGACGGTGGCGGAAGTCACATCGCGCACATACGTTTGGTCGAGTGTGGCCAGCGACCGCTCGGCGGCCTGGACAGCATCGGTGAGACGGTGCAGCTCCACCAGGCACCCAGCGCGGATGCTGGCGTGAAACCCTTCGTCGTCGTAGCAGGCCACCCGTGAGGGCCTCCCGGTACCGGTCACGAACCCGGCGTGGGCGGTGTCCAGCTCGGCCAGGCACTCCTGCTGCTGGCCGTCCCGGGCGTAGGCCTGGGCCGCCACATCCGCAGCCCAGGCGCGCAGCAGCGGTTCATCGGTGCGCTCAGCCCAGCTCTGGGCGGCCACAGCATGGTCGATACCGACCCGGGGCCGCTGCTGCCAGGTAGCCAACTGGCTCATGTGGCACAGCACACGCGCGCTGAGAACGGCGTCCTCAGCCTCGTGGGCTGTGGTGCGGGCGTGCTCGTAATAGAAGGCGGCACCGTCGAAGTCGTTCAGGTCGACGGACACCCAACCGCTGATCCGGGACTGGTCGGCATGCACCGACAGCAACCGCGGCCGCAACGCCGACGGGCACTCGGCGAGCATCCCCGCGGTCAGGTGACGTTGGGCCAGCACGGTATCCCGCACCGCCCGCGGACCCAGCCCCCGGTTCTGCTGGCCCACACAGTGCGACAACATCTGCTCCAGGTGATCGATCACCGCAGCGTCGACCCGACTGGGTGCCCGGACCGCGGCCACCAGCCGCTCCTGCTCGTCAGAGTTGAGACTGTGCAAGACCGGCCCGACGACCGCCGCGGTGGCGGCCCAACCGAGTGTCACCTGGAGCACGACACGACGGTTCACATTCATGATAGGAGCCCACAGACTGAATAAGTCAACGAGCTGTTGACAGACAGCATCCCGCTGGCAAGCGGACCACCCCAGCGTGCCACTCACCATCACGGTCAGGCCACCCTGCTGGGCAGCCAACTGCGTCGCGAACTGCTCTGGCACCCACAGAGGGTGCACGGCCCCGACGAACCCGGCCGGATCCGACGGGGGAATGAGGGGTTGAGCGGTGCCGCTCACGGGCGGGTGGACCGCGGGCGTGGTAGGTGACAGCTTGCCGGACTGCCCCGGCGGTGCGACGGGGGGCGAGGTTGCCGGATCGAGGTGGCTATGATCCTGCCCGTCGAGCAACTCACCGGCACTGCACTGATACAGAAACGCCAGCTTGTTCAACGTATCCAACGACGGCGTCCGACCACTCGGCGCTGGCCACACCTCCCAATAAGAAATCTGCTTAGCCGTCTTCGGCGCCACCGGATCCGGCCACCGCGCATTCCACCGCTCCGCCACCTGAACCTGAGTCAAACCATGCGCCAACCGAAACGCCACCCGCGCATTCACCCGCTGCTCACCCCGGATCCGCCCCGTGATCTCCCGATAGGTACAGCCCTGCCGACGCAACTCAGCACACCACTGCGCCAACTCACCCCGGCTACTCCCCGGCTGTCCGGCCACCCACACCCCCTTGCGAACATCCCGCCGCCTCATACCGTTCAGCGGTAACCATCTCACGGACAGCCACATCTCCTGGTCACACACCGATGGTGACCACCACCTCCCGATGTGGCGGCACCCTACGCCGCCCACCACCGAGGACACACCACGCAAACCGGGGAACAAAAACTCCCCACCCACCGTGGACCTCCTCCCCGCCCGCCCAAGTCTTTCCCCACCCCAGCCGTTACCCCTTGCCTTCCGCTCAGCACAACATATGAGGATCAACGAGACACGGGGTTGGTTTCGTCCCCCACAACTGACACGGTCATGGCATGTCAACCACCCGACGGTCCAGCAGACACCGCTTGGGACATAACAGACGGTTCACCGACAGACATGATCACGAAGTTCTCCGCCGCGCGGCAGCTGGTGCAGCGCCGCAGAAGTTCTTCGGGGGTTGGTTCGAGTCGACATCACGCGTAGAGGCCGTGCAGTGCCGAGTGGTATAGGAGTGCGGCCGCGGCAGCCGCCCTGCGGCGTTGCACCATGAATCCGGCCCCCCAGCGGCCAGGGTTTCTGCGGTACCGCAGGGTGTTCGACTTTAGACCCACCATGATCACCGGCTCGGTGCGTTTCCGACCCAGAAGCCGACATTCACCCCACCGACGAAGCCCCTGGTACGACCCCGGAGAGCGGCGAAAGCGAGAGCATCGACGAGCGCGATCCGCGGTGACACCGTCCCCGCACCCACCCGCACCCTGCTCCACAAGCTCGGCGGCACGCGTCTCAGCCCGTTGAGCTGCCGGCGGGCACCTTCGCCGGTGTGAGCAGATCCGTGATCAGCCTGCTGCACCAGTCCAGCAACTCGACGTCCCGCAGCGGCGCCCCACCCAACCGATTGCCGGTCACCGGCTTGGGCACCAGAACCGCCCGCGCGGCCAGCTTGTAGGTCGCCTTCGGGTGCAGCCGGCGCAGCCGCAGCTGTGCAGAGTCGGGCAGGTCGACCGGGCCGACCCGGATCGCGGTGCCCGCCACCGCCACCTCAGCCACCCCCAGCGCCCGGCACGTCTGCCGGAACCCCGCCACCCCCAGCAGGTTGCGCACCGGCTGCGGTGGTTCCCCGTATCGGTCGGTGAGCTCCTCGACGATGGCGTCGAGCGCGCCGGCGTCGCCCGCTTCGGCAATCTTGCGGTAGACCTCGAGGCGCAGCCGCTCACCGGTGACGTAATCGTGCGGCACGTGCGCGTCGACGGGCAGATCCACGCGCACCTCGGCGAGCGAGTCCTCGACGGCCTCGTCCGCCCCGGCCTGCTTCCGGAACGCGGCGACCGCCTCGCCGACCAGCCGGATGTAGAGGTCGAACCCGACCCCGGCGATGTGCCCGGACTGCTCCGCACCCAGGATGTTGCCCGCGCCGCGGATCTCCAGGTCCTTCATCGCCACCGCGGCGCCCGACCCGAGCGCCGAGTGCTGCGCGATCGTGGCGAGCCGGTCGTGCGCGGTCTCGGTGAGCGGGTGCTCGGGTGGGAACAGGAAGTACGCATACCCACGCTCGCGCCCGCGTCCGACCCGGCCGCGCAGCTGGTGCAGCTGCGAGAGCCCGAGGGTGTCGGATCGCTCGACGATGAGGGTGTTGGCGTTGGAAATGTCGAGCCCGTTCTCCACGATCGTCGTGCAGACCAGCACGTCGTACTCGTTGTGCCAGAAACCGGCCACCGTGCGTTCGAGCAGGTCCTCGTTCATCTGTCCGTGCGCGACGGCAACGCGCGCCTCGGGCACCAGGTCGCGGATCCGCTTCGCCGCCCGGTCGATGGTCGACACCCGGTTGTGCACGTAGAAGACCTGGCCGTCGCGCAGCAGCTCGCGCCGGATCGACGCGGTGACCTGCTTCTCGTCGTACCCGCCGACATAGGTCAACGTGGGGTGCCGGTCCTCGGGCGGGGTGGTGATCGTCGACATCTCCCGGATCCCGGCCAGGCTCATCTCCAGGGTGCGCGGGATCGGAGTGGCAGAGAGGGTGAGGACGTCGACATGCGTGCGCAGTGAGGTGATGTGCTCCTTGTGCTCGACGCCGAAGCGCTGCTCCTCGTCGACGATCACCAGTCCGAGATCCTTCCAGCGCACGCTGGTCTGGAGCAGGCGATGCGTGCCGATGACGAGGTCGACGGTGCCGTCGGCGAGGCCCTCGATCGTCTGGCGGGCTTCGGCGCTGTCGGTGAACCGGGAGAGCCCCTTCACGGTGACGGGGAACGCGCGCATTCGGTCGGCGAACGTCTGCAGGTGCTGGGTCGCGAGCAGCGTCGTCGGCACCAGCACCGCCACCTGCTTGCCGTCCTGCACCGCCTTGAAGGCCGCCCGCACCGCGATCTCAGTCTTGCCGAACCCGACGTCGCCGGAGATCACCCGGTCCATCGGCACCGGGCGCTCCATGTCGGCCTTGACCTCGTCGATCGCGGCGAGCTGGTCGGGGGTCTCGGTGAAGGGGAAGGCGTCCTCCAGCTCACGCTGCCAGGGCGAGTCCCGCGCGAACGCGTGCCCAGGCGCGGACTGGCGGGCGGCGTAGAGCTGCACCAGCTGCGCCGCGATCTGGCGGACGGCCTTGCGCGCGCGACCCTTGGTCTTCGCCCAGTCGCCGCCGCCGAGCTTGTTGAGCGTGGGCACCTCGCCGCCGACGTACCGGCTGATCTCGTCGAGGGCGTCGGTGGGGACGAAGAGCCGGTCCGGCGGGTGGCCGCGCTTCGAACTCGCGTACTCCAGGACCAGGTACTCCCGCGTCGCGCCGCTGACCGTGCGCTCGCGCATCTCGACGAACCTGCCGATGCCGTGCTGGGAGTGCACGACGTGATCGCCGGGTTGCAGCGTGACGAGATCGACGGCGTTGCGCCGCCGGGTCGCCAGCTTGCGGGTCTCGCCGCTCGAAGCCCGGTTGCCGGTGAGGTCGGCCTCGCTGAGCACGACGAGCCGGCTGGCGGTGGCGGTGAAACCCGCGGCGAGCCGTCCACAGGTGACGGTGACCAGGCCCGGCTCCGGTGCGGCAGCAAGGTCGTCGACAAGCTTCGCGGCGACGTCCGCCTCGCGCAGCTGCTCCAGCGCGCGCTCCGCGGTGCCGCGCCCGGCGACGACGAGCACCGCGGTGCCGCCGGCCGCGGCATGGGCACGCAGGTCGACGATGGCCCGGTCGGTGTCGCCGCGGTAGGACTCGACCTCGTGCACAGCGGGGGCGAGGGCGCCGTCCCGGCCGCTGAGCAACGGGCTGAGCGTGATGACCGGACGGCCGGTGGCGGCAGCGTGCTCGAGGACGCCGGTCAGGTCGCGGTAGGCCGACGCGCGGAGCTCCAGCGGGGCGCGCATCGACATAGCGCCGACGTCGATCGGGGCGCTGCCACCGTTCCTCACGGCAGTGTCGCCTGCGCGGCTCGGCACGCTCGCCGCGGCGAGCCAGGATGCTTCCAGGAACTCCTGGCCGGTGCGCACGAGGTCGGCGCTGCGGGTGCGGATCCGCTCGGGGTCGGCCAGCAGCACGAGCGATCCGGCGGGCAGGAGGTCGGTGAGCAGCTCCAACTCCGACCCCGCCAGCGCAGGGATCAGCGACTCCATCCCCTCCACCGGGATGCCTTCGGCCAGCTTCTCCAGCAGCTCCCGAAGCTGCGCGTCGCGCTCGTGGACCCGGGCCAGCGCGGCGGCACGCTCGCGGACCGGCGTTATGAGCAGCAGTTCTCGGCAACCCGGGGCCACCAGCTCCTCGACGGGCCCGACCGAACGCTGGTCGGCCACCGCGAAGTGGCGCAACTCGGTGACCTCGTCGCCCCAGAACTCGACGCGGACCGGGTGCTCGGCCGTCGGCGCGAACACGTCGACGATCCCGCCGCGCACGGCGAACTCCCCGCGCACGGTGACCATCTCCACACGCATGTAGGCCAGCTCGACCAGCCGGGTGAGGAGCGCGTCGAAGTCGTGGGGGTCGCCGACCCGCAGCCGCACCGGGTCGAGCTGGCCCAGGCCGGGGGCGATCGGCTGGATCAGGCTGCGCGCGGCGGCGACGACGATCCGAGGCGCGATCTCCCCCGCTGATCCCGCCCGCCCCAGGCGACGGAAGATGTCGAGCCGGCGGCCCACGGTGTCCGAGCGCGGGGAGAGGCGCTCGTGCGGCAGCGTCTCCCAGGACGGCAGCACGGCGACGGCGTCCGCGCCGACCAGGTCGGCCGCGGCCGTCCCCAGGTCCTCGGCCTCGCGGTCGGTGGCCGTGACGGCGAGGACGGTGCGGGCGGCGCCGTCGGGAGCGCTGAGCATCGCCGCAAGGAACGGACGCAGCGCCGATGGGCCCTCGACAGCGAGCGCGGGTACACCGAAGGAGCCCCCCGTCTCGGCGACGGCTCGTGCAGCATCGGCGACAGCGCGAAGATCGGGATCGGTCAGGGTGGAGCGGAGCAGGCCGGACAGAGTGGCCACTTTGCGGTCTTCCCTCGACTCTGAGCACACGCGGGCAGACCCCTACCGGGACGGATCGCCGGAAGGGGCCTCGCGCTCCATCCTACGCCCCACCCCGGAGCGCACTCGCCGTAGCCGACTCGCCGTGCCGCACTGCGCAACTCGCCGTGCCAGAATGCGCAACTCGCCGGGTCCGTTCGCGCAACTCGCCGGGTCCGGATGCGCAACTCGCGGGGTGGGGGTCAGGGGCGGGGTGGGAGGTCGGGGCGACGGCGGGAGGGGCGGGTGGCCGGGTCCGGCGGGCGGACGGCGGGGCGCTCCTCGAGCGCCGCCATGGCCAGGTCGACGGCCTTCTCCAGCTGTGGGTCCCGCCCGGCCACCCAGTCCTGCGGCGTGATCACGACCTCGATGTCGGGCTCGACCCCATGGTTCTCCACCCCCCACTCCACATCGTCAAGCCAGAAGGAGTACCGCGGCTGGGTGACCCCGGTGCCGTCGACGAGGTGGTACCGACTGTCGATCCCGATCACACCGCCCCACGTGCGCACCCCGACCACCGGCCCGATCCCCATCCGCTTGATCGCCGCGGTGACGATGTCGCCGTCGGAGCCGGAGTGCTCGTCGGCCAGCGCGACCACCGGCCCGCGCGGCGCGTCGAACGGGTAGGCCATCGGCTGCTTGTGCCGAATCACGTCCCAACCGATGACCTTGCGCGCCAGCTTCTCCAGCACCAGCTGGGAGGTGTGCCCGCCGTTGTTGCCGCGGACGTCGACGATCAGACCGTCACGCGCGGTCTCCCGGCCCAGGTCGCGGTGCAGCTGAGCCCAACCGCTCGCCACCATGTCGGGCACGTGGAGATAACCCAGGCGCCCCGCGGAGCGGTCCGCGACGAACGCCCGCCGCCCGGCCACCCAGTCCTGATAGCGCAGCTCGGTCTCGTCGGACAGCGGGCGGACCACCACCCGACGCACCTCGCCCGCGCCGTCGCGCCCCGAGTCGGGGTCCGACCGCACGGTGAGCTCGACAAGCTTGTCGGCCGTGCCGACGAGCAGCGGCGCCGGACCCACCACCGGGTCGACGAGCCGACCGGCCACCTCGAGGATGACGTCACCGGCATGGACATCCACACCCGGTCCGGACAGCGGGCTGCGTGCGGCCGGCGCTGAGGTCTCCGGCGGCAGCACCCGCGCGACCCGCCACCCCTCGGTGACGGGCTCCAGATCGGCACCCAGCAACCCCGGCTGTCCTGACCAGTCGCCTCGGCTACCCCAGCCCATCACATAGGCGTGCGACGACCCGAGCTCACCCTGCAACTCCCAGAGCACGTCGACCAGATCGTCCTTGCTGCCCACAGCATCCACCAGTGGGCGATACCGCTCGAGCTCCATGGCCCAGTCGACCCCGGCCATGTCCTCGACCCAGTAGTGGTCACGCATCAGCCGGCCGGCCTCGTCGAACATCTGCCGCCACTCCGCGGCCGGGTCGATGGTGACGACGATCCGGGCGGTGTCGATCTCGAACTCGTCGGCTCCCCCATCAGCCGAGCCGTCACCGGGCGCACCGGAGCCGGAACGGTCGGTGCGCAACACCCGCACCGTCAAACCGTCGCGCACGACCAACCGGGTGCCATCCCCGCTCACGGAGTAGTCGGTGACCGGGTCGGCGATCACATCGAGCTTGCGACGCACGAGGTCGTAGCGCTCGAGGATGGGGCGCTCGGCCTTGTCCTCGGTACCGGCGCGGCCGTCACCGAGCAAGCCGGACACCGGCGAGCGGAACCACAGCAGGCAATCCTTGCCCGCGCCCATGCCACTGAGCCGGCCCTCGCTGACCGGGATCGGGACGACCCGGGCGGCGAGGCCCTCGATGTCGACGACCACCTCAGGCGGGGTGTCCTTCTTCTTCTTTTTCCCGTCCGCACCAGCCGCGACGGTCTCGGCGGCGGCAACCGTGTCCGCGGCATCGGACGCCTCCGGTGCCGAGGGGTTGTCCGGCTCCGGTGCCGGCAGGTCGTCGGGACCCTCGTCCATGGGCGAGGTGGGCCGCCCGTCCGGGCTCGCCCCGAACGGCGACGGCGTGCGCGCGGCCAGCGGCACGAGGAACGGGCGCCACGAGGCGGGGAAGGTGAGGTCGAAGGCGTGCTCGTCGTAGATCGGGTCGAAGCTGCGTCGGGACAGGAACGCCAGGTACTTCCCGTCGGTGGTGAACACGGGGTTCTCGTCGACGAACCGCGGCTCGGTGACGGCAACAAGAGTGTCGGCGGTGTCCTTCGCAAGTCGGACCATCATGATCCGGCTCAGCCCGGACTCGACCGGGTCGCAGTAGGCCAGCCATGCGCTGTCCGGCGACCAGGCCAGGTCCGAGATGTTCCCGTCGGCACCGCGGGCCAGCTCGCGCAGCACCCCGGTGGCGATGTCGAGCACGAGCAACCGCCCGTCGTGCGCGGCCAGCGCGACCGCGGAGGCGTCCGGGGCGGCACTGAGCTCCAGCACCCGGCCGACCTCCCCCGCGCCGTACCGCTGCCGCGCTGCCGCCTCCGAGGCCCGGCCGTCCAGCGGCATGACGCAGACCGCGTCCTCGCCCTCGACGTCGTCCACCCAGACGGCGCGGTCGTCACCGAGCGGTTGGGCAAGCCGGACCCGCACGCCGGGCTCGGCGAGCAGGGTGCGGGCGGGGCCGTCGCGGTGGGTCAGCCGATGCACGGTGCCACGGACCAACGCGATGCTGGTGCGCCCGGTGCGGTCCGGCACGGCGGAGGTGAGCCAGCGGGCGGTGGACACCCGGAACGGGTCACGGGCGGTGCGCGGGCCGCCCAGGCGGATGTCGAGCCGTCGCGGGGCAGCAGTGCCGTCCAGCGACTCCACCAGCCACAACTCGCCGGCCGACTCGTACACCACCCGGGCGCCGTCGGTGCTCGCGTGCCGGACGTAGAACGCCGGCGCGTCGGGCCCGCCGTGATCGGTGTGGCGGCGCAGCCCGGTGCCGTCGAGGGCGAGCGAGTAGAGGTTGCCCCAGCCCTCGTGGTCGGACAGGAACGCGATCCGGGCCCCGTCACCGGAGCCGACCAGCATCGGCGAGTCGATCTGCCCGTCGAGGTCCGCGGCGAGCCGGACGAACTCCCCCGAGCCGGCGCCGTCCCACCACAACTTGCCCGCGGTACCGCCCCGGTAACGCTTCCACCAGGCCATGTCGCGCGACATGGTGGTGCCCAACAGCACGGCGGGGCCGCCGTCCGCCGCGAACGCCAGGTCCGAAACGGGTCCGTAGGCCAGCCGCCGCGGCGTCCCCCCGGTACTCGGCACAGCCGGCACCGCATACGCCCAGGCGCGGCGCGGCGACGGCTGCCCGACCGCGCTGACCACGAGCACCTCCCCATCGCGGGTCCAGCCGACCGTGTTCGCCCCCCAGTCGCCCCAGTAGGTCAGCCGCCGCGAACGCCCGCCGTCGACGTCGGTCACGTACGTCTCCAATGCACCGTCGCGGTGGGAACTCCACGCGACCTGGGTACCGTCCGGAGAGAGCCGGGGGTTGGCGACGGCGACGGCGTCGGCGGTCAACCGATAGGCCCGCCCGCCGGACAGCGGAGCGCTCCACACGTCGTCCTCGGCAGTGAACACCAGGAGATCGTCACGCAGGTGTGGAAAGCGGAGGTAACTACGCCGATCCTTCTCAGGGAACATGAGGCGCAACGGTAGCGATCGACGGCGGGCACCCTGCGCGCTCACCCGGACGGCGCGAAGATGGACTCATGCAGCAGATCTTGAGCATCGCCCGCAGCCGCCGCGGTACGGGTACCGCAGCGGTGGTCACGGTGGCTGCGCTGCTGCTCGCCGGGTGCGGCGCCGACCGCGGCTCGGATGGTGGTGACACCACCTCCACCAGTGGCCCTGCCGGCAGCCCGGCGTTGCGGGTCACGCCGGTCGCCGGCGGGCTGGAGCACCCGTGGGACCTCGGGTTCCTGCCCGACGGGCAGATCCTGGTCACCGAGCGGGCCGGGCGGCTCGTCCTGCTGTCCGGCGCCACCGCCCCGGCCACCGTGACACCCGTTGCCGCCGACTTCGACGACGTGCTGGCCCGCGGCGAGGGCGGCCTGATGGGCCTGGTCGTGCATCCGGACTTCGCGCAGAGCCGCCGCTTCACCACCTGCCAGACCCATGCCGGCGCGGGCGCTGCCGACGTCCGCCTGATCACGTGGCAGCTCGCCCCGGACGGTGCGTCGGCCACTCGGCGGATCGACCCGCTCGTCGGCGGGCTACCGGTCAACCCTTCAGGGCGACACTCGGGCTGCCGGCCTACCCTGGCCGCGGACGGGACCCTGCTGGTCGGCACCGGGGACACCGCTCGGGGCACCATCGCTCAGGACCGCACGTCGCTGGGCGGCAAGACACTCCGGATCGACCTGGCCACCGGCGGGCCGGCCGCCGGCAACCCGTTCGCCGACGCCGAGAACCCCGCGGAGCGGCTGGTCTGGACCTACGGGCACCGCAACGTGCAGGGCGTCGCCGTGCACCCGAAGACCGGCGAGGTCTACACCGCCGAACACGGCCCCAGCACCGACGATGAGGTCAACCGGTTGCGGCCCGGCGGGAACTACGGCTGGGATCCCGCGCAAGGAAGCACGGTCGAGGGCTACGACGAGTCCGTGCCGATGACCGATCTCGAACGCTTCCCGGACGCGGTGCCAGCGGCGTGGAGCTCGGGCAGCCCGGTGGAGGCGGTCGCGGGCGCGGCGTTCGTCACCGGGCCGCAGTGGGGCGCGCTCGACGGCGTCCTCGCGGTGGCTGCCCTGCGGGGGAAGAAGTTGATCATCATGACCCTCGGACAGGACGGTGCGGTGGCCGCGGTCGGAGTGCCGGAGCAGCTCGACGGCGAGTTCGGCCGCCTGCGCGCGGTGCGCTCCGGTCCCGACGGCGCCCTGTACGTCACGACGTCCAACGGATCCGATGATCAGGTGTTGCGTATCGATCCGGCATGACCCCCGATCGGGAACTCGGGCTAGTCGGTCGGATCCGGTCCGAGGAGCGGCGCGACGCCGAGCACCAGCTTCGAGATGTGAAAGGCCTCGGCGTATCGGGCGTGGCACTGCATCCCGCGGATCCGGGCCAGTCCGGCGAATACCTCGGCGTCGAACCAGCTCCGGTCGCGCTGGGAGCCGTAGTGCTCGTGCAGCTTGGCCAGCTTCTCCCGCAGCACAGGTTCGGCCAGCGGAAGGTAAGCCGTGGGTTGAGAGAGGGCGCCGTCCCACTTCAGGATCTCATAGCCCAGCGTGAGATGATCACGGAATGCGGTCGGTACCAGGCCCGCGAGCGTGCGGTGATCCTGGTGGGCGTCGTGCCGGGACGGGGCCAGGATCAGGTCGGGGTCGACGTGCGCGCGCAGCTCGTCGAGCGTGAGCTTTGCCCGTTCCCATCCAATGTGCACCCGGTCGCTCGGCAGGTCCAGGACTGTCACCTTGAGCCGGGCTCCCGGACAGAACGCGGCCAGGGCCGACCGCTCCTCCTCCTCACGCAGCGATCCCCCACCGGTGAGCACGAGCGCCCACACGGCGACGCCGGGGTGCGCCCGGCACAGCTCGAGCAGGGCGCCGCCGGCACCGACCGCAATATCGTCGCTGTGCGCGCCGAGCAGCAACATCCGGTCCAACCGCTCCGGCAGCAGGCTCAGCACCCTGGAGTCCGCCCGTCCGTGGCACTCCCAGGGTGAGACATCACGCTACGCACAAGAGAGAGTGTCCCACGATCGGTTGGGCGATCACGGGAGGCCGCTCAGATCGGCGCAACACCGGGCGTCAGGCCCGACGACGTCAGGCCCGAGCGAGGATCTTCGCCAGCCGCTGGGTGGTCGGCCAGCGCACGTCATGGGCCCAGCCGAACTTCTCGAAGATCCAGATCACCCGCGCCGCGACATCGATCTGCCCCGGGAGAACGCCATGCCGGGCGCATGTCGGGTCGGCGTGGTGCAGGTTGTGCCAGGCCTCGCCCATGGACAGGATCGCCAGCGGCCAGAAGTTGCGCGACCGGTCCCGCGATCGGAACGGCTGTGCCCCGATCATGTGGCAGATCGAGTTGACCGACCAGGTGACGTGGTTCGAGAGCGCCAGGCGCACGAGCCCACCCCAGAAGAACCCGGTGAGGACGCCCGCCCAGGACCAGGTGATCAGGCCGCCGAGCAGTGCCGGCAGCAGCAGGCTCACCGTAACCCAGACCCCGAACGAGCGGGCTACCTTGACGACGGCGCGGTCAGCCAACAGGTCCGGGATGAAGCGCTTGTGGTTGGTCTCGTCACGCTCGAAGAACCAACCCATGTGGGCGTGGAAGAAGCCCCTGGCGACCGCCAACGGCGAGGTGCCGTGCAGCCATGGCGAATGCGGGTCGCCCTCACGGTCGGAGAAGGCGTGGTGGCGGCGGTGGTCGGCCACCCAGTTGAGCACGTTGCCCTGCACCGCCAACGAGCCGCTGATGGCCATCGCGACCCGCAGCCAGGGCTTGGCCTTGAACGACTTGTGGGTGAAGTGCCGGTGGAAACCCACGGTGACGCCCAGCACCCCGACCACGTAGAAGGCCGCGAGCAGCGCAAGGTCTGCCCAACCGATCCCCCAGCCCCAGGCCAATGGCACAGCCAACACCAACGCGACCATGGGGGCGCCGACGAACGTGTAGATCATCACGTGCTGGAACGCGGTGCGACGACCGGAGATGACCGGAACGGGCCCGGACGTCAGCGGGTTGGGCAACGCGCCGGCCTCGGCGGTGGAGGACACGGGACTCCTCGGGGATCGGAGGGCTCACAGGGGTCGAAGATCAACGCTGAACGCGACTTGGGGGCCGAGCCGGTGACGATCGGCGGCCGGCTCCCGCCAGCCGACCGACGGCGATGGCGCCTGGTCCAGACCATCACCATCAAGGGTAGTGGACACCCGGTGCAACGCACAGGGTTCACGGCGCACGAACATCCGTCCGGTCATCGGCGAAGTGGGATTCGGCCAACGACCGTCCGGCACGAATCCCCGTCGACCGGCGTGCCAGGATGGAGACCTGTCCGCCGTGGTGTAACGGCAGCACCTCGGATTTTGGTTCCGATGGTCCAGGTTCGAATCCTGGCGGCGGAGCAGCAGGGTGGCCCACGATGATCATCGAAATCGGAACAACGGTTGCCCGTACGCGCCAACTGTCCCGGACATGATGACCATGAAACGCTGCCGGAGCATGGCGAACGGGGTGGCCCGCCGTCTGTCGACGACTGGACCACCCCGTGTTCGCCCCCGTAATGGCAGGTCAGCAACTGAGAGCCCTCCCGAGGGCTCGCCGTGGCTCGCGAAGATTCGCCGCCAGGTGCCCCGGTCCTCACGGTGTGTGAGCTTCCGGTCACTGACGGTGAATCTTCGCGTCAGCAA
>Ga0136617_10002620_pt1 | contig 15984 bp, 17 predicted proteins | sample AntDrymUQ3222106_2_FD_129672 | JGI IMG/M metagenome (GOLD analysis project Ga0136617, IMG submission 129672) | Polar desert sand microbial communities from Dry Valleys, Antarctica - metaG UQ322 (21.06) | ecosystem: Environmental > Terrestrial > Soil > Desert | place: Antarctica: Dry Valley...
ACGAGCACCCAATCCGACTCGGGTCCACCGCCCACCACCGAGGCGGTGCTTGACCGCGACGACCGGCGAAGCTACCCGTCAGAACCGCTTACCATCAACCCACGGAAGCGGCAGTAGAGCCGTTTTTCGCGTGCCGTCGTGGAAGCGCTGGCCGCGGGCGTGCCGGTGGTCTCGACCGACGTCGGGGGCGTGGATGAACTGCGCGGTGACGCCGTCAGGATCGCTGCGGTCGGCGACGACGTGGCGCTGGCCGCTCACATTCTCGACTGGCTCGAGGACCCCGCCGCGCTCGCCGCGGCCGCCAGCGCGGCTCACCTGCTCGCCCAGCGCTTCGCCCCGGCCGACTGCCACGAGGCGTACGCGCGCCTCTACGCTGACGTGGCCGGCCACTGAGGGAGGACCGCGGCCGTACGAGTCGCTCAGCGACGCGCAGTCACGACGAGGTACGGGGCGAAGATGCGCGTCGGTTTCAGCGGACGCACGAGTTCCTCGATCGTCCAGATGCCCTTCGACACGCGGCCAAGGTTCACGCAGAGCGCGAGCTTCGCTCGCGTCATCCTCGACCGCTCGTCGAGCCCGTTGGTGTTGAGGACCCCGAAGTTCGTCGACAGGAAGTAGTGCGCAGCGTGCACCGTCAGGCCGGCATCTGCGTGCGCCTTCGCCAGATCGCGCGGGGTGAGGCGGACGTGCAGGTCGTACACCCGGCGGTTGATGCACCGCTCGATCAGCCCGATCGCGCCGACCATGTTCGGAGCCACGGTCACGAGGATGCCGTCGGGTTTGAGGTACTCGCGCAGCGCTCGGACCACGGCAGCCGTGTCGTCGAAGTGCTCCACCCCGAAGCTGATGACGACGTCGAAGCGGTTCGTGAGGACGGGGGGCGGGTCAAAGAGGTCGCCGCAGATGATCTCGCCGTCCACCTCCGCGTCGCGCAGGATCGCGCGCTCGACGTCGCACCCAATCGCGGAGTAGTCCAGGCCGCACACGCGGGCGCCGTGTTCATGCGCGAAGTACGGCAGCCAGTGCGACCGCGCGCAGCCGACCTCGAGCAGCTCGAACGGCTGGTCGGGCAGAATCGGCGCAAACAGATCAGCGAACGCTCGACCGACGTGATTGCGGAAGCCAGGCGTCGCCGGGTCCATGCGACCGGCCTGCGCGGCGTCGGCCCAGACGGCATCCCAATACTGCGCGCCGGCGCGGTCGACCGTGGGCGCCTCCATCGTGAGCGACTCTACTCGCGCCGTTGTGATCGCCTGGCGCCGACAACGCGCTCGCCGAGCTACCGATGGGTGCGCAGCAGCGCCACCAATGACTGCCCGATCGGCGGCTTGACGCGGCCTTCCAGCCGGCGGATGGCCGGGACGATCTTGTCGTACAGACCGATCTCGCCCTCGCCGAGGGGCCTCTTGAGCACGCGCCCGAGCACGTACCACGCGAAGAAGCCCGGGAAGTTCATGTAGTACTCGCGCTCGATTGTCACCGGCAGAGGAGCGACCATCTCGCGAAGCGACCGCTTGGTGTAACGACGGAAGTGGTGGTCGGTGCGGTCGTGGGCGCCATAGATGCACATGAACGCCGGCACCAGCAGGAAGATCGGTGATCCCGGGAGCAGCGACGCGGCGATGTGGCCCAGCGCGGTGCGGTCGTCCTCGACGTGCTCGAGCACGTTGCTCGACACGGCGCTGTCCAGCGAGTACGGCCGCAGGGTCGAGACCATCGCGGCGTCCGTGAGGTCGAACTCGTGCACGCGGAAGTGCGGGTGGTCGCTGAACCGTCGCCCGACGATCTCGACGAAGTCCTCCCAGTGGTCGACGCCGACGACGAGCTCGCGGTCGAGCAGCAGCGCCGAGAGGTTCCCCGATCCGCATCCGGCATCGAGGATGCGGCCGCCGAGGTGGGGCGCGGCCTGGTCGACGATCCATCGGTTGTAGTTCGACGCCTGTTGCATCCCTGCCTGAACCTCGACCCGGGCGTCTGCACCATGTTCAGTGAACGCCTCGGTCATCGGCGGGCGAGGGCGAGCACACTGATGAAGAACGCCGCCAGGATGCTCTGGAAGCCGAGGGCTGTGAGCGTCACCCCGGGGATCACCAGCCGCATCGTGTCCGCGTAGTCCAACCGTCCAAAGTCGCGGCTTCCCCATTGGAGGACCGCGAGCAGCAGCAGTAGAACGCCGAGGACCATGACGAGGATCGCGATCGCGAGCGCGCGTTCGAGCGTCAGCCGCCGCGTCAGGCGTTGGATCCGGGGATCGGGCGGCAGCAGCCCTTCGCTGACTGCGAAGACCTTCGAGAGCAGACCGAAGAGCGCGGCCTGGTACCCGCAGATGATCGACAGGCTCGCGAACAGCAACGTATGTGCGTCGAACGCCACTCCCAGCGCTGTCACGCGGGGTAGCGCCAGCGCGTAGCCGACCAGGCCGACGGTGATCAGGAGCAGGCCCGGCATGAGAAACAGCCAGCGGGGGCTGTAGACGAGGAGGAACCGCAGCGTCCGCCATCCGTCTCGGAACGTCCGCAGGTGCGGCGCGTGCGATTGGCGCCCGTCCGGATGCAGCGTGATCGGCACCTCAGCCATCCGCGCGCCTCCGAGGCTCGACTTGACGATCATCTCCGTGGCGAACTCCATCCCGGTGCAGCGCTGGTCGAGGCTGGCGTAGTGGTCCTTCGTGAAGGCGCGCATGCCGCAGTAGACGTCGTGGATCGGTGCGCCGAACCAGGAGCGTGCAGCCGACGAGAACATCGGGTTCCCCCAGCGCCTGTGCAGGAACGGCATGGCCCCCGGAAGGATGCGTCCACCCCCGCTCTCCAGCCGGCAGCCCTGAACGAGATCATGACCTTCGCGCAGCTTCTCGACGAAGCGCGGCAGCTCGGCGAAGTCATAGGAATCGTCCGCGTCGCCCATGAGGACGTACCGGCCGCGCGCCGCCGCGATCCCGCCCGTCAGCGCGCTGCCGTAGCCGCGCGCCTCGACGTGGATCACACGAGCGCCCATCGACGCCGCGATCGCCGGCGAACCGTCCGTGCTGCCGTTGTCGGCGATGACCACTTCGCCGGAGATCCGGTGCTCGGCCATGGCGGTCTGCACCTTGCGGATGCAGGTGGCCAGCGTGTCGACTTCGTTCAGGCACGGCATGACCACGGAGAGCTCGAGCGGCTCATCCTGCGCGACGCCGTCGGACGGCGGCCGCCGAGCTGCCGGTGCATCTATTGGCTGACGGGTCACGTCAGCCGCTCGTCTGTCCGCCGGACGGCCCGCCAGCCGGCACGCAGCACGAGGACCCCGCCCGCCGACCCGGTGATCCACAGCAGCGGCATCCCCACGACGCTGTAGCGGGGATCGGCCACGGCCGTCAGGGCGGTCCCACCCGCCACCACCACCCAGCCCGTGACGAAGGCGACCGCTGCCGCGCGCGTTGCGCGGTCACGCGAGAACAGCAGCAGCAGGCCCGCCATCGCGGAGAAGGACAGGATCCACCAGAGCTGCAACAGCCTCGGGCCGCCCCCGACCGCCCAGAACGACACCCGGGATACATCCTCGCCGATCGGCGCGGGCGCGGAAACGCGTGCCCGCTCTCGAGCGGGCACGAGCTGCTCCCTCGTCCGGTAGCCCGTAGCGGGCCCCGCCTGCAGGAGGAACTCGCCGGTGTAGCGCGCCGTGCCCTCGGCGTACAGGCCCGGCGAGGCGCGGATCGACCGTTTCGCGATCCTCTTCTGAAGCCGGGTGGCGGCGTCGGAAGAGTACCCCCTGGCGATGAGCTCGGCCCGCAGTTTCCAAACTGTGACCGGCGGCCCACCGGCGGCGGCCCGTTCGTAGCGTCGTCGCACCCAGCGCGTCTGCGCATCGTCACCGGCGAACGGCAGCGTGTGAGGACCGTCGAAGGCACGCCAGAAGAGCGCCTGGTCGCCGATCGTCGAGATCACCGCGCGGTCGAACCTGATGGAGTTGTGGGCGATCCACGGCACCACCACCGCGGCCATCGCGAGCGTCGCCGCCAGCGAGCCGCGCAAGGCGTACCGCCGTCTGGGCACCGACAGGATCAGCACGATCGGGACAACGACCACGAGCACCTGACCCAGTGGCTTCACGAGGGTCGCCCCTCCGAAGAGCACACCGATGACGGCCAGGCGTCGCAACGCCGGCTCCTCCTCCTGCACGGCAAGGGCAAGCGCCGCGATGCCGGCGAACACCAACACCGTGAAGAGGAAGTCGCTGAGGACCTCGTGCTCCACCGCGAGCATCTGAGGCGAGACCACGGCGACGACCGCCGCGACGATCGCCGGCGCCCTGCCAAAGAGCCGCCACGCCACGAGCAGCACGCCGACGGCGAGCGCTGTGCCGATGAGGTGCTGGGCGATGATGACCGCTTGTTCGCGGCTGCCGGGCAGAACGAGATCCGCGACGGCGATGAGCAGCGGGTATCCGGGGGGGCGTATCAGGCTGAACGGCGAGAAGCCGGCGCTCAGCTGGTTCGCGACGGAGAGGTACCCGTAGCTGTCGTTGCGCAGCGTCGGGCGCTCGTCGAAGAGCAGCGGCAGCCTGAGGAGGATTGCGGTGAACCCCACCACGAGCGCCCACGGCAGACGCCCGGCCGACGAGACCGTGAGCGCAGCGCTTCGAAGCCGGTCCGCCGCCCGCGACCGCCCGGTGCGGGCCAGCACGCCAACGGCGTATGGCCCTGCCTGCTGCGCCATCGGGTGATCCTAGCGCCGGTCCTGGGGGAGATCGTGCGGGCTGACGGCATGTTGATCGTCGAGATCGCCGTCGTCAGAAGCTGAAGCGGAGGCGCCATCGTCTGTCGCACGGGTGCGGCGTCGCTACCGTGCGCCGTCATGGTGACGTCGACGTCTCGGGACTTTGCTGCGGAGGTCCAAAGCGGCGAGCGCTTCGCGTTCGGCGAGAACTGGAGCCGCTTCCTGACCGTCCTCGACGAGGAGCGCATCGCCGAGGCCCGGGTGTCGCTCCGCGAGATGCTCGGCCGCGACGATCTCGCCGGTCTGTCGTTCCTGGACGTCGGATCGGGCTCGGGGCTGTTCTCGCTGGCGGCCGCGCAGCTCGGCGCCGAGCGCGTGCACTCCTTCGACGATGACCCTAGCAGCGTCGGCTGCACGCTTGAGCTCAAGCGCCGGTACGCGTCGGCGGGCACGAGGTGGGAGGTCGCGCGGGCCAGCGCACTCGACGCCGACTACGTCGAATCGCTCGGGCGCTTTGACGTCGTCTACTCGTGGGGCGTGCTGCACCACACGGGCGACATGTGGGCAGCGCTGGCCAACGTCACGCGAGCGGTTGGCGCCGGGGGGCGCCTGTTCATCGCGATCTACAACGATCAGGGCGCGCGCAGCTCGATCTGGCGCGCGATCAAGCGGCTGTACAACACGCTGCCCGAGCCGGCGCGGCTGCCCCTGGTGCTGGCGGTGAGCTGCCCCTGGTGCTGGCGGTGATGATGCCGCGCGAGGCGCTGACGGCCGCGAAGTCCGTCGTCCGCGGCCGTCCGCTGGACTACGTGCGCGGCTGGACGAACTACAAGGGCACGCGCGGCATGAGCCGCTGGCATGACCTCGTCGACTGGGTCGGCGGCTATCCGTTCGAGGTCGCCCAGCCGGAGCAGATCCTTGACTTCCTGCGGCCGCGCGGCTTCGAGCTGGAACGGATGAAGACCTGCGGCGGCGGTCTGGGCTGCAACCAGTTCGTCTTCACCCGCCGGCCGCCTGCATAGCCGACGTGGACGTGCCGGAGCGATCGGCTCGCGCGATCCGCGGCCTGGACACGCTCGTCGGCGACTTCGCGGGGGGTGACAGCGGCGCGCGTCGCGACGCTCGTCCTCGGGCTGCTGACGGTGGTGCTGACGGCGCGCATCCTGACGCCCGCGGGCTACGCGGTCATCGCCTACATGACGCTCGGCGCCACGCTGATCATGTTCGTCGCGGGCGGCTGGAGCGGGGCGGCGGTCATGCGCTACGGGCGCGAGGAGCTCGACCGCACCGCTTCGATCCAGACAGCGCCTGGGCGCGCGCGGCGCTGACGCTCCCGATCCTCGTGCTCGTGAGCGCGCTCCTGCCGGCGCTGAAGCTGGCCGGAGCGCTGCCGCAGGAGTTCGCATGGACGTACGTGTGGCTGACCGTCGCGCTCGGGTTCTTCTTCGTCGCGGGCGAGCAGCTTCAGGTCGTCCTCGACGCGGTGGGCCGGATGCGCCTCAGCGCCGCCGGCGCGGCGGCGCGCCAGGCGCTGCTCCTGGCCGGGCTCGCCGTCATCGCGATCAGCAGCGCCGGTCGGTCGACGCTCACCGTCGCGTGGCTGACGGTGGGCGTCGCCGCGCTGCTGATGCTCATGCTGGCGCTGGCGCTGCGCGGGCTGCGGATCTGGCCGCCGCGCCTGGATCGCGCGCAGCTGCGCCGGATCTTCGTCTTCTCGATGCCGCTGATCGCGTTCGCCGCCAGCCAGTACGGGATGCGCTCGGTCGACATCGTCGTGCTGCGCGCATACGGCAGCGCCGAGGACGTCGGCATCTACGCGCTCGCCTACCAGAGCTACACGATGCTGCAGAGCCTCGCGGTCACGGTGACGATCGTGCTGATCCCGCTGTTCGTCTCGCTGCGCGAGGCCGGCCGTGAGGAGCTGGTGGCCCGTTACTTCGAGCGCCTCGTCCCGCAGGGGATCTTCGTGGCGAGCGCGCTCGGCGGCCTGCTGGCACCACTCGTCGTCCTGGCGGTTCCGCTCGTCTTCGGCGCCGACTTCCGCGACGCCGGGCAGCCGCTCGCCCTGCTGGTCGCGGCGCTCGTCCTCTTCGGGATCGCGAGCATGATCGCCCCGATCCTCATGCTCCACGAGCGCACGCGCGAGGTCTCGCTGGTGAACGTCGTCGCCCTCCTGCTCAACGTCGTCGCGGACGTCGCGCTCGTCGGCGTGCTCGGCCTGGGCATCGTCGGACCGGCGATCGCGACGATCGCGACCCTCCTGGTGATCGTGGCGGGCTATCTCGTCGTTGCCCGCCGCGATCTGCAGACGGCGCCGGCGCTCTCGCCGGCGCTGGCGCTTCCGGTCGCCGCGGGCGTGCTGCCGGCGGTCCTGGTCGACGGAGCGGTCGGCGTCGCGCTTGCGCTCGGCGCCGCGCTCGTAGTCACGGCGTTCGTCCTGTGGCGGCTGGCGCTCTTCGCCGAGCCGGACGTCGAACTCGTGCAGCGGCTCGACCTGCCGGCGCCGATCCGGTCGGCCGTGGTGGCGTCGATCAGCCGCCTGGCGCGCCGCTGAGACCCAGGACGCGCTCCCAGCGCGCGGCGACCTCGTCCGCGTCGTGCTCGCGCGCGATGTAAGCGCGGCAGCGGGCGGCGAGCGCGGTCTGATCGTGGCGACCGTCCCACGCGGCCGCGGCCAGCGCGGCGAGCGTGTCCACCGAGCCGCCCGCGACCGAGCCGAGGCCGTGGCGCTCGATGATCCCGTCGGGGTCGTGCGACAGCGCAAGGGCCGGAACGCCGCGCGCCCAGCCCTCGAGGAACACGTTGGACATCCCCTCCTTGACCGACGTGCTGACGACGGCGACTGCGCGAGCGAACAGGGCGGTGAGCTGCGGCCGCGGGCGCGGGGCGAGCAGCTCGAGGTTCGCGCAGGCCGCGGCGCGCGCGCGGATCTCCGCGGGTGCCTCGCCGACCATCCAGAAGCGCGCCCGCGGGACGCGCTCGGCCAGCGCCACGAACGCCTCGGGCCGCTTGTACGGCGCCATGCGGCCGACCCAGACGAACGCCTCGGGCGCGGCCGTGCGCTGCTGCGCGGGCTCGGCGATCGAACGGATGACGGTGCCCTCGCGCCGCCAGACGTCGCGGCACAGCTCGGCCTGCGTGTCGGTCTGCACGACGATCTCGTGCGCGCAGCGGATCCCGGTCGCGAACAGGCGTCCGCCAGCCCATTCGGCGGCCAGATAGGCGGCGTCGAAATCAAGCTCCGAGGCGCTCGAGTACACGAAGCGCCGTCGCCGGGCGCGTGCCGCCAGGCCGATCACGCCCGTGTAGGTTCCCGCCGCCCGCTGCACGAAGACGTCGGCGTCGACGTGGCGCAGCAGCCCGGCGACGAGGTGCACGCGGCCGTGGCCGGCGGGTGGGCGCGGCAGCGCGACGATCTCGACGCCGTCGACGGTCGCCGGCAGGTTCGGGACGTGGAAGACCGTGAGCGCGACGCGCCGGCCCCGCGCGCGCAGCGCTCGCGCCAGCAGGACGAGCTGGGTCTCCGCGCCGCCCGTCGCGCCGGCGCCGGCGAGCAGCGGGCCCGCGTAGGGAGCGAAGAAGACAACTTCGGGGCGCGCGCCCATCAGCCGCGCAGCCAGCGGTCGCGCCACAGCTCGAACATGAGCAGCGTCCAGACCTGGTGGCCCGCCCCGCGCCGGCCGGACAGGTGCTGCTCGACGAGCGCGTGCGCCACCGCGCTGTCGTATTCGCTCGCGGTGCGGCTGAGCACGAGGTCCTCGACCATCGGCCGCAGGCCGTCGCGCATCCACTCGCCGACGGGCACGCCGAAGCCCATCTTCGGCCGATCGACGAGCTCCGCGGGGAGGTCGTGGCGCAGCGCCTCGCGCAGCAGCGGCTTGGTGCCGGGGCGCTGCTCGGCGCGACCGACCGAGCGCATCGCGACCGCCACGACCTCGGGATCGAGCAGCGGGTTGCGCGCCTCCAGGCTCACCGACATCGACGCGCGATCGACCTTCTGCAGGATGTCGTCGACGAGGTACGTGCGGGCGTCACAGCGCATCATCCGCTCCGTCGGTCCCGCGCCGTTCATCGCAAACGCAGACCATCCGGCGCCATCGCCGACGACCCCCGGCATCAGCCGCGCGAGCTCATCGGAGCGCCACACCGAGACGGCCTCGCGGTACATGCGGGCCTCGTCGGGCGCCGTGGCCAGCGCGCCGAAGACCCGGGCGCGGCGCGCGATCCGCGAGTCGCCGGGGCCGCGCTGCAGGGCGCTGGCCAGCCGGCGCGGCGTCAGCCCGGCCAGGCGCAGCAGGCTGCTCGCCGTCGCCGAAGATCGTGATGGGCCGGTTGTCGAGCAGTGCGGTGATGAAGTTCGGGACGGCCGCGGCGTACTGCGAGGTCGGGTCCTGGCGCGCGCCGAAGACGTTGAAGTAGCGCAGCGCGACCGTCTCCAGGCCGTAGCCGATGCCGAAGCTGCGGCAGTAGCCTTCGCCTGCGAGCTTCGCCGTCGAGTACGGCGAGATCGGCAGCGTCGCCATGTCCTCGTGCGTGGGCAGCGTCGGGTTGGCCCCGTAGACCGACGACGAGGAAGCGAAGACCACCCGGCGCACGTCTTCGTCGCGAGCCGCGAGCAGGATGTTCAGCGTCCCGATCACGTTCGTCGCGTTGCTCGTCAGCGGATCCTGGATCGAGCGCGGGACGGACGGCAGCGCGGCCTGGTGAAAGATGACCTCGCAGCCGCGTACCGCCTTGTGCGCACGCTCGTAGCTCTGGATGTCGCCTTCGACGAGCTCGAGCTCGTCGCCGATCGCGTCGGTGTTCGAGCGCCGGCCGGTGGCGAAGTTGTCGAGCACCCGAACGTCGTGTCCGTCGGCGACGAGCCGCGCGGCGAGGTGCGAGCCGATGAAGCCGCCGCCGCGAGCGCTCGCATGTCCTCAGGGCCTCGCCGTCCGCCGTCGCCACGCCAACCCGGCGAGGCCGCCGAGCAACAGCACGCCGCCCGCGCCGACGCCGACCGCCACGAGCCCGCCGCCGCCGTCGGGCGCGGGCGCCTGGGCGCGCACCGTGGCCGGCACGCTCGACCCGCGCTCGGGCTTGGCGCCGGCCTTGGTCGGCCCTCGGTCGGGCTTGGTGCCGGCCTTGATCGTGGGCTCGCTGTGGGCAGCGGACTTCGCGCTCGGCGCGCCGGTCGTCGGCTTCTCCCCGACGCCGGCGCCGAACAGCGGCGCCTCGCCGCTCGGTCCGGCACCCCGCGAGCCGCCGGAGCCATCCGATCCGCCAGGCCTTCCGCCAGATTCTCCGCCAGACCCTCCGCCCGCCTCCTCGCGGGCGCGATCGACCGGCAGCTGGTACTCCGTGCCCGCCGGCGAGCCGGGGGCGACCTGTGGGTCCTGCGCCTGCGCCGGCGCGCTGAGCGCCAGAGCGCAGAGGCCGGCGAGGAGGAGAGGTCGCATGACTGTCGGCATCGGCTACGGAGATCCCAATCGGCCCGCGCCCGCGCGTGGATCGGCGGCGAGTTTCGCGAGGCCGAGATCGCGTGGGTTCAGGCGGGAGGCACGACGATAGTCGGCCCGCGCGGCACGCAGGTCGCCCTGGCGCACCGACAGGTCGCCGAGCAGCGCCCACGTGACGAAGTTCTGCGGCTCGCGGCGGGTGGCGTCGAGCAGCACCCCGCGCGCGGAATCGCCCTCACCGAAGCGCGCGAGCGCGGCCGCCTTGGCGTAGTAGGCCGCGATCGCCTCGCGATCCAGGCGCAGCGCGCGGTTGGCCTCGATGAGCCCGCGCTCGGGGTCGCCGGCCAGCGCCGACTGCGCGCGCTCGACGTAGTGCTCCGACAGGCTCTGGCGGCTGAGGCTCAGCGCGGCGACCGTGATCGCGACGCCGACGAGGATCGCCGGTGCCAGCCGTGCCGGACGCGGGTGCGCGGCGGCGGCGGTGTCGTCGATCTCGGGCGCCGCGTCCTCATGTGAGCACTCCGCCGGCCGCAGCAGCACCGCGGCTCCCAGCAGCGCCACGCCGGTCAGCCCCGGCAGCAGGTGCATCCAGTCGACGCTCGTGTGCACGAGCCACGCGATCACGACACCGAGTCCGGCGACGACCACCGGCGCGTGGCCCCCGTCGCGGACGCGCCGCCACGTGCCGGCCGCGATCAGCCCGAGCACCGCAACGAACAGCAGGCCGCCGACGACCCCAAGCTCGGCGAGCACCTGCAGCGGCAGGCTGTGCGGCTGACGGATGTCCTCCGACGTCGTGCGCTGCGCGAAGTACGGCTTGTCGTACCCGCCGGCACCGACGCCCGCGATCGGGTGCGCCTGCCACGCGTCGACCGCGATCCGCCAGTAGTCGTAGCGGTTGCCCGCGCCCGTCGCCAGGCGCGACGCGGTGGGCTCGCCCTGCGGTCCGCCGAGCGTCACGAACGCCGTGTACTGGCGGTCCAGGAAGCCGCCGATGCGGTGGGCGGATGCGACGCCGAACGCTGCCCCGGCCACCGCCAGACAGGCGACGCCGACGGCTACCGCGCGCCGCAGTCGCAGCCCGCTCGCGCTTGCGCGCTGTTCAAAGGTGACGAGCGCAGACCACGCGAGTCCAGCGGCGACGGTGGCCAGCAGCAGAGCGCCCGCCGTGCTGCGCAGCTCGTCGCCGGTCGTGCCAGCGCGGTAGACGTCGAGCAGCACCGGCAGCGCCGGTGCCAGGCACGCCGCGCTGACGAGCAGCGCCACGACGCGCCGCAGGCGCCCGGGCAGCAGCGTCAGCACGACCAGCAGCGACACCGCGGCGGCCAAGCACGGCGCCGCGCGACTGGCCGAGCACGGCGAGTCCTGCGAACAGGGTTGCGCCCGCCAGGCCGAGCCCGGCCAGCGCCGCCCCCAACCGCGTCGTACCGCTCGTCCGCGCCCGTCGCACCCGTCGCACCCGCCGCGCCACGGCGTCGCTCGGCCAGTGCGACGCAGGGCCAGAAGGCGAGCACGAAGAAGCTCGCCTGCCCGTTGATGTAGCCCAGCGGCTCGTGCAGCCGCCCACCCAGGAAGAGCGACTCGTCGCTTCCCAGCATCCCGGCGAGCACCCAGCCCCCGACAGCGACCGCTCCCGCGACGAAGGCGCCGAACGCCAACACCGCACCGCGGTCGCGGCGCAGCAGCACGACGAGCAGCGCGAGCCCCGCGGCGTAGATCAGCATCCGGTTGCCGTCGACGACGGCCTGCTCGATCGAGTCCGTCCACAGCGCCGACGCCAGCGACAGCAGCGCGAGCACGGCGACGGCGGCGGGCGCCACGACCGCCCGGCCCGGCAGGTCGATGGGGCCCGCGATCAGCGCGGCTGTGAGGACGATCAGCAGTCCGAGCCCGGCGGGCGCCCAGATCGAAGAGTCGTAGTAGCCCGACGCGAAAGGGCTGAGCCCGAGCGCGACTCCCAGCGCGGCGAGCACGGCGGCTCCCGGCCAGCCTGCGGCGCGCACGTCCGCGGGGGGCGCGGGCGGCGCGTCGCTCGGCTGGTCCTGCACGACCTCCGTCACGGCCGAGCTCGCAGCGCCGACAGCGCGGGCCACGGCCGCGCGCGGCTGCGCGTCGAGCACCGCGATCAGCGTCGCCATCGCGACGAGGTACAGCAGCACCACCGGCACGAGGAACGCCGTTCCGCCCTGGACCGCCACGAGCGCCAGCGCCGCCAGCAGCGCCTGGCCGGCGCCCAGCGCCGCGACCGACGCGTGCGTCGTGCGCAGGCGCGCACGCGTGCGGTGCGTGAGGTGGTCGCGGCCGCCGGTCAGGATCGAGATCCCCCGTCGCCGGCGCGACACCACGACGAGACACGTGTCCAGGGCCGGCACGCCGACGAGCAGCAGCCCCATGACGAGCGCCTGCCACTCGGCCGCCGCAGACGACGCGCCGATCATCACGAGCGCGGCGATCGCGAAGCCCAGCGGCATGCTGCCGCCGTCGCCGAGGAAGATCCTTGCCGACGGCCGCGAGAGGTTGTGCGGCAGAAAACCCAGGCACGCGCCGCACAGCGCTGCGCCGGTTGCCACGAGCCACACGTCGGCCTGCACGAGCCCGAGCACGGCGACGGCCGCCGCCACGACGCACGCCATCGTGCTCGACGCGCCGTCCATGTTGTCGAACAGGTTGAACGCGTTGACGACCGCGATCACCCACACGACCGTCGCGATCAGGTCGGCCGCCTCGCCCAGATTCAGCGACCAGCCCAGCCCGGTCGCCCATAGCATCGAGGCAAGCCCGGCCTCCACCGCGACGCGCGGCAGCGGGCCGATCGCGCGGCGGTCGTCGAGCGTGCCCACCGCCCACAACACGACGACGCCGCCGAGCACCGGCAGCGTCTGGCCCGAGTCCGACGTCAACGCGAGCACCGCGACGACGAAGGCCGTGATGACGGCCAGCCCGCCGAGGTATGGCGTCGGCGCAGCGTGGCCCTTGTAGCCAATCGGCGCGTCGTAGAAGTCGAAGTGCGTGGCCAGCCGGATGGCGACCGGCGTGGCGGCGTAGGCGATCGCCGTCGCCAGTGCCAGCCCGACGAACAGCCGCGCCTCGAGCGGCACGTCACCGACTCCGGCGTGATGTCATTAACAACAGCAGGTGACAAGCAAAGCACGCTTGACCCGGCGTGTGTTCCCCCCGTTGCCGCTTAGACTCGCGCTCAAGCTCACGCATATGCGCTCCTTCGCAGGCCGCTGGGCCCGCACGACTCTGGCGGCTGCCGCTCTGGGCCTCCTGCTCGCCGCACCCGCACACGCCGCCGAGAAGGCGATCTGGGGGCCGGCGACGCTGCCGGACGGCAGCTCGGCGTTCGGCCTCTACGAGGAGCTCGGCATCGACACCCTGCAGCTGTCGTTGAGCTGGGCCGACATCGCGCCGACGCGACCGACCGCGCCGACCGATCCTGCGGACCCCGCGTACCGCTGGCCCGCCGACGTCACCGCGGCAGCCGCCGAGGCGCCCGCGCGCGCGATCAAGCTCTCGCTGCTCGTCGCCAACACGCCACCCTGGGCCAACGGCAACCGCGCGCCGATCCAGGCGCCGCCGAACCCGCAGGACTACGCCGACTTCCTGACCGCCGCCGCGCGCCGCTATCCCGCCGTGCGCCGCTGGATGATCTGGGGCGAGCCCAACCGCGACGACCGCTTTGCGCCCAACGCGGAGAACGACCCGGCGGGTCCGCGTGCCTACGCGCTGCTGCTCGACGCTGCCTACGCCGCGCTGAAGGCGCACAGCCCCAACAACAAGGTCATCGGCGCCAATACGTGGACGAGCGGCACCGTCAAGCCGCCCGACTTCCTGCGCTGGATGCGCCTGCCCAGCGGCGATCCGCCGCGGCTTGACTGGTTCGGGCACAACCCGTTTCCGTATCGCAGCCCGAAGCTCGCCGAAGCGCCGCTGCCGGGCGGCTTTCGCGACATCAGCGACACCGACACGCTCAGCAGCGAGGTGCGCCGCACGTACCGTCGCCAGATGCCGCTCTGGCTGTCGGAGTACACGATCCAGTCCGACCACGGCTCGATCGTCTTTGCGACGTTCGTCTCCCGCGCCGTGCAGGCGCGGTATCTGACCGCCGGCTACGCGATCGCCGACGAGCTCGGCCCCTCCGTTGCGGGCCTGGGGTGGCTGGCGCTGCTCGACGAGTCGGCCGCGGCCGACAGCGCCAACTGGGGGCTGCTCACCTACGCGCTGCAGCGCAAGCCCGCCTTCGCCGCGATGGCTCGCGCCCCGAGCGAGCGCCACCGGCCGGCGGTCCGCGCCGCCCGCAGGACGTCGCGCGCGTCGCTGCGCGCAGGAGGGCTAGCGGTCAGCGTCGTGCCGCGGCGCAGCGGGCGCGTCACGATCGAGTTGCGCAAGGGCACGCGGCTGAGGAGCCGGGTGCGGCTGCGCGGCGTCGCCGGTCGGGCCCGTACCATCCGGGTACGTGCCGCGGTCGGTCGTGGTCAGTACACCGTAAAAGTGCACACATTGGGCGGCCCCACGGTACGCAGACAGGTAGACGTTCGCTGACGAGAACGTTTACCGGAATACTTGAACGGTTTGCGTGCCGACACGGGAAATGTATGTAAGGTCGGCGTGATCAGCCACCACGGCGGACGTCGCTGCACGTTCCGTTCCTAATTGTCGCGACAAAGCGACCTAGGGAGGCATCACCGTTTGAATCGCACACTGTTGACGCTGGGTATCTCGGCGGTCGCGCTCGTGTCAGTAGGGATCGGTTCCGCCCAGGCGCAGCAGTACTACTACCCGCCGGCACCGACTGCTCAGCCCGCTGGCTGCCCACAGCGTGGCTTCCTCCAGGCTGGAACGGCCGCTGCGGACGCGATCAACGGCAGCGCGCTCAGCGACGTCATCCTCGGGCGCGCCGGCAATGACCGCATCAATGGGCTCGCCGCCGCGGACTGCCTGTTCGGCGAGGCCGGCGTGGACCGCATCAGCGCGGCTGACGGCAACGACCGGGTCCTCGGCGGAGCCGGCAACGACATCATCACCGGCGGGATCGGCAACGACCGCCTGATCGGCGAGGCGGGCAACGATCGCGCCGCCGGCGGCAGCGGCCGCGACTCGATCTCCGGCGGCAGCGGAAGCGACAAGGCGACCGGCGGCAGCGGCAACGACACGATGACGGGCTTCAGCGGCAACGACCGGCTCACCGGCGACAGCGGCAGCGATCGCATCAACGGCGGCTCCGGCCGCGACCGCCTGAGCGGTGGCTCCGGCAACGACCGGGTCATCGGCGGCCGCGGCAACGACCGGCTGCTCGGCGGCGCGAACATCGACAACTTCTCGGGCGGCTCCGGCAACGACGTCATCTCCGCGCGCGACGGGCGCCGCGACAGGGTCAACTGCGGCACCGGCCGCGACCGCGTCACAGCTGACCGCAGGGACCGCGTGTCGCGCAACTGCGAGCGGGTGCGTCGCGGCTGATCGAGATCGCCACCAGCAGTTCCTGGAGAGCCCGGCGGCGTGTCGGGCTCTCGGCGTTGAGCGCCGGATGCGGTGACACGACCGTCGCCCAGGAGACCTAAGATCGTGATCGCCAACCGAAGGGAACGCGATGAGTCACAGGCGAGTCGTTGTGACCGGCGCGACGTGCGTCGCGCTCGCGATCGGTTGCGCGGGCATCGCGCAGGCGCAGAGCGAGTACCCGCTGCCGACCGCCAAGCCCCAGGGCTGCCCGCAGCGGGGCGTGCTCTGGTAGGAAAATAGGTTGGCCCTACGCGGCGGTGGCTCCTTGCAGCGTGACGGTATGTCCGAGGCGTTCGAGCTGGGCGAGCAGGCGCTTGGTGGTCCGTTCATGCTGCCGGCGCAGCGCT
>Ga0136617_10002621_pt1 | contig 15983 bp, 15 predicted proteins | sample AntDrymUQ3222106_2_FD_129672 | JGI IMG/M metagenome (GOLD analysis project Ga0136617, IMG submission 129672) | Polar desert sand microbial communities from Dry Valleys, Antarctica - metaG UQ322 (21.06) | ecosystem: Environmental > Terrestrial > Soil > Desert | place: Antarctica: Dry Valley...
CCAACCGTTGAATTCGGCTCTGGGCATCGAGCACGCTCTCCCCGTCCGGCCGCAACACCACTTCGACGAGGACGTTCGCCACTCGCGCGACGGCCAGCGTGGAGAAATGGATGCTGCCGTCCTCTCCGCTTTCCACTCTCAGCTCGAAGAGTTCGATCTCCGCGCCAACACTGGTGTCGGAACCAGTGGACTGGATCGAGCCGAATTCGTTGAAGATGGGACAGGCCTGGCTGTCCTGGACCAGCCGGGCCAGGGCATCGGAGGCCTGCTGGTCTGATCCGTACTCGAGGTCGGACTGAGTCAGGGTGCCGTCCGAAATCGTCCACACGGCCGAATAGACCACTGACGGTTCGGAGTACTGCTGCTCCGACGACTCCGGACCGCACAACGGAGGGAAAACCAACGTCGCGGGGTACGGGGCAGTTCCTGGACCGGTCTCACCGACGGCCTGGATGTCCTCCCAGCTAAGTAGCGAGTCAGGGGTGATGGAAAACGGTCCCTGCGGCGTCGGAACCTCGGTGGGAGCCTCCTCGGGAAGAGGCTGTTCGGTGGATGGCTGCCCGGAAGTGGTCTGCTCAGTGGGAGCCTGCTCAGCGACTTGATCGTGTGCCTCGGTCGGATCCGAACCCCGGGAACTGTCGGAGTCGCTCAGGAGGGCCGGGCCGCTGCTCGCGGTCGTTGTCGGGTCTGGACCCAATTGAGGCAGCACGACGACACTGGCGATCGCGAGTGCTGCTACGGACCCGGCAGTGGCCACGGTGACCCGGCTCCGGGTCCGTCGGCTGCGTCGTACCCGAACGTCGTGCAATCCAGCGGCACCTGAGTGCTCGACGGCGCTCCGGAAGGCGTCGAAACGCTCGCGCAACTGATCAGGCATCGTCGGCTCCCTCCTCGTCAGTGGTGATCTTCAACTGTGCGGCAAGCGCGGCCCGCCCCCGGGACAGTCGGGCCTTGACCGTGCCGGTGGGAACGCCGAGTTGGCCGGCGATCGTCTCGATCGATAGATCGGCCAGATAGAACAGCACAAGTGCCTCTCGTTGGGTGTGCGGAAGATGCTTGAGGCCGGAGACCAGAGCGACGTGGTCCTCGCTCGGCCCCGGGGTCGTCTGCACCCGTTGGGTCCGCCCGAAGGCCAGAGCGGTACGCGCGCGCCGCCACCGGCTGATCGCGACCCGATGCGAAACCGTACGTACCCAGGCGACGGGATCGGCATGTCCGGAGACCGTCGACCAGCGCGCCAGCGCCCGGGCGAAGCCCTCCTGGACGGCATCCTGGGCCTCCGGCCAGCTCCCGGTCAACGCATATAGCTGGGCGGTCAGGCTGCCCACGTGCCCGGCGTAGAACGCGCTGAAGTCCCGATCCTGACCCTCGCCCCCCTCAGCAGGAAGGGTGGCAAACGTCCCCGCGGCGGCGGCGGCGGGGTCATCGAGCGCGGGGCCTACGGGATCCCCGACCAAGCTCACCTCCAGCAGGGTCACAGCAGTAGTACGTCCGATGGGCTGTCTCGGTTGCATGATCCCGCTCCGGAGCCTGCGATACTGGGTACGGACCGGATTACCGTCGGCTGGAGGCGAAATCGTTACCGGCCGACAACGAGACGAGGACGAATGATCGAGTACGAGAACATTTTGGTCGACCGCGACGGCGACACCGTGACGGTCACCATGAACCGCCCGGCTCGGCGTAATGCGCTGTCCCGCGCGCATCTGACCGAGCTCCTGGCCGCGTTCCGGGAGATCGGGCGCAGCAATGCGACCGGCGTCATCCTGGCCGCGAACGGACCGGTCTTCTCGGCTGGTCACGACTTCGCCGATGTCTACGGCCATGACCACAGCGACGTCCGTAGCCTGCTGCAGTTGTGCACCGAGCTGATGCAGACCATCCAGTCCCTCCCGCAGATCGTCATCGCCAGGGTGCACGCGCTGGCCACTGCCGCCGGCGCTCAACTGGTCGCCTCATGTGACCTCGCGATCGCCTCCGACAGGGCCGGCATCGCCGCACCCGGTGGCAAGGGTGGCTGGTTCTGCCATACGCCGATGGTGGCCATCGCCCGCAACGTCGGCCGCAAGCGGGCCATGGAGATCGCGCTGACCGGCGACGTTGTCGACGCTGTCACCGCGACCGAGTGGGGTCTGTTCAACGCCGCAGTGCCCGAGGCGGATCTGGAGAAGGCGACCCAGGAACTGCTCGACCGGGCGACCCGGGGCAGTCGGGCGTCGAAGGGACTCGGCAAGCAGGCCCTGTACGCGCAGCTGGATCGGCCCGAACGTGATGCCTATACCTACGCCGTCGAGGTCATGGCTGCGGCCAGCCAGACACCGGATGCCCGGGAGGGGATGGCCTCGTTTCTGGAGAAGCGGCACCCGGCCTGGTCCGACTGACCCGAGAAAGACCGACTGGCACTTTTCCCGTAAGAAGTCCCCTCAGGCGACCGCTTGAGGGGACTTCTTACGTGAAAGGTGCGGAGGGCTGGAATCTAGGCCCTGATCCCCGCCAGGATCTCGGCCACCTTCTCCGGCTGGCAAAGGAACGGCGAGTGTGAAGAGTTCAGGGTGACTACGTTCGTGGCTGCCTGCGACATCGCCTCCTGGACCGGCGGCGGTAGCGCCCGATCCTGGTTGCAGAGCAGGTAGGTGCTCGGGATGTCCTCCCAGGCGGCTCGGGTCTGTCGGGCAGCGAAGGAACTGAACGACTGGGTGGTCAGCCTCGGGACAGCGGCGTCGGTCAGGTCCTGTGGGACATCGCCGAAAAAGACCGTCTCCGGGGTCAGGACCCGCGAGACCCCGTTCGGCTCGTCGACCGAGATCCAGTGCGGAAGCTCGTTGTTGAGCGCGTCCAAGAGGGCAACACCGGCCGGCAGCATGAAAGCACAGACGTAGACCAGGTGCGAGACGGTCTCCGGTGTCGCAGTCTCGGAGATGACGAGCCCGCCATAGGAGTGCCCGACCATGATCGCGGGCCTGTCGAGTTCGGCCAGCGCCGCGCGTACCACCTCGACGTCGGCGGCCAGATCACCCTGCCCGCCACTGCTGGGTAGGTCCACGGTCGTCACCGTCAGGCCGGCCGATTCCAGATGGGGGACAAGCGCAGACCAGGCCCACGAGCCGTGCCAGGCGCCATGGACGAGCACGACGTGTCGGCTGGCCCCGGTCACGTGCTGTCCTTTCGGTTGGAGCCTCGACGAAGAGCCGAGAAATGCATCGTGGGGCCCTGTTGGGCCGCGGTCAAGAACAAAGACCTATGCACTGGCCGGGCCACGCCACAGGTCGACGCCACCCTCGACCGCGAAGGAGTCGATCTCGGCCAACTCGTCGTCACTGAGGTCCAGCCGGTCCAGCGCGCCGATGCTGTTCTCGATCTGGCGGACCGAACTTGCCCCCACGACGAGGGAGGTCACCCGTTCGTCACGTAGCGCCCAGGCCAGGGCCAGCTGGGCCAGACTCTGGCCCCGCCGATCGCAATGTCGGCCAGGGATCGGATCCGCGACCGGTTGTCCTCGGTCAGGTGCTCCGGCAACAGCGAATCCGCGCGCGAGCCGGTCGGCTTCGCCCCGTCCAGGTACTTGCCGCGCAGGTCCTCGCGCAGGATCGTGCCGAAGTTTCGCTCAGCCGTCCCGTAGTGCGGGCCGTAGTTGTTGGCCAGATCGAAGTGGGTGATCCCGAGATCGAAGGCCCGCCGGATCACCGCTCGCTGGTATCGATTGGTTGGTCGTCGCCGAAGTTGTGCCACAGACCCAGTGACAGAACCGGCAACCGCAGGCCACTACGGCCGCAGCGCCGGTAGGTCATCGACTCGTAGCGGGCCTCGGCGGGAACGTATGTCATGCCCGCGACGGTATCCGGGCCGCAGAACCCTCAGGAATGCACCGGTTCGTGCCAGGATGCTCGCAGCCGGGGCTCTGCACAGCTTCATCTCCTGGGACGTCTTCGGCGCGGTCTATGCCGTACTGACCGTGGTGGCGTTCCGAAACGTGTATCCGGCCGACCTACCCGGGCTGCTTCGTCGAGAGGGTGCGCAACGGTCTCGCTGGAAGCGCTATCTGGTCGGCGGGGGAGACGGGCCGGGGCTTGCCGTGACCCTGGCAGCCGTAGCGCTCGGCGGGGCGGTGTTGCTTCCCCGGCTGGAGGTGTTCGCCAGCCGGGAAACGAGACGCTGCTTGCCATCACGCTGATCGTGGCCGTCGTGGTGTCCTGGTTCGTCGTCGTCGTGAGCTACACGGTGCACTACGCCCGCAAGGATGCCGAGCACCCCGGTCTGCGCTTCCCGGTGATGGGCCGCCCGGATTCACCGACCACTTCTACTTCTCCCTGACGGTGGCCACCACGTTCGGGGTCACCGACGTGGAGGGGCTGACCACCCGCATGCGCCGTACCGTGACCGCCACTCGGCGTTGACCTTCCTGTTCAACACGATCATCATCGCGCTGCTGGTCACCGCGCTGTCTCGCTGAAATCGGGCCATCGCCTAACCTCGATGCTCGTGCGCCTGGTCATTGCTCGCTGCACGGTCGACTACGTCGGCCGGCTGACCGCTCATCTGCCCTCGGCGCTGCGGTTACTGCTGGTCAAGGCTGACGGCTCGGTGTCGATCCACGCCGATGATCGGGCCTACAAGCCGTTGAATTGGATGAGCCCGCCGTGCAGTCTGCGCGAGTCGATCGAGGATGATGCCATCCTTTGGACGGTCACCAACAAGACCGGGGAGCAGTTGCTGATCCGGATCGAGTCCGTCGAGCACGACTCCTCTCATCTCCTCGGGGTCGATCCGGGTCTGGTCAAGGACGGCGTCGAGGCCCATCTGCAGGAGCTGCTGGCCGAGCATGTGCACACCTTCGGCCCTGGGTGGACACTGGTTCGGCGGGAGTACCCCACCCCGATCGGGCCGGTTGACCTGCTCTGCCGGGACGCGATGGGGGCGGCGGTCGCGATCGAGGTCAAGCGACGCGGCGAGATCGACGGGGTCGAGCAGTTGACCCGATACCTGGCGCTGCTCAACCGGGATCCGCTGCTGGCCCCGATCCGCGGCATCCTGGCCGCACAAGAGGTGACCCCGCAGGCCCGGGTGTTGGCCGCCGATCGCGGAATCGGTTGGCAGGTCGTCGATTACCACCTGCTGCGCGGCGCGGAGGACACCTCGCTACGGCTCTTCTGAGGACGAGCGCGGCTCTGATCAGATGTCGCTGGTTTGCCGGGGACCGGCCAGGCGTGTTGCCGGCAGACCTACGACATCAGGGCCGCAGCCGTGGTTACCCGCCGTAGCATCGGCCGGGTGAGTGCTGTCCGGCCGGATGAGGCGAGGTTCGACTCGCTGGACCCAGCGACCGGGGAGGCCATCGACTCCTTCCCGATCTCCAGCGCCGCTGAGGTGGCCGCGGCAGTCGCAGCCGCACGGCCGGCGGCGCTGTGGTGGGAGGGTCTCGGTTTCGACGGTCGGGAGACCCGCCTCCGGGAGTGGGTCCGGATCTTGACCATGGGCATGGACGACCTGGCTGCTCTGATCCACCGGGAGAACGGCAAACCCCTGATCGATGCCCGGCTGGAGGTGGTCGGCGTCCTCGAGCACCTGCACTGGGCAGCGACGCATGCCGGCGGTGTGCTGGGTCGGCACACGGTCGGGCGGTCCTGGTTGTTCCCCAACCAGAAACCGTCGGTGGGCTACCGCCCGTACGGCGTCGTCGGGGTGATCGGCCCCTGGAACTATCCGGTTTTCACCCCGATGGGCTCGATCGCGTACGCGCTTGCCGCCGGCAATGCGGTCGTCTTCAAGCCTAGTGAGTACACCCCGGCCGTGGGCCGTTGGCTGGTCGACTCCTTCCGACCGGTCGTACCCGAACATCCCGTCCTGCAACTGGTGACCGGGTACGGTGACACCGGCGCGGCACTGTGCAGATCCGGGGTGGGCAAGCTCGCCTTCACCGGATCTACGGCCACCGCCAAGCTGGTGATGGCCACCTGCGCGCAGACCCTCACCCCGGTCCTGCTCGAGTGCGGGAGCAAGGACGCTCTCGTTGTCGCCGAGGACGCCGACCTCGCCGCCGCGGCGCAGGCTGCGGTGTGGGGTGGGATGTCCAACGCCGGCCAGACCTGTGTCGGGGTCGAACGGGTGTATGCCGTCGACGCGATCTACGACGAGTTCGTTGCCCGGCTGAGGGCCGAGGTCAGGAAGCCGCGGGCGGGTAGTGACGCGCACGCCGACTACGGGCCGATCACGATGCCCGGCCAAGTAGCGATCATCCGTCGCCACGTCGACGACGCGCTCGAACACGGGGCCACGGCAGTCGTCGGTGGCCCGGCGGCGGTGCGGCCGCCCTATGTCGATCCGACGATTCTGGTCGACGTCCCCGAGGACCGGCCTGCGGTGACCGAGGAGACCTTCGGGCCCACCCTTACCGTCGCTCGGGTTCGGAATGTCGACGAGGCCGTCGAGCGGGCCAACGGTACGGCCTTCGGGCTGTCCAGCGCCGTCTTCTCCCGGACCCGCGGGATGGAGATCGCCGGACGTCTGCGTGCCGGGATGACCAGCATCAACTCGGTGATCACTTTCGCGGTCATTCCGTCGCTGCCCTTCGGCGGGGTCGGCGCCTCCGGGTTCGGCAGGATTCACGGGGCCGACGGCTTGCGGGAGTTCGCCTGGCCGCACGCGATCGTGTCCCAACAGGCACCTGCACCGTTGATCTTGCAGTCCTTCGGGCGCAGCCCCTTGCTCACCAAGGCCCTGTTTTCGGCCGTCCGACTGCGGTACGGGCGGGCTCGACGCAGCCTGGAACACTGAGTCCTGTGTCGAGTGAGGGACGCCTTGTGCCAATCGGTTGGATAGCGGGCGTCCTTCACTCGAATCGATGACCGACAGTGAAACGAGGAACCTGACGTGGCACGGGAACTGGCCAAGGTCGGCGTCGTCGGACTCGGCACGATGGGTGCCGGGATCGTCGAGGTCTTCGCCCGCTCCGGTCTGGACGTCACCGGCATCGAGATCGACGACGAGGCTCTGGAGCGCGGACGCGCCCACATCGAGCACTCGACGGCACGAGCGGTAGAGCGGGGCAAGCTCGACGAGGGCGGCCGTCAGGACCTGCTCGACCGGATCACCTTCAGCACCGCCCTGCAAGACCTCGCCGAGGCCGAACTGGTCGTGGAAGCCGTCCCCGAGCACCTCGACCTCAAGGCGGAGGTGTTCGCGAATCTGGACGCGATCTGCCCGCCGGACACGATCCTGGCCACGAACACCTCGTCGTTGTCGGTCACCGAGATCTCGGTCGCGACCGGGCGCCCGAGCAAGGTCATCGGCCTGCATTTCTTCAATCCGGCGCCGGTCATGAAATTGGTCGAGGTGATCCGCACCGTCGTCACCGACCCGGCAGTCATCGAGGACGTGGAGGAACTCGCGGTCCGGTTGGGCAAGACCGACGTGACGATCGGTGACAAGGCCGGGTTCATCGCCAACGCCCTGCTGTTCGGCTATCTGAACCACGCCGTGTCGATGTATGAGACCCATTACGCGACAAGGGAAGACATCGATGCCGCGATGCGGCTAGGCTGCGGCCTGCCGATGGGTCCGCTGGCCCTGATGGACCTGATCGGGATCGACACCGCCTACGAGATTCTCGACACGATGTACAAACAGTCGCGCGACCGGTTGCACGCGCCGGCTCCGTTGATCAAGCAGATGATGACCGCGGGCTTGCTCGGCCGCAAATCCGGGCGTGGCTTCTACACCTACGCCGAGCGCGACAGCCCGCAGGTCGTCGACGACGCGCAGACCCCGAGGTCACGGGACGAGGCCGTCCAGACCCGCGCCGTGCAGCAGGTGGGCGTCGTGGGCTCGGGCACGATGGCCACCGGGATCACCGAGGTCTTCGCCAAGGCGGGATACGAGGTCAGCCTCGTGGCTCGTGGCAAGGACAAGGTCGACCGCGTGATCAGCGCGGTGACCGAGTCCATGGACAAGGCGGTCGGCCGCGGCCGCCTGGACCAGTACGAGCGGGACGCAGCACTCGCGCGAGTCACTGGTTCGACCGACCTCGATGACCTCACCTCGGCTGATCTGATCGTGGAGGCGGTGGTGGAGGACCTCGGCGTCAAGCAGGTGCTCTTTGCCAACCTCGGGGAGATCGCCAAACCCAGCGCCATCCTCGCCACGACAACTTCCAGCCTGCCGGTGGTCGAGTGCGCCAGGGCCAGCGAGCGGCCGTACGACGTCGTCGGGATGCACTTCTTCAACCCGACCCCGATCATGAAACTGGTGGAGATCGTGCCGACGATCTCCACGGCGGCTGACGTCGTTCCTACGGTGCAAGAGGTCTGCAGCGAACTCGGCAAGCACCCGGTGACCTGTGCCGACCGAGCCGGATTCATCGTCAACGCCCTGCTGTTTCCCTATCTCAACGACGCGGTGAAGATGCTCCAGGCCCACTACGCCACCGCGGACGACATCGATTCAGCGATGAAGGTGGGCTGCGGATATCCCATGGGGCCCTTCGAACTGCTCGATGTCGTCGGCCTGGACGTGGCCCTGGCGATCCAGCGGATGCTCTATCTCGAGTTCCGCGAGCCGGGCTTCGCCCCCGCGACGCTACTGGAGCATCTGGTGACGGCGGGCTACCTGGGCCGGAAGGCCGGCATGGGCTTCCGCGACTACACACACTGATGCCGCGGCGATCGCGGCCACGCCGGGGCCCAGTACCCGAATCGGGCGCAGGCTCAGCCGGATCGCCGACCAGCGATCAGCCGGAATCCGGGGTGGACGGGGACTGGATCGTCCGTTCGATCACCGGTGCGGCGAACACCAGGATCTACCGCTGCCCGGGCTGCGATCATGAGATCCGGCCGGCCACACCGCACCTCGTGGTCTGGCCGGCCGATGACGTGGAGGCCGCGGAGCGAAGGCACTGGCACCGGGTGTGCTGGCGATCACGCGAACGACGCAACCCTGGACGGAACCGCTGGTGAGCGGCCACAGATGAGCGCGGAACCGATCCAGATCCGCGGGACCACGAACCTGCCGTCTCGCCGAGAGGCGATCACGTTGCATACCGCAGACGATCACCAGCTGGTCGCCGAACTCGCTCTGCCCGAGCAACGAGCGCCGGTCGCGACGATGGTCTGCATCCATCCGCTGCCCACCCAGGGCGGGATGATGAACAGCCACTTGTTCCGCAAGGCCGCCAACCGGTTGCCGGCGCTGGCCGACCTGGCCGTCCTGCGGTTCAACACCAGGGGCACCGAGAGCGAGCAGGGGCGCTCCACCGGCACATTCTCCGGCGGCATCCAGGAACGCTTCGACGTGGCAGCCGCGATCGAGTACGTGGAGTTCGCCGAGTTGCCCGATCCATGGCTGGTCGGCTGGTCCTTCGGTACGGACCTGACCCTCAAGTACGGCTGCGATCCCGGGATCAGCGGGGCGATCCTGATCTCCCCACCGCTGCGCCATGCCACGCCTGCGGACCTGGTGCCCTGGGCCGAAGCCGGCAAGCCGGTGATCGCGATCGTGCCCGAGTTCGACGACTACCTCAGACCCGACGCGGCGCGGACCCGGCTCGCCGCGATCCCGCAGGCAGAGATCGTCGCGGTGCCGGGTGCAAAGCACCTGTTTGTCGGCTACACCGAGCGGGTCCTCGATGAGATCGTCGCCCGGATCAATCCGGCGGCAAGCCCGCTGCCGGATTGGTACTCGCCGGTTCAGCCCTGACGAGGGATCGGGATGGACTGGGTCGTGGGGCTCGCCGTCAAGCTCGGTCGCGACGGCGGAGGCGGCCGCGTCCCCTGGACATCGGTCGGGCCGCTGAGCGCGGGTTTCGTCTCATCGGTGTTCGCCTCGGCGTCCTCGGCCGAATGCGACGCCTTGTCGCTCTCGGACTTGCGCGCCTGTCCCCTCGGGCCCGCTGGAGTCGACGTGTCCGATGAGTCGCTCGGTTTTACCGCCGTCGCCGTGCCGATCTCGGGCAGCCCGCCCAGCAGCTCGCGGATCTGAGTCAGTCGGGTGTGCAGCTCGGCGCGCTGGGCGTCCAGGTCGATGACCCGCTTCTCGGCGGCGGCTACCATCCGATCGGACTTGCCCTGCGCCTGTTCGATCCGGTTCTGTGCATCGCGGCGGGAGGCCTGGTCGCGTTCCTGTTCGACGCGGGCAGCCTCGGCGCGACGGGCCTTCTGGGCGAGCTGGAAGTCCTCCTCCAGTTTGGCCAGTCGAGCCTTGCTCTTCACCTCGGCCTGGTCGGCGGATGCGTGGGCGCGTTCAACCAGTTCGTCGGCCTGGTGCTGGGCCTGCGCGATCGCCGCCGCGGCGGCATCCTGGGCTTCTTCGGTCAACCGGCGGGCCTCTTCCTGGGCCTCCTCGGTCATCCGCTGGGCGAGCACCTCGGCTTCGGAGCGAACTCGAGTCGCCTTCTCGGTCGTGGCCTTGAGTTCGGCCTGGGACCGGGTGTGATCCTCCTGGGCGATCCGACGGATGTCGTTGGCTTCTTCCTCGGCCAGTTTGAGCATGTGCGAGATCCGGGCGCCCATGGACTCGAAGTTGGGTGCCGCCGCTGACTGGGCCTGTTGCCGCAGCGATTCGAGTTCGCTCTGCGAACTGGCCAGATGACTGGCCAGTTCGGTTGCACGCGCCGCGGAGGCGTCCTTGTCGGCCAGGGCGACCCGCAGCTCGCCGTCCAGCCGGTCCACAACGTCGTGTACCTGCGAACGGTCGTACCCTCGGATGACAACGTCGAAGCTATGCACGGCGCCGTCTTGCTGAAAGATGTCGTGGGGATTGTCGCGATCCATGCGCTCATGCTGTCATGCGGCCCGTAACTCTGTGTCAGGTGTTGCGGAACCGATACAGCTTGTCCCCGAGACGTCCGCGCAATTCGAGGTCGCGTACGCCCAGCCCGTCCTGCGGTGCGAGACAACGGACTCCGACCTTTCCCTGGTGCAGGTTTCGGTGTACGTCGTAAGCCGCCTGGCCGACGTCCTCGAGGGCGTACACGTTCGACAGGGTCGGATGGATGGCGCCTCGGGCAATTAGTCGGTTGGCCCCCCATGCTTCGCGGTAGTTGGCGAAGTGTGATCCGACGATCCGTTTGAGATTCATCCACAGGTAGCGGTTGTCATAGCTGTGCAGAAAGCCGCTCGTGGAGGCGCAGGTGACGATCGTGCCACCGCGCCGGGTGACATAGACCGAGGCGCCGAAGGTCTCCCGGCCGGGGTGCTCGAAGACGATGTCGGGATCCTCACCGCCGGTCAGTTCCCGGATCTTGGCGCCCAAGCGCTGCCATTCCTTGGGGTCCTGGTTGTGTTCGTCCTTCCAGAACTGGTAGCCCTCGGCGCTTCGGTCGATGATCAGCTCGGCGCCCATCCGACGGGCGATCTCGGCCTTGGCCGGGCTGCTGACCACGCAGACCGGGATGCCGCCCCCGTTGAGCGCGAACTGGGTGGCGTAGGAGCCGAGGCCTCCCGAGGCACCCCAGATCAGGACGATGTCCCCCTGTTTCATCGCCGCGCCGTGCTTGCCCACCAGCTGGCGGTAGGCGGTGGAGTTGACCAGGCCGGGGCAGGCTGCCTCTTCCCAGGTCAAGTGGCCGGCCTTGGGCATCAGCTGGTTGGACTTCACCAGCGCGAGATCGGCGAGGCCGCCGAAGTTGGTCTCGAAACCCCAGATCCGCTGCTGGGGATCGAGCATCGTGTCGTCGTGGCCGGCCGGGTCCTCGAGTTCGACGGACAGGCAGTGCGCGACCACCTCGTCACCCGGCTTCCAGTTGTTCACCCCGACCCCGACGCGTATGACGACGCCGGCGAGGTCCGAGCCCACCACGTGATAGGGGAGGTCGTGGCGCTTGGTCAGTGAGGACAACCGGCCGTACCGCTTGAGGAACCCGAACGTCGAGACGGGCCCGAAGATCGAGGTCCCGACAGTGTTGTAGTGGACCGCGCTGGCCAGCACAGCCACCAGCGCCTCGCCCGGACCCAGTTCAGGGGTTGCCACCTCCTGGATGTGCAGCGAATTCCGGGGATCCTTCTCCCGGGTGGACATGCCGGCGAACATTTCCTGGTCCTCCTCGCGCACGACGACGGCGCGATAGGACTCCGGTACCGGCAGCTCGCCGACGTCGGACAGTGAATCGGCGAGGATCGCCTCGGTGATCTCTTTCACGGATCAATCCCCCTAGGCGGCCACCGGAGTAGCCAGCACGTTAGCAAGGGGGCTCCGGAGCAGTCGGGGACGATTTGACAAAATGAATTGTCAAATGGAGGATTGCCGACGTGGCCGTGGCGATGCAACTCGTGGACGAGCCAGCGCGGTTGCTTGCCGCCCTGAGTCCGCTGCGCCGCCAGCTGCTGGCTCAACTCGCCGAGCCGGCTTCGGCTACCGAGGCCGCAGCGCGGTTGGGTCTGCCCCGGCAGAAGGTCAACTATCACCTGCGCGTCCTGGAGGGTGCCGGCCTCGTCGAGCTGGTCGAGCTGCGCCAGCGGCGCGGCTGTACCGAACGGATCCTGCGGGCCAGTGCCGACGCGTTCGTCGTGGATCCGTCGGTCATGTCCCGCCGAACCGACCCGCTCGCCGCCCGCGATGCCTATGCCGCCGAGCACCTCGTTGCCGTAACCGGCAGGACTGTCCGCGACGTCTCGCGGATGCATGCCGCGGCTGGGCGGGACGGAAAGCGGTTGCTGACCTTCACAATCGAGACCGAGGTGGGGTTCGCCCAACCTGCCGATGTGCACGAATTCACCGATGCCCTCGCCGCCGCCATCGCCACGGTGTCGGCCCGCTTCGCCACGAGCGCGGGACGCCGCTACCGCGTCCTGGTCGGTGGGCACCCCGCAGCCGCCGAGCCAGCCCAGCCGGATCTCGAGCCAGATCCGTCATGGACACGAGAGGCAACAACACCATGAGCGAGAAAGCTGCACCGGGATCGGATCCCGATCCGGTCGTCATAGAGGTAACCGTTGGCGCCCCGATCGAGACGGTCTGGGCGCACCTGCGCGACCCGGAACTCATCGAGCGCTGGCACGGCTGGCTCGCCGACGGCCTCGACAGCGAGATCGCCTACATCTATCACAAGCACGCCCGGGAGTCCGAAACGCCGTACGTGCTGGAGCTGAACCGCGGCTCTGCCGACGCTTGGGTGGATGGGGGTGACCGCTTCGAGCTGGCCGAGGCCGACGGCGCCACGGTCGTGCGGATCACGCGTGCTTCCCGGGGTGGCGACGAGATGTGGGACGCGTGGTACGACGACATCACCGAGGGCTGGACTTCCTTCCTCAACCAGCTCCGCTTCGCCGTCGAGGTTCATCCAGATGCAATGCGGCGCACCGTTTTTCTGAACGCTGACGGTGCCGAACTGCCTTCCGTACGCGCCGCGCTGGGGTTGTCTGGCGTCGCAGTCGGGCAGACATATGTCGCGAAATCGGTTGGTGAACTCGACCTGCGTGGCCAGGGCTGGTACGTCTCCGAACATCAGGTCGGCGTCACGGTTGACCGCTACGGACCTGGTCTGCTCATCGCGGCGGACAAACCAGATCAGCGAGGAGCCTCGAAGGGTGCCATGGCCATCGTGACCACTTACGGCCAGGACGACCCGGACTTCGCCCGTACCGTGCAGCAGTGGGGGGACTGGTGGAAGACGCAGTCCCCGGACGCCGAGGGTCCCGCGTACTGACGCGCTGTGTCGCCGGTGGTCTGACCGAGTCGGATGAGTCGCGGGGAGTCGGCGTCGTAGGTTGACGACATGCGCTTTGGACTGTTCATCCCCCAGGGCTGGCGGCTCGACCTCGCCGGAATCCCGGTCGCCAATCACTGGTCGACAATGCATTCGTTGGCCGAGCATGCCGACACCGGTGACATCTGGGAGTCGCTCTGGGTCTACGACCACTTTCACACCGCGCCGAAACCGACCCAGGAAGCCACCCACGAGGCCTGGACTCTCATGGCGGCGCTGGCGGCCGGCACGTCCCGGGTCCGGCTGGGCCAGATGTGCACCTGCATGGCCTACCGCAATCCCGCCTATCTGGCCAAGGTCGCCGCGACCGTCGACGTGATCAGTGGCGGCCGGGTCGAGATGGGGATCGGCGCGGGGTGGTACGAGAACGAGTGGCGGGCCTACGGGTACGGCTTTCCGGGGGCTGGGGTTCGGCTGGCGATGCTGGACGAGGGCGTCCAGATCATGCGCCAGTTGTGGGAGACCGGCGGCGCGACCCTGGACGGGGAGCACTATCAGATCGACCGGGCGATCTGCCGTCCGCTGCCATTGCAGGACGGCGGGATCCCGCTATGGATCGCCGGCGGCGGTGAGAAGAAGACGTTGCGGATCTCGGCGCAACACGCGGCGTACACCAACTTTGACGGCACCCCCGAGACGTTCGCGCACAAGTCCTCTGTGCTGGAAGGTCACTGCAAGGATCTTGGCCGGGATTTCTCCGAGATCACCCGAAGCGCCAACTACAACGTGATCATCGGAACCAGCCAGGCCGAGGTGGACAAGCGCCTGGGGTGGGTCGAGCAGCACCATCGAGGCATCGTGCCCAACCGTGCCGACGACGCGGTGGAGCAACTGCGCTCCGGTCCGGCGGTTGGCACGCCCGACCAGATCATCAAAGCATTGAGCTCGGCCCAGGACCTGGGGATGACGTACGCGATCTGCTACTTCCCGGAGGCGGCCTACGACCGGAGCGGGATCGAGCTCTTTGAGCGCGAGGTAGCCCCGACCCTGCGTCAACGGCGGTAATCCGTCAGGCAGAACGTGAGCCCGAGGGTCTCCAGCGGGGGGCCGCACCGGCGCTGGCGACCTGCTCGGCTCGGGCGGCGACGTTGCGTTGCATCCCGCCGAAGATGAACCCGTGGAAGGGCCAGACCGCCCACCAGTACGCCCGGCCCAGCAGACCGCGAGGGGCGTAGACCGCGCGTTGCCGGTACAGAGTCCGACCTCGGTCGTCAGTCTCGATGCCCAGGTCGAGCCAGGCTCGGCCGGGCACCCGCATCTCGGCCCGCAGCCGGAGCAGTTCGCCATCCACGATCTCCTCGACTCGCCACCAATCCACGACATCACCGATCTGCAGGTCGTACGGACTTCGCCGCCCTCGGCGTAGCCCCGGGCCACCCCAGAGCCGATCGAGAATCCCACGGACCCGCCAGGCCAGGTTCCAGGAGTACCACCCCGCGGCGCCGCCGATCCCCTCGATGACCTCCCAGAGTGCCTGCGGGGGAGCGTCGACGATGCTGCTCCGGTCATCGACGTACAGGTCGCCCCGGGCCCATTCGGGATCGGTCGGCATCGGATCGCTGGATGCCCCAGCTACCGAAGCGTTGGACCAGTGCGTCGTGACATCGGCGTCCCGGATCCGGGCCAACGCGTGCCGGATGGCTTCCTCGAAACCGAGCAACCCCCCCGGCGGATCCGGTACGTACCGAGCGATGTCGTGCTCCCGCGCCACCACGGTGTTCTTCAGGCTCTCCACGAGGGGCTTGGCCAGGCTCCCGGGAACCGGGGTGACCAGCCCGACCCAGTGCGCGGACAGGGTCGGCGTGAGAACCGGGACCCGGAAGATCCGGCGCCGGGGCAGTCCGGCCACTCGGGCGTAGCCCTGCATCATGTCCCGATAGGTCACCACGTCAGCTCCGCCGATGTCGAAGCTGCGGTTGACCTCGGCCGGCAGGTCGGCCACGCCGACGAGGTAGCCAAGTACGTCCCGGATCGCGATCGGCTGGATCTGCACGTCGACCCACTTCGGTGTGACCATCACCGGTAGCCGCTCGGTCAAGTGACGGAGCATCTCGAAGCTGGCGCTGCCGCTGCCCAGGACGACGGCAGCCTTCAGGACGGCGGTCGGCACCCCGCTGGCCAGCAGGATCTGGCCGACCTCCTCCCTGCTGCGCAGGTGCGGCGAGAGTTCCTCTCCCTCGGGAGTCAGTCCGCCGAAATAGACGATCCGGCCTACGCCTGCCTCGCGAGCTGCAGCCGCGAAGTTTTCCGCTGCCCGGCGATCGGTCGCCTCGAAGTCCGAACCGGAGCC
>Ga0136617_10002623_pt1 | contig 15979 bp, 14 predicted proteins | sample AntDrymUQ3222106_2_FD_129672 | JGI IMG/M metagenome (GOLD analysis project Ga0136617, IMG submission 129672) | Polar desert sand microbial communities from Dry Valleys, Antarctica - metaG UQ322 (21.06) | ecosystem: Environmental > Terrestrial > Soil > Desert | place: Antarctica: Dry Valley...
AATGCGCACTTCGAAAAGAGTTTCGAGGCATTGGGAGGAGAGTTCGGGAATGCCGTGCTCACACGCGGCACGATTCTATCGGCCGAAGTTCATACTCTTCCCGGCATGGGAGAGCCGCGTACCGTTCTCGATATCACGACCGCAATCGACGGTCGGGCGGTCAGGTTTTACGTCACCCATCTGGCCTCCTGGAATCGCTTCAACCGTAGATCCAGGATGGAACAGATTGATTGTTTGCGCGAAATAGTCAGCCGCAGTGAGGTTCCATTCGTGGTCGTGGGAGACTTCAACACAGGAAGCGCCTCGCCGGAAATGCTGCGCATCCTGAATGACCAACGCTTCAGTGCCACCCCCCAGCCCCCGGGTGGAACCCATCGTTTGATGCGGGAAAAGCTGGATTACATCCTTCCTGACGGCGGCTGGGAAACCAGAGGGAATCGCGTGGTGTTCGCCGGCCCGTCAGACCACTGGCCCGTCGTTGCTGAGCTCAACTGAGAATTCAAAGGGAGCGGATCGTGAAGAAGACTTTCGAAAAAACAGTAACTCTGGAAAAACGGGAAGGAACGACTTTCCTCACCCTCCCGCTCGTGGCATTCGTCGCTCTGGTGTTCACCATCGCCTTTCTCCTCCTCCTCATCTGGTCCATCAAACGGCGAAACGACGTGCACTTCAAGACGACGGACGCCGGAAACGTCCAGGATCTGGTTAGCTCAATCGCCGGCGTAACACACGGTACGATCCAGGGCGGAAACAGCATCGACGTTCTACAGAACGGAGAGTTTTTCAAACGACTCTTCGTGGACATCGCTGCAGCGCGGGAAACAATTCATTTCGAGACGTTTCTCTGGCACGAGGGAGCGGTAGGCGACCGGCTGGGGAACGCACTTGCTGCCAAAGCGCGCCAGGGGGTGGAAGTTCGCGTGATGCTCGACGCGTCAGGCACCAGACCGATGGACGACGAGCTCGAAGAGATGATGCAGAAGGCGGGATGCAAAGTAGTGAAGTTTCATGGCGTCAACCTGAGCAACCTTGGTCGCCTCAATAACCGGACCCACAGGAAGCTGACAATCATCGATGGGCGGATAGGCTACACGGGCGGCCACGGGATAGCGCCCGAATGGGAGGGTGAGGCGAGACATAAAAAGGAATTCAGGGATACCGCGGTGCGCATTGAGGGGCCTGTTGTCGGCCAGCTTCAGGCTGCATTCTCGGAGAACTGGATCGAAGAGACAGGGGAAGTCACTGCGGGGGAAAAGTATTTTCCGCAGCTCCCTGCGACCGGGACTGTGAAAGCGCACCTCGTGTACTCCTCTCAGGCAGGCAGCGCATCGGCGGTGGAGCTGCTCTACTATCTGGCCATCGTTTCGGCGCGGCGTGAATTGATCATTCAGAATCCCTACTTTCTGCCCGACTCGGAAGGGGTCAAAGAGATGGAGAAAGCGATCAAGCGTGGTGTGCGGGTGGTGGTCATGATGCCGTCGGCGGAAGCCACGGACACCCCTCTCGTTCAGCATGCCTCGCACTATGGGTACGCCGAGTTGCTCAGGATCGGGGTCGAGCTTTATGAATACCAGAAGACTCTGCTTCACCAGAAAGTCATCATTGTGGACGGGAGATGGGCTTGCGTGGGCTCCACGAACTTTGATGATCGATCGCTCGAGATCAATGACGAAGACAGCCTGGCCGTGCTCGATCGTGGCGTCGCTGAGACTCTGATGCAGGCTTATCAGGAAGATCTCAAGCACTCGGCGCGGGTCGACGACGCTTTATGGAAAAAGCGTGGCCTCTTGCATCGAGCCCGGGACGCCGCGTCGTACCTGATCAGCGAGCAGCTGTGAGGCGCGCCCGTAATCAACGGCGGTGATAGGATGAACGGACCTCACGTCTGGCGTACGACGGTCGATCCCGTTTTCCCCGGCCCGCACAACCGTAAGCCGGTTCGGGGAACAAGCGACGGGGCTTCGCACGCGCGTGATTTGTTCCATTGTCATGGCGCTCGTTTTCCATACTTCTGACACGCGCTGGTCGCTTCGAGCACTCCAGAACTCGGAGACGAAGCGCGTCCTGCGCTATCTTCAGGACTCGTACCTGATGAATGTATTTCTCATCTCTCGAATCCTGGAGGAAGGTCTGGCTGCCACTCAGGCGCTCGAGGTGTGCCACGCCGAAGAGACCATATGCATCGCTTCTCTGAGCGGAAATGTCGTACTCGCTGCTCGACAACCGCGCGATGCAGACAAGATCTCGTCGGCGCTTGCGCTGGTCGCGGCCCGCATCACGTCCAAGTCCATACCTGTGCGAGCTATCGTCTCCGAGGCTGAGCTGGTCGACCCTTTGTGGCAGCACCTGGAGCGAAAACTCGAGCCCCCAACCGTGGTGCGACTCGATCAGCCAGTGTACGCACTCGACTCAGAATGCGGGCTGTCGAGCGAGCTGAATCGCGTCCGTTACGCAACGGCTTCCGATCTCGAGACGCTCGTGCCGGCATGCGCGGCAATGCACACCGAGGAGGTGGGAATCAATCCCCTGGATCGCGACGCTTTCAGTTATCGCGAGAGGATCAGAGATCTCGTCAGCGACGGACGGTCTTTGCTCGTCATGGAAGGAACCAGGATCGCCTTCAAGTGCGAGTTCTCCGCTGTCACTCCGGAAGCCATTCAACTCATGGGTGTCTGGACAGCCCCGCCATTCCGACGACAGGGCTACGCCCGACGGGCACTGCAGGAAATCTGCGGCCATATCCTGAGCCAGGGTCGACAAGTGACCTTGTTCGTGAATCATTTCAATCAACCGGCCATTCGACTCTACGAGTCTATGGGATTCCGCAAGATTGGCCGCAACAGAGCTCTCATCTGGTAGAGGGCAGAGCGGAAACGCCGTGTGTATGCGCGGGCGCCGGCAGCCTTCCCTGACTCGGTTGCAATTGCTCCGGCAGGGCTGCCACTCACCGGGAGGCCAGCCGTAAAGCTGCCGGGGCGGGAGCGGCGCAGACTTTGCAACCTTACGCACGAGACCGGACGCCCGCTTTTCGATGAAAGTCGGGCGCCTGGCGTAACTGGAGGATGTTCAGCAATGCCGGAAATTGGAATGGTGAAGTGGTTCAACAACGAGAAGGGTTTCGGATTCATCAAACGTGATTCGGGCGACGATGTTTTCGTTCATCACACCGCAATCGTGGATCAGGCAGGTTATCGCTCCCTCAATGAAGGGGAACGCGTCGAGTTCGACGTGAAGCAGGGACCGAAAGGTCTGCAGGCCGAAAACGTCAAAAAGATGGATCAGGGTCGATAAGGTTCAGGCGTCCTCGCTCTCGCCAGCACCCACGAGGCATGCACCCAGCATGCTGCCCACGGCAAGAGCGGGGAGCGCATCTCCCTCGCCTTTCATCACGAAGAGGATTGCGGCTACGGCGCCGCTGAGTAGTATGGCCGCCCGAATCGCTACGTCCTGCCAGTTAGTTCGACTTTTCATCTTTCACCCCGCACCAGAAGTCGGCCGCCCTGAGTAATTCTGGCGACCTCCGAAGAAATCCTTTCTCTATTGAGACCTTGTCGACCGTTTCAGGTTACGACCTCCCCGTCAACAAACTGTCAAAGGAGGCTGAGCCAGGTCCAGCCTCAGCTTTTTCAATCTACGCTCGAACCGCATCACGGGACGTGATCAGGGTCACTGGATGGATTCGGCCAGTCGAGTCGACCAGGGCGAACTAAGCCCTCCCCTCACATTCGATCGGGAACCGGAATTCCCATCAGACCGAGTGCCAACTGCATGGTCTGTCGAAAGACTTCCGCGCAGGCGGCACGCCGTTGCCTTTCCTGGGGGTCCTTCTCGTTGAGGATGGGAAACTTATGATAGAAAGAATTGAATTTCTGGGCGAGTTCGAGGGCGTGGTGGGTGAGCGTCGACAACTCCAGAGAATCGACTGCGCGGCGAATCGCACCCGCCGTTTCGGAGCAGAAACGAATAATTTCCCAGATTTCATCGGCCATTTCGCTGCCGATGGTGAGCTGGTCGATCATTCCTCTGTCCAGTCCTGCATCCACCTTCCGCTCGGCCAGTTTCCGGAAGATGTTCTGCACGCGAACCGTCGAGTACTGCAGGTAAGGACCGGAGTCTCCTTCGAAGGTGAGCGCCTCGTTGAAGTCGAAGGCGATCACTTTGTTGCGGCCGTACTTGAGCATGAAATAGCGGAGAGCCCCGACTGCAATCTGTCGCGCCAGTTCCGGATCTCCGGTTGACGTGCTGTCACCTTCATCTGTTGCGGCGCCACGACCCGTGCGGATTGCTTCCTCGGCCTTCTGCTCCAGTGCGTCGAGGAGATCGTCGGCTTTGACACCCAGACCCTTCCTGCCCGACATCTCCAGAAAATTTCTTGATGCGTCTCCCACACTGACGTTCATCCCAAGAGCCGTGGCGGTAGCCGGAGTCAGCGCAACCATCTCGTAGGAATAGTGCGTCGATCGCTCTGCCTCCTCAGCATGGCCGAGAAGCCGCAAACCTTCCTTGACGATTTTCTGCAGATAGGCCTGGCGTATGTCGATGACGTTGTAGACAGCAGAGGCTCCGCCGAAGGCAGGTGCATCCGTTCGCGTCTCCTCCGCCGTCGACTCCCAGAGGATCTTGCCGGTCGGATACCGCAGGAATTCTTTGTAGCCAAACGTTCGATCGAGCAGTCCAAACTTCCAGAGCTGGTAGGCGATGTCCTTCCCGACATAGGTAACGGTCCCGTTGGAACGCACCAGGATCTTGTCTGGTTCCTCCATACCTTCGAATTCGGCTGCCTCCGAGAGCTTCATCACCCAGCAGCCGGCGTGCTTGCCGGCCGTCTCATAAATCACCGCACCAGATTCTTTGAGAAGTGTGAACGCACGTTCCCAGAAATGAAGAGCCAGAATGTCGCTTTCCTTGGTCAGAACGTCGTAGACGATCCCGATTCGCAGCATGGTTGCGACATGCCGCCGCACGACGGCAGCAGCCACCATCGCAGCGATGCGCGCCGCCGCCCCTTCCCTCTTTTCCACCTTGTGCAGGGTGTCGCGGCGCCACTCGATCGCCTCTGGCCTGCTCTCATACATTGCACCGACACGGGCGTAGAGGTCCCAGCAGAAGAAGTCGAACCTCGGTTCGTCGGCGGAGATGGCGTTGCGAACCTCATCCTCGCCGTAATTGAGCAGATGCTCGAAACCGACGACCACGTCCGCCACCTGCACTCCGGTGTCATCGATATAGTTTTGCGTCTCGACCGTATAGCCCAGCCAGCGCATGCAGCGGACGAGCGTGTCACCGAGAACTGCGTTGCGGAGATGACCGATGTGAGCGGCCTTATTGGGGTTGATATTGGTGTGTTCGATGATCACACGCTTTCCGTTCTGCTCCGGAGCCGGCAGTACATCCCGGAGGAACGCCGCGGTGAACGACCCGCGGTCGATGCGGAAATTCAGGTAGCCCGCCCCCTCCACGCTGGCCGACCGGATAAGTGGAGGTAGTTCCAATCCCACCAGCAGTCTTTCTGCAATCTCTCGAGGAGATTTTTTCAGCGCGCGAGCCAATTCCATCGCTACCGGTGTGGCAAGATCGCCCATCGACAATTGTGGCGGAGTCTGCAGGACAATCCGGTCCGCCGCATATCCGAAGGTCGCCAGAATCTTCGCTCGGAGCGTTTCGGTGAGACGGGTGGAGATCTCTTCAAGAATCATGTTGTCCGTTCAACTCCCAGTGGGATGTGTCATTCCATCGGGCAAGGACGTAGCGTCCGCCACGTCTCTCGAAGACGTTGATAGCCGCGTTGTCCTGCACGAAAGCCCGGGCATCCCCGAGCGAAAGCTTCAACAACGACGTGGCCACGATGCGGATCGCTGTGCCGTGCGACACGACAACCGCGCGCCCATGCGCTCCAGCCTGCTCCTCGATCCAGGCCACGGCGCGTTCCATGCGAAGCTGAACATCATGGTACGACTCGCCCCCCGGGCACGCCACGGTCGGATCGGAAGACCACTGCCGGAATAACTCAGGTTCAGCTTCCCGAACGGAAAGAAAAGGTACCCCTTCCCACTCGCCGCAATTCATCTCGCGTAAATCATCGAGCTGGGTGACTGCCAGGCCCAGTTCGGATCCTATGACCTCCGCCGTCGAAAGGGCTCTGGCCAGAGTTGAGCTATAAATGGCAGTCGGTTCAAGACTGACGAGGCGACGTCCTATCGCACGTACCTGAGTCCAGCCCCGCTCGGATAGCTCACTGTCGCTCCATCCCTGCGTGATGCCGCTTACGTTGTGCACGGTCTCCCCGTGGCGCACCAGCACGAGACGCTCGATCATGAGGGTCTCGCCACCAGGAGTGAGTGCCCGGTCATCTCTGCAGGAGCGGGAATACCGAGAATATCGAGAATCGTGGGAGCGACGTCCTCCAGCGCGCCACCGTCCTGCAGTCGGTCAAAGCGGCCCAGCGGATCGAACAGTATCAGCGGAACAGGGTTGGTCGTGTGCGCGGTGTGGGGTTGACCGGTTTCCTGATCGAACATCAGCTCGCAGTTCCCATGATCTGCCGTGATCAGGGCAACGCCACCTCGTGCAGCCACTGCCCGGAGAACCTTTTCCAGCGCCTTGTCTGTGGCCTCCACCGCCGCCACTGCTGCCTCCATTCTTCCTGTATGGCCAACCATGTCGGGGTTCGCGATGTTCATGATCACCACATCGTATGTGCCGGACTCGATCTCTGCAGCGGCTCGCGAAGCGAGCTCGCGCAAAGACATTTCGGGCTGCTGATCGTATGTTGCGACTTTCGGAGAAGGAATCAGGACCCGATCCTCGTTTCTGGAAACGTGATCGGACCCGCCGTTGAAAAAGAACGTTACGTGAGCGTACTTTTCCGTTTCCGCAATGCGCAGCTGACGCAACCCTGTACCGGCAAACACCTCGCCGAGGTGGTTCGAAACGGTCTGCGGGGGAAAAAGGACGGGCAGATCCCACGCCTCGTGATAACGAGTCATGGAGAGTAGGTCAACGCGGGGGATCAACTCGCGCTCGAACCCGTCGAATAGCGGCTCCCGAAACGCGCTGACGATCTCTCGCATCCGGTCCGCACGAAAGTTGAAAAAGACGACCGTGTCACCGTCGCGGATCTTGCCACGATGAGCGCCGTCGCGCAGCAACAGCGCGTGTGGCTCCATAAACTCGTCGAGAATGCCCTGCTCGTAATGCCGATCGATCGAGCCGAAAGGAGTCTTCGTCTCGATCCCCATTCCGAGAGTCAACAGGTCGTAGCCGCGCTTGACTCGGTCCCATCGCCGATCGCGATCCATGGTGTAGTAACGGCCGATCATCGTAGACAGATGAACCTGAGGCTTGTCGTCAATGAACTCGATGAGGTCGCGCAAAAATTTGCGGGCAGACCGCGGTGGTGTGTCCCGCCCGTCAAGGATCGCGTGGACGAATACCGAGGGCATTCCGTCATGAACAGCCATTCCGTTTTGAACCGTCGCATCGATCAGGCCGTGCAAATGGCTCTGCATCGAATGCACGCCGCCGTCAGAAAGTAAACCGACGAAATGCATACAGTTTTGTGTCCGCTTGACTCGCTCGATCGCCGCGACCAGTACGGGGTTCCTTGTCAGCTCACCGCTCTCTGAGGCCTTGGTAATCCGCACGATGTCCTGATCGACAACACGGCCGGCGCCCATGTTCAGGTGGCCCACCTCGGAATTTCCCATCTGACCCGACGGGAGGCCGACTCGCAGACCGGATGCCTCGAGCCTCGTCGACGCGCGTGAGAGCTCGTCCAGAAAAGGCTTCCTCGCTTGAGCCACAGCGTTCCATTCCGCTTCCACACGGATGCCGTAGCCGTCGAGGACCACCAGCAGCAGAAAAGGTCGTTCGCGCATGTGTCCGAAAATCAGATTCGTTTCGTGGCGAGGTTCTCGTCGCGACCTGGTCACCGCCGCCACAGCCTGGCAGGGCTCCCATCACAAGGAGTCAACACCAATCCCGACCCTCACCGAGGGTGGGACGATATCAAAATTGACTTCTCGTTGGGGAACGCTGGCCGATCAGGTCGCCTTTTCGCGCTTGAAGACCATGCCGATGTGATCGGTTGCACCGGTCTTGAAGTTGATCGAGGTGATGCTCACGAGCTCCCAGCCCTCATCACCCAGCCGATTCAACTCCTCGGCGCGACGGGGATCCATGGAGTAATTCTCAGAGCGGACGTTGATGATCTTGTACTCCCAGCCCTTCATACCCGCCTCTCAGCTACGATTGTCGACGATTGTGGGCGGGGAGTTTAGCACAACTCCGTCCCGCCACCGGGCCGCCTCCAGCGGAAGGTCGGTGATGATCCCGTAGCAACCGACCGCGCGCGCCTTGTCCCACTCTTGGGGTGTATTCAGCGTCCAGGGAACAACATGGATGTGCTGGTCTCGGAGGGAAGCTACCAGATCGGCGTCTGCATGCCGGAAAGCAGGGAAGAACCAGGAAGCGCCAAGCTGCTTTGTGTAGTCCGCCGCCTCGACAAGTCGGCAATCGACGATAACGCCCAGAGGGTGCTGGCAGCCGAGATCACCAAGCCGCTGCAGAACGCGGTGATCGAAACAGGAGAGGATCACATTCCTCCATCCCCGAAGAGCGTCGATAAGCGCCTCCTCCCACCCTCCGCGTTTCACTTCGAGAATCTTCAGCACTCCGGGCCACAAGGCCAGTTCTCCCAGCAGCGTGACTTCGGATGAGTAACGTGCCAGATCTGCGGGAAGCATGGTCTCTACGGCACGCCCCTCAATGGCATCATCGTGAAACAGAACGAAAGTTCCGTCAGCCAGGCGACGAACGTCGGCTTCGAAACCATCCGCCCCTTCGGACAGAGCGAGGCTGAACGAGTTCAGCGAATTCTCCCTGCTGCGGCTCGGGCTGCCCCGATGACCGAACACGGCAAACCGCTCATCCATCGGCGAACTCCTGCGGCGCGGAATGGATAGGGATCTTCATCACACGCTGCCCGTAAAACGTTGTCGCTACGCAGTTTCCAGACGCTTCATCCGTTGACTTAACCATCGGCAGAATGTTACTTTGCACCTTACATCCGGGGTGACAGGACGATGAAGAGAATCCTTCTTGCTGATGACAGCATCACGATCCAGAAGGTCGTCGAACTGACCTTTTCGGACGGCGACTACGAGATCGTTGCTGCAAACAACGGTTCGAAAGCGATCCAGAAACTTGCCGAGTGGCGACCCGACATCATCCTGTCGGACATCATCATGCCCGAGAAGAACGGCTACGAGGTTTGCGAATACGTCAAGTCACATCCCGAATACCGTGACATTCCAGTCATTCTGTTGACCGGAACGTTCGAGCCTTTCGACCCTGACCGCGCAGAAAAAGCAGGCTGCGATGCGGTGGTGACCAAGCCATTCGAGTCCCAAAGCCTGATTCATAAAGTCGAAGAGCTGATCGCTCAGCGAAGATCAGCACCTTCCACGCCGCAAAGAACAGCGGAGATGTTCCTGCCTGCGCGCGACGTGACAACGGACGATCTCCCCCCGCCTTCCATGGTAGAAGGCGGCGCGATCGCCGGTCAGACGCTTCCCTGGCGCATGCCTGACTTTGCACCCCCTTCCGAACACGAAGTCTTCCAGCAGTCGCCTCAATCGGAAGAGCCGGCGCCGTTCAATCAGGTTCCGTTCAATCAAACTGCTCCCTGGCAGGAGACGCCGGACGAATCGGCTTACGAAAGCGCGTCGACGTCCCCAGTTCCGGCCGAAGAGACCGACCCCTTCGCCGAACCGGAACCGGAGAGCGAGTCTGACCATAGCCTCCCTCTCTCCTCCGCGGAGAACGTGTTCGAGGCGGAGCCCTCAGGTCAGCCTGACGACAGTCCTTTCAATGACATCCCTCAAGCTACTCCCTCTCCCAGCTGGGAGCTCGCCACCCCCTCCGCGGGACCGTTGAGTGAATACGGTGGAGGAGAGACTCAGGCGTTTCCAATGATCGACCCGGATGATCCGCTTCGCAATGAAGGGGAGGCGCCGGTCAGCGCCTCTCCCGGCCTGGAAATGGACCGCGGCTGGGAATCGGATGAAGCGGCGAGCGATCCCGACCCTGCAGAGGACGAGCCGATGGGACGGACGCTACCGTTCCCGCGAATTCAGGAACCTGACGTGGAACCGGAAGCAGACCTCTCCCCTGCATTGGAACAGAAGCCGGACTCCGACAGCGACAGCGGAGAGACCTCGAGTTTCAGCGACAGCAGCGACACTGTGGCGGAACCGTTCGCCTCCAGTGGTGTCTGGTCCAGCGCGGATGAGGAATTTGCAACCACCGAAAATTCACGCGACCTTTCGACCGTGAACGAACCACAGTCCGATCGCGAACCTTCAACGTTCGATGCGTCGCCTTTCTCCCAGCAGGACTCCGAGTACGCGGACAACCGGCTGGTCGATGATCCAGTGATGGATGGCACAGAAGATCGCGAAAATGGTAGCGCAGAGATCACGGATGACGCCTCGATCTGGTCGCCACCTCTCGATGTAGGACGCGCTCCTGAGACAAGGGAAGCCGAAGATGTCTGGTCATCGACTGAAGGTTCAGCCGATCCCTCGCAGACTGCGGAAGTCGCTGAGGAAGACGCCGGGACTGCTGCTTTTACCGACAGCGACGATGTGAGCGAAGACGACGATGGCATGCAGACAGAAGCCGCTGAGCCTGCTGCTTCCGCCGCCTATCTCGAAGAGCAAACGTACGACGGAGCTTCTCCGGTTGACGGGGCACGATCCCAGGGCTCTACCGATGGTCACCTGTTAGAAAGCGATATTGAACGAATCGCCCGCCGTGTGGTGGAGCTCATGTCGGAGCAGACGGTCAAGAACATCGCATGGGAAGTCATTCCGGACATGGCCGAGATGGTGGTACGCGAGCGCATCCGCGAGCTCGAGAATCAGAATTAGTCCTCGCCGCGCCAGCTGGCTTGTGCACGGGTAATCACTCCAACAAAAAAGGCGCGAGACCAGCTCGCGCCTTTTTATTTCGAAGCGATTTCAGGATTAGTTGTCGGCTATGTACCCGGCGATCTCGTCTGCCACTTCTTCTGCGGCTTCATCGATTCCGTTCCCCTGGCGTCCAGAGTGGCGAATCTTGGCTACGATCTTCCCGCCCGAATCGCGAAGCACCATCTCCACACCGACGCCCGCCTGGGCGAGATGACCGCCTGCGTAGGGAATCCAGCGTTTCCCTTCCGAGGAGCGCTCGGCCCAGTAGATCGCCGTTTCCGCATTCAGAGAACCCTTAGAGCCTTTGTTGGAGCGGTCGTCGAGCGATGATTCCAGATTCTCTTCCACTGCCGCGACCATGCTCTTACTCTTCACATCAGACTTGTTCTTGACCGTACCGAGCTTGATCTTGTAGTCCGACAGATCGAAACCGTTGGCAACATAGACCCACTCCACGCCATCACCTTCGACCATATCGCTATAGTCTTCGATAATGCCTTTCTCGAAATCGTCTTCTTTGTACTCGTCGCTGTCCACGAGCCGGTCCGGACCCTTGCTCTTTTTCTTCGCAGCCAGAGCTGGTTCGGCGATCGCACCAAGCAGGAATAACGCAGTCACAGCAAAATAGGACAACTTACGAAACATAGTGGCCTCCAGGATTTTGGTCTGGCAAGATTAGGCCAAACGGCCCGTCAGCGCAATATGACGGGCGTCACATTCGAGGGAAACGCGATGAAGATTTATACCCGCAGTGGCGATGCCGGCCAGACCTCCTTTCTGGGCGGGGAGCGCGTGGCCAAGAACCACCCCCGCATCGAAGCCTACGGCACTCTCGACGAGTTGAACTCATGGATCGGACTGGTTCGCGCCGCCTGGGTAGACTCGCCGCTGGACGAGGAGTTCCGCCGCATCCAGATGGACCTGTTCGATCTCGGGGCACACCTGGCCTCCCCCTCAGGATCAGGGCGTGTGGGCGGGGTACAACCGGCTCGCAGCGCGGAACTCGAGTCGACGATCGATACGCTCGAGGAACGACTCGAGTCTCTGAAGAACTTCATCCTGCCGGGAGGTTCGCTGGCCGCAGCCCATCTTCACGTAGCGCGCACGGTTTGCCGCCGCGCCGAGCGCCTCACCGTAGCTCTCGAGGACGACGAGGAACAGACGACCACAGGCATCATCTATCTCAACCGCCTGTCAGACTTCCTCTTCGTCTCAGCTCGCTTTGCCAATGTTGTCCACGAAGTGAGTGACGTTGCCTGGAAACGATAGTGGGACGCAGAGTAGGGGCACACAGCTGTGTGCCCGCAGCTCTGCGGACGAAGTTGCGGGCGGACAGCTGTCCGCCCCTACCAGACTGCACCCTGCGGGCTGAACGCAGAAACCCGAGGCGTCGCAAATGTAGGGGCACACAGCTGTGTGCCCGCAGCTCCGCAGACGAAGTTGCGGGCGGACAGCTGTCCGCCCCTATCAGACCTCTCTCATAGGCATACTGCGCTTCGCTCAGACTGGAACGCTCCGCCCAATCCGCCCATCACGGAACTTTCGGTGCCGAGTTTCGATACGTCGACCACCAGAGATCACGAAGAAGAGACGCTCCCGCCGCCAGGCGGGTGGCGGTGAAAGCGCGCGAATCAGCCGTACCTTTTCGCGCGCGGAACCCCCCGTCGCGGTCCATCCGGTACATCGGGTCGATCAACGAAACGGAGCTCCTGATGAAGCCCAGCGCTGTGTTGAAATACTCGGAGCGAAGCTTCGGCTCGCTCATGCGTGGCAGGATCTGCCCACTCTCCATCACCCGCGACACGAATTGCGTCTCAAAACGATTATGCGTGTCGCAGTCGTTGGGGAACCTGTTCGTGTTCGGCCAGCCGACCCAACCGTTGTAGTGAATCGAGGCGTGATGCGGATTCGCCGCATCCGCGACGTAGTGACCGAGAGTCCCGGCGAGCTGGATGATGTTGGCCTCTACCTGTTGACGCTCTTCGGGAGGCAGATCGCGTTGACGCCACAGTCGCCACTGCACTTCCAGAAGCTCACACATTTCTGCGATCCGCCAGGGAAGGAAACCTGGAGTGGTGCTCTCGATGCTGAAACGTCGAAGCGTCCCCGAATCACTCAGCAGTTGAATGAACTTGTAGCGTTGCGGGGGAAGCTCGAGATGCTCCACATACTCATAGTCGAGAAAATGGTCCGGTGGGTTCAGGGCATCAAGGGATTTGCCTTTGCTGTCTCGCCAGCGGTCGGGATCGTAGCTCAGGTAAACGAGCTGTGGATAGGCGCGATGAAAGAAGCCCGGCATCTCGGAGGGTGTGCCGTATGTCGCCGCTTCATTCGATAAATAGTGTCCCTTCTGGCCCCATCCAAAGACCGGAATGGTCACCAGAAGAAAAAGAGCTGCTGCAATCACCTGTCGCATGCGGATTCTCCAGAAAGCCGGCTTACCAGTTTCATGCCGACGGAGTCCTTCGTAGTTCGTCATCCTGAGCGAAGCGAAGGACCCGCTACATGTAACACGATGGTTCCCAAACACCAGGCGGATCCTTCGCTGACGCTCAGGATGACAAATCGCGAGATTTTTTCACAGCCTCTAAGCGAGGAGAAGGACCCCCGCGCATAACACAATGAGCGACAGCCCGACTCGAGCGAATCGCGATGCTGTCCGTTGCTCCAGGATCCTTGCAATGCACAAAAACGAGCTCGATACGACCGGAATGCTCCTCGAACGCATCACGTTCTCACAGTCCGGCCAGAGGAGGAAACGATTTGACCGCCAGCGGCAAATCGTCCTAGAATTCGCCTCTTCGCTCGGTGACGCCGACTCCAGGTCTACCTCACGGAGTACCGGCTCCATGTTGACCAGCGGATCGGGGCATAGCTCAGCCTGGTAGAGCGCACGGTTCGGGACCGTGAGGTCGGAGGTTCAAGTCCTCTTGCCCCGACCAATCCGCCGCTCCCTCAGCCGCTGTCCCGTTGGCATTGTCTTGTTTCCATGCAACCAATCGGAAAACAAAGAGCAAGGCAGAAAAGGTGCAGGCGCCAGGGCGCATCCAATGATGGTAGACACTCCGTCAACGGAATCGCGCTCTTCGCAGCACCGTTCTCTCTATCGTGAGGTTTCCATGAAACGTATATCCGCAGCAGCCCTTCTGTTTTCCGCTTTGCCCCTTTTCGCACAGAACTCGAACTTCGGAGAGAAGGTCGACGTTAACCTCGTGCTGGTAGACGCAACCGTGACTGACTCGCGTGGCAACCAGATCCTTGGTTTGCGCAAAGACGACTTCATCATCAAAGAGAACGGCGTGGCGCAGGAGATCGCATCCGTCGACTACTACACTAATCGCCGACTGCTCGATTCACCCGAGGCGAAGGCTGCCTTCCAGGTGGAGCGAGTGAAGGAAGCGCGCTACTTCATTCTCTTTTTCGACAAACTGTTGAGCCCACCCCCCCGCCTCGGACTGCAGAGCGAATTGATGCGGGCCCGCGACGCCGCCATTGAGTTCATCGACAAGCGCGCGCTCCCCGAGGATCGTTTCGCTGTTGCAGGATTCGATTCACGTTTGAAAATCTGGGCTGATTTCACCTCGGATAAGGCGGTGCTGAAAAAGGCCCTGAGCGAGGCTGTGCGCTTCACCAATGGCCTGAAGGAAGTTCCGGCCTATGCCGACCAGCTGTCGATCCTCCGAAACCTGAATACCCGCAAGATGATCAACGACACGGGCCGTATTTACGACGCCGTGGAGGTCCTTGCCGACGCCCTGCCGAAAGTACAGGCCCGCAAAGTCATGGTTTTCTTCTCTGTCGGCATCGGTGAGCTGGCTCAGAGTAACCCCGAGTTCCTGGAGAATGAGGAAGGCTACTATCAGCCAATGCTGCGCGCACTGAACAAAGCGAACGTAGCCGTCTATCCGGTCAACCTGCTCAGGAACCGGACCGATTTCTACCCGCAGGAGCAGACGCTTTCGCGACTGGCTACCGAAACGGGTGGCGACTATTACCGGAATATCGTGAACTTCGCCACCCCGCTCAGGATGGTGGAACGGCAGAACAACGGCTACTACATGGTGACGTATTACGCGGCGAAGAAACCATCGACGAAGAATGGCTACCAGAAGATCGACGTGGCACTGCGAAACCGGGAGTTCCGTATCAAGGCGCGCGAAGGTTACGCCTATTGATTCAGGATCGGTTTGAGGTAGGGGCGCGCGGCGCGCGTCCGCAGCTCTGCTGTCATCGGACACACCGGAGAATCTCGGACGGCTACGGGACGAAGTGAGCGCAGTTCGTAGTAACGATTTGCCTCCAGAGGGGCCGAAGCCGCTGAAGCGCGCCGCGCGTCCCTACGAAAAAATGCGTCTTCCGGCACCCGCCTCTATGGAGGAAGGCTCAAACAGTGAAACATTCTGGAAGGCACGCGGGGACACACGCAATGTCGCAAAGGGATCGAGGTACGGCTGTATCAGTGCAACGATCCTGACCACACACCCAGCTGGAATTTTCTTTCATCGATGCATCTTTTCGTTCGAACTGCAAGTCTGTTCAATGCGCCGCCCAACACACCGCTTCTTAGCAGTCGTCATCCTCGCACTCCTGGGGGCGCCGTTGGCGGTGCATGTCGTCGTGCACGATCTTCATCAGGATCATCACGAAGACAGCACTCCGTCTCACCCTTCAGACGCCGAACACAGCGATCATGAGCACCCGGTAGTTTCATCTGCGACATTGGAGGTGCCAACGCTGGCCAACACGCGAGGGACGTGCGAGGGCATCTTGAGCGCGACTCCGGCGGCACGGTCAGATTGTTTTTCCCACGAGCGGAATCTCTTCGCTCTCGGTGCCCTGCGGATCGACGATGACATCGGCCTGCACTCCTTCCTCTCCACCTTCCTGATCTAGCCACTCCTCCCGCAACGCTTTCAATCAGCGTTTCTGTTACAGGAGTGTACTTTGCGTTTCTTATCCGTCTTTTTCCCATGTGCGCTGGTCGCTGCGATGGCGATCGCCCAGCA
>Ga0136617_10002624_pt1 | contig 15976 bp, 21 predicted proteins | sample AntDrymUQ3222106_2_FD_129672 | JGI IMG/M metagenome (GOLD analysis project Ga0136617, IMG submission 129672) | Polar desert sand microbial communities from Dry Valleys, Antarctica - metaG UQ322 (21.06) | ecosystem: Environmental > Terrestrial > Soil > Desert | place: Antarctica: Dry Valley...
CAGCCTGACCGAGGTCGAGTGGAGCAACGCTCGCGTCTCGAACCGGCCGGTCGAGGAGGAGGTCGCCGAGCTCAAGCGAGAGGCCGGCCAGGACATCGTGGTCTTCGGCGGCGCGAGCTTCGCTCGCTCGCTGGCCGGCCACGGCTTGATCGACGAGTACCGCATAGTCGTGCAGCCCGTCGCGCTCGGCGACGGCCTGCCGCTGCTGCACGGCCTGCCGGAGCCGCGACGGCTTGAGCTGGTCAGCAGCACCGTCTATGCCGACGGCCCGATCGCCCACACCTATGTCAACGCCGACTGAGGAGCTCGCAATGTCCGCCATCGTCCTGGACATGTCGATGTCGCTCGACGGATACGTCACCGGTCCCAACGACAGCCGCGAGAACCCGTTCGGCGACGGCGCCGAGACGCTGCACGCTTGGCTCTCCACCGCGGCGACCGACGAGGACCGCGTCATCATGCAGGCGATGCTCGACGGCGTCGGCGCGATCGTGATGGGCCGCTCGTCATTCGACAAGAACGAAGGCGACGGGGGCTGGGGCGACACCGGCCCCCTCGGCGACACGCCGTGCTTCGTGGTCACCCACAACGAGCCGACCGCGCCGCACCCACCCGCGTACACGCTGGGCGCCGGCGCCCCGTCGCGCTCCGGAAATTTCGCACTCTAGCCCGGAGACGGCTCGGGGCGACACGGTCGGTGGCGAGAGCGCGCGGTGGATGCGCTCGATTCCGAGCTCGTTGGAAGCCGGTTCGCCTCGGAGGCCGTATGGCTTGCATGACCGTCGTCTGCGCCGCGAGCGCCTTGGCCATGACCGGGCTCGTGTGGTTCGTGCAGATCGTCCACTATCCGCTGTTCGCGCATGTCGGCGCAGATGCATGGGCCGGGTACCACGCGGCGCACACCCGACGAACAGGCTGGATCGTCGCGCCTCTCATGATCGTCGAGCTCGGCAGCGCCGCTGGGCTCGTGCTGGAAGGTGAGCACGGGGCGCTCGCGCCCATCGGACTGGCGCTGGCCGCCGCGACTTGGGCGCTGACGTTCGCGGTTGCCGTCCCGGCCCACAATCGGCTCGCCCGGCGCTACGACGCGACGGTCGTGCGCGCCCTCCTCCGCCAAGGCTGGTGGCGCGCCGCCGCTTGGACCGCTCACGCCGGCGTTGCACTGGCGCTCGCCGTCGCTTGAGCTGCTCAGCTCTGCCTGCGAAGCGCGCCGGGCTTGTGCACTGCTGTGCCGCCCGACTTCTCCGACTTGACCAGGTACTGCGGTTCGTCGTTCGAGGCGCGCACCTTCCGACCGCCGGCCTCGGTGTCGGACGTGATCTTGCGCTCGACATGGCCGACGGCCGTGCCGCCATGACTGTCCCACTCGACCTTGTCGCCCTTCTTGAACTCCTGAGTCATCGCCACTGCTCCCTTCGTCTTCTGTCATGCGACCGCCTCAGTAGGTACGACGCGCGCGCGAGCCTGGCTCACCGGGATGGCCGCGCGCCCACTCGTGCGTCGAGTGACAGACGACCGGGGTAGCCACGGAACCTGTCCCGAAGGAAAGAGCCTCATACCGCCCTGGTCCTCGGCGACCAGCTGATGCGCGACAACCCGGCGCTGGAGGGCGCTGGGCGCGTGCTGTTCGTTGAGGCGCTTGCTCCGTTGCGGCGGGTGCGGACCCACCGGCGCCGCGCGCACCTCGTGTTCAGCGCGATGCGGCACTTCGCCGCCGAGCTGGGCGACCGGCACGAGGTCGTCCAGAAGCGGACGGCGACGTTCGCCGAAGCGCTGCGCGACGAGGACGACGTGGTCTGCGCCGCGCCCAACAGCGCGGGCGCGCGCCGCGGCCTGGAGCGTCTCGGCGTCCACTTCGTCGATTCGAATCAGTTTCTCACCGCGCCCGAGGTGTTCGCCGATTGGGCGTCCGGCCGGCGGCGGCTGGTGATGGAGGACTTCTACCGCGAGCAGCGGCGCCGCTTCGACGTGCTCGTCGACGAGAACGGCGAGCCCGAGGGAGGGCGCTGGAACTTCGACGCCGACAATCGCCGGCCGGCGCGCGAGAGCCCCAGCGCGCCGGCGCCGTGGCAGCCCGAGGAGGACGCGATCGACGCCGGAGTTCGCCGCGATCTCGACGCGCTGCGCGGCGTCGAGCTGTGGGGCCAGGACGGCCCGCGGACCGTGGCCGCGACGCCGGCCGAGGCCAGCTCGGCCCTGTGGTCGTTCATCAGCGCCCGCCTGGCTGAGTTCGGTCCCTGGCAGGACGCGATGGTGTCCGGCGAGCGGGTTCTGTTTCACTCGCTGCTCAGCGCACCGCTGAACCTCGGGCTGCTCGAGCCCCTGCGCGCGGTGCGTTCAGCCGAGCGCGCCTACCACCGCGGCGACGCGCCGCTGCAGTCGGCCGAGGGGTTCATCCGCCAGATCCTCGGCTGGCGCGAGTATGTGTGGGGCATGTACTGGCTGCGCCGCGAGCAATGGCCGCGGCGCAACGCGCTGCGCGGCCGCCGCGCGGTACCCGCCGCGTTCTGGGGCGAGCCGACGGGGTGGAACTGCCTGGACACCGTCGTCGACGGTGTCCGCGAAGACGCCTATGCGCACCACATCGAGCGGTTGATGGTGCTGGGCAACACCATGCTCCTGGCCGGCGTGAAGCCGTGGGACGCCGTGCGCTGGTTTCAGGGGTCGTTCGTCGACGGCGCCGAGTGGGTGATGGCGCCCAACGCCGCCGGCATGGCGCTGTTCGCCGACGGCGGCGAGATGATGACCAAGCCCTACGCCGCCGGCGGCAACTACATCAACCGCATGTCGACCTTCTGCGGCGAATGCCAGTACCGGCCCACCGAGCGCACCGGCCCGGCCGCCTGCCCTGTCACCGCCCTCTACTGGGACTTCCTTGTGCGCCATCGCGACCGGCTCGGGGGCAATCGGCGCATGCAGATGCCGCTGCGCAACCTCGATCGCATCGACGGCGTCGAGCTCGACGCGATCCGCGCTCGCGCCCGCGAAGCGCGCCGCGAACTGGGCGGCTAGACGCCTCGCGTTCGCCACTCGAACGGCACGGCGTGGCGGTTGACGACGATACTGATGGCTTGATATATCAAGACCGCTGATCCATCAGTCGTCGGTGGAGGCGTCGACGGCTCGTACCAGGGGGGTTCCCGTGCAAGAGCCGCGTTCCGGAGTGGGGGGCGTCGACAAGGCGGTGTTCATACCCGCCGCAATCGTGGCCATTGCCTTTGTCGTGTGGGGCGTGCTGGCGACGGACGGGCTCGCGAGCACGGCCGACGCTGTGCTCACCTGGTTGATCAAGTCGTTCGGCTGGCTCTTCGTGCTCTCGACGCTCGCCTTCGTGGCGTTCGCGATCTACCTGGGTCTGTCGCGTCACGGCAAGATCCGGCTCGGCAAGGACGGTGAGGCGCCGGAGTTCCGCAAGGCGTCGTGGGTCGCGATGATGTTCAGCGCCGGTATGGGCATCGGGCTCATGTTCTACGGCGTGGCGGAGCCGATGTCGCACATGGCGGCGCCGCCGAACGGCGCGGCGAAGGCCAACACGGAGGAAGCCGCGCGCGTCGCGATGGAGTACTCCTACTTCCACTGGGCGCTTCACCCGTGGGCCGTCTACGCGGTCGTCGGCCTGGCGCTTGCCTACTTCGTGCACCGCAAGGGCGCGCCGAACCTGATCTCCTCGGCGTTCCGGCCGCTGCTCGGGAACCGCGTCGACGGCCCGATCGGGCGCGGTATCGACGGGCTCGCGATCTTCGCCACGCTGTTCGGCAGCGCCACCTCGCTCGGTCTTGGTGCGCTGCAGATCAACAGCGGGATGAACTTTCTCTGGGACGTCGAGGTCTCGAACGGGTTCGCCGTCGCGATCATCGCGGCGCTGACCGCCATGTTCGTGGTCTCCGCCGTGTCGGGTGTCCACCGTGGCGTCCAGTGGCTGTCGACCGGCAACATGGTGCTCGCCGTCCTGCTGCTCACCTTCCTGCTCGTGGTCGGGCCGACGGTGTTCATCCTCGACACGCTCGCGGAGTCCGTCGGCGGCTACATCTCCAGCGTCGTGCCGCTCTCTTTCCAGACCGGTGCGTTCGGCGACGAAGAGTGGCTCGCCGGCTGGACGATCTTCTACTGGGCGTGGTGGATCTCCTGGGCGCCCTTCGTCGGAACGTTCATCGCGCGCATCTCGCGCGGCCGGACTGTCGGCGAGTTCGTGTTCGGCGTGCTGCTGATCCCGAGCGGTGTGAGCATCGTCTGGTTCGCGATCCTCGGTGGCGCGGCGATCGACCTGCAGCTCAACAACACCGCGGACATCTCCGCGGCGGTGGCCAAGGCGCCGGAGATCGGGCTCTTCACGACGCTCGATCAGTACGCCCTGTCGGGTCTCACGTCGTTCGTCGTGATCGTGCTCGTCGGGCTCTTCTTCGTCAGCGGCGCGGACGCGGCATCGCTCGTGATGGGCATGCTGTCCTCGCGCGGCGTCCAGAGCCCGGCGCGGCCGGTGACGATCTTCTGGGGCGTCCTGACCGGCGCGTCGGCATCGGTGCTGCTCCTGGCCGGCGGGCTCGAGGCGCTCCAGCAGGCAGCGATCATCGCGGCGGCGCCGTTCGTGCTGGTGATGATCGGGTTGTGCGTCAGCCTCTACCGCGCCCTCAAGAGCGAGGCGGTGACAGTCACGCCCCCCACGCCGACGGTCACGCACGCGCCACAGCCCAACGGCGCGTCCGCGGAAGTCGAAGCCGAGCCGGCCGCTCGCTGACGGACGGCGCGCGGTGGCCGTGGCCGCCGCGCGCCGCCTGACGTGTCGCGTCGTCAGCGGCGGGCGGGTCAGCCCTCGCCGTCGTCCTTCGCCTGCTCGCGGTCAGGCATCGTCCGGCAGGCCGGAGAACTCCTTCTTGACATCTCGATACCACCCGAGGCCGCTGATCGGGCGCTTCCATCGGCCGCGCATCGCCTCGTGGGCCTCGCGGTGCGTCTCGTCGCCGGCCGCGACCTGCGCCTTGAGGTGGCGGTCCTGGGCCTGGATGACTTCGTTGTGGTCCTTGCCGTGGTGCTCGACGTCGCAGGGGCCGCCGAGTTGCTTGCAGGTCATGGTCTTCATGGGCGGCAAGCTACGCCTGCCCGGCCGTGAGGGCTTCTCGAATCCTGATCGATCGGCCGAGCTCGATGCCTAGTCGACGTCTGGCTGGCGCTCTCGCATCGCCCGTCGGCGAACGCGGCGTCAGGCCGCAGTGAGGCGCCGCGTGGCTTCAACGACGGCCGCGCGGTGGGAGGCGATGCGCGCGGGGTCGATCGCATCTCCGTCGACCAGGTCGGGGCCGCTGAGGTGCCAGGCGTTGGCCAGGCCGATCGTCAGGATGACGAGATCCACGGGCGCAATCGTCCCGGCGTCGCGCACCGCCGCCAGGTGCGCGAGGAACGCGTCGGTTAGACGCGGGCCGACGGCGGGACGCTCCAGTCGCTGCCAGCTGAGCATCCGGACCGCCTCCGGGTGGGCCTGCAGGTAGTCGAACAGGTCGGCGACGTAGCCCGGTAGGTCGCCCTCGCGCAGCGGGACCGCCGCGTTGAGTGCCCGGACGACGCGGTCGACCGCCGCGTCGAAGAGCCCCTCCTTGTTGATGAAGTAGTCATAGATCGCACGCTTGTTGGCCCGCGCGTCGGCGGCAATCCGGTCCACGCGCGCGCCGGCCAGGCCGTGAGCGCTGAACTCGCACACGGCGGCATCGACGAGGCGCGTGCGGGTCGCGGCGGAGTCGTAGGGCATCTTCGTCAGCGTAGAGAACGAACCAGATGGATCGCAAGCTGCTACGCTGAAAGCGAACCATCTAGTTCGAATTGGGAGAAACACACATGCAGCAGCGCACCCTCGGACAGCAGGGCCTCACCACCTCGGCGCTCGGCTTGGGCACCATGGGCATGACGATGGCGTACGGCGCCGCCGACGAGGAGGGTGGCATCGCCACGATCCACCGCGCCCACGAGCTGGGCGTCACGCTGATCGACACCGCGGAGCTCTACGGCGGCGGCAGCGGCAGCAACGAGCAGCTCGTCGGCCGCGCCGTCAAGGACTTCCGCGACGACATGGTGATCGCCACCAAGTTCGGCTTCGACCTCTCCGACCCTGAGAAGATCGGCACGGCGTTCGACAGCCGGCCCGACCACATTCGCGAGGTCACCGAGAACAGCCTCCGCTGTCTCGGCACGGACCACATCGACGTCCTCTACCAGCATCGCGTCGACCCTGACGTCGAGATCGAGGAGGTCGCCGGCACCGTCAAGGAGCTCATCGATCAGGGGAAGGTCCGCTTCTTCGGTCTCTCGGAGGCCGGCCCGGACGTCATCCGCCGCGCGCACGCCGTGCAGCCCGTCTCCGTGCTGCAGACGGAGTACTCGATCTTCGAGCGCGCGGTGGAGGCCGAGATCCTCCCGTTGCTGCGCGAGCTCGGGATCGGCTTCGTGCCGTACTCGCCGCTCGGCCGCGGCTTCCTCACCGGCGAGGTGAAGCCCGCCGGCGAGTATCCCGATGACGACATGCGCAGCTGGGACGAGCGCTGGCAGCCTGGCAACTACGAGCGCAACGTCGCGGCCATCGATTCGCTGCGCGAGCTCGCGGGCGAGAAGAACATCGAGGTCACCCAGCTGGCCCTCGCCTGGCTGCTCGCCCAGGCCGACGACATCGTCCCCATCCCGGGCACCCGCAAGCCGGCGCGGCTGGAGCAGAACGTCGCCGCGGCGGACGTCGAGCTCACCGACGCCTACCTGGCCCGCATCGACGAGATCCTCCCCGAGGGGGCCTACGGGAGCCGCTACCCCGAGGCGATGATGCCCAGCTGGTGAGCCGCCGCCTGCGGGCACGCCGCGTCGTCCAGCGCGGCGAGCGTCCGCTCGATCGAGATCGACACACGGGCGACGGTCGGCGTGTCGCGCTCCGTCTAGCGCAAGGTCTCCGTCGTGCGCAGGGGCTGCGCCAGATCGAGGAAGTCGCGCGGCTCAGCACCGTCCAAGCCTGCGAAGAACCCCGTCGGATCGGTGAGCGTCGCGGCGCGCGTGGCGCGATCGTCAAGCGTGATGATGCGCGCCGAATGGTCCTGCTCGGCGACGAGTGTGGTCAGGGTGCTCTTGCCGACCTGGCGGGCTCCCATGACGAACACCACGCGCGTATCGCTGAGCGCCTCGATGATCGAGGCCCGGGCGTGGCGTTCGATCAGCCTCGACGGCATCTGCGCAGTATTCCAAACTGCGCTGCGCTGGTTCCCAAACCTGGCTGCGCGAGAATCCACCGAGCATGTTGTAGAAGCCGCAAGAACCGCATCCCCGAGAGCGCTGGAGACGACGACAGAATCGTCCACTACGCCTCTAACTGCTGCGCGAAGCCCGATTAAACCTGGAGTTCTCGGCTTCAGTCGAAAGCTACGTTTGGGTACCGGCACCCGACCGAGTGCCCGATCAGCGCCTCCGGCCTGGCCGCTCCGGAAGCAGAAACCCAGTATTCATGCTGGATCGCGTAGTGGCGAGACCCGGACTCGAACCGGGGACACCACGATTTTCAGACAGTTTGCACGAAACACTCGAACTCGCGCGGAAAGCCCTGCAATCGCGCGGGTTCCGTGACGCGGCGATGGAGACAAGAAGTCCCGCAGATAGCGTGCGGATGTAGGCCCAATTAGGACACGACAGCAGTCTCGTGTCCTAATCGATCCGCTCCGCGACCCGAACGACGACGGCGTCGGCGCCTCTTGGCGACCGCATTTCCGGAGGAAGCGCGCGTGGCTGCAACTCGTCGCCCGACGTTCGCTGCTCGTCCGGAGCGAGAGCGGCGCGAAGCTGCGTGGGACGTCTGCTTCCGCCGCGAGAACGGGAGCGCCGGGTGTCCCGGTTGACGCCCGGTCACCGCGACAGATCACCGGGCGGGTCTTATGGGACACCCGGAGCCGAGGCCGCCGCGAAAGGCTCCCGCACGTAGGCGGAGTGCCCGCAAGGGGTTCGGCTTGCGAAACACCCGCCGTCGCCTCGCATGCACTCGACAGCGCCGGTTCCGCCGCGGTGTCGAAGTCGGAGCGACGCGCGGCGCCGATTGCGCTTCTGGGGGACGCCTGCAGCTCGTCCAAGGCGAGCGTTCTCGGAGTAATGGCCCCAGACGTCCTCGCGATCGCGGGGAGCCGCGGTGCGGATCAACGCGCAGATCGCGTCGCTTCGCCTCGGTCGAATGGTCCGTCGCGGATCACCCCGCGCACCTGGTCTACCGATACCGCATCCCACGGGAAGTCGACGACCCACCACGTGGCTCCGGCCGCGGCGTAGGGCGCGGGATCGCCGCCGGGCGGTAACGCCGCCACGACGTCGTAGGGCTCAGCGGGGTCCTCGCCTGCGTCCTGGCGCAGTACGGTGAGCTGGGCGATGATTTCGGCGAGCTGTTCGGGATGCTCGAGGTTGACGGGGAAGAAGCCTTGGTATCGGACTGCGCGGCGGAGCGGCCTGGGCTTGCCGTAGAACCCCGCGACCCATATCGGCACGCCGGGCCGCTGGACGGGGCGCGGCAGGAAGCGCATACCATCGACCGTGTAATGCTCGCCGCGGTGGTGCACGGGCTCACCCGACCATGCGGCGGCCAGGATTTCGAGCGACTCGTCGAGCATCCGTGCGCGGCGCCTGAGGTCTGTCTCCTCGCCCGTCATCGAGTACTCGCTCCCGAACTCATCGCTGCCGAGGCCCACGCCGAGCGTCAGCCTGCCGCCGCTGAGTCGGTCGAGCGTCGCGGTCTCTCTGGCGACCTTGACCGGTCGCCGCCGCGCCAGCGGCGTCACCATCGGCCCGAGCCGGACGCCCGCGGTCGCGGTGGCGATCGCCGCCAGGGTGATCCACGGGTCGGCGACCTCGACGACCGGCTCCCGCCAGCGCACGTGGTCCCACACGAAGACCCCGTGCCAGCCGGCCTCCTCCGCCTCGCCCGCCAGGCGCGCGACCAGCGCCGGGTCGGCGAGCTGGTCGAAGGGGGGCAGGAACAGGCCTGAGTGCATGCGGGGCCGAACGCTACGTCATGGCTTGCTCGCGGCGGGTCATCGCGCGCTGGCCCGATCGGCTGAAGCGGTGTGCTCGAGGATCGCGCGGGCGATCGCCGGCCAATCGGCTCGGTCGACCCCGTGGCCGGCGTCTTTGAGCCGAAGCAGCGTCGCACCGGGGATCTCGCCGACGAGCGCGTCGCCGTGCTCGGGCGGGAACATCGGATCCGCGGTGCCGTGGATCACCAGCGTGGGCACGTCGATCAAGGACAAGGGCCTACTCGAAGACGTGCCCTCCGGTAGCAGGTCGTGGTTCTGCGCAGCGCCAAAGACACGCGCGCGCTCGACGTCGTGGCGGACGAGCTCGCGCATCGCCGTCTCATCGAACGGGCGCCGACCTCCCGCGAGCAGTCGCGCGTACGCCACGAGGTACTCGATCACCGACTCGCGGTCTAACCAGTCAACCTCCGCGGTCGAGACGAACCGCCCGAACTCATCGGTGGGAGGCGGAAGGTCGCGATCACCCGGCGTCACGAGCGAGGTGCTGATCAGCACGAGCGAGAGCACCCACTCGGCAAACTCAAGCCCAAGCAGCTGCGCGAACGCCCCGCCCGCTGACACACCGACCACGTGCGCGGCCGAGAGCTCGTAGGCGTCGAGCACGCCAGCGGCATCGCCGACCAGGTCCGCGCCGGTGTACTCGGGACGCCCCGGCTCGTAGGTAACCGATCGGCCCGTGTCGCGGTGGTCATACCGGAGCACAAACCGCCCGCCGCCGGCAAGCATCCGGGAAAAGCCCTCCTCCCACCAGAGCATCGACGCGCCGGTGCCCATGACGAGCAGGACCGGCGGGTCGGCCGGATCGCCGAAGGACTCGGCGCAGAGCTCAACGCCGTTCGCCTCGATCATTCGTTCCGCCACGGAGCCTCCCCGTTCTTCGCACATCTGGCACTCCCAAGCCGGTAGCGCGCGTTGTCAACGCCGTGGCGCCGTCGCCGGGCGGAGATCAACCAGGAACGCGAATCGAGGGCCACGCCGCCCTCGCGGGTGTAGTGCGCTGCGAGCGTCTCGCGCAGGCGCTCGACGGTCCGTGCCGCCGGGCCGTCGCTCAGGCTCGCGAGGGCCGCTCTCGTGTCCTGGAACCCGCGAACCACCTCGAGCGCTGCGTCGAGGTCGTGCCCGTAGAAGACCGGCTCGTGGACGTCCTCAAAGTGCACGTCGGCGAAGCCGGCCCCCTCGAGCATCCGCGCGGTGACTGCGGCGGCGCCGAGCGAGAACGGGTCCGCGCCCGGCGGCGGTAGCTGCGCCGCATCGCCCAGCGCGGCGTCGATCGCTCGCACCCAATCGTTGACCTGGCGTGGCTGCCAGACGAGCAGCACCAGGCGCCCCCCGGGGCGAAGCGCGGCGGCGATGTTGGCGAACGCCGCGGCGGGATCGGAGAAGAACATCGTCCCGAAGCGGCTGATCGCCACGTCGAAGCCGGCGGGGTCGAAGCGATGTATCTGGGCGTCGCCGAGCTCGTACCGCACGCTGTCGAGCCCTTCGGCCGCCGTCAGCTGACGGGCGCGCTCAAGCATGCGCGCGGACACGTCGACGCCGACAACGCGGCCCGGCGCCGCGGCGCGCGCCGCCTCGCGAGTCGTCAACCCGGTTCCGCAGCCGATGTCTACGACCTCGTCCCCGGGCCTGACCCCGTAGGCGGCGCGAAGATGCTCGTGGTGAGCGCGCAGCTCGGCGTCGTAGAAGTCGAGGCTGGTCGACGAGGTCACCGACACGATGCTACGGAACGGGGCAGCGCGCTGGCGCTCACATCTTCGAGGTCGGCGGCGACGCGAGTGCTCGATGCCACATCGAGGCAGAAGGAGCGGGTCTAGGCGGCCAAGAGCGAGTGCCGTGGGGCTGTTGCGCTTGACGATCGTTGAGCGGGACAGCGGGTCCGTGAGGGAGCGACGCCTCAAGCGTGACGGGCCTGGTCCGGATGCCGTCTTGGGGGCAGCGTGGCCCCGGACGAACCGCCGGTCGCCGCACTGATTCAGCCGAGAGGGCCGGGCAGGTCACGGAGTCGATGCCGCCCGATAGAGGCCGCTCACGGGCCTCCGTTTCTAGGCTGCCCGGCCAGCCTGCCCGGTCGGCTGCTCCCGGCGTGAGCGTCGGCCTCGCGCGACCTCGGTCGCCAGGGCGTCGAGCGGTTGCTGGAAGGCTGCGAGGGGGTCGCCGAGACGCTCGAGCCAGCGCCGGACGTCGTCCAGCCCAGTCGGATCCAGCGCATAGAGCCTTCGGGTGCCCTGGGCGCGGACGAGGACCAGTTCCGTGTCGCGCAGCACCCGAAGGTGCTGCGATACCGCGGACTGGGTGATCTCCCCGCGTTCCTGCAACGCCGCCACGATCGATCCGGCGGGTCGCTCGCCGTTGATGAGCAACTCGAGGATGGACCTCCGGGTCGCGTCGCCGAGCGCCTCGAAGGCCCCGTTCACGTCACTCGCCCGGTGGTGCCGTGTACATGGCCTGCACGAGCTGCGCCGCCGCGTGCGCGGCATCGCGTTCCTCGCCGGCCGCGATGGCCGCCTCGGCCCACCCCGCCGCCGCTGCTTCGATGAGCGCGATGCCCTCGGGCGAGGATGGGAAGGCCGCGGCGTGGGCAGGGTCAACGGCCGCTTTGGTCTCGAGGTGCAAGCCAAGGCCGTAGAGGCCGAGGTCCCAGCCGAGCCCGACCGCGCCCGGGCCGAACTGCCCCCAGAGATCGGGGTCGACGTGCGCTTCGTGGACCAGTTCGAGGGTTGTCCCTGCCGCGTCTGGGCGCAACGTCACCGCCAGCCACGATGTCATCGGCCCGTACTCCCAGGTCACGTTGAAGGAGTCAGGCGCCCTGCAGCGCTCGATGGTCCCGCCGGCGTTGCCTTCAAGCTGAAAGTGGCCACCCTCGCGCAGGTCGCCACTGATCGGCAGGAACCACCGGTGAATGCGATCGGCGTTGGAGATCGCATCCCAGAGGTCGCCCTGACCGGTCGGATAGGTCCGACGGGCGATGGCGATCTTCGTCTCGGCACCGTCGCGCCTGCCGCTGCGCACCTCGCGGGCGACGAGCCCCGCCGTTTCGATCGGATCGTTGGCCATCGGACGCTCCCTATATTAGTATTTGCTAATACTAAAGCAGCCTATACGAACGGATCTGATTCACCACATGCAGAAGACGAACCCGCGCATCGAGCCGATCGAAAGAGCCACCGGCCGAACCTGGGACGACTGGCTCGCGTTCATGGACGGGATCGACGCGAGTGCCCTGACGCACCCACGAGATCGCGACCAAGGTCTTGGAGCAACTCATGGGCAAGCTCGACAACCCAGCATGGTGGGCGCAGTCGACGACCGCTGCCTACGAGCAGTTCATCGGGCGGCGGGTGCCCGGACAGCGACCGGACGGCACGTTCCAGACGAGCGTCAGCAGGGCCACCAAGCTCGCCATGAAGCCGCTGATGGACGCATGGACCGAGTTCGCCGCCCGTGACCAGGTCGCGCTTGATCTGTGCGCTGGCGACCCGAGAGTCGGCGGAACCGAGAAGCGCCTCACCTGGCGGACGAAATCCCACGACGGCTCGGTCGTCAACGTCATCAGCGAACCCAAGCCGAACAGCACCGCATCGATCGTCGTGCAGCACATCGGCCTAGCGACGCTCGAGCTGAGCGTCCAAGCCAAAGAACGGTGGTCATCCATCCTCACGCGCTTCTCGAGCCGCCTCTAGCCTCGACCCACCGACCACCACGAGCGGACGCCTTACCGCTCGGTGACAGGATCGCGCTCACCGATGACCGCGTCACACGCCGATGGAGGACGTGAGCACCGGCGGGTCTCCTCGCCCGCCAACAGGCAGCTGACCGGGCCGCTCAGCGTCAGAGCGTGCCTGTCGGCGTCGGCGTCGGGCAGATCGCGGCCGTGGTTCCGCATGGCTCGCGCTCACTGTTCCGCAAGCCGAACCTGCAGCGGGCGTGCCGCAGGGGGATCCCCCTAACGGGACGGCCGTCGCTTCCGCTCAGGGTCACAATGCGAGCGCCCGGCTCGCTGACCATCGCGCGCCTGGTCTGGACGATGAGCAGGCGCGTTACGCGTACGACGTCGCGCTCCTGCTTTGCTCGCTGCGCGCTACTCGGCCGTGGTGGCCCGATGCACCTGCTTCGCGTGAGCTTCACCAGCCGGATCGTGCTTTAGCAGCGCAGTAGCGGGCGGGACTGGGTACCGAGCGCCGACGGTCAGCCGGTGGCGCTGGGGTGAGTCCCTGGCGGCCGGATCCCGGCCTTGCGCGGCGGGGCGCGGTCGACTCCGCGGTGACCGGGATCGCCGGCGGCCAGTCGAGCTCGTAGTCCACAGGCCGACCGGTGCGGCCCGAGACCGCGAGCACGTGCTGCGCTTCGGCGAGGATCGTTGCGGCGCCGGCGAGGCCGCTGCGAGGGGCGCCGAGTCCGACGGCCGGGTGCGGAGCCGATCGAGCCGCGCGTGCGCGCTGGCGCTCGCTCCCTCGTCGAGGCGAGGAACGGTCTCCTCGGCGTGGCACCGCGGGGCGCCGAGCGCGTTGCCGACCTCCTCCGGGTCATCGTCGCCACCGACGTGGAGCGCGCGCGACCCGCCGGCGGATTGAGCGTCAGGGCGACAGCGATGTCCCGGGACTCGACGCCGATCTCGCCGGCGATTAGGACACGCGATAGGACACGACCGCTACAGGTGCGTCCGAACCGAGTGCTTCCGCGCCTCGCGCACTTCGCGGACTTGCAGGGATTTCCGCGTCTGCGTTCGAGGTGGGAGTCCACGATTCCGCGACGTGAGCCGCCGCACGCAGATCCTGTTACTCCGGCAAGTAGAAAATACAGCATTGATGCCGGATTCCGGGCTTGAGATGGCGAGACCCGGACTCGAACCGGGGACACCACGATTTTCAGTTGTGCTCCCTTCACGCTCGAGTTCCACGGATCTGCAGGGAATTGGCATGATTTCCGCTGTGTGGCACCCGTCCGGGTTTTCCCGGATTTTGCGGCCGTTTCCACGACGTTACGGCCGACGAAGGCGCTCGTCGGCCTTTTCGCCGGGACGGTATGGACCATCGCGGCCGAAGGGTCACGGCAACGAGTATCGATCGTTAAGTCACCGGTCGAGTCAGTTGTTGCGAGCGGCTCGCGGGTTCGTCTTGCGGGTTGTCAATCTGCTCGTCCATGCCGGCTAGCCATCGGGGCCCAGTGCTGTGCCTTCGCCCGCGTGGGCGGCTTGCAGCATGACGAGTCGGTCGTCGAACGTGAAGAAGACATCAACCTCAGGAACGTTGATGCCTGCCTGCGTTACGAGAACCCAAGTCATGCGCGTTGCTTGTCGGCGACTGGGGCGAGGATGCGGATCGCTTTCTCGCCTTGGCGGACGCAGCGGTTGAGCTGTAGGAAGGCGCGGAAGCCGGCGACGTAGGTCGGTGTGATCCCGCGGGCGTGGCACTCGCCCGCGATCAGCCATTGGTTGCGGCGGCTGTAGCGGGAGAGCCCGGTGGTCGCGCGCACGCGGATCCAGCGTTGCCAGCCCTCGCTGGCGAGCAGTGCGCGCGCGGCCTGCTCGATGCGATCGCGGTCGGCGTGGCGGCGCGCGTCTCGCTCCGCCTCGCTCAGCTGGCGGCGGTTGAAGCGACGGGACATCGTCGATGCTCCTTGGGTCCGGGTGGTCCGCACGCCGTGCGGACCGGCTACGCGAGCTTGCCCGCGGCGAAGCCGCTGTGGCTAGCTGGCTATGATCAGGGTATGAATTTGGAGGACCGCAGCGTGGAGCAGGCAGCCGATCGCTGCGAGGAGTGCGGTGTGAGGCTGACGCCAGCCGAGATACAGGCGGTGCTGGAGTCCCGCGGGCCAGCCCTATGCGCGGTGCACGTGGCCGACGTCGAACCCGGACTAGCGGTCGACGAGGCAGCGTTCACGCAGGAGTAGCGGAGAGGTCGTGGTCGTCACGACCCTTGCCCGGGCGGGGACGCCTCGGCAGCGGTGTTGCCTGAGATCACGAGCCGCGACCCGGCTGCCGATCGCCGCAGGAAGGCGCGGCTTCCCTTAGGCGGTTGCTCGCTTGGGCTATGCGCCCGCACTGCTTTCGGAGTCCTCGGCGTGCTGGCCGAGATCAGTACGGAAGGCCTCGTAGTACGCCTCGTAGATGAGGTCGGATTCGCGGGCGCGCTGATGGCGCAGACCCGTCAGTACCCAGGCGAGGCGTTGGCGAATGTCGCCAACATCCACATCCGCGTCATCTGGTTTCTCAAACTCGCGTTGTAGCGATTCGATGCTGTCCTGCAGCTGGCGGTATTGCGCTCGCAAGCCTCGAACGCGGTGGCGTAGCCGAGGTTGGTTAAACGCGATATCGGAGAGCAGACTGTCGGGTCGCACCGCGTTCTCGGACTCTTCTCGAGTCGCGGCACCCAGGACACTCAGCGCTCCGAGCACGGTGTCGTGCCATCGCGCCTCACGCGTCGGCGCTGCGGCGCCCAGAGCCGCTTCGAGCTCATGGATAGCGAGCAGCGTGCGGTCCTGATCCAGGCGACGGGCTTCAATCTGCGCGCGCTGGGACTCGGTGACTTCGTCGCGCTTTCGATCCTCTGAAGCCATTCGTGACCACCGCTCCTTTCCACTCCGGTGTTCGCTATTGCGCAGGTAGCGCGTGAGAGATCGAGCTTTCAGTGGGTGTCTCGGGCATCACCGCCTCCGCTGGGTCACTGAGGAGCTCAGGCCCTAGCCGAGCCAGAGAGCGACTGGCGACGGGCTACGGATGAAAGGTCTTCCGTGATCGCTTTTTGGAGGGGGGTGGTGAACCGTTTTCGACGGTCCGCTGCCGGTGCGCGGACCGCGGTGGTGCAGCCCGCAGTCCGCGCACGACTTCGCTGTCGGCGCCGCCTGAATACTCACCCCCGCGCGCCGGTTGAAAATGCACCCCGCTTGGGCTGGTTGGCGCGTCGTGTCCGGACGGGGATGAAGCCTGGCTTGCTCGTGTCGAG
>Ga0136617_10002625_pt1 | contig 15975 bp, 10 predicted proteins | sample AntDrymUQ3222106_2_FD_129672 | JGI IMG/M metagenome (GOLD analysis project Ga0136617, IMG submission 129672) | Polar desert sand microbial communities from Dry Valleys, Antarctica - metaG UQ322 (21.06) | ecosystem: Environmental > Terrestrial > Soil > Desert | place: Antarctica: Dry Valley...
CGCCTCTTGTCCGGCGGCGCCGAAGGAGGAGCGCCTGTCTTGTTCGTCCACGGCAACGCCTCCTCCTCGCGCTTCTTCGAGGAGACCCTGGCGGCGTTGCCCGGCGAAACCGGCTACCGGGGCCTCGCCCCCGACCTGAGAGGGTTCGGCGGCTCGGAGACGAAGACGTTGGACGCTACACGCGGTCTCGGGGACTTCTCCGACGACCTCCACGCCCTGGCGGGCGCTTTGGAGCTGGGGGACGGAGGATCCACCTGGTCGGTTGGTCAATGGGCGGCGCGATAGTCAGGCGAGTTCGGGCAGATCGGCCATCGTCAGTTGAGGCCACTCCTTTTGCGGGTCGGCGGCGTACTGCCCGGCCCGCCGGATGAGGAGCCTCAAGACGGCTTCCATCCACTTGGTCTCTTGGGCGGTAGGGAGGCGGAGTTGACTCTGCGGAGTGAGCTTGCGTGCCTCCACCTCGTCGCCCAGGGTGTTCGTAAGTTCGCCGAGCTTAGCGAGCACGTCGTCGTCCACCCGGTACATGCTGGCTGTCTTCATCCTTTTGTTCCCTCTACCGAAGTGATTCCGTGCCCGGTGTTCCAGGCGGGCGAGGCAAGAGTAGGCCATCGGTAGCAGCCGGTCGCGGCCCTGCTTGTACCGCTCGTACTGCTCCCACATGGTCTTGGCGTCAGTGTCCGCCACGAAGTCGCGCGGCGGTTGCGGGTACTGTCTCCGGTGGACAACCAACGTCGCAGAGCAGACCGCCCCCGAACTGGCTATGCCTTCGAGTTGGACGGTTTGCAGAGTTCCGGGAGGAGGTGGTGGCGGGGGGTCTCGGTCAACGATCTTCGACCTGTCGAACACGAAGCGCAGTTCGGAGCTGTCGTACTGGAGGGCCACGTCGAGCTCCCACGCCCGCAGGTACCCTTCGACCGCCTGCCTAGCGCTTTCCTCCGTAGGATGGTGCTCCTTTATGGAAAACGTCGCAACGCCGTCGTCCAGGGTCATGGTGAAGGCGCCCATCTCGTCCTCAACAGGCGGAGGCTCCTGGAAGTTAAGTTCGCCTCCGGTCTCGATGTGGTAGATCAGTTCTTCGACGTGCGGGTCATTCACCGCTGCATCTCCATCAGCGCAAGCAACTCCTTGTCCATCGCGGACGAGTGTAGACTCCACTTTACACCAGCACCGCCTCCGAGCGCCGCAGGCGTTGCGTCGGCCGGGCTCTGGGAGAGGCGTCGGAGATATGAGTCGGCGAGCGTGGCGCCGATGTGATCATGCTGACGACCCACGAACGCCGCGACGGGACCCACCGTCTCTACCGCCGGATGGGCTACGAGTAAGACAAATAGATCGGCAAGCTACGTTCCGCGCTCGCCGTCCGGCGGGTGGACCATGACCCGCAGGAGGTGTTCGAGGGTGGCTTCGGGGTCATCCGAGAAGCCGGTGTGGACGGGGGAAGGCTGAACCACGGTGCTCAGGGGGGCGAAGAGCCTTCCGAAACGCTGGCGGGGAGAGAGCAGGCCGACGCCACCCGCCTCTGGGCCGCCCTGGCAGGCCAGGATCACGGCCCGCAGGTGCGCCCGCACGGTCTCGGGGTCCACGCCAGGGTCGAGCGCACTCAGGCGGCCGGGGTCGAGGTATACGCGAGCGCCGAGGAAGCCATTCTCGGGCGAGTAGAGCACCACGCCCGCGTTGATGGACTCCCCGCGCTCGGGACGAGGCACGATCCTCAACAAAGCGTACTCGAACAGACTACCCACGGACCCCCTCCAGAGCCCGCAACCAGGGCCGGGGCTCCACCAGGCGAGCCGTCAAATACTCGACGTATGCGGCGCGAACCTCCTCCGCGTCCTCGAAACCAGGCTCGTCGCGCAGCCATTCGTCGGGCACGAGATCGAGAACTCCGCGAAGAGCATCAGGCGTGAGCAATGGGGCGAGAGCCGCGTCGGCTTCCGTCAACTTGCTGGCGAAGGGGAGGAGAACGTGGTCCCGCGCCGCGACGTATGGACGGTCGGGGTCCCGGCCTCGTCCGAACCAGTCGTGATGAAAATAGAGGGACGCGCCGTGGTCTATGAGCCACAGGCGGCCGTGCCAGTGGAGCAGGTTCGTGTTGTGGAGGGAACGGTCCACGTTCACCACGAGGGCATCGAACCAGAGGATGCGCGAGGCGAGGTCAGGGTCCGGCGGAGATGCGAGCGGATCGAACCCCAGAGAGCCGGGGAGGTAGTCGAGGGCCAGGTTCAGGCCGGCGCTACCGCGGATGAGGTCTTGAATCTCCGGATCTGGCTCGGAGCGCGCGAGTTCCGGATCGAGGTTGGCGAGCACGATCTCCGGCACGGCGAAACCGAGGAGGCGTGAGATCTCACCCGTCACGATCTCCGCTATCAATGCCTTGCGGCCCTGCCCGGCGCCCCTGAACTTGAGAACGTAGGTGCCGAGGTCTTCGGCCTCCACGATGGCAGGCAAGGACCCACCCTCGCGTAGCGGCGTCACGTAGCGCGTCACCGTGACGATCCTCAGCACGGGACACCTCCCGGAGAGAAAAGCTCCTCCGGACTCATAGGAGATCCGGTCGAAGGATTCCATCCCTCGTAATTGCGGGAGTCGGGAGGCCGGGAGTCGGGAAAAGCAGTTTGCGACTCCCGGCCTCCCGAAGCGAGCCGAAGGCGAAGCGCCTCCCGACTCCCGGAAGCGAAGCGACCCTCATCCGGTTTCGAGCACGACGAGCAGGTCGCCCGCCTCGACGTTCGTGCCGGAAGAGACGGCCAGCCGCTCGATGGCCCCGTCCGCCGGAGCCCGGATGGCCGACTCCATCTTCATCGCCTCGATGCTCCCGATCTGCTGCCCGCCACTTACTCGCTCGCCTTCGCCGGCGACGAGCGTCACCACCCCGGTCATCGGCGCGGCGACGTGCCCGGATTCGGCGGGGTCCGCCTTCTCGCGCGCCGGAACCTCCGGTTTCATCGAACGGTCCTGTGCGTCAATGGGCCGGGGTTGGCCGTTCAGCGTGACCAGGAGGGTCCGGATACCACGCCCATCGGCCTCCGTTACGGCTTCTAGCTGGATGTACAGCCTGACGCCGGGCTCCAGGTCCACGGCCAGTTCTTCGCCAGACTCCAACCCGTACAGGAACGCCCGGGTCGGCACGACCGACACGTCGCCGTAGCGTTCCCGAACCGCCGCCTGCTCCCTCGCTGGTCCGGGCAACATCAGCCTATTGAGCGCTGACCGGCGGCCCTCGCCGCCAAGCGCCGCCCGGTCTTCGCCGGACAACTCTTCTTCGTCCGGGGACTCGTCACGCCCGGAGAGCGCCCGCGAACGGAACGGTTCGGGCCATCCTCCCGGCGGCGCGCCCAACTCGCCGCGCAGAAACCCTATGACGCTGTCCGGGAGGTCGTGCGACGCGGGGTCTGACTCGAAATCGTCCAGGGAGATGTTCGCGGAGATCAGATAGAGCGCCAGGTCCCCGACGACCTTGCTGGTTGGCGTCACCTTCACCAGCCTCCCGAGCAGCGTATCGCAGCGGGCATACAGATCCTCGACCTCTTCGAAACGCTCGGCGAGCCCCATGGCGGACGCCTGCTGGCGCAGGTTGGAGAGCTGGCCGCCGGGGATCTCATGCCGGTATATGGTGCCCGTCGGGGAGCGTAGCCCCGCCTCGAAGGGCGCGTACAGGGTCCTGACGGCCTCCCAGTACGGTTCGAGGTCTCCCAGGGCGTCGAGCGAGAGTCCGGTCGCCCGTTCGGTGTGATCCGTAGCCGCCAGGATCGCGGCCAGCGAAGGCTGGCTCGTCATGCCCGCGAGCGGGGCCGCCGCGCCGTCTATGGCGTCAACCCCCGCCTCGACCGCCGCGAGGTAAGTGGCGAGCTGTCCGCCCGAGGTGTCGTGGGTGTGGAAGTGTACCGGCAGATCAAACTCACTCTTCAAGGCGGAGACAAGCGTTCGCGCCGCCGGGGCGCGCACGAGGCCAGCCATGTCCTTGATGCAGAGGATGTGGGACCCGGCCTCCACCAACTCCTCCGCCAGACGGAGATAGTAGTCCAGGGTGTAGAGATCTTCGTTCGGGTTGGAGAGGTCGCCGGTGTAACAGAAGGCCCCCTCGGCCACGGCCCCGGCCTCGAGGGTGGCTTCGATGGCGGGGCGTATGTGGTCCACGTCGTTGTTGGCGTCGAAGATGCGGAAGATGTCCACCCCGGTCGCGTGTGCCTCGTCCACAAAGGAGCGCACCACGTCAGGCGGGTAGCGAGTGTATCCGACGGCGTTCTGGCCGCGCAGGAGCATCTGCAAACAGACGTTCGGGAGACGCTCCCTGATGCGGGCGAGCCTCTCCCACGGATCTTCGTGCAGGAACCTGAGCGCGACGTCGAAGGTTGCTCCGCCCCACACCTCGGCTGAGAAGAGCCCCGGCATCATGCGTGCTACGTGGGGCGCGGCGGCGAGCGCGTCGAAGGTGCGCATCCTGGTCGCGAACAGGGACTGGTGCGCATCCCGCATCGTGGTGTCGGTTACCTGGAGGACATCGGTCTCGCGCAGCCAGCGGGCGAAGCCTTCAGGGCCGAGCTCTTGCAGGCGCTGCCTGGAGCCCGGCGGCGGGTCTCCCTCCGGCAACGGCGGCAGCTTGGTGCGCGGGTCCGGCGCAGGGGGAGGTGGGCCATGCGGGCGGTTGACGGTGACGTCGGCTAGCAGGGAGAGGAGCCGGCTCGCCCGGTCGGCGCCCGCCGAGACGGCGGTGAGGTGTGGACGTTCGTCAATAAACGAGGTGGTCGCCCTTCCGGCCAGGAAGTCGGGGTCTGAGAGCACCGCTCGCACGAAGGCCACGTTCGTCGCCACGCCGCGCACCCTGAACTCGGCGAGGCCCCTCCTTGCCCTTCGGGCGGCGGAGGGGAGATCCGCGCCGCGGGCGGTGAGCTTCGCCAGCAGTGAGTCGAAGTACGGGCTGACCTCCATGCCCGCGTATGCGCCCGCGTCGTCGAGGCGGATGCCCGCCCCGCCGGGCGCCCGGTACGTGGAGATCCTGCCCGTGTCCGGGCTGAAGCTCTGGGCCGGGTCCTCCGTGGTCACCCGGCACTGCAACGCCACCCCGCGCTGCCGGATGTTCTCCTGATGGAGATCCAAATCCTCCAGCGTCTCGCCGCCGGAGATCCGGAGCTGCGCGTGGACGATGTCCACTTCGGTCGTCTCCTCGGTGACGGTGTGCTCCACCTGCACCCTCGGGTTCATCTCGATGAATACGTGGCTCCCGTCCTCGCCGACGAGGAACTCCACGGTGCCCGCGTTACGGTAGCCGACGGCGTGCCCGAAGCGGACGGCGTCCTCGCACAGGCGGTCGCGAAGGTCCGGGTCGAGGTTCGGGGCGGGCGCTATCTCCAGGACCTTCTGGTGGCGGCGCTGGACCGAGCAATCCCGCTCGAAGAGGTGAATGACCTCGCCCGTTTCGTCGGCCAGGATCTGGACTTCTATATGCCTGGGCCTTATGAGCGCCTGCTCCAGAAAGACCGTCGGGTCGCCAAACGCCGCCTCAGCCTCGCGCACCGCCGTCTCCACGGCCCCCTTCAAATCCTCGGGGCGCTCGACCAGCCTGAGCCCTCTTCCACCGCCTCCGCCAGCCGCCTTCACGAACACCGGGTAGCCGATCTCCTCGGCGGCATCCGATGCCTCGTCCGGATCAGCTACCGACTCGGAGGCTTGCAGCACCGGGATGCCGGCCTCTTCGGCGGCGTGGCGGGCACGCAGCTTGTCCCCGGTGAGCTCCAGCGCCCTGGATGAAGGTCCGACGAAGAAGATCCCGGCCTCCTCGCAGGCCCGGGCCAGGACTGCGCTCTCGGAGAGGAAGCCGTAGCCGGGGTAGATCGCATCCGCCCCGACATCGAGCGCGGTCTCGACGAGCGTATCCACGTCCAGGTAGGCGCGCACTGGGTGGCCCGGCTCCCCGATCTCGTAAGCCTCGTCGGCCTTCTGCCGGTGCAGGGAGCCGCGGTCGTCCGGCGTATAGACGGCGACCGTGCGGACTTCGAGCTCGTACGCGGCCCGAAACGCCCTGATGGCGATCTCACCCCGGTTCGCAACCAGTACCTTTTTCAGCATAACGAACACCCCCCTGACAGCGTCCGCCGGATACGGGTCGACTCACCGCTGAATTTCTTTCCGTTCATTGCGCCGCCATCCGGGCCTCCGCCTCCAGTGCGTTCTCGTTCAGCAAGGAGCGGGCGATGATCTGACGGTTTATCTCGCTGGTGCCCTCCCCGATCTCATTGATCTTCACCTGCCGCCAGTAGCGGGCCACCGCGCTCCCCTCCATGAAGCCCTCGCCGCCCCAGATCTGCGCCGCCTGGTCCGCTGCCCTCTTCGCCGTCTCCGACGCAAACACCTTCGCCATGCTCGCCTCGCGCCCGAAAGGCCGCCCCATGTCCTTGAGCCACGCCGCCTTCAGGACCATGTTCCGCGCCAGCTCTATCTCCATCGCCATGTCAGCGAGCTTGAACTGGATGGCCTGGAACTCCGAGATGGAACGCCCGAACTGCCGCCGCTCCTTCGCCCGCGACAGCGCCTCATCCATGCACGCCTGAGCTAGCCCCACGGACAGAGAGCCTACCGCGACCCGTCCCGCGTCGAGTGTCTGGAGGAACTGCCGGAAGCCGCGCCCGCGCTCGCCGAGCAGGTTCCCCTCCGGCACGCGGCAGTCCTCGAAGTACAGCGGGCGCTGGTCGGAGGCGCGCCAGCCGAGCTTCTCGTAGGCCGGGCCGCGAGTGTATCCTGGGGTGTCCTGCGGCACGATGATGGCTGTCAGCTCCGGGCGGCCATCTTCGCGCTCGCCGGTGCGGGCGATGATCGTCACGCCGGCGGTGATGTCCGTGCCGGAGTTGGTGATCCACTTTTTAGAGCCGTTGACGACCCAATCGCCGTCCGCGAGATCCGCCGTGGTCCGCGTCCCGCCGGCGTCAGTGCCGGCCTCTTCTTCGGTGAGCCCGAAAGCCCACAACTTCTCCCCGCTCGCGCACGGAACGAGAAACTCCTCTTTCTGCTCCGGGGTTCCGTGGTTCGCCAGCGGGGCGCAGCCGAGAGATATATGCGCCTCCATCGTGATGCCGACGGAGGTATCGGCGCGGCTGATCTCCTCAAGCGCCATGTTGTACGCCACGAAGTCTCCCCCACTTCCACCGTACTCTTCCGGCAGCGTGAGGCCCATGAGCCCCAGACGCGCCATGTCGGAGATGATGTCGTAGGGGAACCGCTGCTCGCGGTCGAGTCGTTCGGCGTGGGGTTGTATATCACTTTCGGCGAAGTCGCGGGCGAGGTCCCGCCAGCGTCGTTGTTCGTCGGTTGGATCCAGGTCCATCTCTGCCTCCTCTGCCGAAAACACGGCCAATGATAGCAGCGTGGCCGGGGACAGACAGGCGGGAGGGCCGGAGCAAAAAGCCCCGGCCCTCCGATGGTTGGGCTGTAGATCAGCCCTTCCGCTTGCTTACTACTTGCGGATCTCGATCACTATGTACATGCCGCTAGCGTTGTGGTTCGCGTTGGCTCCAAAGGGGTTGACCCGGATGGTGTACTTCGTACCCGCAACCCCATCGGGAACCCGAAGGTTGTAGATGTATCCTCCATCGGCCGGGCGCATGGTCTGGCCGGCATCGGCAGCCGAGACAGAGGTAGTCGTCACGGCCGTGCTCCCGGCTTCGGTCTCGGGCGAGACGTTGCCGTTGAGGAGCTGGATGTTGGGAGACAGTCCGGTCAGGTTGCTGGCGCCGCACCCAACGGATATCTTCACCGGGACGACCTGGCCTTTCTGGACCTTGTTGACAGTGCCGTCCACTAACGGCGCCTTGTAAGCTCCGTTGTACACGTTTACGGAGTTCGTTGGGAACGGAGCCGACACTCCGCCATCCTTGTCTATGGCCTGCGCGCTGACAGCGTGGGAACCGCAGGTAGAGAAGCTGGCCTTGTAAGTGTTGACGTTGAATGGACCGTAAACGCTTCCGTCAAGCGTCCACTGCCAGCTAAAGCCGGCGTTCGTGTCAACCGGCGAGGGGTCAGTCGCCGTGCCGGTGAAGACGGCGCTGTTGGTCGTGCCCGCCAGGACGTTCTGCGATGTGCTCGTGACGTTCGTTACCGTGGGTCGGACGTTTGCCGCGTTGATCTCGAACGTCTTCGCGTCCTTGCCGCCGTTACCGTCGGAGACCTCGACCTTCAGCGAGACCGGCCCGTTGTCGCGGAACAGGACGCTGGCGTTGCTCTGGTCGTCGGCCCCGGAAATATGCGCCGCGCCGGAGAGTACCGTCCACTTGTAAGTGAGCTGGTCGTTCTCGATGTCGGACGCGCTCACCGAGTAGTTCCTGGTGTCGCCCTCGTCGACGCTGGAGGGACCGCTGGCGGAGTCTATCTTCGGCGCATCGTTGACCGATCTGACGGTGATGTTGACCGTGGCGACGTTGCTGTTGAGCGCGCCGTCGCTGACCTTGTAGGTGAAGGAGTCGGACCCGTGGTAGTTGGCATCCGGCGTGTAGGTGAACGAGCCGCCGGGAACGAGCGCCAGCGTGCCGTGGGCCGGTTCGGTCACCTTCGTCGCCGTGAGGTCTGCCCTGACGTTATCGACATCGGTGTCGTTGCCGAGCACGTTGCCGGTAGCCGGAGTGTCCTCATCGGTGGTGGCCGAATCATTCACGGCTACCGGAGCGTCGTTTATCGGGTTGACCGTGACGGTTACCTTCTTCTGCTCGCTGGTCTTCGGCGCGTCACATGGAGCCGGCGCGGAGCAGCCGTCCGGGTCGCCCCGGTCGGTGACGGTGTAGGAGATCTCCACCGTCCCGTTGAAGTTATCGGCGGAGTCGAAGGCGCGGGTGGAACCCGTGCCCGCCAACGTGCCCTGGGCCGCCGGGACAGAACCTATATCGTAGGTGAGGTTCGCGTCGGAGATCTCCTTATCGGAGACGAGGGACGCGAAGTCTATCGTGATCGGGGCCGCGTCCTCGTCCATCGAGTCCGCGCTGTTGCTGGCGTCCGGCCTGGAGTTGACCGGGCTGACCGTGACGTTGACCGTCGCGGTGAGCACCTCGCACTTCGGGTCAGGCGCGCCATTCGTCGTTCCATCGTCGCAGACGGTGTACTTGAAGCTCGCCGGGCCGTTGTAGTCGGCGTCGGGCGTGAAGGTGATCTGGCCGTTGGAGAGATCCACCGTCCCATTTACGGGATTATCCACCTCCGTGACGGTGAGTGTCTGGCCGTTCTCGTTGGCCGCTCCTTCATCATCGTTGTTCACGAGGTCGCTCGCCGGGAAGACGAGCGGCGTGTTCTCGGGCGTGCTCTTGGTGTCGTTCGCGCCCACCGGAGCGTCGTTGACCTCGTAGACCTCGACGTTGACCTTGCCATCATCACTCCCGCCGTCATCGTCGCTCACCGTGTAGGTAAAGCTGTCGGCGCCGAAGAAATCGGGGTCGCCCGGCGTGTAGGCGCAGGAACCGTTCGGAGCACAGTTGACCGTCCCGTTCTGACCGTTGGAGTTGCTCGTGACGGAGAGCGCGTCGTCGCCGGGGTCGGTGTCGTTGGCGAGGACGTTGAGGGTAACCGTTCCGCCCTCGGCCACGGCGGCCGGGTCATCATCCACCGCCGTCGGGGCGACATTGGCGACGTTGACCGTGAAGGACTCTTCATCAGAGGGCGAGCCGCCCGCTTCGGCGACCGTAACCTCGACGGTGTAGGAGCCGTTATCGGCATAGGTGTGCGGCCTCATCCCGAGCGAACCCGGTGCGTGTGTGAAGGTGTCGCTAGAGCCATCGCCCCAGTTGACCGTGACAGACCAGGGACCGTCTTCGCCGGGGTCGGTGAAGGAGCCGAGGTCAATGAGCCTGGAAGCGCCTTCGTCGGCATTCTGGTTGGCGGGAGCGGTTACGGCTGGCGCGACGTTGACCACTTCCACCAGGATGGAGCCGCTGCCCGTATCCGTGCCATCGTTGGCGCTCACCGAGACGGTATGGGAGGCTGGACCGTCGGGGAATCGGCACTGGAAGCTGTTCTCCGCCGCGTCGCTAAGGTATTGGGCGCTACCGCAGTTCTCGTTGATCTGCGGGTTCGGATCGTCACCGGTATCACTAACCGTGTAGGTGTAGGTCTTCGTGTTGCCCTCATCGGCTGTTGGGTCTCCGCTCAGAGTGACCGTCGGCGCGACGTTGGCGACGGCGACGACCTGGACCGCCTCAGAGGCGGTGTCGCTCGCCCCGTCGGAATCGGCGACTTTGATCGTGACGTTCGTCATCGCCGGACCATCGGGGAAGAAGCACTTGAAGCTGCCGCCGGATGCGCTGGTCGTCCCGGAACCGGTTACAAGGGCGCCGTCCGTGCCACACTTGGGATATGTGGCCGCGACGCTGAAGGCATCGTCACCGGGGTCACTGACCGTGTAAGCGTACGTGTGCGTCGAGCCCTCATCGACCGAGAGGTCATTGCTGCTCGCGAGCGTCACCGTCGGGACGACGTTATTGACCGTCACGACAATGGAATCATTTCCTGTGTTATTCGAGGTCTCGCCGTCATCAGCGGCAACAGAGACCGTCGTGCTGTCCGGGCCATCCGGGAAGGTGCAGTCGAAGCTGTTGGAGGCCGGTGTGCCGGTCCTGGTCCCGTTGGCGCCGCAGTCTTCGGTGACGGTCGGGGCCGCGTTGTCAACGTCGGTGACAGTGTACTCGTAAGTCTTGGTCTGTCCCTCGTCGGCGCTGCTCGCTCCAGTGAGATGGACCACCGGCGCGTCGTTGACCGCTCTGACGGTGATGCTCACCGTGGCGGTCTCGCTATCGAGGTTGCCATCGTTGACCTTGAAGGTGAAGCTGTCGTTGCCATAGTAGTCGGAGGCAGGGTTGTAGGTAAGATTCGCGCCCGTGCCGTTGAGGGAGCCGTGCTGCGGGCCGTCCACGACGGTGTAGGTCAGGTTATCACCCTCGACGTCGGTGCCTTCGAGGGTGATCTGCTTGGAGGTATCCTCGTCGGCGCTGACCGTCTGGGCATCCGCCGCCGGCTTGTCGTTGACCGGGTTGACGGTGATGGACACCGTGGCCGTGTTGCTATCGAGGCTGGCGTCCCTGGCCTTGTAAGTGAAGCTGTCAGAACCGTGGTAGTTGGCATCGGGATTGTACTTGAGGGCGCCGTCGGTGTTCTGGCTGACCGTGCCGTGGCCTGGCTGAGTGAAGCTGGACACGCTGAGGCTGTCGCCGTCCACGTCGTCGTCGTTGAACAGTACGTCTATGTCATTCGTAGCCGTGTCCTCATCGGTCGTGGCCGTGTCGTTATCGGCCACCGGAGCGTCGTTGACCGGGGTCACGGTGATCGTGAAGGTCTGCGTGCCGCTCTCGTTTTGACCTCCGTTGGCGGTGCCGCCGTTGTCGGTTGCCTTTGCCGTTACCGTCGCGCTACCGTGAGCGTTGGCGGCTGGCGTGTAGGTCAGCGTACCGTTGGAGGAGACCTGCGGCTGGACCGAGAACAAAGTGTTGTTATCGTTGGTCGCGCTGAAAGTTACCGTCTGCGTCTCGAACGGTCCCGCCGAGATGCCGGTGGCCCATCCAGAGACGGTTCGCGCTCCCGCATCCTCAGACACCGTCTGGTCGCCGCCCTTCGTGAAGCTGGGCGCGTCGTTGACCGGCGTGACGGTCAGGTCAAAGGATTCGGTGGCGCTCTTGTCACCATCGCTCACCGTCGCCGAGATCGTGGCCCACCGAAGCGGTTGGCGGCGGGCGTGACCTTGACGGTACGGGAGCCGCCCGATCCAGTGAAAGTTACGTTGGCGTTCGGGACAAGCGTCGTGTCCGCGGAGCTGCCCGAGAGGGTCAGGCTGCCGACCGCGTTGTCCACGTCACTCACAGTGAAGGCTAGGTCGCTGGTTGCTTCATCCTCGAGGATGGTCTGGTTCTCGATGTTCGAGATCGCCGGGGCGTCGTTGATGGCGTTTACCGCGATGGCGCTGGTGGCCGTGTTGGAGTCGAGCGCGCCGTCATTGACCACGAAGGTGACGCTGCGGCTCGCGGTGTTGGGGTTCTGGGAGGTGTTGTTGTAGCTGACCGTCCTCAGCACCTGTTGGTACTGGGAAACGGTGGCCGAACCGTTCATTGTCAACACTCCCGTCGAGGAGTTGTAGCTCCTGGTGATGCCGGAACCGCCGACGGTGGCGTCCAGCGACTCCGCCGAGCCATCCTGGAGGTTGTTTATCTTCACCGTGGCCGAGGCCAGGTTCGCTCCGTCGTCGCTGACCGTGAGAGCCGCGCTGTTCACTGCGGCGACGGGGCCGCCATCCTCGGTGAAGGAGGCGCTGTGGCCCGTACCGGCTCCACCGCCGTTGAGGTCCAGGACCGGCGCGTCGTTGATGGTGTTGTTGACGGTGATGATTACAGGATCGGTGTCGGTCTTCGCGCCGCCGGTGCCGGTGTTGCCCTGGTCGTCGGTGATGACGGTGAGAGTCGCGATGCCGCTGAAATTGGTGTTGGGCGTGAAGCTCATGCCGTTCAGGGCAGCGTTGACGTTCGAGATCGTGCCGGTGAACGTCATGGTGGCGTCGTTGGTTCCGTCTCCGCTGAGGAAGGTCAACCCGGTGGTCTGGCTCAAGGTCAGTGCGCCGTTGGGCACCACCGAGAGCGTGACCTTCACCGGGTTCGTGCCGGCGTCCACGTCCGAGGTCAGGACGTGGTTGTCGTTGGCGACGGAGAAGGTGAGGGCGGTGTTCTCGTTGGTCGTCTGTGGGCCGGGGACCAGGTTCACCGGCGCGTCGTTGGTGGTCGGGGTGTTGGTCGCGTAGTTTGCCCGGTACTCGCGGGTGCCGTTGCCGCTGAAGCCGTCAATACAGATGATCCTGGGGCTGGAAGTCGGGTCGAAGGTTCCATTCTGGATGAAAGGAGAGGGCGTCGGCGTGTCGGGGCTCGACCAGTTCAGGAACGGCCTGCCGTCGTCGGAGACGGGCTCGGCAGCGAGCCTGATAGCCTCGGTGTTGCCCACGCCCTGCTGAAAACGGGTCGAGGCGGTCGAACTGACGAGGCTCTGGGTGCCCGATTTGGATGCGTCAATGCTTCCCGTACATCCCACGCCGGTATACTGGCTGTATCCCAGGTCGAAGAATATCCCCACCGGGGTCGGCTGGACGCGGACGTTGCCGTCGGTGAAGGTGGTGATCGCTGTGCCGGACTGCGCGCCTGTGGCGGTCACCTTGTAGGTGGCGACGAACCAGTCAGGGAGCTGGAACTCGTCCCGGATCTCGCCGTTCTCGTCGGCGGTCACGTCCACGTTGCGGTTCCAGCTCTGTCCCTCGTCGTCGTTGACGTAGATGTGGACGGACTCGCCAGTCTGCCAGTTCTGCCCTGTGAGGACTACGGTCTCGCCCGGCGCGTAGTCGGGCAGGTCGCTCTGGATGGTCGGTGCAGGAGGCGTATCGCCCGGTGAAGTCTCCAGCGCGAACCCCGCCGTTGGAAGAGCGAGCATTATTACGAACGCCAGGGAGAAGAGCAGGTGGATCCTGTTTCTCAGACCGATTTTCATGTTCCATCCCCCCTCATAGCCGCTGTCTCTACCGTCCGGGTTTGCATCCACTGCCGCCATTCATTTCTCCTTGCATGTAAAAACCTCGTATGACATCAGGAATATTAGAAGGGAAGCCTGCGCGCTCCATCAGCCACAAGGCATACGGGGCGGCGTATTTTGATGACGCATTTCTTGGGGACGTGGCATATCGGGTGGCATATGCAAAACGCATATACCAGATGGGAAGGTCTTGGAGAGACCGGGCTTGCGGTCAGGCGCCGTGGCGCAGAAGTGCGGCGTCTATCTCTCGCGCCAGCTCAGCCGTGCGGCACGGCCAGGGGACGTAGTGCGCTCCGTCTTCTTGAGGCGGAAGCTCGGCTGTCGCGGTGACGAGCGCCAGGACCGGCAGCTTCGCGAGGATCGCGAGAGCTTTGATCTCAAACGCCAGAGACCCAGGTAGCCCGGCGTCGAGCGTGGGAGCGATCAGGAGCAGGCCCGCACCATCAAGCGCCTGTCCTGCATCGCCGGACTCACCGACGAGCCGCACGTCGTAGCCCGCGCCAGTGAGCAGTATCTCCAGGGCGCGGCCAACGATCAACTCTCCTCCGAGGACGGCGATGGCGCCATTGGTACGATTCTCCATGCCGCGCTCGTGCGGAAGCTCCCCGTTCGGGGCCTTGTCTCGCGCATCCGGTCTCCGGGCTGAGGAAAGCATCGTAGCGATATGATCGTGCCTCGGAGCAACTTCGTCCATACGCCAGATGGCCTATTTTCGCCCGAAATCCTGGCCGGACGGCGAGGCGTGACGCGGTCGTTCAGTATCCGCGGATCTCGGGTGATATGAGACCCAACTCGATGGCGCGGACGACCGCTTGAGTGCGGTCGGAGACGCCGAGTTTGCGAATGATGCGCTCGACGTGGACTTTGACGGTGGCGCGGCTGATCACGAAGTCCGCGGCGATGTCCGGGTTTGATTTTCCCTGCGCCAGAAGCCCGAGGACCTCCATCTCCCTGGGCGTGAGGTTGCTCGTAACCGGAGCGGAACCTTCCAGACCTGACGGCGCTTCAGCGGCGGGTGGGCTCTCGGTCGCGAGCCGCTGGAGCAAACGGGCGGCCAGGTTCCCATCGAACGGAGAATCGCCTTCGATAACCCTTCTGACGGCGCCCACCAGCTCCTCCTTCGTGGCGTCCTTGAGCACGTAGCCAGCCGCGCCGGCCTTCACGGCCTCGAAGAGATAGTCGGGATCATCGTATGTGGTGACCATGAGCACGCTCACGGACGGCTGCTCGGCTTTGATCCTGCGTGTAGCCTCCAACCCGTCCATGTCTGGCATGCGGATGTCCATCAAGACCATGTCGGGCGCCAGCCGCCTGCAAACACTCACGGCCTCCAGCCCATCGGACGCCTCCCCGACCACTTCCAGGTCCGGCTCGCGGCTCAAGACGAGGTTGAGGCCGTCCCTGACCAGGTCGTGGTCGTCGGCAAGCACGAGCCGCGCCACCCTGCCGCTCCCGGCCTGGCCCGTCTCGCTAACCACGGGGGGCGTCCTCTCCGGCGGCCGCAACGGGGACGACCGCGGCCACGGACGTGCCTGCTCCCGGTTCACTGTGGACCTCGAAATCGCCCCCGAGCAACGAGATCCTCTCCCGCATGCTCGACATGCCCACCCTCTCGCCCGGTCCCGAAGACCTGACGGCCTCACCCATATCGAAACCCCGTCCCCAGTCCCTGACCTCGAGCCGGACACTCCCGGCGCCCCGATCCAGGACGACGCGGACCCTGCCGGCCCGCGCGTGTTTGCGCGCGTTGTTCATAGCTTCCTGGGCGACCCGGTAGAGGGCCGTCTCCAGGGCCACGGGCAGCCGCTCCCCGTTCAGCGTCTCCTCGTAATCCGCCTCGTAACCCTCCTCGCGCAACGCCTCGACCTGCATCCCGACGGCGGCCGCCAGCCCGAAATCGTCCAGCGCCGTGGGCCTCAGCTCCGCGATGACGCGGCGAGATTCGCCGACGGACCCGCGGACCAGTTCGGTTATCTTCTGAAGCTCTCCCCGGCCTGGCCCTGGTTCGTGGTCTTCCGCAAAGACCTCCAGGCGCCGGTAAGCGGCAACCAACAACTGGGTGAGCGTGTCGTGGATCTCATATGCCACCCGGCGGCGTTCCTCCTCCTGCGCCGCCGTCACCTTGCCCACCAGGTATTGCAACTCTTGCTCGCGCTCGGCGAGATCTTCGTACAGCCGGGCGTTCTCCAGGGCGCTGGCGGCCTGGCTGGCTATGCTCGTCAGGGTCTCCACGGTCTGTTCCCGCGCCAGGTCCCGAGGCCCGTAGACCTCCAAGACGCCGACCGTCCTCTCGCGCACCCGTAGGGGCATCACCAGCCCCGTGAGAGTCTCCGAAGGGTTCGACAACTCCGAAGGCAGCCCTGGAAGTTCGATCACCTGGTGCCTCCCTGTCTCGAAAACAGCTTCACGGGCGGCAAGAGATCCAGGTTCATCCAGGACAACCTCGAG
>Ga0136617_10002626_pt1 | contig 15974 bp, 13 predicted proteins | sample AntDrymUQ3222106_2_FD_129672 | JGI IMG/M metagenome (GOLD analysis project Ga0136617, IMG submission 129672) | Polar desert sand microbial communities from Dry Valleys, Antarctica - metaG UQ322 (21.06) | ecosystem: Environmental > Terrestrial > Soil > Desert | place: Antarctica: Dry Valley...
CTCGGCTTGTTCAACCTGGCGGGCACGAACGGCGACGCAACGATGCGAACGGCTGTGCATACACGGCGAATCATCGATCCGAGCGCCGGCCTGAAGTTGACGGGCGCGGGTGGGAGGCATACGTTCGGCGTCCTGTCCTCTGCCGACACGTCTCCGCCCGGCACGCGTCAGCGCGTCTTCACAGTGGCGCGTGAGGTCATCAACTTCGGCAGGGGCCAATACGCCGGGTTGCTGTTGGCGGATACCGAATTCGGCGCCGACCACAACCGGGTCGCCGGCGGCGACGTCGCATTCAAGAGAGGCGATCACTTCCAGGCAAACGGATCGTTTCTGTCGTCACACTCGCGATCCGTGACCGGGGAAAGGACCAGCGGCAAGGGGACGCAGGGATCCTACTTCTACAACACGCGGCGGTTCTCCGTGGGCGGCCAGCTCGAGCACTACGACCGCGGATTCAGGATGGACACCGCGTTCCTCAATCGCGTGGCGCTGACGCGGGGCTGGCAATACCAGGACCTCAATTTCTATCCGTCGCATCCCCGCTACCGCTGGATCAAGCGAATCAACCCGTTCGTCTGGATTTCTCGAGGAACCGATCGCATCCAAGGCGGGACCGAGGCCTTTTATCTTCCTGCGGTTCGCTTCAATTTCACGCGGGCCGGCTACTTGCGGCTCGATTACGGCACTGGCCACGAAACGTTCGGCGGGCGGAAATTTGAAGTCGGCAGGATGATGCTGGAGGGCGGAATCCAAATCACCCGCTGGTTGAACATCGGAGGCGGCGGGCAGAAGGGCCCGTCGATCTTCTACGATTCGGCGGAGCCGTTCCAGGGTCATCGACGGTCGGGGAACGTGCGGATCGGCCTGCAGCCGAGCTCAAGGGTGAACAACCACACGTCCTACAGCTTTCTGTCGTTCAATAATCGCAGCACGGGCCTGAACGTGTATCGCGTGCATATCCTCAACATGCGCAACACTTACCAGTTCAGCCCGCGTTTCTTCGTGCGCGCGGTCGCACAGTTCGATTCGTCTCGCGAACGCGTGCTTGGCGATTTTCTGGCGTCCTACGAGCTGTCACCAGGCACGGTCGTCCACGCGGGCTACGGCTCGCTCTTCGGCCGAGCCCACGACGATCTCGAGTTCGACCGCTATACGGCAACGGCCAGAGCTTTTTTCTTCAAAGCGTCTTACCGGGCGCGCTTCTAATCGCCCCAACCAGCCTGCCGGCGCGGCTGCCCTCGCGGCGGTACGAATAAAACAGCTCAGGGTGATCCGCTGTACACAGCTCGCAGACATGAATCTGCCGGGTCGGGACGCCGGCGCGCTCGAGCTGATCGCGGGTGGCGCGCCACAGATCGAGACGCGGTTTCGCATCGTCTGAGAACCATCGATGAGCGTCGGGATGCACGGCGAAGCGCGGCGCGAGCTCGTCGCCGACCTCGTAGCAGCACGGCCCGATGCTCGGACCGACCGCGGCGACGATGTCGGCCGGCTCGCTGCCACATCGCCATCCCAGCGCCTGCACCGCGGCCATCACGGCGCCCGCTGCGGTGCCTTTCCATCCGGCGTGTACGGCTGCGACGGCGCCGCTCCGGCGATCGGCGAGCAGCACGGGCACACAATCAGCCGCTCTCACACTCAACGCGACAGACGCATCCGCGGATATGGCGATGTCGGCTTCGGGCCAGTCGTCGGAGCGTGCCGGCGGCCGTGCGCCTGCGGCGGCCTCGAAGATACCGGCCGCATGCACCTGCCGCATTCTTACAAGGCTCTCGCGGCCGACACCCAGCGCGCGCGCGAGGGCGTCCCAACTCGTTTGATCGTCGTCGCGGGCGCCTTCCAGTCGAAGCGCGCGGGTGCTGAAGCAGTGGGGTGCAACTCGAGCCAGGGGCGCACACCGCAGGGCGGCTCCCCACGACTCTTGCACCCATTCGAAGTCGCCGCTAGGCTTGGGTAACGTCATGTCGACCAATATTATCGGGATCGGAATGGATGCGACCGAAATTGATCGGATCGAAGCGACGATTGCGCGATATGGCGATCGATTTCTGCGGCGCATCTTCACTGAAGGAGAGATTGCGTATGCGACGCGCCGCCGGAATCCGGCTCCACACTTCGCCGGGCGCTTCGCGGCGAAGGAGGCCGCGATGAAGGCACTTGGCACCGGCCACTCGCAGGGTGTGTTGTGGCGCGATATTGAAGTCGTGCGCCACGGAGGCCCGCCGCAACTGGTGTTTCACGGTGGCGCAGCGAGACGTCTCGAGCTGTTGAAGGCCAAAAGCTCGCTATTGACGATCACGCACTCCGAGACGCTCGCGATTGCCCAGGTCATGCTGCTCCTCTAGTAGTCATTCCACGATCCTGTTGCGGGGGCGCGGGACGCCCGCAGATAGCCGGCCTGACGAACTCCCTTCCTATCAAGGCATTGACGGAACGCCGCCCCGTGCAGGACCCGGGTACTCCCTTTGCCTTCAGACGGGGGATAAGGAGCTCACATGACTGTGAAAATCGCACCGAATGACAAAGGCACCCCGCCAGGCAAGCTCGCAGAAGCAGAAATTCATTTCGAGGATGGCTACCTTCAAGGCTTGAAGCTCGTCGGCTTTGCCGTGTGGGAGCGGAAAAGCGGCAACGGTCGCAACGTGACATTTCCGGCGCGCCAGTACTCGGTCAACGGCGAGCGGCGCAGCTTCGCGCTGCTGCGGCCGGTGACGGACTCGACGGCTCAGGATCGCGTGCGCGACCTGATTCTGCAGGCGTACCGCGAGCACGAAGAACAGATGGCGGTAGCGGAATAACCATTGGCGATTGGGTGATTGGTAATAGGGCGATAGGAAATTCCTATCGCTCAATCACCACCAGCTTCGCGTTCTCTGCGGCGCGTTTCGGAGGAAGAGTCCATTCCTCACGGAAGCTCTTGTCGAGCTCGTTGCGGAAGAACGTTTCCTTCATTCCGCCGTCGATGATGCTCCACGGCAGCACAGCGTCTTTTGTGCGGTCGCGGAACACGTAGAAATCGGCATCGACGCCCGTGTCGGCGACGGCCTTCCGCCAGTCGCCGCCGTTCGTTTCAGCCGCCTCGATCGCGGGCGCCACACGGCGGTCGCCGAGGGAGAGCAGCGCCTGGTAAAAGGAATGACGCTCAGACTTGATGTTGAAGAAGACGTTGTCGATGTCGGTTGTCAGCTCGCGCAGCCGCTGCACCTTCGCTTCGATCACACCCGGATCTTCCATCGGCAGCCACTGATACGCGGTCGACGGCTTCGGCACAAGCGGGTTGACGCTGCCGATGATGCGCCCGATGTGGCCTTTGCCCTTGGAGTGCTTCACCATGATCTCGCGCATCTGCAGCGTGAGGTCGCGGATCGCGACGAGGTCGGCATCGGTTTCGGTGGGCAGGCCGATCATGTAGTAGAGCTTCAGGTTTTCGATGCCGCTCGCGAAGATCAGCTCGGCGCGATCGAGAATCTCATCGTTCGTGACGGTCTTATTGATGACGCGGCGCAGGCGATCGGATCCGGTCTCCGGCGCGATCGTGAGGGTCTTCTCGCCGCTCTGCCGCAACTGGCGCACGATGGTTTCCGTCAGATCGTCGAGCCGAAGCGAGGCGGGGCTGATCGAGTACCCCATGTCGGCGAGACCCGTCAGAATGCGGTCGATCTCCGGGTGATCGCACAGGGCAATCGAGACCAGGCCGGCCTGTTTCGCATGGGTGCGGGCTTCGCGCGCACGCGCCAAGATGCGATCGGCGGGAAACGCGCGGACCGGGAGGTAGTTGTAACCCGCCCAGCAGAACCGGCAGAGGTTCGCGCAGCCGCGCACGACTTCGACCAGAAATCGCGATCCGAACTCCGTATCGGGCGTGAAGATCTGGGTGCACGGCGGGTCGAGCGCCTCGGTGGTGGGCACCGCCGCCTTTTTCACCGCGGGCGGCGCGCCCGTGCCTTCTTTCGGAACAAAACGATCGATCGTGCCGTCCGGCTTGTAATCAACGTCGTAGAACGACGGAATGTAAAAGCCCCGCTTCTGCGCCAGCGACTTGAGCAGATCCCGGCGGCTGTCCCCCGCGAGCAGCGCGGCGACCATCCCGGGAACAAGCTCCTCGCCTTCTCCCGCGGCGATCACGTCGGCGAAGAGCGCCAGCGGCTCGGGGTTCACAAAAGTGATCGCACCGCCGATGACGATCAGCGGATCACGGGCCGTCCGGCTCGCCGCGCGAACCGGCACGCCGGCGAGGCGCAGCATGGTGAGGATGTTGGTGTAATCCCACTCGAAGGAGACCGAGAAGGCAATGACGTCGAAATCGCGGGCGAGCGACTGTGACTCGATCGTGATCAGCGGCGTCTTCGACGCCAGTTGTTCCTTCAACTGCTGCTTCGGAGGGAGAAAAATCCGCTCGCACACGACGGCGTCGTGCGCGTTGAAGAGCTGGTACACCGTCTGGAAGCCGAGGTTCGACATCCCGACGTAGTAGGTGTTGGGAAAGGCGAGCGCCACCCGCAGGCGGTCGGCGTGGGCCTTGCGGATGTAGCCCACTTCCTTCGCCCGCGTCGCGAGCGCGGCTTCTTTCTGCTGCCAGGAGTTCATGGATGCTGAAAAACGACAATCCCGGCAGCAGGACACTGACCCTGCGTCGCAGACGATCTCGTCTACCGTGGATATATGTAGTGTACCACCCTATCCTTCACGACGCAGGAACGCCGGAACGTCGAAGGCCGAGACGGCCTCGAGATCGAGGTCGGCCGATTCGTCGGCTGCCGCGGCTTTGGACGGCGGCTGAACCGGCATCGCCCCAGCGAGATCGAGCGATGGGCGCCTGGCGATCGACATGCGCCCCAGATCGAGAATCGGCGCCTCGGCCTTCTCCTTCAGGTGTGCCGTGTAGTGGTGCAGATCGACCGGCGTCTGAATCGCCGACGGGGCAACCGGACGCGCTTCGACCACATCGAACCCGGTCGCGATGACCGTCACCTTCACCCGTCCCTCGAGCTTCGGATCGACGACTGCGCCAAAGATGATATTGGCGTCCTCGTGGGCCGCTTCCTGAATCAGGAGAGACGCTTCGTTCACTTCCATCAGGGACATGTCGTGGCCGCCGGTGATGTTGATGATGACGCCGCGCGCACCGTCGACCGAAGCGCCCTCGAGCAACGGGCTCGAAATGGCCGCCTTCGCCGCTTCGATCATCCGGTTCTCGCCGGACATGATGCCTGTGCCCATCATCGCGATTCCCATTCCCGACATGATGGTCTTCACGTCAGCGAAATCGAGGTTGATGAGACCCGGCACGAGGATCAGATCCGAAATACCCTGAATCGCCTGACGCAGGACATCGTCTGCCGTGGTAAATGCCTCGGGCAAGGTGGTCCCGCGATCGACGATGCTGAGCAGCCGTTCGTTCGGTATGGTAATAATGGTGTCGACGCATTCGCGCAGCGCAGCCAGCCCGCGCTCGGCCTGCGCCTGCCGCTTCCTGCCTTCGAACTTGAACGGCTTCGTGACCACCGCGATCGTCAGGGCGCCGAGCTCGCTGGCGAGGCTCGCTATAACAGGAGCCGCGCCCGTCCCGGTGCCGCCTCCCAGCCCGGTCGTGACGAACACCATGTCGGCGCCGGTCAGCGCCTGAATGAGGCTGTCGGTGTCCTCCAGCGCAGCCTCGCGGCCGACGTTCGGGTCGGCGCCGGCGCCGAGGCCTTTGGTCAGCTTCGCGCCGATCTGAATTTTAACGGGCGCGGCATTCCCCTGAAGCGCCTGCACGTCGGTGTTCGCAACCATGAACTCGACCCCTTCGAGTCCGACCTGCACCATGCGGTTGACGGCGTTGCTGCCGCCTCCGCCCACGCCAATCACCTTGATCCGCGCGCCGGCGCGGATTTCATCGGCCAGCTTCAATCGCATCGGGATGTCATGTACGTTTGCCATTCGTGGCCTCCAAAAGAAATCTCAAAAGAACTCTTTGAACAAACCGCGCAGCCGTCCGGCTACCCGGCCCAACGCGCCGGCGCCGATCATCCGCCCGGCTTCGCTCACGTGATTGCGTTGCGCGTACAACACGAGCCCGACCGCAGTGGCGAATTCCGGGTTGTTGACATGATCCGCCAGTCCTCCCACACCGACCGGCAATCCCCGCCTGATCGGCAGATCGAATATCTGCTCGGCGATCTCCGGCATGCCTTCGAGAATCGCGCCGCCCCCCGTCAAGACGATGCCGGAGTTGAGTGATTTCTCGTATCCAGCCCGCCGAATCTCATCCCACACCTGATGAAAGATTTCCTCGGCGCGCGGCTGCAGAACCTCAGACAGCACGCGCCTGGCCATCAGCCTTGGCTTGCGCCCGCCGACGCTGACGACCTCCATCGTGTCGTCTTCGTCGACGAGCGACGATAACGCACATCCGCATTTTCTTTTCAGCTTTTCCGCGTCGGGGATCGGCGTGCGCAAGCCGACGGCAATGTCATTGGTAAAATGATCGCCTCCGATACCGATGACGCCGGTGTGCCAGAGGCTGCCTCGCTCGAAGATCGCGAGATCTGTGGTGCCGCCGCCGATATCGACAAGCGCGACGCCGAGCTCCTTTTCGTCGGGTGTCAGGACGGCTTCGCTCGCCGCCAGTTGTTCAATGACCGTGTCGGCCACGCTGAGCCCGGCACGATTGACGCACGCTACCACGTTCTGGGTCGCGGTCGTTCCGCCAGTCACGATATGAACGTTCACCTCGAGGCGGGCGCCCGTCATGCCGACCGGCGCGCCGATGCCATCCTGGTCGTCGACCACGAAGTCCTGCGGAAGCACATGCAGGATCTCCCGGCCCGTCGGCAGCGCCACCGCCTTGGCCGCATCGATCGCGCGCCGCACGTCGTCGCGTGTGATCTCGCGGTTTTTCCCCGCCACCGCGATCACGCCCCGGCTGTTGAATCCCTTGATGTGCGGTCCTGAGATCGCGATATAGACCGAGTCCACTTCGACTCCAGCCATCAGCTCGGCTTCCTCGACCGCGCGCTTGATCGATTCGACCGCGGCCTCGAGATTGACAACGGCGCCGCGCCGGATGCCCTTGGCTTCGGAGACACCAAGGCCGATGATCTCGAGACTGCCGTCGTCCCGGACTTCCGAGACAATGGCCGCGACCTTCGATGTCCCAATATCAAGCCCGACCAGATACCGTTCTCTACTACCCATACGCCCCCTTAGCCGATTTGCGTCCCTTTTCCGCCCTTGGAGGGCGCGGCCTTCGCGCCCGCCGGCGGCCCGCTCCGGTCCTTCGCCCGCCGACGCCGCTCGGCACCCACCGAACTCTTCCCGAGGGACGGCCTCACATACACACGCTCGTCGAAACGAAGATCGACGTAATCGATTGCCGGCACGCGCTCACGCAACGCCGGAGCCAGCTCGAAATATGACTGCAGACGATCGACGAACCGCTCGCTGCCAAGGCGGATGAGCGTCGGATCTCCCTCCAGCAGCACCACCGCGTTGCGCGGATCGACGACGTCGATCTGTGAAATCTGGCCCGCCATGTTGCGCCCGCGTAGCGCATCCAGCAGCCGCCGGACGAGCATCGCGCGGTATAGATCCGAGGTTTCCTCGCCGGGAAGCGCCGACAACCCGTCAATGATCGGCAGGTCCAGGTCGGCATAACTCGGTCCGTACTCGTCAATAACGGTGCCGCGATCGTCGACCAGGTACAGCGCACCGTTGATGCGCCCCACGCCAAGAGGCGCCCGCTCTTCAATCGTCACGTCGACCGTCGACGGCAACGTCCTCCGAAGCGCCGCGTTGGCGACCCACGGAGAGTTCAGCACCGCGTACCGCCAATCCTCGAGGTCGACAGACAGAATGCTCCTGCCGCGGAGACCCTCGACCAGCGCGAGAACCTCCCCCTTCGACAAGCGATGATTTCCCCGGACGACGATGCGCTCAACTCGGAAGATCTCCAGTCCCACGACCACCGCGATTGCGCGATGCGCCGCATAGAGCGCGAGGCACATGAGAACGGTCGTGGTACCCGTGCGCCACCGCCACGACCGCCATCCCGAGCGCTTTCGCGGCGTCTTGTGATGCGCGCGGCGAAACCGTTTGTCTGCGGGTGCGGTAACAGGCATCTCAGGAATCCAGCGCGCCGAGCACCGCGCCCGCAATGGAGCCAATGGACCCGGCGCCGAGCAGCACGATCAAGTCGCCACGCGTGGCGAGACGCGCGAGCTCGCCAGGGACGTCGCTCAGCGCGCGGACGGCGCGCAGCTCCCCTTTGAATTCCCCTCTGACTGATTTGGCGAGCGCCTCCAAGGTGACGCCGGCGATGGGGTCCTCGCCGGCGGCGTAAATATCCGTAAGGATCACGACGTCCGCACCCTCAAACGCGCGACCGAACTCGTCTATCAGGAATTGCGTGCGCGTATACCGATGGGGCTGAAATGCGATGATCAGCCGGCCTGTCGCCATCGGCTTTGCGGCAGCCACGACGGCCGCGATCTCTGTTGGATGGTGTCCGTAGTCCTCGACCACCGCGACGCCCTTCGCTTCGCCACGCAGCTGGAACCGCCGCTCCGCTCCCTGGAAGCCGGCGATGGCACGCGCGATGTCGCTGAATGCGATGCCCAACTCGCGCGACATCGCGACGGCCGCCAGCGCGTTCAGCACATTGTGCCGTCCCGGCACGGAGAGCTGCAGCTCACCGAGCTCCACGCGGCGTCCACCGGGCCTCCGGCTGCGGACGGTACACACGGATCCGAATCCTTTCATCTTCACGTCATCGGCCGTGACGTCGGCGCCATCCTGAAGACCGTAGGTGACGGTATGACGCGTCATGGCAGCATGCATGGATCGCAGGTGGGGATCGTCCCAGCAGAGAATCACCACCCCACTCACCGGGACGCTGTTCGCAAATTGCACAAATGCCGCTTTCAAATCATCGAAATCTCGATACGCCTCCAGATGTTCGCGGTCGATGTTCGTGATGACCGCGAAACGCGGTGCGAGCTTCAGGAATGAACGGTCGCTCTCGTCTGCCTCCGCCACCAGGTATTGGCCCCGTCCCAGCCGTGCGCTGCTGCCGAACGAGCTGATTCGCCCGCCGATGACCGCAGTCGGATCGAGTCCAGCCACGTCGAGAATGAGCGCAATCATCGACGTCGTGGTGGTTTTGCCGTGGGCGCCGGCAATGGCGATACCCTGACGGAGCTGCATGAGCTCGGCGAGCAACTCAGCTCGAGGAACGGCAGGCAGCCCGCGCTCACGGGCTGCCACCATCTCCGGATTGGAGGACCGCACGGCCGACGAATAGACCACGACCTCGGCGTGGCTGAGGTTTCGCGCATCGTGCCCCTCTTCGATCCGCGCGCCCAGCGACGCCAGCCGGTCGGTAATATCGGTACGCTGCATATCCGATCCGCTCACTTCGTATCCAAGGTTCACCAGAAGTTCCGCGATTCCGCTCATCCCGATTCCACCGATGCCGATGAAATGGATGCGCTTGGTCTGTCCAAGCACTCCGCTCACGATCTGCGCTGCTCCAGCAACCGAATGACGGCGTCGACGATTTCTTCAGCGGCGCGAGGCTTCGCAAGCCGACGCGACGCGGCAGACATCTGCCTGCGTTTCTCCCGGTCGGTGGCGAGGGCGATAATCCGCTCGGCCAGCCGCTCGCCCGTCAGATCTCTCTGCTCGATGACTTCCGCGGCTCCCACCGTCTGCAACGCCATCGCGTTGTGACGCTGGTGATCGTCGGTGGCGGTCGGCAACGGCACCAGAATGGCCGGCCGTCCAGCCGCGGTGACTTCCGCGAGGGTCGTCGCGCCCGCACGCGCCACCACGAACCCCGCGGCGTTCATCTCCCGGTCCATCGCATCGATAAACCGTTCCACCCGGCCCTGCACGCCGCTCCGCTCGAACGCCTCTCGCACCATCTCGAAATCGCGCGTTCCCGTCTGGCAGACGAGATCGAGGGTCGCGCCTGCCGCCGCCAGCCGCGGCGCAGCCTCTGCGATGGCCACATTGATGGCGTGCGCACCCTGAGAGCCCCCAAACACCAGTACCCGTACCTTCTGCGCGTCAATGGCAGCATCGTCGATCCTCAGGAACTCCTCGCGAACCGGGTTACCACTGACGAAGCCTTTCCCGTGGAAACATTTCAGCCCTGCCTCGTACGTCAGCGCGGCGCTTCTCACGAGCGGCGCAAGCAGCCTGTTGGTCAGACCAGGCACGGCGTTCTGCTCGAGCAACATCGTGGGAATACCGCGCGCCGCCGCGATCGCGACGACCGGGCCCGAACTATATCCGCCGACGCCGATCACCACATTCGGCCTTCGGCGTGAAATCAAACGCCATGCGTCGAGCGCGCTCAAAGGCATCAATGCCGCGCCGCGTGCGATCGTGAGCGCCGACTTGCCCTTGAGGCCCGCGCTGCGGATCACATCCAGTGCGAACTCCGTTGCCGGGATCACCCGCGCTTCGATCCCCCCCGCCGTTCCCGCAAACGAGATCTGCGCGTCGGGCACGCGCCCTTTCAGCGCCCGGGCCACAGCCAGCCCTGGGAACAGGTGGCCACCGGTGCCTCCACCCGCAATCACGACGCGCATTCAATCTCGTCCTCGTCCGCTCACAACGGTGGACGTGTGCTGGGAAACATTCAGAAGAATGCCCATGCCCAGGAGACTGATGAGCAGCGACGAGCCTCCGGCGCTGACGAACGGGAGCGGAATGCCCTTGGTCGGCACGAGACCGAGTACGACGCTGATATTGAACAACGCCTGCACGGCGATCATCGTCGTCAGCCCGACGGCGAGAAACGCGCCGAAGCGATCCGGCGCCTGGGTCGCGATCCTGAAGCCGCGCCACGCGATCACGACGAAGCACGCCATGACAATGGTGGTGCCGGCCAACCCGAACTCTTCGCCGATGACGGCGTAAATGAAGTCGGTATGCGGCTCGGGCAGGTAGAAGAGCTTCTGAACGCCCGCCATGAATCCGCGTCCGAGCAGCCCTCCAGACCCGACTGCGATCATCGATTGAATCACCTGGAACCCGTCGCCGAGCGGATCGCTCCATGGATTCCAGAACGCCATCAGACGGCGGCGTCGATAGGCGGCGCCCATCAGAATGAAATAGACAATCGGAAGGCCGCAGAGAATCGCGCCGACCACATACCGATAGCTGATTCCGGCAGCAAAGACCATGGATGTCGCGATCGCCAGCACCGTCAGCGCCGTGCCGAGATCCGGCTCCAGCAGAATGAGCCCGACGAGCGCGCCGACGACGATGCCGATTGGCACGAGGGCGTAAGGAACGTCATCGACGCGATCCATCCGCCGCTCGAGCAACGCCGCGATGAAGATAATGACGCTGAGTTTCGCCAGCTCTGACGGCTGCGCGCCGAAACCGCCAACGCCGAACCACCGCCGGCTGCCGTTGATCGGCGTCGCGAACAGCACCGCAACGAGGGCGACGAGCACGACGCCGAGCGCGAGCCAGATAAATGAGGGCGCCCGGTAGTTGCGGTAATCGAAGCGCATCGCGATGCTCATGGCCGCCAGGCCGAGCGCCGCCCACATCCCCTGCTTGATCAGGAAGAAATATGGCTGGTTGAATCGGTTCATCGCGAGAACCGCCGACGCGCTGTACACCATGACAACGCTGCATCCCACCAGCAGCAGCGTCGCCAGGAACAGTACCTTGTCCGACTTCAGCTTTCGGGCCATAGTTATCCGTCTCTCGCAACAACCCTAAAGGGCAGCGCCGCCGCTGCCGACAACAGGGGTGCACATCGTTCGAGCGGTCAACAGTCATCAGTCAACCCTGGGTCGGGACACCAGCTTCGCAGGCCGGGACAGCCTGCATTCCCAGCAGCCAGCTCCCTACCGCAGGAGGCCGACTGACGACTGTTCACCGCTCGGACGTGGTGTTCTCCTCCACGAGCTTCATCACTTCCCTTTTGAACGTGTGCCCCCGCTCCGCGTAGTCGCGAAACATGTCGAAGCTGGCGCATGCCGGCGCCAGCAAGACGGTCCCGCCCTTCGGCGCCAAATCAAAGGCCCGGCGCACCGCGATGGGCAGCGTCTCCGCCGCGTGAACGGGCACGACGCCCTCAAGCGCGTCGCGGATCAGCGGGGTCGCCTCTCCAATCGCGACGACAGCCGCGCCCCGTGCGCGCAGCGGCTCGCGCAGCAGATTGAAATCGCCGCTCTTGAAGCGTCCTCCGATGATGGCGACGACCCCGCGGTCGAACGCTTCAATGGCCTGCTTCGCGGCCTCGATATTGGTCGCTTTCGAATCGTTGACGAACCGCACTCCGTTGATGACCGCCACCGGTTCGAGGGCGTGCTCGAGTCCGGTGAACGCTTCGACGGCGCGCACCATCGCATCCTGAGAAACACCGGCAATGCGCGCCACCGCCGCCGCCGCCATGACGTCGACGATCAGGTGTCTGCCAATCAGCCGAATCGACGATAAAGGCACCAACGGCGCATCGATCGAGAAGAGCACCTGTTTCGCGCGACCGGCGCGGGCCAGCGCAAGCGTCTGCGGATCGTCGGCGTTGATCACCGCCCAGTCGTCCGGCGTCTGATTGGTGAAGATCCTTGCCTTGGCAGCGCCGTACTCCTCCATCGATCCGTGGCGATCGAGATGATCCGAAGACAGGTTCAGCAGCACCGCAATCCACGGATGAAACGTGTCGATCGTCTCCAGCTGAAAACTGCTCACCTCGACGATGTGGAATGTTTCAGGTGTCGAGGCGGCCACCTGCGAGCTCAGTGGCGTGCCGATGTTCCCGCCGACGAGCGCTTTCAGGCCGCCTGCGTCGAACATCCGCCCCGTCAGTGTGGTCGTCGTCGATTTGCCTTTGGTGCCGGTGATCGCGACGATCCGCCCGCTCAGCCACCGGGAGGCGAGCTCGATCTCTCCGATGATCGGCACGCCGGCTTTCTGCGCGGCGGCGACCGAGGCGTGTGTGATCGGGACGCCAGGGCTCAGCACGATCAAATCGGCCGCCACAAACGTGTTCCGGCGTTCAGCGCCAAGCTCGAGGTTGACGCCGGAAGCCCGCAGCTCATCTCCCGGACGCGCTTCAACCTCGGACCGCATATCGGTCAGCGTGACTCGAGCGCCGCGCTCGGCAAGGAGCAGCGCGGCCGCGATCCCGCTGCGAGCGGCGCCGACGACGGTCACGTTCTGTCCGTGTACAGAGAAGGTCATCTCAGTTTCAATGTCGTGAGGCTGAAGAGCGCGAAGATGATCCCCAGGATCAGAAACCGGGTAATCACTTTCGGCTCGCTCCAGCCGATCAACTCGAAGTGGTGATGAAGCGGCGCCATCTTGAACACGCGCTTGCCCGTCAGCTTGAACGAGCCGACCTGGATGATGACCGACAATGCTTCGAGCACGAACACGCCGCCGACGATGGGCAGGAGCAGTTCCTGCTTGATCAGGATCGCGACGGTGCCGAGCGCGCCGCCGAGCGCGAGCGACCCGACGTCGCCCATGAAGATCTCCGCCGGGTACGAGTTGTACCAAAGGAAGCCGAGGCTCGCGCCAACGAGGGACCCGCAGAAGATCGTGAGCTCCGCGACCGGAAAGTGGACGAGCAACAGGTAGTTCGCCAGCACGGCATGGCCGGTGACATATGCGAGCGCCGTAAAGGCCGCAGCCGCAATCGCGAAGGTCCCGATCGCCAGGCCGTCGAGACCGTCGGTGAGATTCACGGCGTTGGATGCTCCAACGAGCACGATCACGGCAAAGAGGACGTACCACCAGCCGAGATCCGGAATCAGCGTCTTGAACAACGGAAAAATCACGCGGGTGCTGTAAAGCGGCGGCTGCGTGTAGTCTGCGAGCACGATCAGCGTCACTCCTACAAGCGCGGCGATCACGACCTGCCCCAGGATCTTGTAACGCGGCCGCAGCCCATGATGGGATCGCTGGACAATTTTCAGATAGTCGTCGGTGAACCCGACCGCGCCGAATGCCGACGTCGCGAGCACGGCGATCCAGATGTAGACATTCCGCAGATCCGCCCACAGCAGCGTAGGCACGAGCGAGGCCGTCAGAATCAGCACCCCGCCCATCGTCGGCGTTCCGGCTTTGGGTGCGTGCGATGCAGGTCCTTCGTGCCGGATGATCTGACCAATCTGGAACTCGCCCAGCTTCCGGATCAGCCACGGTCCGAGCAGCAGGCTGATGACAAGCGCGGTCAGACTCGCCGCCGCCGTCCGGAACGTGATGTATTGAATGACATTCAGAACCGGAATCTGCGTGTGGAACTGATAGAGCAGGTTGTAGAGCATCAGGCAAACTCCGCCTTGAGCCGGTCGACCACAACCTCGGTGCGAATGCCGCGCGAACCTTTTACCAGCACGAGATCGCCCGGCCTCACGAGCGTCGCCGCAAGATCGGCCGCCTCATGGCTGTTGGTCACGTAGTGCACGCTGGCGGCGGGCATCCCCGCTGCGAGCGCCGCGTCCGCGAGCGCGCGCGCGTTGGCCCCACCGACGGCGACAAGCACGGCGAGCCCGGCGCGTGCCGCGACTGTGCCAGATCCGCGGTGCAGGGTTTCGCCGGCCTCGCCTAGCTCGAGCATCTCTCCCAGTACGGCGACCCGCCTGGCGTACCGGGTTTCGCCCGCCAACACCCCGAGCGCTCGCGACAGCGCTCCCGGATTGGAGTTATAGGAGTCGTCGACGAGCGTCACGGAGATACGCGTCACCTCGCCTCGCCGAGCCACGGGCTGCAGCGCGGCGGCTCGCTCGACGATATCGCTGAGCGGAACATCAAAGCGGATCGCCACGGCCGTGGCCGCGAGGACATTGGACAGGTTGGCGAGCCCCGGAAGCGGCGTTCGAATCTCTGCCTCGCCAACAGGCGTGCGCACAAGCGCCACGGTGCCGTCGATGCCGAGATCGCGAACCGCGAGCGCGCGGACGTCCGCCGGGCGCTCGACGCCAAACGTGCGCACGCGACCGGCGAAGTTCGGTGCGTGCCGCATCACGAGGTCGTCGTCGGCGTTCGCAACCAGCAGCGCGTCCGAGTCGGCGCCTTCGAGAATCTCCGCCTTCGCTTCGGCAATCGCATCCACCGTTCCAAAAAACTCCAGATGCGCAGGGGCGACGTTGGTCCAGACGCGAACGTCCGGCTCGGCAATCTTCACAAGGGCGCTGATTTCTCCGGAATGGTTCATGCCCAGCTCAAGTACGCCGATATCCGGCTTTGCCCTCAACTCCAGCAGCGAGAGCGGCAGACCGATGTGATTGTTCAAATTGCCCCTGTTGCGAAACACCTTGTATCGCGCCGCCAGAAAGTCTGCGGTGATTTCCTTCGTCGTCGACTTGCCCGCGCTTCCGGTCACGGCCACGACCGCGGTTCGGGATTCACGCCGCACGTGGTTCGCCAACCGCTGCAATGCCACGATCGTGTCGGGCACGACCACGAGCGCGATGGTGCCAAGCTGGGCGACAGCGGCGAGACCAGGATCGCTGACGAGAGCGCCGACCGCCCCTTTCCGCGCCGCTTCGACGACATACGTGTTGCCGTCGAAGCGATCACCGCGGATGGCGATGAACATGTCGCCGGACTGAATCGTGCGTGTATCGATCGAGAAACCGCCAACTTCGCGATCGCCTCCAGGGCCGGACACCGCTGCGCTCAGCGCTGCAGCAATCGTGGACGGCGTCAGCGTCTCCGCTCCAGCGCCCCGCGCGCGATCTCGACATCATCGAACGGATGGTCGCGACCTCCAATCACCTGGGACTTCTCGTGCCCTTTGCCGGCGAGCAGCACGAGATCGCCGGGCTGCGCCTTTGTAATCGCGAACTCAATGGCTTCTTTTCGATCGACAATCGCAACAACAGCGGCGGCATCCCGGTCCGATGGCGGCGGCAGACCGCGCTTGATCTCGTCGATGATGCGCGCGGGATCCTCACCGCGCGGGTTGTCGGACGTAATCACGACCACGTCACTCAACCTGGCCGCGACCGCGCCCATGA
>Ga0136617_10002627_pt1 | contig 15972 bp, 14 predicted proteins | sample AntDrymUQ3222106_2_FD_129672 | JGI IMG/M metagenome (GOLD analysis project Ga0136617, IMG submission 129672) | Polar desert sand microbial communities from Dry Valleys, Antarctica - metaG UQ322 (21.06) | ecosystem: Environmental > Terrestrial > Soil > Desert | place: Antarctica: Dry Valley...
CGAGTGAGCATCGAGCGAAGCGAGGCGCGGAGCGAGATGAGGGCCAGCGAGTGAGCATCGAGCGAAGCGAGGCGCGGAGCGAGCTGGGTGCTGGGTCGGCGCCCCGAGGAAGGACACCGTGACCGCACACGGGATTCCCGGGGGCGCTGGTTGGCGGCGGGTCCTGCTCAAGCTGTCGGGTGAGGCTTTCGCCGGGACGGGCAAGCTCGGCGTCGACCCTGACGTCGTACGAGACATCGCCCAGCAGGTGGCCGCCGTCGTTCGTACCGGAGTGCAGGTTGCCATCGTCGTCGGTGGTGGCAACTACTTCCGGGGGGCCGAGTTGTCGCGCGGGGGCATGGACCGTGGCCGAGCCGACTACATGGGCATGCTGGGTACGGTGATGAACTGCTTGGCGCTGCAGGATTTCTGCGAAAAGCAGGGCATCGAGACGCGGGTCCAGACGGCGATCACGATGGGCCAGGTCGCCGAGCCCTACATCCCACGACGCGCCATCCGGCACCTGGAGAAGGGGCGCGTGGTCATCTTCGGTGGCGGGTTGGGAGTGCCGTTCTTCTCGACCGACACGTGTGCGGCACAGCGGGCACTGGAGATCGGCGCTGAGATCATGTGCAAGGGCACTCGGGTCGACGGCGTGTACGACGCAGATCCGCGCAAGCACCCCGAGGCCGTGATGTTCGACCAGCTGAGCTACTCGGAGTTCCTGTCCCGCGGCCTGCGAGTCATGGACACCACAGCGGTCAGCTTGTGCATGGACAATGGCTTGCCCATCATCGTCTTCAACCTCGAGGACGAGGGCAACATCGGCCGCGTGCTAACGGGTGAGAAGATCGGCACGATGGTCACGGCGAGCGACTGACCGCCGGCGGTGCCACGCTAGTCGTGGCCGAGGGAGGTACACAGCGTGATCGAGGAAGCCCTCTTCGAGGCCGAGGAGAAGATGGAGAAGGCGGTCGAGCACGCCAAGGAGGATCTCGGCGCTATCCGCACCGGGCGGGCCTCTCCCGGTATGTTCGCCAAGATCGCCCCTGAGTACTACGGCACGCCGACTCCGGTGAACCAGCTGGCGTCGATCTCGGTGCCCGAGGCGCGGATGGCGATCATCAAGCCGTTCGACGCGGGCACCCTCGGCGCGATCGAGAAGGCCATTCGCGACAGCGATCTCGGGGTCAATCCCACCAACGACGGGACGATCATCCGGGTGATCTTTCCCCAGCTCACCGAGGAGCGCAGGCGCGATCTGATCAAGGTCGCCCGCTCCCGCGGCGAGGACTCCAAGATCGCCATCCGTAACATCCGACGGCATGCCAAGGACGCCCTTGAGCGGATCCACAAGGCCGGCGAGGCCGGCGAGGACGACGTTCGGCGCGCGGAGAAGGAGCTCGATGACACAACCGCGCGTTACGTCCACGCCGTCGACGAGCTGATGAGGCACAAAGAATCCGAGCTCCTCGAGGTCTGATGCGATCTCATGCCTGAGCTGCCCGCGCCGAGCGAGAAGTCCTTCCCCCGGCCTCGCCCCTCCCCGTATCCGCGTCCGCCGTCCGTGGGCAGGACAACTCCGGCTGCACCGGCTGTTCCGAGGTCGGGGCGGCCAGAGGGGCCGGTGGCTGTTCCCGCGCCACCACTCCCGGCGGCAACCCCACCCTCCGGTCACCGCAGGCGTGCCGGGTCGCCGACCCGTCACGCGCCGCGGGCTGACGCGCCTGCCCGCGGCGCCGCCCCAGTTCAGCCGAAGAGCCCGCCCGTGCAGCCCGCGACGTCGACATCCGACGAGATAGCACCTGCGCCCCCACCGCCGTCGCGGCGACGGGCCGAGATGTCGCGTAGCGACCGCAGGAGCCGCCGGACGAGCAACCGGGCCGGACGCAACCTTCCGGTGGCGGTCACGGTCGGCCTCGGGCTGGGGGCCGCGGTTGTCGTGCCCCTTTTCACGGTCCGGCCACTGTTCCTCGCCGTGGCTGTGGTCGCTATCGCGATCGGCACGTGGGAGATGGGGCACTCGCTGGAGGCCGCGCACGCCAAGCCAGCGTTGCCGCCGTTGATCGCTGGCGGTGCCGGGATGCTGGTGGCTGCATGGTTCGGCGGTGCTGAGGCGTTGGTCCTCGGGCTGCTCGTCACTGGGGTCGCCATCTCTTTGTGGCGGCTGGCTGAGGGCCCCGAGAACTATCTGCGCGATGTCGGTTCGGGCGTCCTCGTGGCTGCGTACGTGCCGTTTCTGGCCGGATTCTGCGTGCTGCTCGCAGCCCCCGGTGACGGGGCAGTCCGAGTGATCACCTTCATCGGGGCTGTGGTGTGCAGTGACGTGGGTGGTTACGGCCTGGGCGTGCTGATCGGCCGGCACCCGATGGCCCCGACGGTGAGCCCGAAGAAGTCGTGGGAGGGATTTGTCGGCTCGACCCTCGCCTGCCTCGTCGGCGGTGTCTGCTTCCTGACCCTGCTCTATGACGGTGCCGGCACGTGGTGGGAGGGTGCGCTCTTCGGTCTCGCGGTCGTGGTCGTCGCCACGCTGGGCGATCTTGGCGAATCCATGATCAAGCGTGATCTGGGCATCAAGGACATGGGGAGCCTGCTGCCGGGACACGGCGGGATGATGGACCGGCTCGACTCCCTGCTGATCACCGCCCCATTTGCCTACCTGCTGTTGCAGCTGTTCGTGCCCGCGTAGGTCAGACGCCGCGGGCGACCCGCGCTCGTCGAGTGGGGCGCGTGGCCGTGAAACACTCCACTACGCTATGTCCGCCTCCCAGTTGGTATTCACCCCTGCGGCTCGATCCCGCCCGCCCCAGCACCTCGCCGACCTCGATCCCGACGCACGACGTGCGGCCGTCGCCATCCTTGGTGAGCCGTGCTATCGCGCCACCCAGCTATCGCAGCACTATTTCGACCGCCTCGGCGACGAGGCGTCCGCGATGACCGATGTCCCTGCGCTGGTGCGCGATCAGCTTGCCGCGGCCCTGTTGCCCGAGTTGCTCCAGGTGGTCCGGCACGTGGCGTGCGATAGGGGAGCCACCCGCAAGACGCTATGGCGAGGTTTTGACGGGACGTTGGTGGAGTCGGTCCTGATGCGCTACCCCGACCGGGTGACCGTGTGCGTCTCCAGCCAGGCCGGCTGTGGCATGGCCTGCCCGTTCTGCGCCACCGGGCAGGCCGGACTGACCCGCAACCTGTCGACCGGCGAGATCGTCGAGCAGGTCGTCGCCGGTGCCCGGGCGCTATCGCGCGGCGAAGTCGCGGGCGGGGCCGGACGCGTCTCCAACGTCGTGTTCATGGGCATGGGGGAGCCGCTGGCGAACTACGGCCGGGTCATCGCCGCTGTTCGGTGCCTGACCGACCCGGCACCGCACGGGCTGGGCCTGTCGCAGCGCAGCATCACCATGTCGACGGTCGGGCTGGTGCCGGCGATGCGCCGGCTCACCCGTGAGGACCTCAATCTCACCCTCGCCGTGTCGCTGCACGCCCCGGACGACGAACTGCGGGACACGCTGGTGCCGGTGAACACCCGGTGGAAGGTCGCCGAAGTGCTCGACGCGGCCTGGGAGTACGCCGATGTCACCGGTCGCCGAGTGTCGATCGAGTACGCGATGATCCGCGATGTCAACGACCAGACCGAGCGCGCGGACTTGCTGGCCGAGTTGCTGCGCGGGCACCTCGCCCATGTCAACCTCATCCCGCTCAATCCCACGCCGGGCAGCGAGTGGGACGCCAGCGAGTCAGGTGTGCAGCGAGAATTCGTCCGGCGACTGCGGGCTGGTGGCGTGCCGACGACAGTGCGCGATACCCGTGGCCGTGAGATCGGTGGGGCATGCGGCCAGTTGGCCGGCGACGGGATGAATCATCGTCGGTAGCTTCGACGTGTCATGGACAGCGTGCGCTATAGAGCCCGTCGCGCAAACGCGTCCAGCAATAACGATCAGTTGAAAATAGCCAATCAGGAGCCCCCCACACGCCATTTTCACCAGTCCGGGGTGGGCCTTGCGGCTCACCCTTGCCTGTCGCCCGACCTTTGCGCGACAGGCTCTATGGATCTAGGGGTTCATGACACGTGGACTCAGTCGGCCACGAGCACATTCCTCTCGCGGGGCGCTACCGACGAGCTGGTCGAACGTGAACCGGCTCTGCTGCTACCTGCGGAGGCCGTTGCGGCGCATCGCCCAGTCGACGGCGAAGACCAGAATCAGCCCGACGCTCAGGGCGATCAACCAGAGGTTCTCGACCCAGCTCTTGTGGTTGCCGGCAATCATCAGGAGCAGGAAACCGGCCGACCCCAGACCGAGGACGCGAGCGGCCACCGGATGCCCTGGCTTGTGCTGATCGGGGGAGGTCACCACGGCAGCATTCTGTCAGATGCGCCTGAGCACGCGACAATGCATACGACGGGCGGCCAGCAGCGGGTCCGTCGGTGCTGAGAGGAGCACGTCAGATGACGCATGCCGAGCTCACAGCCCGCCATCGGGCGATCCTGCCGTCCTGGGTCGCGCTCTACTACGACCAGCCGATCGAGATCGTGCGGGGGAGCGGACGGCGCGTCGTCGATGCCGAAGGCAGGGAGTATCTCGACTTCTTCGCCGGCATCCTCACCAACATGCTTGGCTACGACGTGCCGGAGGTCCGGGCTGCCATCGAGGAGCAGGTGGCCGCCGGCATCGTGCATACATCCACGCTCTACTTGATCCGCTCGCAGGTCGAGTTGGCCGAGCGGATCGCGGCGCTGTCCGGCATCCCGGACGCCAAGGTGTTCTTCACCGCCTCGGGCAGCGAGGCCATCGAGGCGGCGCTCGTGCTGAGCACGACATACCGCCGCAGCAACTCCATCCTCGCCTTGCGCAACAGCTATCACGGCAGGTCCTTCGCCGCGATGGCGGTCACCGGAATCCGCGGCTGGTCGGCTTCCTCGCTGTCGCCGGTCAATGTCGCGTACGCACAGAATGGCTACCGTTACCGCAGCCCGTACGGGCATCTCGACGACGCTGCCTACATCGCCGCCTGCGCCGACGACCTGCGCGACGTGATCGAGACGACGACATCCGGCGACATCGCGTGCATGATCGCCGAGCCCGTGCAGGGCGTTGGGGGGTTCACCGTCCCGCCTGACGGTCTCTTCGGCGCCTACCAGGAGATCCTCGACGAGTACGGCATCCTGTTCGTCTCCGACGAGGTGCAGACGGGGTGGGGGCGAACGGGCGAGAACTTCTGGGGTTACCAGGCACATGGTGTGGCACCCGACGCCCTCACGTTCGCCAAGGGTCTGGGCAACGGTCTGACCATCGGCGGGATCGTCGCTCGAGCCGACCTGATGGACTGTCTCACCGCCAACTCCATCTCGACGTTCGGCGGGAACCCGCTGTCGACCAGCGCCGGGCTGGCGACGCTGGACTACCTGCTCGAGCGTGAGGTACAGGCCAACGCGCACAAGGTCGGCAGCCAGCTACTGACCGGGCTGCGAAGCCTGGTCGATGAGGTGCCAGCGGTCGGTGACGTGCGTGGCAAGGGGATGATGATCGGCGTCGAATTGGTGCACCCGGGCGGCACCAAACCCGACGCGGCCGCGGCGGCTCGAGTGCAGGAAGCCGCCAGAGCCGGTGGAGTGCTTGTCGGCAAGGGCGGGTTGTACGGAAACGTGCTGCGCATCGCCCCACCGCTGACCCTGACAGAGGCAGAGGCGGACGAGGGCTTAGCGGCGCTGCGCGGCGCGATATCCCAATAACTGAGACGCGGTCCATCTGCTTTGCTGTTACCTCTGGCCGACAGGCTGTAATGATGGTTTGATAACGACCAGGTCACGGCGTGGGTCGCTCTCGACGCGAGCAGAGACTCACTCATGGCGTCGCAGTGGATGGGTCGCGGCTCTTATTCCCGCAGCCTGAGGGTTCGACTCCCTTCGACGCCGCTCACCCGGCAAGCCTTCCGGACGTGTCCCCGGCCGTCAGCGACTCACCGCCTTCTTGTAGCGCTGGATCGACAGCGGCACGAACACCACGAGGATCACCACGATCCAGGCCAGCGAGGTCAGCACCGGATGTTGCAGCGGCCAGGCATCGGGCGCGGCCACCCGGGGGCTGGTGTTGCCGAACAACTCCCGGGCCGCCAAGGTCACCGAGGAGATCGGATTCCACTCCGCGAACACCTTCAGCGGCCCAGGCAGGTTGTCGGTCGGAACGAACGTGTTCGCGATGAAGGTCAGCGGGAAGATCGCGATGAAGCTCGCGTTGTTGAACACCTCAGGGCTGCGCACCATGAGACCCACCACAGCCATCGCCCACGAGAACGCGTAGGCGAAGAGCAGCAACAGGGCGAAGCCGGCGAGCGCCTCGAGCACGGATGACCGGATGCGCCAGCCCACGACCAGTCCGGTGAGAGCCATGATCACGATGACGAGGACGTTGTTGACCAGGTCGCTCGTGGTACGACCGACCAGCACTGCGGATCGAGCCATCGGCAACGATCGGAAACGGTCCACGATGCCGCGCTGAAGGTCTTGGGCCAGCCCGCTGCCGGTGATGGTGGAGCCGAAGACCATCGTCTGGGTGAAGATCCCCGCCATCAGGAACTCGCGATAGGACACTCCGGGGACTGCGATCGCGCTGCCGAAGACGTACGCGAAGAGCAACACGAACATGATCGGTGACAGGGTCGAGAACACGAGCAGATCGGGCACCCGCTTGATCTTGATGAGATTCCGCTTAGCGACCACCATCCCGTCGCCGAGTCCCTGAACGAGCTGGCTCATCGGGCACGCTCCTCTTTGCGCCCGGCCTTTTTGCGCCCGGCCTTCGCAGACTGGGCCTTGTCGCCGGTGGTGTCGTCTGAAGGTGGCTCGTCCTCAGCGGCGTGCCCGGTGAGTGACAGGAAGACGTCGTCCATGGTGGGGCGGCGCAGCCCGATGTCGAGCGCCTGCACGGAATCTGCCTCCAGCCGCTTGATGGCCTCAGGGAGGATATCTGGACCACCGGCAACCGGAACGGTGAGTGTCCGCGCCTGCTCATCGATGCCAGTCTCTCCGACAGCCAGCGGCGCCAGGCTGTCGCGCGCCCGGCTCAGCTCGGCAACGCTGGCCATCGTGAGCTCCAGCCTCTTGCCGCCCACCTGGTTCTTGAGCTCATCGGCCGTGCCGCTGGCGATCACCCGGCCGTGGTCGATGACGGCGATCTGGTCGGCCAGCCGATCAGCCTCTTCGAGATACTGCGTCGTGAGCAGCAACGTGCTGCCGCCAGCCACCAGCTCGGTGATGACTTCCCACATGGCGAGGCGGCTGCGCAGGTCGAGCCCGGTGGTCGGCTCGTCGAGGAACAGCAGCGGCGGGCGGGCCACCAGCGCACCGGCCAGGTCGAGCCGGCGCCGCATGCCGCCGGAGTAGCCCTTCACCGTGCGGTCAGCCGCCTCGGTGAGGTCGAACTGCTCGAGCAGCTCGCGGGCCCGAGCTCGGCTGGCCCGGCGCCCGAGGTGGTACAGCCGGCCGACTATGTCGAGATTCTCGAAGCCGGTGAGGTCCTCGTCCACCGCGGCGTACTGCCCCGACAGACCGATCACCTGTCGCAGCTGATCGGCATCGGCCACGACGTCGAGTCCGCCGACTCGGGCTTGCCCGGAATCCGGGATGATCAGGGTGGTGAAGATGCGTACGGCCGTGGTCTTGCCGGCACCATTGGGACCCAGCAGGCTGGTCACCGTGCCCTCCGGCACGGCCAGATCCAAGCCATCGAGTGCCACCACGGATTTGTAGCGCTTCACCAGGCCCGTTGCCTCGATCGCGTACTTCATCCGGCCTCCCTCGTGCTTATCTCAGCGGTCGGCATGCTGTCGCCATAGTGCACTGGGGCACCGACAACACCTGGACCCCCCGCCGCCCAAGCACCGTAGCGGAGCGGGACATCGCCCTGCAGCTGACTATTCGGGTCGGATCGGAGACGCTCAGCGCAGGATCAGCACCACTGCGACCGCGCCGCCGACGACCACGATGGTCCATCGCAGCACGCCGTCGGATATCCGTCGACCGATCCGTGCCCCGGCGAACGCGCCGGCAATGGCACCGACCGCGATGAGCGCGGCAGCCAGCCACGAGACGTCGGTGACGCAGACGAACAGTACGGCCGCCACGGCATTTGCGATCGCGGCGAGGACATTCTTCAGGGCGTTGATCCGCTGCAGGCTCTCATCCAAGAGCACGCCGAGCAGCGCCACCATGATGACTCCCTGTGCGGCGCCGAAGTAGCCGCCGTACACCCCGGTGGCGAAGATTCCCAGGAGGCCAGCGAGCAGCCGCCAGCGACCGGGTGAGCCCGCGCCGGCAGGGCGCTTGAGCCGCGGCTGCAGGGCGATGAGGACGCAGGCGACAAGAATGAGGATGGGCACGACGGCCTCGAACACCTGCCCTGGCAGCCTCAGCAGGAGCGCACCGCCGGTGAGCGCGCCGACGGCCGAGCACGCGCCGAAGACGAGGCAACGGCGGCGCTGGCCGGTCAATTCGCGCCGGTAGCCGACCGCTCCGGCAAGCGAGCCAGGCGCCAAACCCACTGTGTTGGACACGTTGGCCAGGACCGGCGGGTATCCGATGGCCAGCAGCGTCGGGAACGTCACCAGCGTGCCCGAGCCGACAATGGTGTTCACCGTGCCCGCGGCCAGCCCGGCGGCCACTACGGCGAGGGCGGCGAGCGGCGACATTGCCGGTCAGCGTACGGAAACCCCGGTTGCCGGCCGTGATCGGCCTCGCGGCATGGGTTGAGAAACTCACCCGCGCACCGCGCCTGTCGTGGCCTCCCGGACGTGCCAGAGTGGATCCGTGCTGCGGGTGGCGATCATCGGGTCCGGGCCGGCCGGCGTGTACGCCGCCGACGCCCTGACCCAGCACGACGATGTAGCCGTTGACGTCATGGATCGGCTGCCGGCGCCGTACGGCCTGGTCAGGTACGGCGTCGCCCCCGATCATCTCAAGATCAAGTCGATCATCCTTGCGCTGCAGAAGGTGCTCGAGCGACCAGGTGTGCGTTTCCTGGGCAACATCGATGTGGGCGCCGACCTCACCCTTGACGATCTGCACCGGCACTACGACGCCGTTGTCTTCGCGCACGGCGCCGCGGTGGACCGGCACATGGGTGTGCCCGGGGAGGAGTTGCCGGGGAGTTTCTCCGCGCGCGAGTTCGTCGCCTGGTACAGCGGGCATCCCGACGCCGCGTTGGATCGCTTTACCTTGGCGGCTCGCAGCGTCGCGGTGATCGGGGTGGGAAACGTGGCTGTCGATGTCGCGCGGGTGCTGGCCAAGACCGCCGATGAGCTGCGCGGCACGGACCTGCCCGACCATGTGCTCGACGTGCTCGGGCGCAGCCACGTCGAGGAGATCCACATGATCGGCCGGCGCGGCCCGGCGCAGGCCAAGTTCACCACCAAGGAGTTGCGCGAGCTCGGTGAGCTGACCAACGCCGACGTCCTCGTCGACCCCGAAGAACTGCTGGTCGACGAGGCCAGCGAAGCGGCTATCGCGGCGCAGCCGATGGTGCGGCGCAACGTAGCGGCGCTGCAGGAGTGGTCCCGGCGCGAGCCCGCCGGCCGCCCGCGCCGGCTGCACCTGCGCTTCCTGCTTCTCCCAGTGGAGGTCCTCGGCACTGACCACGTCGAGGGGCTGGTAGTGGAGCGCGGTCGTCTCGATGGCACCGGCAACGCCGTGCTATCGGGGGAGCGGCTCACCATTGCCGCCGAGATGCTGCTGCGCTCGGTCGGCTATCGCGGGGTGCCCGTAGCGGGGCTGCCGTTCGACGAGGCGAGCGGTGTCGTGCCAAACGCCGGCGGGCGAGTGCTGCGCGACAACCAACCGGTGCCGGGGGAGTACGTCGCAGGCTGGATCAAGCGCGGCCCCACCGGGGTGATCGGCACCAACAAGGCTGACGCCAAGGAGACGGTCGGCGCACTGCTCGAAGACGCCCCGACGTTGCCGCCCGCCGAGATCCGCGACCCGGACGCGATCCCCGGCCTGCTGACGCGGCGCGGCGTCGATGTGGTCATCTGGGACGGCTGGCGGGCCATCGACACGGCGGAGCAAGAGCGGGGCCAGGCGCAGGGCCGAGATCGGGTGAAGATCGCCGACCGGGCCGAGCTGCTCCGGGTTGCCAGTCGTCGTTGATCATCTGCCGGACGTATTCGGGACACCGGTCTCAGCCGGTCTCATCCTGAGACGGGCGGGCGGTACTCCGCGGACATGCCGAGCAACTCGGAAAGCTGCCGAAGCTCGGTCTCGTAAAAGCCACTGCCTTCGTCCACGGCCCACTGCATGTGACCGAAGACCTCCATCGCCACCGAGCCGTAGAGCCGCACCCAGCACGCCAGGAAGCGATAGCGCGCTCCCGCCGGCAAGCGCGGATCCACAATTGTGGTCAGCTCCTGTAACTGCCCCAGCAGTCGGGGATCGAGGTCTGCCTCGTCGGGCACGGGGAAGGGCCGGCGTACCCAGATCTCAGCGAAGATGTGCAAGAAGACGCTGCCGAAGCGTGCCCCCGCCGCTTGTGCCGGACCCTCCGGCCGCTCGGAATAGCCCGGCGGTGGTGCGCCGAAGATCAGTTGGAACTCCGCAGGATGGCGCACCGACCACCACCGGAAAGCTCGGCACACCGCGAGTAGCCGCCCGGCCAGATCCTCGGCCGCGAGGGCGTCTCGAGCCTGCTCTATCTCACCGATCACCTCGTCGTAGCAGTCGACGATGAGCGCGGCCACCAATTCCTCCAGGCTGGCGAAATAGCGGTAGAGGCCGGGCGCCGTCATGCCTATCTCCCGCGCGATCGCACGCAGGTGGATTCCGGCCGGTCCTGAGGCGACAAGTTGCTGCCGCGCGACGGCTTTGATCTGGGTCAGGGCATCCTCGCGCAGCCGGTCCCGGCGCGTAGGGGGAGCTGTCATCGCCGATTCGCCCTCCTCTTGACACCTGCTAACGCCGTGTGTTTGGTTAACGATGTTCACTTAACTATAGCCGTTAACACTGTACCGCTAAGAGTGAGGAGCACACGATGTTCGACGCACTTGGGGGATTGGTCTATCGCCGGCGGTGGACCGTGCTCGGTGCTGCCGTGGCGTTCGTCGTGTTCGCCGTGGTGTGGGGGACTGGCGTGTTCGGTGCGCTTATCGGTGGCGGCTTCGAGGACACCAAGTCTGAGTCTTTTCGCGGCCAGCAGATCCTCGATGAGCGCTTCGGCCGGGAGGGCGCCGATGTCATCGCCATCTACACGGACACGAACCGTACGGTCGACGATCCCGCGGTTCGTACGGCAGTGACCGACACTCTGGCGGCCCTGCCGCGAGACAAGGTCGCGTCGGTGACGTCTTACTACTCGACGAAGTCACCGCAGTTCGTCTCCGCCGACAGGCACGCCAGCTATGCCGTCGTCAAGCTGCGGGGTGCGGACGACGAGGAGCGCGAGACGAACCTCGGCGAGATCCGCGACAAGTTCGACGCTGCGGGCGTGCAAAGCCAGCTAGGCGGTCCGGCGGCCGTCGGGCTCGATATCGGCGAGCAGGTCGGTGAAGACATCGCCCGCGCCGAGATGCTCTCGCTGCCCATCGTCCTCGTACTCATGATCATCATCTTCGGCAGCCTGATCGCCGCCTGCCTGCCGTTGCTGATCGGCGCCCTGGCTGTTCTCGGCTCATTCACCCTGCTCCGCGTGCTCAGCCTGTTCACCGACGTGTCGGTGTTCTCCGTCAACATCGTGACGTTCCTCGGCCTGGGCCTGGCGATCGACTACGCGCTGTTCATGCTTAGCCGGTTCCGAGAGGAGCTGCCCCGTCACGAGGGCGACGTGGAGGCGGCGCTGCGCGCCACCACGACAACTGCCGGCCGGACCGTCGCGTTCTCCGGTATCACCGTCGCGATCTCGCTGGCGAGCCTGCTGCTGTTCCCGCAGGTGTTCCTGCGCTCGATGGGCTTCGGTGGCATGGCCGCGGTGCTGGTCGCGATGGTCGGGGCGCTGACGATACTGCCGGCGTTGCTCGCCGTGCTCGGGCCGCGCGTGAATTCGTTGTCCGTACGCCCGCTCACGCGCCGGTTGGCCCGCCGCCGGGCTCCCGTACCAGCGACAGTGGCTGCCACCGGAATTGCGCCGGCCCCCGTCGCGCACAGCGGTGCGTGGTTCCGCATCGCGCGCTCGGTGATGAAGCGCCCCGTCGTGTATGTGGTGGCCATCGTCGTCGGGCTGCTCCTGCTCGGGACGCCGTTCCTGAACGTGCGGTTCGGTGGCATCGACGAGCGGGTCCTGCCCGCCGCTACCGAAAGCCGGATCGTCACCGAGACGCTCGACCGCGATTTTGCCCGCACCCCCAACCCGACAGAGAGTGTTGCCGTCATCTTTGACACCACGGTCGACCGGGCGGCGCTGGACTCCTACGTCAGCGCGGTCGCCCAGGTTCCCGGGGTGAAGGAGGCTCAGGTGACGGGGACCCGCGCGGACATCGCGAGGGTGGCCGTGCGCTACACCGTTGACCCGATCTCCGAGACCGGCCGCAAGACGACTGACAGCATCCGTGACGTCTTGCCTCCGGCGGGCGCCTCAACCCTGGTCACCGGCGATAGCTCGGCTCTGGTCGACCTGCTGTCGAGCCTGGCCAACCGGCTCCCGGCGGCAGCAGGCCTCGCCGCGCTGGCCACGCTCGTGCTGCTCTTCCTTGCTTTTGGCTCGGTCGTGCTGCCGATCAAGGCGCTGGTGATGAACATCCTGTCGCTATCGGCGACGTTCGGCGCGCTGGTGTGGATCTTCCAGTACGGCAACCTCGCCGAGTGGCTCGGCTTCACGCCCACGGGCACGCTCGAGGCCACCCAGCCGATCCTGGTGCTGGCGATCGCCTTCGGGCTGTCGATGGACTACGAGGTGTTCCTGCTGTCGCGGATCCGCGAGGAGTGGGACGCCACCGGTGACAACACAGTCGCGGTCGCCAACGGGCTGCAGCGCACCGGCGCGATCATCACCAGCGCGGCGTTGCTGCTCGTGATCGTGATCGGGGCGTTCGCCACCTCGGGTATCACCTTCATCAAGATCATCGGGGTCGGGATGATCGTGGCGATCATCGTGGACGCGACAGTCGTCCGGGCGCTTCTAGTACCCGCGACCATGCGCCTGCTGGGCAACGCCAACTGGTGGGCTCCCGCCCCCCTGAAGCGGGTCTACGCGCGGTACGGCATCAAGGAGGCCTGATCCGCCGCGCATCCGGCCCAGCCGATCGAGCCTGTCGCACAAAGATCCGCCGACGGGGCCGCGATCATGACGTTTGACTTGCGTACGCGGGTGTTCTGCCCGTTTTGTCCGAGGCGAACGCCATGATCGTCTTTGCTGGTCGCGTTTGCGCGACAGCCTCGATCGTCGCGGGAGGTGGGGCTGGGTTGGCGGTAGGAGATGATGGGATGGTGACGACTCGGGAGGTGGTGCTGCTCGGATCCACCGGATCGGTCGGTATCCAGACGATCGATGTCGTACGACGAAATCCCGATCGGCTCCGGGTGTGTGCCATTGCCGCCGGGGGTGACAACGTCGGCCTGCTCGCCGAGCAAGCCCTCGAGCTCGGCGTCGATGCCGTCGCCGTCGCCCGAGCCACCGCGGCTCAGGACCTCCAACTCGCCTTCTACGCAGCCGCGCAGGCCCGCGGCTACGCCGTCGGCGACTTCTCCGTCCCGAGGATCCTCGCCGGTCCGGACGCCGCGACTGAGCTCGCGGGCTGGCCGTCTGACGTCGTGCTCAACGCCATCACCGGCTCGATCGGCCTCGCTCCCACGCTGGCCGCTCTCGACGCGGGGCGGGTGGTCGCCCTGGCCAACAAGGAGTCGCTGATCGCGGGTGGCCCACTGGTCCGCGGGCGGGCCCGGCCGGGACAGCTCGTCCCGGTCGATTCCGAGCACTCGGCGCTGGCCCAGTGCCTTCGCGGGGGCCGGGACGCAGAGATCCGCCGGCTCATCCTCACCGCGAGTGGCGGACCGTTCCGTGGCCACACTCGAGCGGAGTTGACCGAGGTCACGCCGGAGCAGGCGCTCGCCCACCCCACCTGGAACATGGGGCCGGTCGTCACGATCAACAGCGCGACGATGGTCAACAAGGCGCTCGAGGTCATCGAGGCGCATGAGTTGTTCGGCGTCCCCTATGACGCCATCGACGTGGTGGTTCACCCGCAGTCGGTGGTGCACTCGATGGTCGAGTTCGTTGACGGCTCGACGCTGGCCCAGGCCGGCCCACCCGACATGCGCCTGCCCATTGCGGTGGCGCTGGCCTGGCCCGAGCGGCTGCCAGCGGTCGCTCCCGCGGTGGACTGGACCGGTGCCCAGGACTGGCACTTCGAGCCGCTGGACGCGCAGGCCTTCCCAGCCGTCGGGCTGGCCCGCGAGGCGGGGCTCGCCGGCGGCTGCGTACCTGCCGTCTTCAACGCTGCCAACGAGACTTGCGTCGCAGCCTTCCTCGACGGCCGACTACCATTCTTGGGGATCGTCGACACGCTGACCCAAGTGCTCAGTGACGCACCGGGATTCGGGAACCCTCAGTCGGTCGCCGATGTTATGCATGCGGAGGATTGGGCGCGGTCCCGCGCCACGGAGTTGATCAATTCAGGGCTGATCAATGCCGACCGGAGCAGTTCCGAACGGACCAGGGGTGTGGTGAGCTGATGTACGCCCTTGGGGTGTTGCTGTTCGCCCTGGCCATCGCCGCTTCGATCATGCTGCACGAGGCCGGCCACATGGTCAGCGCCAAGCGCTTCGGCATGAAGGTCACGCAGTATTTCCTGGGTTTCGGACCCACCCTGTGGTCGTTCAAGCGGGGCGAGACCGAGTACGGCGTTAAGGCCATCCCGGCTGGCGGCTTCGTCAAGATCATCGGGATGACGCCGCTCGAAGATGAGGGCGCACAGAACGAGCCGCGGGCCTTCTGGCGGGCGCCGGTCTGGAAGCGCACGATCGTGCTCAGTGCCGGCTCGCTGACGCACTTCGCGCTCGGCTTCGTCCTGCTCTACATCTGCGCGCTGGTGGCCGGTCTGCCCGTCGATCCCCGGGCCGAACCCGCACGGCTCGACGCGGTCAGCTCATGCCTGGTCGTCAACTACGAAACCACGTCATCGGGTGACCTGCGTGACTGCCGGGCCGACGACCCGGCCGGCCCGGCGCGAGCGGCTGGTCTTCGTGCGGGCGACGAGATCGTCGCCGTCGGCAGCACACCGACGCCGACGCAGGGCGAGATGCTCAGGGCGATCCGCACGTCGCCGCCCGGCCCGACGACCGTGACGTACGTCCGTGACGGCCAGCGCAAACAGGCGAGCATCGAGCTGGTGAGCGTGAGGCGGCCACCGCTGGATTCCACCGATGACAATGCCCGCGAGCAGGTCTCCGCGATTGGCGTGCTGCTCGCTCAACCCGAACCCACCCGCACCTACGGCCCGATCGAATCACTCGACAAGAGCGTGTACTTCACCGGCCAGTTCTTCAAGGGCACCTTCACGGCGATCGCCCGATTCCCGCAGAAGATCCCACCGCTGATCGACGCGCTGAACCCCAGTACACAGCGTGACCCCAACGGCCCGATCAGTGTCGTGGGGGCGAGCCGGCTCGGCGGCGAGGCACTGGCCACCGAACGACCGGGCGGCGCCACGACCTTCCTGCTGATCCTCGCCGGGCTGAATTTCTTCATCGGTGTGTTCAACCTGTTCCCGCTGCTACCACTCGACGGCGGCCATATTGCGGTGATCTGGTTCGAGAAGGTCCGGTCGTGGTTCGCCTCCCGGCTGGGGCGGCCTGACCCAGGACGCGTCGACTACACGAAGCTGTTGCCGATCACCTACGTTGTGATCATTCTCTTCGGCGGGATCTCGCTGCTGACGATCGCCGTCGATATCGTGAATCCGGTGCGGCTGTTCCAGTGACGACCAACCTTGGCATGCCGGCGCTGCCCGCGGCGCCGCTCGCACCTCGTCGGCAGAGTCGGCAGATCCGGGTCGGCTCGGTGCTGGTCGGCGGCGACGCGC
>Ga0136617_10002628_pt1 | contig 15963 bp, 16 predicted proteins | sample AntDrymUQ3222106_2_FD_129672 | JGI IMG/M metagenome (GOLD analysis project Ga0136617, IMG submission 129672) | Polar desert sand microbial communities from Dry Valleys, Antarctica - metaG UQ322 (21.06) | ecosystem: Environmental > Terrestrial > Soil > Desert | place: Antarctica: Dry Valley...
GCGACCGTCGAGAAGGTCGCGGTCAACGCGGTGATGGCTGGCTGCGCCGGGCCGGAGCTGCCGATCGTGCTCGCCGCGGTCCAGGCGGCATGCCGCGAGGAGTTCGCGCTCCACGGGCTCGTCGCTACGACCCATCCCGCGGGTCCGTTGGTGATCGTCTCGGGGCCTTATGCCGCTGAGGCCGGCATGAACGCGGCGGGCAACGTGCTCGGGCAGGGCAATCGCGCGAACCTGACGATCGGCCGTGCGCTGCAGCTCGTCGTGCGCAACGTCGGCGGCGGCCGACCGGGCGTGGAGGACCGTGCCGCCCATGGCCAGGCGGGCAAGGTGGGCGCGGCGTTCGCCGAGCGGCTCGAGGACTCGCCGTTCGGGGGGCTGGCGCAGGATCGCGGGGTGCCGGGGGGCGAGACGGGCGTAACTCTGCTGGCAGCCGAGGCGCCGCGACTGGTCGTCGACCAGCTCGCGCGCGAACCCGACGGGCTGTGCGCGTCGCTGGCGCCAGCGCTCGAGTCGGTGGCGCACGCCAAGCAGCGCCTGGCCTGGGACGTGCTGGTGCTGCTCGGACCCGAACATGGCCGGATCTTCGCCCGCGCCGGCTGGGATCGCTCGCGCGTGCGCGAGGAGCTCTTCACGCGCACGATGGCGCCGGCACGGCAGCTCGTCCGCGGCGCCGGCGGCTCGCCCGAAGGCATCGAGGACCGGCTCGTCAGCGACCCGGAGATGCCGGTGGCCAAGTTCGCCGGGCCCGAGCGGATCCTGCTGGCCCACGCGGGCGGCGACGCCGGGCTTTTCTCGATGGTCTTCGGCTCGTGGGTCGCGGGCGAGGCGGGGTCGACGCCGGTGAGCGTGAGCGTGGAGCCGTGGCGATGAGTGAGCTCGTGATCCTCGACCCCACGGCTGAGCGCGACACGGCCGCGACCCGCCCGCTCGCCGGCGCGCTGCACGCAGACGGCGGCGCGCGTATCGCCCTGCTCGACATCCGCAAGCCGCGCGGAGACGTCTTCCTCGACGAGCTCGAACGGCTCCTCAGCGAGCGCGGCCACGAGATCGAACGGACGACCAAGCCAACGTTCACCAGGCCAGCGCCCGCGGACCTGCGGCGCGAGATCGCCGAGCGCTGCGACGCGGTCATCGAGGCGCTGGCCGATTGAGGGTCCTGCGTGTCGTGCGGTCTGCGCGACGTGCTCGAGTTCGAGACGCTCGGCACACCGGCGGTCCTCGTCGCCTCCGACGCCTTCACCCGCGCGGCACAGGATCAGTCCGCCAACCTCGGGCAGCCCGCGATCCGGCGCGTCTTCATCCCGCACCCGGTGCAGGACCGCACCGACGACGAACTGCGGGCCGCCGCTCGGACCGCCGTGGACGAGGTGCTCGCGCGCCTGGCACCCTAGCGTCCGCGTCGCACGGGCAGTTGGCGCTTGCCCGGCGACGCCCCCGGTCCGGTCGCGCGTTGAGCGTCAGCGGCCGTGCACGGCCAGCGCGGAGATCCGACGGCCGTCCGAACCGTAGGTGATGAGATAGGTCGCACGGAGTCGTCCGATCTCGGCTCCGTCAGCCCGCCGACGCGAGAACTCAGCGGTATGGAGCGCGCTGGTCGCGTTGATGGCAACGACCTCAGAGTCGAGCGTCTCGCTGCGGTCGTAGCCAGCCGCTCGCATCCCTTCGATCTGACCGCCAAGGGCGTGTAGCACCTGCTCATCGCTCGTGAGCGCGACCGCGGCCTCGTCGGTGCTCAAGACGAGAGGCACCGCGTAGTAGCGCAGGAGCGTGGCAAGATCGTCCGACTCGCCACGCCCACACGCCGCGAACGCCGCCAAGTACTCATCGAACCACACGCGGAAGTCCGCCACGTCCACGTACCGCAGGCTACTCCGGGCCCACACACGTCGCGGGCCATTCGGGCGCCGCACATCGCAACGGACGAGAAGCGGCAGTGCCAGGCCGGCGGCAGCAACGGTCCAGTGGATCCGCTTCGCGGCAGAACTCCGGCGTCACGACCGGGGCGAGCCCAGATCGCGGCTAGCTCTCCCGCTGCAGAACTTGAAGGGCCGACGCCTCAGCCCGACGGAACGCTCGCCGCCCAGTCCCTCAGGCGCCCCGAAAGCTCCGGCGCGGCCGCACCCACCTCAACCACCACGTCAGCCGGAACATTCGCCCGCTTGGCCGCGGCCACGATCGCGTCGGCAGACGGCGCCTCGTAAAGGCAGTACGTCCGTCGGCGATCGGCGCTCAAGAATGAGAAGAGCCAGCGCACGCCCTCGTCGGCGTTGATCTCGTCGATCAGCTCCACGTCTTCGTGAGTCAGGTCGAGCTGCTCAGCGAAGTTGCGCTCTATGACGTAGACGGGCATGGCACGATCGTAGCGCGGGCACGGGGCCGAAGCGAGCGCCACCTAGACCGTCGCGAGCCCGTGAAGATGCGCATACGACGCGGCCTTGGTGCGGTTCGCGCAGCCCGTCTTTCGCAGGATGCTCCGCATGTGGTTGGCGACCGTGTGCTCGCTGATCGACAGCGCGGCTCCCACCTGCCTGTTGCTGAGCCCCTGGGCAACGAGCGCGATTATCTGCGCCTCGCGCGGCGACAGGCCGTCTGGCAGAACATCGACAGCAGCCGCGGTCGGTCCGAGCGCCCCGATCCGGTCCAGCAGCCCCGGCATGCCGATGCTCTCCGCCAACCGCGCGGCCTCGCCCAGCAACGCATCAGCACGACCCCGATCGCCACCCGGCCGCGCGACCATCAACCGCGCATACTCGTAGGCCGTGTGGGCAAGCCACGTCGCTGCCCCCATGCGCCGATTCAGCTCCATCCCGCGCTCGAAGTGCTCCTCCGCTCGCTCCCACTCGCCAAGCGTCGTGGCGAGCATCCCGAGATACCGGTCGACGGCGCCATAACAGGCGACGAGGTGTCCAATCATCACGTTCGCGCCCCCTAGCGGTTCGAGCTCGGGGTAGACCAGTGCCGCCACCTCCTCGTCGCCGAGTGCCGCCGCGGCGTCCGCCAGGTAGGCGAGCGCCGCCAGCCAGAGCGACTCGCGGAAGGGGTCGAGCCCGTCGGCCACCAATCGCGACAGCTCGCGCCTCGCCTCCGACTCCATCCCGAGCTCGGCCAGCAGCGCCACGAGTCCTGGCTGCCAGGGCCCCTCGCGTGCCTCGTCGCCGGCCAGGATCCTGACCACCGGAGCCAGCTCCGCGAGGCGCCCCAGCTCGCGCTGGACACCGAACATCTGGATCCCGTAGACGCCAGAAGGGTCCCGCCCGCTAAGCAGGAGGCTCCACTCGCGCGAACGGCGCGCCCGGGCCTCCGCCTCGTCCAGACGTCCGTCGCAGAGCGCGAGTGCCGACCCGTAGTGCTCCGCTACGTGGATGATGAATGGCTGCGCCGTTTGCTCCGCCGTCTCGAGCAGCACTGCCACTTCGCGCCTCGCCGACTCCATGTCGGACAGCGCGACGAACGCCGGCACCCGCCACGCCATCGCCTCGGCTCGGATCTCGGTGTTCCCCAGCTCCTGGCCGATTTCCTTGGCCTCGATGAGCATCCCGAGGATCTCCTCGAGCGAGGTGGTGCCGCGCGACCAGTACGAGCGCACCAGGACGCCGGCCAGCCCGATCTTGTCCTCCAGGCGTCGTGCCATATCCACGGCGTTCGTGCGGACGATCGCGCCGCGGTCGTGATGCCCCTGGAAGTCGAGCGCGCGCGCGAGCCCGCCGAGCAGGCCCACCCGCAGCTTCGAGTCCTCGTCGCCGAGCAGGATCGCGGCCTCCTCGAGCACCTCAACCGCACCCTGGTCGGTCATTCCGGGGCGCCAGCAGGCATCTTCGTAGCCGATGGCCGCCCCGGCGAGGCCCTGTGCGTCCGCCAGCTCCCGGGCGATGTCCGCGGCCGCGCGATACGCCGCCAGGGCATCGAGCGCCTTACCGCCTCGATGGCTCACCTGTCCGAGCTCGAGCGAGATCTCGAGACGCTCCTCCGCGTTGTCGATTCCCAGCGCGAGCGCGGTGCGCAGCCGGGCCGCGGCCTCGTCGTACGCGAGCCCCGCGGTGGCGGCGCGCGCGGCAAGCACGTTGTACTTCACGGCGCGCGCCTTCCCGCCGAAGGGCGCGGCGGCGGCGAAGTGGTGAGCCAGGTCCGCAACCGCTCGCCCGGAACGGTCCGTCGAGCCCTCCTCGAGCGCCACCCCCACCCGCAGGTGGAGCTCCGCTCGCCGGGGCCCCGATAACCGGTCGTACAACGCCCGCCGCACGAGCTCGTGGCTGAACCGGCAGGCCAGGCCCTGCGACGGGAATTCCTCGATCATCCCGCTGCGCACGGCCTCGTCGAGCGCTCCGAGCACCTCGGGCTCCCCTAGGCCGGCGGCGCGTCGCACCACATCAAGTTCGAACTCGGCACCCGCCGTGGCCGCCAGCTCGAGCAGCTCGCTCGTCCCGGGCTGCAGACGGGAGAGCCTGTGGCTCACGACCTCACGAACGCTCTTCGGGCTCCCGAGCTCCGCCAGCGAACCCCTGACCCGGATCGTCCCATCCACCACTTCCACCGCCGCGGTCTCCTCGAGCGCGCGCCAGAGCTCGCAGACCAGGAAGGCGTTGCCGTCGGTGAGCTCGCGGATCGCGGCCGCGAGCGCACGCAGAGCGGGACTCAGGTCCTCTCCGGCCGCGCTTCGCACGAACTCGGCCACCTCGTCGCTGGAGAGCCCGTGAAGGCCAAGCCGGACGGTGTCATAGCGGCGTAGGTCGGCCAGCGTCTCCGAGAGTGTGTCGGGCACGTCGGCCTCGGTGTCCCGGAAGGTGGCGAGCAGCAGCATCCGCGCGCCCCCGACCCGCGCGAGCTGGCGCAGGAGGAGTAGCGTGGGGGCGTCCGCCCAGTGAACGTCCTCCAGCACGAGCAGAACCGGCCGGCGGCGAGTGATCCCGGCCAGCAGGTCGGCCACCGTGGTGTGCAGCCGGTGGCGTTCGGTGTCCGGGTCGGCCTCCACCGCCGGCCCGAGCTCGCCCACGCGGGCGCCTAGGTCCGGAAGCAGCCGCGTGAGCTCCCCACCACCGCCGCCTAGGGCGGTCCGCAGTTCGTCGGGCTCGGTGACCCGGGCCAGCTGGTCCAGCGCCTCGACGAACGCCCCGTAGGGGGTGCGCACCTCCGCGTCGCACGAGCCGTAGAGCACCAGTGCGCCGCCCGCCGCCGCCTCGGCAGCGAACTCGCGCACGAGGCGGCTCTTACCCGAGCCCGGCTCCCCTCCCAGCAGGACCACGCGGGTCCGCTCGCCCTGAGCGGTCGCCATCAGTGCGCGGAGCCTCGCCAGTTCGGCCGAGCGACCGACGAACGGGAAGGTGGAGGTGAATCGAAGCGGGCCGGGAAGGGACATGCCGTGGTGGGGACCATAGTCAGAACTGACCATTGCCTGCGTGCAGGCCGGGAAAGCGAGCCCTCCGAAGTCGATCAGCTCAGGTCATGACAGGAGAGCCCGTGTCCTCCATGCTCACCCTGCCGACCACGATTTGGAGGACTCGCATGAGCAGCACCACCAGTCTCGCCAACGCCGCACGGCAGGAACTGACCGGCTTCGAGGGAACCGTGATCGGCCCCGACGACACCGGCTATGACGAGGCGCGCAAGCTCTACAACGCCATGATCGACAAGCGCCCGGCGGTGATCGCGCGCTGCGCGGGCCCGGACGACGTGGCGAAGGCCGTCGCGTTCGCCCGCGAGCACGGCCTGCCGGTCGCGGTCCGCGGCGGCGCCCACAACGGCGCCGGCCTTGGGAGCGTCGACGACGGCGTGGTGATCGACCTCTCGCTGCTGCGAGACGTCGAGGTGGACCCGGAGGCCTGGACCGTGCGCGTGGGCGGCGGCTGCACCTGGGGCGAGGTGGACGCTGCGACGAACGAGCACGGGCTCGCCACACCGAGCGGGATCATCTCGACCACCGGCGTCGGCGGACTCACCCTGGGCGGCGGACTCGGACACCTGACACGCAAGCACGGGCTTACGATCGACAACGTGCTGGAGGTGGAGATGGTGCTCGCGAACGGCGAGCAGGTCCGCGCCAATGCGGAAGAGAACTCGGACCTGTTTTGGGCGATTAGGGGCGGCGGCGGCAACTTCGGCGTCGTCACCTCGTTCCTGTTCCGGCTGCACGAGGTGGGCACGGTAATCGCCGGTCCGACGTTCTGGCCGGTCGAGTCCGGCGCCGAGGTGCTGCGGGCCTACCGTGACTTCCTGCCCAACGCGCCGCGGGAGCTGAACGGCTTCTTCATGTTCGGCTCGGTGCCGCCGGCACCGCCGTTCCCCGAGGAGCTGCACCTGGCCAAGGTCGCCGGCGTTGTGTGGTGCTACGCGGGCGCGGACGAGGAGGCATTCGCCGCGGCCATCGCGCCGCTGCTGGACGCCCTTCCCGAGCCGCTCATGCACGGCCCGGGTGCGATGCCGCACGCGGCGATCCAGGGCGCCTTCGACCCGCTCTACCCGGCCGGCGATCAGTGGTACTGGCGCGCGGACTTCGTGAAGGAGATCCCCGACGAGGCCGTGGAGATCCACGCGAAGTACGCCGCTCAGATGCCGACGTGGAAGTCGACCATGCACCTGTACCCGATCAACGGTGCGGCTCACGACGTGGGGCCGACGGACACGCCCTGGGCCTACCGCGACGCGAACTACGGAGCGGTGTTCGCCGGGGTCGATCAGGACCCGGCCAACGTGGACGCCATCCGGAAGTGGAGCGTCGGATACCAGGAGGCGCTCCACCCCTACTCGGCGGGCGGCGCCTACGTGAACATGATGATGGAGGAGGGCCAGGAGCGGGTGCGGGCCAGCTACGGCGACAACTACGACCGGCTGGCGGAGATCAAGGCTAAGTACGACCCGAACAACACGTTCCGGGTCAACCAGAACATCCAGCCGAAGCCGTAGGGCTCCTGGGGGGACCGCTGGTCCGGCGTTGGGGAGGGCGGCCGCGTGACCGCCCCCGCCCACGATCGCCGACCTCCCCGATGCCCCACCACACGCGCCAGACGCGTGCACGCGTCACCTCGTCCGCTACTCCGTCGGACGAGGCGCGGCACGCCGGCTAAACGCCGCCGAAGCGCTCCTTGTTAGACGAAGCGAGCACTCCGGTCTCGCTACGACTTCCGCGCAACTCGCGCGCTGCGGCGGTCATCTCGCGCGCGCGGCGCGCTCCTCGGTTGCGCACGCAAGCGAGCGTCGGCGGGGCTTGCGTCGGTCGCCTGCTCCTAACGAGAAGGAAGCGCCGAGCCGGCCGCGCTGGTGAGTGCCCCTTTGCGCGATGAGCAGCGCCGCTGCTCAGCGAGCGATGCCGTGAGTGGAAGGCAGCAGGGCGCTTTCCCGGGGGCGGAGGAAGTCCGACCGCCCGGCGGACCACGGGATCTCGACGTGGACCAGGACCTCGACGTAGTCGCGGCTGACCACCAAGTGCGCGTGGAGCGCGTAGCCCTCGATTTGCGGCGTAGCCCGAGGTCACGGCTGGCGCCCCCCGGCGAGTTAGCCGTCAGCCGTCTGCAGTCTGGGATTTGGGGTCAACCAGCGGGACATCGTCAGGCGGTGGCAGTGACGGTGGTTGGTCGCCGCAGTCGGACTCCACGGGATCCGGGCAGTCACCTGGCCCGAGATTCGTCTCGTCGTTGTCTTCTTCTGAGGTGCATCCCGGGTCTTTGCCGTCGGTGAGCTTGTCCTGGTCGTTGTCTCGGCCGTCCGAGCATGCCGAGGAACCCGTGTCCGGACCGCCCGACACCTTGTAGGTCCGGGAGTCCGAGGCGTCGTTGCCCGCCGAGTCGACCGCCGTCACCGTGAACGTATAGGCCCCGCGCGTGTTGGGGAGCGTGTCGCCCTCGCGCACGGGGATCGGCTCGCCGCCGGCTGCGGTGGGCGTGACGGTGGCGCTGCAGGTGGGCTCGCCGCGATCGTCGGCGCAGGTGAATACGGCGGTGATCGACGCGCCCTCGTCGTACCTTGTGCTCTCTGGGCTCGAGATGGTGACCGTCGGGTCCTGCGTGTCCGGGTTCTCCGGGTCCGGGACGAAGTAGAGAATCTGCTTCACCGCGACGTTGCCGTCGCGGTCGACGGCGCGGACGCTGAAGCGGTGGCGCCCCACCTTGGTGGAGACGCGGCGCCCGTTCGGCTTCGTTCCGCGGCACTCGGCGATGCCCGAGCCCGCACCGTCGGCGCAAGCGTAGGCGGCGGTCACGCGTTCACCAGGCGTGTAGCGCTCGCCCTCGCGCGGAGCTTTGAGGGTGATCGTCGGCTGCTGCCGGTCGCGTCCCTTGCGCGTCGCGACGTACGCGACGGTCGACGTCTTGGTAAGCCCGTCGTCGCCCGTCGCCCGCACCCGGAATGTGTGCTCGCCGGGCGAGGTGTCGATCCGCGCATTCGGCCTTCGGGTCCCGCGGCAGTCTGGACCGCGGAGCGGCCGGCCAGTCTGGGCCTCGAGACACCGGAACGCGGCCAGCACCACGCTGTTCGGTGCATACCGCCCTCCGTTCGCGGGGGTGGCGATCTCGACCGTCGGCGGAGAGCCGCGCGCGGCCTCTTCCTCTTCGCCGCCGCCTCCCTGGCCGTCGCCGCCGAAGGCGAGCACCGCGCCGCCCGCGACGACCGCCACCGCCGCGACGCCGGCGATCAGCGCCCGCGCGCCGTGCAGCCACGGGCCATCCGGCTCCGGCGGCTCGTCGTCCTCCGGTGGCGGTCCGCTCCCGCGGATGAAGTCGAGGTTGTGCGAGGTCGCGGCCTCTCCCTGCGCGTCGCGGAGATCGTGGCGTTCCGCGAGCGCTTGCTCGAGCAGCTCGACGGCGCGACCGGGATCGCCGAGCGCAAACGCGCGCGTGCCGAGCTGGTGCAGCGCCCAGGCATGCGCGCCCGGATCGAACCCGTCCGCGGCGGCGTCGCGCACGAGCGTGAGCGACTGCAGCCAGCCAGCCCATCGCCGCCCGCCGGCAAGTGCCCGGTCGACCGCCCGGCCGAACTCCACCACCAGCCGATCGTGACCGTGCTCGCGCGCCCACCGCATCATGGCCAGCAACAGCGCGCTCTGATCCGCGATCGCACCGGTGTGAGCGGAGGCCGCCCATCGCGCGAGCCCTTCGGCGGTCTTCACGATCTGATGCTCGTCAGCCACCGGCGGCGCGTCGGCGAGGGCGCCCGCCAGCGTGTAGCGCGGACTGTGGCTCAGCAGCAGACGCCGCACCTCCATGCCCGCCAGCCGCCGTGCGGCGTCACCCTCGATGACCGGCTCGAGCGCCGCGGAGGCGACCGGCGGGCCGCCCGAGGCGGCCAGGTGACGCAGCAGCTCGCGGTCCTCGTCCGCAAGCGAGGCCTGCAGCCGCTCGCTGAGGGATGCGACAGGGTCGGCTGCCGCGAGGCTTGCGGCAACCTCGGCGAGACCCGTGCCCAGCTCGTCGGCGAGGCTCGCCGCCTGGCAAAGCAGCACGGGGTGCCCGTCGAACCAGTCGGCGAGTTGCGCGGCGGCGCGACGCCCGGAGTCGTCGAGGGCCGAGCCGAGCTCTGCCTCGACGAGCTGCTCCACCGCTTCGGCGGGCAGGCCGTCGATCCGTACCTTCGCCGCCTGCGGCAGCACCCGACGCCGAGAGGTTGTGATGAAGCGGGAATCCGGCGCCTCGAGCAGCAGTCGCTGAGCATCCTGCGTTTCCGGTCCGGCGGCATCGATGGCGACCGTCGCACTTACCGTCGCCAGCTCGCGCCGGCGCCGCTCCGGGCTCACGACGATGCGCTCGTCGCAGTCGTGCAGCTCGTGCCAGATCGCCGTCAGGAGGTCGTCCGCCGCGCGCCCGTCCGCGTCGAGGTAGACCGTTCCGTCGGAAAGAGCCTCCGCCTCTGAGAGCGCGGCGAGCAGGACGTAGGTCTTTCCGATGCCCCGGCGCCCGATCAGGTTGACGTGGCCACGCTGCGAATGCACAGCGGCGACCTCGGCGTCACGATCGAGGTGATCTGAGAACCGCCGCGGGCACGGGGTCCGCGGCGCTGAGCGGCGCGTGATTTCGAGCTTCCCTGCGTCGATGACCTGGCGGAGAAGTGCGTCGTTCGCCAGGTTGATCTCGAGCACGTTGTCGTCGCCCAGGACCAGCACGGAGTCCTTGACGTCTCCGCTGATCGCCAGGCTGCCAGGACCGCTCGCCGCAACAGGCCCCCGGCGCTGCTCGCGCCGGTCGGGCGTCATCTGCCGTAGCGGACAGTGTTGCCGTCACCCGAGACGACCGTGGAGCCCTGTACCCCACCGCCGATCGCGAGGCTGCCGTCCCCCGAGGCGATCACCGCCGAACGGGCGTCCTGCCAGAGCCGCTCAACTTCACGCGCGAGCCCCTCGTCCTCGGCCAGAATCTTCTCCAGCGCCAGCTCGAGCGCTACCTGACGGCGATCGTCGTGCGGATTTTCCGCCGTGTCGGCGACAACTTCGGCTGCACTGGGACGCTCCTCGACGGGCCCGCGCAGCCGGCTCCACAGGCGCTTGGCGTGCTCCCACACCTCGCCGCCGAGCGCGCGGCTCGCCTCCTCGGCGACGCGCTCGCCGCTCTTGAGCAGGTAGGGAAGGCAGGGCGCCAGAAAAGCGGCAAGGGCGGCGATTTCCATCAGTCACGCTCCCGAGTTGTGGTCCTGCTAACCGTCGCAGCCTCACGGCCTGCGCGCAAGCGCTCTTGACCGGGCAAGAGGACAACGCAACCGCATCATGTGCGGGCCCTATGGTCGAGAACGTGGCGCGCGCGAATCGGCATCCAGGCGTTGATCGGGCCGCCCCGGCGGAACGCGGCGCTCTGGCCCGTGACCTACATCTCACCCACGCCGCTGCGGTCCTCCAAACCATCCTCGCCCACCGGCACCCCGAGCACGCCTGGGTCGTCGAGGTCCGGGAGCGCGATCGACCGGATGCCCAGCGGGACCCCGCCGGCGCCGCGCTCCGGGCAGGTCCAGCTCGGCGTCATAGGCGAGCACGCGGACGCGCAGGGCCGAGCGGGGTGCGGGACCCGCGGCCGCCGGCGCACGCGACGACCACGGCGCGCAGCAGGCCGCGGAGCATCGTGTTGCGGTCACAACCCTCGAGCGTCGCCCACACCTCCGCCCCGCCGCTCGCGCCGCCGATCGCGGGCTCGCAGGCCAGTTGCGCTCGCAGCACGTCGCAACGCCTGCTCGAGCTGTGATCGCCGCTGGCGCGCCCCGGCCGCAAATGCCTCGAACCCGACGTCGATCGCGCTGATCGCCTCAAGGTAGGGCGGCGAGCGAGGCCGAGCGGGCGTCGCGTTCGTGTCTGCGGACGCGCAGCTCGCGGCCGAGGTCATGTCCGTGGGCGCTGAGCGTCGAGGCTGAGCAGGCGATCCTCACGGCGCGCGAGAAGACCAACTACGGGCCGATGCAGTTGCAGTTCCTCACCGGCCGGCATCGATCGACGATCTACAAGGTGCTCGCGCGTCACGGCGTCTCGCGCCGGCGGCGCAGCGAGCACCGGCGCAGCAGCCGTCGCTATGAGTGGGCCGAGGCCGGTGCGTTGTTGCACATCGATGCGTTTGAGCTGCCGAAGTTCGACCGGCCCGGGCACTGGGCGACCGGGGAGCGCGCCGAGCGCCACAAGACCCGCCGGGCCGGCACGGTCAAGGTGATCGGTGTGATCGACGACCACACTCGCCTGGTCTACTGCGAACTGCACGGCGCGGAGAACAAGCACACGTCTCGGCCACGCTGCGCCGCGCCGCCCGCTGGTTTCGCGAGGAGGGCTGTGGCCCTGTCGAGGCCGTCATGAGCGACAACGCGAAGTGCTACGCCACCAGCCACGAGTTCCGCGACACCCTGATCGAGCTCGGCGCCCGCCACATCCTGATCCCGCCCTACACACCACGCTGGAACGGCAAGATCGAGCGCTTCTTCGGCACCCTGGACACCGAATGGGCCCGCAGCCGCGTCTGGCCCAACAGCACCCGACGCGACCGTGCCCTGGCATCATTCATCCGCTACTACAACCGCCGCAGGCCCCACTCAGCCGCCGGCGGCCGACCACCCATCAGCCGCGTTCAGCAGGTCCGCGGGCAGGACACCTAGGGCTCGCGGCTCGAGCCCGAGCTTGCGCTCCTCTGTCAAGCAGGAGCGCGCGCATCTCATCGCCGGCTGCCCGTTGTGCCTCAGAGCAGAAGCGCCTACTCCTGCTCGACGCCGTCGACGCGCCCTCTACATCGAGACGCGTGCCGTGGCGTGCGAGATTCGGATTCCTCCCTCTCCGCTCAGCGGCGCTTCGTGCCGGTGATCACCAGGTACTCCACGCCGTCGTCACGGTGCTCGTCGAAGACGGCGACCATGTCCCCGCGCAGCGCCTGCCACTTCCCCTCCGGCTCCAGCGCCTGCTTGGCGGTGACGACCGGGCCGAACTTGGTCTCCATCAGCGACACGCCTCCCTCGGCCGAGTCGAAGGCCATGTTCCTCGTCTCCTCGCGGGCGAAGTGCAGGTCCAGACCCGTTCCCGCGAACAGCTCGCGTACGTGGCCCTCGCTTCCCCACAGGGTCGGCGGCTGGAAGCCTTCCGGCGGAGCCGGCATGTAGCTCTCGGCGATCCTGTTGAATTGCCCCGTCAAGCCCTCCGGCGTCCAGCTGGCGATGCCGATCCGCCCGTGCGGGCGCAGCACGCGAGCGATCTCGGCCGCGGCGCGCGTGTGGTCGGAGACGAACATGCAGCCGAACGTGGAAAGGACGACGTCAAAGCTCGCGTCCTCGACGGGGAGGTCTTCGGCGTCGCCTTCCACGAACTCGACCTTCACGCCCGCTTCGGCCGCCAGCGCCAGTCCCTGCTCGAGCAGCGCGGGCACGATGTCCAGCCCGGTCACCGTGCCGCCGCGCTGGGCCGGGCGGATCGCCGCGTTACCCGTGCCAATGCCACGTCGACGACCTGCTCGCCCCGCCTGACGCCGACGTGGCCGACGACCACCTCACCCACGTCCCAGCCCATGTGCGCGACCGCGCCGAAGTCGCCCTTCTCCCAAACCAAGCGATTGATCTCGGCCATTCCGAGTCCTCCTTCCAACGCCTTGAGAGCGACCCTAACCGGCCCGTGAGAACAGCAGGGACCGTGCCTGAACCACCACCGCGTTCGACCCACGGCGCCTGCGGCGGACTGATGCGCGGAGTGCTGCTATCGCCTGGACCCGGCACTCCGGCATCTCCGCACCTTGGGTGCCCCTTTACGGGTGCTGGACTCTCGCATCCATTAGCGGGACGCCGCTGAGAACCGGCGGTGAGTCTTGAAGGCTCGGCCGACGAGTGGGAGCGAACTACTCCGAGAGGCTGCGAGTCCTCATGGCCATGCTCGAACGACGCCCACGTTGAGCCGTTCTGCCTTCCGGACGCGCACCGGATCGACCTCGGCGCAGCGGCGATCCGCTTCGTCGACGTACTCAGCGAGCATTTCCCGTTCGCGCGGCGTGAACCGGCGCCGGCCGTCGTCAATCCGCCCGTAGACGGCCCGCCATGGCATCGGCGTCGGCAAGTCCGAGCCGGCGCGCCGCCGTCGCAGGTCGCGCGCGCGGTCGCCCAGGCTCGGCGACGAGAAGAGCGCCAGGTCCGCTGGTGGCCGTCATCGCCGCGGACCCGCTGCCCTGCCGGCACCAGCCGCGAGCGCCTCCAGCTCTGCCAGGGCGGCACCGCTCTCGGCCTCGGCGCGGAGCTGCTCGCCGAGCCGGACCGCGCAGCGTCGGTAGGATGGATCATCAAGCACCTGCCGCACCGCGGCCGCCACCTTGGCCGGCGACGCGCTTCGGGAGACCTTGACGCCGGCGCCCCTGTGGACCACGCGCGCGGCGTTGTCCGGCTGATCCCGGCCCGTGGGCATGCACACGATCGGGACACCGGCCACCAGTCCCTTGACCACCGTGCCGTGGCCGCCGTGAGTCACCAGCACGTCGGTGTGGGCGAGCACCTCGCGGTGCGGTGCCGAGCGCACCACCGCCACCCCCTCCGGGCCCTCGATCTGCTCGGGGTCGACTCCCGGACCGGTCGTCACCAGCCCGCGCACGGGCAGGGATCCGAGCGCCGTCACCGCGCGCTGGAGCTGCTCGACGTGGTCCATGAAGGTGGTGCTCATCGCCACCAGCACGAACGGCCGGTCATCGTCCGGCGGGTACCACGGCTCGGCCCAATCGGGGTCGTCGAGCTGAGGTCCGACGTAGCGAACGTTCGCCGGGAGCGCCGCCGGGAAGTCGAACGCGGCGCCCGTGAGGGCGAGGATGCGCTCGGGGCGTTCGTATTGCTCGAGCAGCCTGCCGAGCGGCGCGAGGCCGAGTGACGCCCGTGCCTGGTTGAGCTCGGGCAGCCCCTTGTTCCAGAGCCGGTCGACGAACGCGTTGAGCGCCCGGGCGCGCGCTCGCCCGAGCGGTCCCTGCGGCGGTAGGAATCCGGTGCCGAAGGGCGGCATCCCCTCCGCGGGGAGCGACACGACGTTGGGGACCAGCGCCGCGCACGGCAGCCGCCGTGCCTCGGCCGCCATCAGGGAGCCGAGCAGCGTGAAGCTCGCGGCGACCGCGTCGGGCCGCACGTCGTCGATGACCGACAGCGTTTCGGCGGCGAACAGCGGCGCGGGCTTCACCATCAGCGTGTCCATGAGGTTGCCGAGCACGCCGAGCGGACTGCGCACCTCCCAGTCGCGGGTGTAGTCGTCCTCCACGTTGCGGGTGACGTGATGGGGCGCGTCGACCCACGGCCGGAAGTCCCTCACACCGACGGCCCGCACCTCCGGCTCGGTCACCGGATCGCCCAGGACGGTGACGGTGTGCCCTGCCTCGGTGAGCTGGCGGATGACGGTCAGCTCCGGCGGGAGGCTCCCGCCGCCGTCCCACTGGGTGAACAGGTAGTGCGCCATGGTCAGCTCCGATGCTGGGCGAGCACGCCGAGCACGAGATCAGTGAGCTGCTGTTCGGTCTGCTCCTGGCCGAGGCCGAGGTCACGGCGCAGGAGCTTCCAGGTGAAGACGTCGAGCGCGGCGTGCAGGCCGAGCAGCACCCGCCGCCGCTCATTGGGCTCGTCGTCGCCGGGCATCAGATCGCCGAGCATGTCCTGCAGCCACAACTGGAACGCGAACCGACCCCGTGCGAGGCCTTCGCCAACCTCGGGTACCCGCGTGCTCATCGCCGCCCACCGGGCGTTGGCGTCGCCCAGGGCCTCGTAGCGGCGGCAGGTCGTTCGCACCACCGAGGCGACGTCGCCAGGGACCGCGTCGGCCTCCAGGTCCCGCACCTGCTCGCTGAACAGCTCGCCAACGGCCAGCAGCACGCCGGTCTTACTCCCGCAGTGGTTGAGCACAGTCTGGTGGGAGACGGCCGCCGCCCGGGCGATCTCCTTGAGGCTCACGGCATCGAAGTCGCGCTCCTTGAACAGCTCGAGCGCCGCCGCGGCGATCCGCCGTCGTGTGCTCTGGACCGCTTCGACCCGCTTGGTCATGTCGTAGGCGCGGGTGGACGTGCTCGTCATCAGACCGCGACTCTAACAAACAACTTGAGTCTCAGTCAACTCAACGTTGACCGCTACTCAAACAAACCCTCGTAATGGACCGCGGTCAGCGCAGCCCGCGGGCCCACGCCCGAGGACCTGATCACGGTGCCGACCAGCAACGACCTCCGCACCATTCGCTTCGGGCAGCTAACGAAATGCGCTGTTGCCAGCCCCATCCGTCCACGCCGACTTCGCGGCGCCGTTCGCCTTTGCTGTCGCGGACGAGCAACGAGCCACGCCGCTGGTCAAGGTCGGCTTCGCTCAACGAGAGCGCTTCTTGGATCCGTAGGCCCGCCCGCCAGAGGATCACGATCAGTCCGCGCAGGCGCTGGCCGTGTGGGCCGTCGCCGGCTGCGCACATCACCGGGACGATCTCCTCAACCTTCGGCGGATCAGCCGGGTAACGAAGGCCCTTGATGCGGGGCGAGCGCCCCGCATGGTACCCCGGCATCGTCGCCGGCGAACGACGCCGGCCAGCACGATCGAGCA
>Ga0136617_10002629_pt1 | contig 15961 bp, 11 predicted proteins | sample AntDrymUQ3222106_2_FD_129672 | JGI IMG/M metagenome (GOLD analysis project Ga0136617, IMG submission 129672) | Polar desert sand microbial communities from Dry Valleys, Antarctica - metaG UQ322 (21.06) | ecosystem: Environmental > Terrestrial > Soil > Desert | place: Antarctica: Dry Valley...
CCCGCTCGCCCTCCTTGGACCCGGCTGCCAGGCCGTGACCGTTGCGCGTCGGGCTCTGCTCGGTCGCGCGGCGACGGGCCCTACGGGCCTTGCCTCGGCCTGACGGCCTCGGCCGCCGCGCTCACTCAAAACGGAATATCGTCGTCGAAGTCGTCGACGCCTTTTTTGCTTCCGCCGCCGCTGCTGACAGCGGCAGGGCTGCGCGCCGCGCCGGTGCCTTCGCGGGCAGGTTTCTGCGGACTCGCGCCGCCGCTGCCGGCAAATTCCACGTCACCGCCCCCGCCGCCGTCGCGGCTCCCGAGCAGCTGCATGCGGTCGCCGACGACCTCGGTCGAGTACTTTTCGACCCCTTCCTTGTCCGTCCACTTACGCGTCTGCAGCCGGCCCTCGATGTAGACGGGGCGTCCTTTCTTTAAGTACTCCCCGGCAATCTCCGCCTGCCGACCGAAGAGGACAACGGTGTGCCATTCCGTTTTTTCCTGCTTCTCGCCGCTTTTGTCCTTCCACGTTTCCGTCGTCGCGAGGCGCAAGTTGGTGACGGCGTCTCCGCCTGTCGTGTACCGCGTTTCCGGATCGCGGCCGAGATTACCAATCAGAATCACCTTGTTGACCGAGGCCATGTCATTTCTCCGTGGTTCTTGAGTTTTCCGGCGCTTGACCCAAGCATCGGACTCGGGAAACGCAAACGCAATATACTAGCAGGTTGGGTTTAGCGTCCTTACGCCTTTGGGCCTACCCGAAACGGCCCGCTCCCATCACTGTAAACATCGTATGGATTTAATCCGCATTCGCGGTGCACGCACGCACAACCTGAAGAACTTGAACCTCGATTTGCCGCGCCACCGGCTGATCGTCATCACGGGATTGTCAGGATCCGGCAAGAGTTCGCTCGCGTTCGACACGCTGTACGCGGAAGGCCAGCGCCGCTACGTCGAATCGCTGTCGGCGTACGCGCGGCAGTTTCTGCAGTTGATGGAAAAACCGGATGTCGACCTGATCGAGGGACTGTCGCCGGCGATTTCGATCGAGCAGAAGGCGACGTCGCACAATCCGCGCTCCACCGTCGGCACGGTAACCGAGATTCACGACTATCTGCGGCTCTTGTACGCGCGCGTTGGTGACCCGTACTGCCCCGATCACCCGGAGCAACCGCTTTCGGCGATGACGATCTCGCAGATGGTCGACGCCACGCTCGCGCTTCAAGCCGTTGATCCTGAGGGCACGAAGCTGATGATCATGGCGCCGGTCATCGTCAATCGCAAAGGCGAGCATGCCGAGCTGTTCGTGGAGCTGCGCGCGAAAGGCTTCGTGCGCGTCCGCGTTGACGGCACCGTGTACGAAATCGACGCGGCGCCGAAGCTCACCAAGAACATCAAGCACACCATCGAAGTGGTCGTCGATCGCTTGAAGGTGCGTGCGGAGTTCAAGCAGCGGCTGGCGGAATCGTTCGAGACCGCACTGCGGCATGGCGACGGGCGTGCGCTGGCCGTCGAGATCGACACCGGCCGCGAACATCTGTTCTCGGCGAAGTTTGCATGCCCGATCTGCAATTACTCGCTCGCGGAATTGGAGCCACGACTGTTCTCGTTCAACAGCCCGTTAGGCGCGTGTCCGCGGTGCGACGGTCTGGGCTCGATCACGTTTTTCGATCCGAAGCGGGTTGTCGCGTTCCCCGACCTCTCGCTCGCGTCCGGCGCGATCAGGGGCTGGGATCGCCGCAATCAGTTTTACTTCCAGCTTTTGCAAAGTTTGGCGAAGCACATCGGCTTCGACGTCGATCACGCTTTCGCCAAACTGCCCGAACGCATCCAGCAGCTGATTCTGTACGGTTCCGGCAGCGAAAAAATTCCGTTCACGTATTTGTCCGAGCGCGGCAAGCCGCTCGTGCGCGAGCATGCATTCGAGGGCATCGTTCCGAATCTGGAACGACGTTATCGCGAGACCGATTCGGTCCTAGTACGCGAGGAGCTGGCCAAATACCTGAACAACAAGCCTTGCCCCGAATGCCACGGCACCCGCTTGAAGCGCGAGGCGCGCCATGTGAAAGTCGGCAACCGCGCGCAGGCGCGCGCGATTTTCGAAGTCTCCGCGTGGCCGCTCAAGGAGACGATAGCGTTTTTCAGTCAGTTGCAGCTCGACGGCCAGAAAGCGGTGATCGCCGACAAGATCGTCAAGGAAATCGGCAGTCGCCTGCAGTTCTTGAACAACGTCGGCCTTGATTATCTTTCGCTCGACCGCTCGGCGGAAACGCTCTCCGGCGGCGAAGCGCAGCGCATTCGTCTGGCGAGCCAGATCGGCTCGGGGCTGACGGGCGTCATGTACGTCCTCGACGAACCATCGATCGGACTGCATCAGCGCGACAACGAGCGTCTGCTCGGCACGCTCCGGCACCTGCGCGACCTGGGCAACAGCGTGATCGTGGTCGAGCACGATGAGGAAGCCATCAATACCGCCGACCATGTCGTGGACATGGGTCCGGGCGCCGGCAAGCACGGCGGCCAGGTCGTGGCGCAGGGGACACCGGAGGACATCCGGCGCGCCCCGCATTCGCTGACCGGACAGTATCTGGCGGGTCACCGGCGGATTCCGATTCCCCCGCGGCGGCATCGCCGCGATCCCGAACGCCGCCTCACCGTGACAAATGCGTCGGGAAACAATTTGCAAGGCGTGACCTTGGAAATGCCGGTTGGTCTCTTCGTTTGCGTGACCGGAGTGTCGGGATCGGGTAAATCCACACTCATCACCGACACGCTGTATCACGCCGTCGCGCGCCATCTATACGACAGCGCGGAAGAGCCTGCACCATTCGCCGAGATCGAGGGGCTCGATCATTTCGACAAGGTCGTCAGTGTCGATCAGGGACCGATCGGCCGTACGCCGCGCTCGAATCCGGCCACGTACACCGGGCTGTTCACGCCGATCCGGGATCTCTTCTCGCAGGTGAAGGACGCGCGCGAGCGTGGCTACGGCCCCGGACGATTTTCGTTCAACGTCAAGGGCGGACGCTGCGAAGCGTGCCAGGGGGATGGCCTGATCAAAGTCGAGATGCATTTCCTGCCCGACGTCTATGTGACCTGCGATGTGTGTCACGGCCAGCGGTACAACCGCGAAACGCTGGAAATCCGTTATAAAGGCAAGAACATTCACGATGTGCTGTCGATGACGGTCGAGGACGCATTCGCGTTCTTCGAGCCGGTGCCGTCCGTAGCGCGCAAGCTGCAGACGCTGCTCGATGTCGGACTCGGTTACATCACGCTCGGCCAGTCCGCGACCACGCTGTCGGGCGGTGAGGCACAGCGCGTGAAGTTGGCACTCGAACTCTCCAAGCGCGATACCGGGCGCACGCTCTACATTCTCGACGAGCCGACGACCGGTCTGCACTTCCACGATATCGAGATGCTGCTCACCGTCTTGCATCGCCTGCGTGACCATGGCAATACCGTCGTCGTCATCGAGCACAACATGGATGTGATCAAGACCGCCGATTGGGTGATCGATTTGGGACCCGAAGGCGGCGCCGGCGGCGGCACGATCGTCGCGGAAGGTTCGCCGGAGCACGTTGCCGCGGTTGCCGCGAGTTACACAGGCGCCTACTTAAAGCCCGTGCTGGACGCCGAGGCGAAACGCCGGCGCAAAGGCGCGGTCGACGTTGCGCCGCGAGTAGCGCGCGGGCGCAAAGTGTCCGGCGATTTGCTGGGGTAAGAAGTGCTCCTGGGTCGATGCGGATTCGGGCCGGGCGGTGGGGGTCGCAGGCGGACTCGCTCGTTCTCGTTGTAGATTTGCGCCAAGCCAAGGGACCTTGTCCGCGCCAATCGATCGTTGCTGTAGACAACCGGCCCGGCAGGCAGCACCATGGCGAATGCAACAACAAGAAGAAGACGCGCTGGCCGGAATCGAGAGATCGTAGCGATTGCATCCCGCTCGCGTTACCCACCGTTCAAGGAGAGGCACGATGACGCGAAACGTCCGACTTCCGCGACTGGCGCTGGCCGTCGCCGCCACAATGGCGCTGTATGGTGCGGGGCCGGCGGAGGCCTTCGAGTTCCAGCGAGGCGACGTCAAGGGCAGCTTCGATACGACCCTTTCGTTAGGCGCGGCGTGGCGCGTAGAACGGCGCGATCCGGCATTGATTGGAATCACCAACGGCGGCACTTCACGTTCGGTCAACGATGACGACGGCGATCTCAACTATGACAGCGGCGATGTCTTTTCGACGCTCTTCAAGGTCACGCACGAGCTTGATCTAAAGTACCGCAACTTCGGGTTTTTCACGCGGGTCTTGTACTTCTACGACCACGCCGTCGAGCGCAAGGACGAACTCTCCTCCATTGCGAAGTCCCGAATCGGTTCGGATCTCGAGTGGCTGGATGTTTTCTTCCGTGGCCAGTTCGATGTGGGCGGCCGCAATCTCACGATCCGCGCCGGCAGGCAAGTGGTGAGCTGGGGCGAGAGCACGTTCATTCCCAACGGCATCAACGTCATCAATCCCGTCGACGTGGCGCGGCTGCGTACGCCGGGCGCGGAGATCAAGGAGGCGTTGCTCCCGAGCGGCATCCTGTGGATCACGCAGGAATTAACCGAGCGCATCACGCTGGAAGGCTATTACCAGACCAACTGGTCAAGAACCGAGATCGATCCGCGCGGCACCTACTTCAGCACGAACGATTTCATTTCGGATGGCGGTGGTCGCGCCTTCATCGGTTTCGGCCGCCGTCTCGACGACCGGTTCGCGCTCGTGCCTCCGGTGGGGCCGACTGCCGCAACGGCGCAGGTCTGGGTGCAGCGGGGCGCCGACCGCGACCCCGACGAGCAAGGTCAATACGGTCTTGCGGCACGCTTTTTTCTGGAGGCGCTGAACAATTCGGAAATCGGTGTCTACTACTTGAATTACCACAGCCGCCTGCCGCTGGTGAGCACGATACGGGGCACAACGACCAACCTAGCCAACTTGCCGGCGGGCGGCGGCAGCGCACGCTATTTCGTCGAATACCCTGAAGACATTCGGCTCTGGGGAGTGAGCTTCAGCACGGGCGCGCCGTACGGCATCGCGCTGCAGGGCGAATACTCGTATCGGCCCAACCAGCCGCTGCAGCTCGCAGCGATCGAGGTGCTGCTCGCGACGTTGGGGTTCCCGAACAACGTCACCGGCGCCCAGGTGATTCCGGTCGGCACTGAGATCCAGGGTTATCGCCGCGTGAAAATGCATCAAGCGCAGTTGACCGCGACCAAAGTGTTCGGCCCGCAATTGGGCGCCGAACAATTGGTGGTCGTCGGCGAGGTCGGCTACACCAACCTCGACTTGCCGAGCGGCTTGCTGTTTTCGGGGCCGGGGGTGCAGTTGCCGGCGCCGGGGTCGTTCGCCGGAGCTTCGGCGGGCTCGGTGCAGCCGGGTGGCGAGGGTTTTGCGACTGAGAGTTCGTGGGGCTACCGTCTGGTCGGCCGGCTCGATTATTTCGACGCCATCGGCGCGGTTACCTTGTCGCCACGCCTCGCGTTCGCGCACGATGTCCGTGGCGTGAGCCCGACGTTCAATCATGGCACCAAGGCGGTCACCTTGGGATTCAATTTCAATTTACGGCAGAATTGGCAGGCCGACATCGCCTATACCAACTTTTTCGGCGGAAGAACTTTCTCGGGAACCGACGCCGGGCCGATCCCGCCCGGCCAAAGCCGGGCTTTCGCGTCCGGCGCCAATCCGCTGAAAGATCGCGACTTCATCGCCGCCAGCGTGAGCTACTCGTTCTAGCCCTTTTGCGGAAAATTTGGAGGAGATACGTATGCGGTCGAAGCCAGTTATTTGCCTTTTCAGCGCAATGTGCGCGCTGGCGTTCGCGCTTCCTGGCCAGGCCGCGGTCACCGCGGCGGACGCCGCGAAACTCGGTTCCGCGCTCACTCCGCTCGGTGCGGAAAAAGCGGGGAACGCCGGCGGCACGATACCGGTGTGGGATGGCGGCATTACGAGCTCGCCTGCGGGTTACCAGGCGGGAGGCCATTACCCCGATCCATTCGCGGCCGACAAAGTGCTGTTCACGATCGATGCCGCCAACATGGATCGGTACAAGGCCAATCTGAGTCCCGGTCAGATGGCGATGCTGAAAAGATATCCGACGTGGAAGCTCAACGTTTATCCCACCCGTCGTAGCGCATCTTTTCCGAAGGGGCATTACCAAGAGACACTTGCCAACGCGGCTAAGGTCAAGCTCGCCGACAACGGCAACGGCATCGTCGGTACCAAGGGCGGCATTCCGTTTCCGATCCCCCAGAATGGGCTCGAAGTGATCTGGAACCATCTGACGCGTTATCGCGGCGACACCTACACGACCTCCTGGAGCCAGGCGCCGGTCACCCGCGACGGCAACTTCACGCTGGTTCGCTTCGATTACGAGTACGACTTTCACTACGGCAACGTGAGCAAGTCGGACAAGGACCGTGAGGAAAACAAGCTATTCAATTTTCTCCAAGCGATAACCGGTCCGGCGCGTCTAGCCGGCGGGATACTGTTGGTCCACGAATATACGGATCAGGTGAAGCAGCCGCGTCAGGCGTGGACGTACAACCCGGGGCAGCGCCGGGTGCGGCTTGCGCCCAATGTCGGCTACGACAATCCGGGAACGGCGGCGGATGGTGTGCGTACCAACGACGATTTCTTGATGTACAACGGCGCCACCGATCGCTACAACTGGAAGCTCGTTGGCAAGCAGGAGCTGTACGTTCCCTATAACTCGTACAAGCTGGTCGGCAACTCGGTCAAAGTAGCAGATGTGCTGCGGCCCGGACATGTGAATCCCGATCTCGCGCGCTATGAATTGCACCGCGTGTGGGTCGTCGAGGCGACGTTGAAGGAAGGCGCGAGCCACCTTTACAAAAAACGAGTGTTCTACATCGATGAGGACACTTGGATGATCGTAGTCAGCGACAAATACGACAACCGCGACGAGCTGTGGCGCGTCTCCGATCAGCACTCGATCAATTATTACGACGTGCCGATGACCTACCCCGCGCTGGAAGTGCATCACGACCTGCAGTCCGGTCGCTATATCGCGATGGGCCTGCGCAACGAAGAGTCAAAGGTCTACGAACAGGTCAAGCGCAGCGCAGGCGACTTTACCCCGGCCGGCCTGCGCGGCATCGGAACGCGCTAGCTTAAATTTCGTGCGGGGTGCGGCGCCGGCGCACGGGCTCGCAGATTCACCTCTACGACGTGCAAGGCGTCTGCCCAAACGCGCCGTGATGAGCCGCTTCGCTGGGATTGGTTTCGCCCTCTTCGTCGTCATTGCCGCCGTCTACGCGTTCGCGCCGCGGCAGGGTCCCGCGTTTCCGGCCACGGTCACGCGCATTGAATCGCTTCTTCTGCTGGACGGCGAGACGGCCGGCGCGCGCCTGGTAACCGTCGGTGAGCACGGCGCGGTGTTCGTCTCCGACGATGGCGGTGCGCGCTGGGAGGCCGCGAACGCACCGTCGCGAACCGCGTTGACCGGCGTCTTCTTTCTCGACGATAAGCTTGGCTGGGCGGTGGGCCATGACTCGTTGATCTTGCGCACCGAGGATGGCGGGGCGAACTGGCAACAGGTCCATAGCGCCCCCGACGATGAAAAGCCGCTGTTCGATGTCTGGTTCGCCGACGGAAGCCAAGGCTATGCGATCGGTGCGTACGGCAATTTCCTGCACAGTGCGGATGGGGGGAAATCCTGGCAACCGCGGCAGATCATCGACGACGACAAGCATTTGAACGCGTTGGCGCGCGGACGTGACGGCACGTTGTTCATCGCCGGCGAGGCGGGCACGTTGTTGCGGTCGACCGACCGCGGCAAGACGTGGGCGGCGCTCACAGCGCCGTATCGCGGGTCCTTCTTTGGCGTGCTCGGTGCTGCGGACGGCGGGATCGTGGCGTTCGGCATGCGCGGCCAGATCTTCCGTTCGCAGGACAGCGGCAACACCTGGGCGTCTATAGCGAGCGGTAGCCAGGCGCCCTTGCTCGGCGGCCGCGTATTGTCCGACGGCATGCTGGTTCTCGTGGGTCAGGATGGGGTCGTGCTCGCAAGCCGGGATCATGGCCGCACGTTCGAGCTGCAGAAGACCGGCACGAGCGATTCTTACAACACCATGCTGGTTAACGCGGCGGGCGACTGGCTGTTGCTTGGCGAACGCGGTGTTACGCGTTTTTCGCCCGCGATCAAATAAGTCTCCCTTTGCGTATGGCTGACCTTGCCCGTACTGCATGGATTACCCGGTGCGTCGAGGCAATCGGGCGAGTGCTCTTTGCGCGGCGCTGGGTGTGGATTGCCGGATTCATCGCTATTACCGTGGTTCTGGCCGTTTCGGCGCTCAAGCTCGAGGTCGACGCGGGCATTCGGAAGATGATTCCGCTCGAGCATCCGTACATGCAAACGTACACGGCCTTTGAGAAGACCTTCGGCGGAATCAATCGAGTGCTCGTAGCGCTGCGCCAGAAAGACGGCGATATCTACAACCCGTATTTCTTCGCGCAACTCAAAGAAGTCACTGATGCCGTGTTTTTCCTTCCCGGTGTCGACCGCCCGACCGTCACATCGCTGTTCACGCCCAACGTGCGCTTCATCGAGGTGGTCGAGGATGGCTTCGCCGGCGGAAATGTGATCCCGTCCGGGTTCAAGGGAACACCCGAAGAATTGGAGCAAGTGCGCAAGAACGTGCAGAAGTCGGGCCGCGTGGGCCGGCTCGTCGCTAACGATTTCAAGGGTGCGCTCGTCAGTGCGGAGCTGCTGGAACTCGATCCTGCGACTGGCAAGCGCCTCGATTATCAGAGGGTCGCGCAACAGCTAGAGCAGATTCGCGAGAAATTTGAGACCGATGACTTGCGCATTCACATCATCGGATTCGCGAAAGCCATCGGCGACATCGCCGACGGCGCGCGTGGCGTTATCGGGTTCTTCGTTGTGGCGTTCGTCATCACGGCGGTGCTCCTGTTCTGGTACTCAGGCTCGCTCAAGCTCACCGTGGTCGCGTTGGTGTGCGCGATGGTGCCCGTCGTCTGGTTGCTCGGTCTGCTCCCGATCCTGGGATACGGGATCGATCCGCTGTCGATCCTCGTTCCGTTCCTCATATTCTCCATCGGCGTCTCGCACGCGGTGCAGATGACCAACGCATGGAAGCTCGAGGTGGTACACGGCGCCAACGGCCTTACCGCGGCCCGGAATTCGTTTCGCAAGCTGTTCGTCCCCGGCGCCATGGCGCTGCTCGCGAATGCGCTCGGCTTTCTGGTCATGCTGCACATCAAGATCGACATCGTCCGCGAGCTGGCCATCACGGCGAGCTTGGGCGTCGCGCTCATGGTCGTCACCAACAAGATGCTGCTCACGGTCATGCTTTCCTACATGAGGCTGAGCAACAACGACGTGAAAAAAATTCGTCGAAAGGAAGGCGGTGGCGATTGGCTATGGGCCGGATTCAAGCGCTTCGCCGAGCCGCGCGGGGCGCTGGCCGTTCTCCTGGTCGCGACCTTGCTGCTGGGAGCAGGGGCGTGGCAGGCGCGCAAGCTGCGCACTGGGGATTTGGGGCGCGGCTTGCCGGAGCTGCGCGATGATTCGCGCTACAACCGCGACATCGCCGCCATCGTGGACTCGTTCGCAATCGGTGTCGACGTGCTTTCGGTGATCGCGCAGACGCGCAACGTCCAGGGAGCGTGCACGACCTACGCGATCATGGATGCGATCGACCGCTTCGAGAACACGATGAAGAATGTCTACGGCGTCCAGAGCGTGCTCTCGTTGCCAGGCGCCGCGAAAATCGTCAACGCCGGCTGGAACGAAGGGAATCCGCGCTGGCGAATTCTGTCGCGCAACCCGGACGTGCTCGCCCAGGCAGTGACGCCGATCGATACCGGGAGTGGGTTACTTAATACCGATTGCAGCGTAATGCAAATCCTTATTTTCACGCGCGATCATCAGGGCACGACAATTGCACATATCGTCGACGAGGTGAAGCGCTTCAATGCCGCGAACAAGACTCCAGGAATCGAATTCTTGCTCGCGAGTGGCAATGTTGGTGTGATGGTCGCGACCAACGAAGCCGTCGATGCCGCCGAAGTGACGATGTTGAGCGTCCTGTTCGGGGCGATCGGCTTGCTGTGCCTGATCGAGTTCCGCTCATGGCGTGCGACCTTGTGCATCGTGCTGCCGCTCGCGATGGTATCCGTGCTCGGCAACGCGCTGATGACGTTGCTGGGGATTGGACTCAAGGTGTCGACACTCCCAGTCATTGCGCTCGGCGTGGGGGTCGGTGTCGATTACGGGATCTATCTGTACGAGCGAATGCAGAACCAACTCGACCGAGGGAAGGATTTGCCCGAAGCGTTCTATCAAGCGCTGCGGCAACGTGGCACCGCGGCGGTGTTCACGGCGGTGACTATGGCGATCGGCGTCGGCACCTGGGTGTTCTCCGCCCTCAAGTTCCAGGCCGATATGGGACTGCTGCTCGCGTTCATGTTTCTGGTCAACATGTTGGGCGCGGTGTTTCTGCTGCCGGCGCTCGCCGCAATGTTGTTGCAGCGCCCGGCGCCGGAGCAGCGGATTGCTTCGGCCAACACATGACCGGACGGGCGGGCAAGCGGAATGCCGCCCGCGCAGTCACGGGGAGCGTCTCCTTGAACTCGCGTCATCGCGCAAGCCGATCGGTTGGGAGTTGGACATGACGCCGATTTGCGACCCGGTTTTGCCAGACGATCCCGTACCGTAGAGTTGCCTCCGTGGGGGAGCTTCCAGACAACTCGAGGCGCACCGACCCGGTATCTGGCGCTTTCCGCTCTCTGCAGGTAACTTAGCTCGTTTCCGGAACTTCACTGCATGGATCTGGGCATTTCCGGCAAGACCGGCCTCGTCACCGGCGCGTCCAGCGGTATCGGCCGCGGCATCGCGCTTGCGCTGGCCACCGAAGGCGTGAAACTCGCCATCGCTGCCCGGCGCGGTCATCTGCTCAGAGAGGTTGCCGCGCGCATCGTGGCGAGCGGCAACAAAGAGCCCACGATCATCGAATGCGACCTGATGCGCGAAGACGCGGCGACGACGATCGCGAACGCGGCGCTCGCTGCGCTCGGCTGCGTCGATATTCTTGTCAACAACGCGGGCGGGAGCCGCAAGTTCGACCTCAATTCGACCGAGGAGCAGTGGAACGAGGCGCTCACGCTCAACTTCACGCGCCAGCGGCAACTGACGCAGGCGTTGCTCGCACAGATGATCGCGTGCCGCTGGGGTCGCGTCATAAATATCACCGGCAAGAGCGAGCCCGACGGGATCAACGGCGCATTCTGCGCCAAGGCGGCGATGCATTCCTGGGGAAAGGGTCTTTCGCGTGACGTGGGTAAGTACGGCATCACGGTGAATTCGATCGCGCCCGGGCGCATCATGAGCGAGCAGATTCTGCGTAACTACACACCAGAGTACCGGCAGTGGCAGAGCGAACACGAGATTCCGGTGGGCGAGTACGGCCAGCCCGAGGACATCGCCAACCTCGTCACCTTTCTCGCCTCGCCGCGCGCCCGCTACGTCACCGGCGCGGTGATCCCGGTGGATGGCGGCCTGCGTCGCTATCAATTCTAGAGAGAGGATCCAATGCAACGCTTTGCCGCCGTAGTCATTGCCGCACTCGCCTTCGTGTTCGCTGCGCAGGCGCAAACGTTTCCCGCCAGGCCGATCCGGCTCATCGTGCCGTTTGCTCCGGGCGGAAGCTCCGAGGTCGTCGCGCGGGCGATCGCCGCCGAAATGGCGAAGTTCCTGGGGCAGCAGGTGTACGTCGAGAACAAGCCCGGCGCCGCGGGCAATCTCGCAATGGCGGAGGTCGGGAAGGCGGAGCCGGACGGCTACACGCTGATACTCGGGCATATCGGCACGCTCGCGGTGAACCCCTACATGTTCGACAAGCTGCCGTACGATGCGGACCGGGATTTCATAGCGATATCGCTGTTGGCGATCGTGCCGAGCCTGTTCGTCGTGAATACGAGCGTGCCGGCCAAGGACTTGAAGGAATTCGTCAAGCTCGCGCAATCAAGCCCGGGCAAACTCACCTACGGCTCGGCGGGGAACGGCTCGGCGGGCCATCTTGCCTTTGAGTACTTGAAGCTCGCAGCAAAGATCGACTTGCTGCACATACCGTATAAAGGCACCGGGCCGCAGCTCACCGATCTTCTCGGTGGACGCACTGACGCCGCGGCGGCAGGCGCGCCGCCCCTGCTGCCGCACATCAAGTCGGGCAAGCTCCGCGCGATCGCGGTCGGCACGCCGCAGCGCATTGCCGCACTCCCCGACGTACCCACCGTCGCCGAGCAGGGCTATCCGGGATTCGAGACGTCGCAGTGGTACGGGCTGATGGTCCCGGCGAAAACTCCGGACGCCATCGTGAAACGACTTGCCGACGCGGCAGCACAGTCGGCGAAGAGCCCGGCGGTGCTCGAGCGCTTCGCACAGGACAACGCAGTCGCAGTGGGCTCGACACCCGCCGAGTTCGCTTCGTACATCAAGAAAGAACAGGCGCGCTGGAAGGAAGTCGTCGAGAAGGCGCGGATCCGCGCCGAGTGAATTTGCCGGGTCCGTCGATTCCATTGTCCTTTAGCGGCGACGGACGCGGATGCACATGATGCAAGATGGCGCAGCGTCGGCGGAGCAACACGATGTCATCGTCGTGGGTGGCGGCAACGCTGCGTTGTGTGCCGCGCTGGCCGCGCGCGAACATTGCGACCGCGTGCTGGTCTTGGAGCGCGCGCCCGCAGACGAGGCCGGAGGCAACTCCCGTTTCACCGCCGGCGCCATGCGCGTCGTCTACAACGGCGTGGCGGACCTGCAAGCGCTCATCCCCGATCTCACCGGCGACGAGATCGCACGGACGGACTTCGGCACCTATACGTCGGAGGAATTCTTCGACGATATGGGTCGCATCACGCAATACCGCTGCGATCCCGACCTCACCGAGCTCTTGATAAGAAAAAGCTTCGAGACGCTCGCATGGATGCGCACGAAGGGTGTTCGTTTCGCGCCCATCTGGGGCCGGCAGGCGTTCAACGTGGACGGCCGCTTCAAGTTCTGGGGCGGGCTCACGGTGGAGACCTGGGGCGGCGGCGAGGGACTGATGGATGCGCTCACGAAGGCCGCGAAGGAGCAGGGCGTCGACGTTTGGTACGCGACGCGCGCCTTCGAATTGATCCACGACGACGACGGTGTGCGCGGCGTGCGCGTCAAGCGCGCGGGCAAGACGATGGAAGTGCGGGGCAAGAGTGTGGTCCTTGCGGGCGGCGGCTTCCAGGCAAACCCCGAGTGGCGCGCCCGCTATCTCGGCGCCAATTGGGAGCTGGCCAAGGTGCGCGGCACGCGCTTCAACACCGGCGACGTGATCCGCATGGCGCTGGACATCGGCGCCGCCGCAGCCGGCAATTGGTCGGGCTGCCACGCGGTTGGCTGGGAACGGAACGCGCCCGAATTCGGCGATCTCCGAATCGGCGACCAGTTCCAGAAGCACAGCTATCCGTGGGGCATCATGCTGAACGCCGAGGGCAAGCGCTTCGTCGACGAGGGCGCGGACTTTCGCAACTACACGTACGCCAAATACGGGCGTGCGATCCTCAATCAGACGGGGCAATTCGCTTGGCAGATCTTCGACCGGAAGGTGCTGCACCTCTTGCGCGACGAATACCGCATCCGCGAGGTCACCAAGGTGAGCGCGAATACGCTCGAGGAGCTGGTGACGAAACTGGAGGACGTGAATGCAGACGCCGCACTCACCGAGATCAACGCCTACAACCGGGCAGTAAATCAGGGCATACCGTTCAATCCGAACGTGAAGGACGGCCGTGCCACAGGGGGGCTCACAGTCAACAAATCCAACTGGGCCAACACGATCGACGAACCTCCCTTCGAGGCATACGCGGTGACCTGCGGCATAACCTTCACCTTCGGCGGGCTCAAGATCGACACCGACGCGCGCGTGATCTCGACCGATGGCGATCCGATTCCCCGCCTTTACGCCGCGGGAGAGCTCGTCGGCGGGATCTTTTACTTCAACTATCCGGGCGGCACCGGGCTCACCAATGGCGCGGTGTTCGGCCGCATCGCGGGGACGAATGCCGCGCGCGGGCCGCCGCGATGAAACGGATCAAAGGCCGGAAGCGATCGTCTGATGACGACTATCAATCGCCTCGGGTCGTGTAGAGGTGGCGGTGACGATTCGTCGCGGGAAGTCAGCGCATCACGCGGTTATCTGATTTCGTATGCGAACGGTTGGGTGGGAATACTCCGCCACCGTCCGCGGCGATGAACCGCAGCGCCCTTGTCTCCACTCGAGCTCAATCGAGCAGCTGAAGTGGCAGCGGCGTCTCCAGCACATCGTCGGCGTTGCGTTCGACCCGATACGCCCGTGCCTCCGGCCGCGCACTGATGACATGCGCGAGCGCGTCATCGACGAAGTGCAAGGAGACGCCATCGTCCGCCGCGTAGCCATCGGGAATCGCTCCTTCCGCAATCAGTCGCTGAAACGACGGCCTGCGTTCTGCTTCCGCGTCGTAATGCGGGCATGCACTACCGGGAAGCCATCCCAGACACTTGAGTGGGGTGAGCGCGCCCGGGATCGAATCGGTGACGCCAAATTCGAACCAGCAGATCATGCCGGCGCTGACGCCGCCAAGCACAATCCCGCGCTCATAAGCGTCGCGCAAGATTGCATCAAGTCCCCATTCTCGCCAGAGTGCCAACAGCGAGCGCGTGTTGCCGCCGCCAACGAAGATCGCGTCCTGCGTGAACACGAACGCCGCGAGATCGGCGCTTGGGGGCTGGATGAGCGACAAATGCGTGGCGCGACAATCGAGCTCGCTCATCGCCTCGTAGAATTTGTAGCGATAGCTCTCGGCATCCCCGCTCGCTGTGCCGACGAAACATATGCGGGGTGTCGCCATACCGGTGGCAGCGAGAAAATAGCGGTCGAGCGCGCGATTTTTTTCCATCGAGAAACCGCCGCCGCCGAGAACTAGCAGTTGACGCACAAAAAAGCGCGAGTTGGAAACGTCTCTTGAGGGAGGTTACCGATCTTCTCGCACGTGGAAGATTCTGAGGATGAAGATATCGGTGTCGGTGACTTCGTAGCGAATTTCATAGTCTCCCACCAGAAATCGGCGTACCTCGCGAAGCTCGAATTCCACCAGCCGAGCGCCCAGACGCGGGTAAGCGGGAATTTGTTTCGTGCCCGCGACTAACTGGCGAACGACGCGAACTGCGGCGGGGACGTTAACGGAATGCAAAAAGTCGTAAAGGCGAACAAGGTACAAGCGGGCACTGCTTGTCCACTTGAGGGCCACGACTACCGAAGAGCACGTGGTTTTGCTGTGCGGAGTCCTGCAGCCCAGGCGTCAACTTCGGCGTGGTCTACTGTGCGTTTCGAATCGACGTCCGCCAACGCTTCGAGCGTAAGCTGGAATCGTTTCTCCTCCAGAGATATGAAAGATGCGATGGCTTCCTTCACGATCCAGCCTTTCGGGCGATCCAGGCGCTCCGCCAAGCCGTCCAATTTCTTGGCGAGATCGGCTGGAAGATGGGCGGTGACGACGCGGGTATCCATGCGGGCAATCTAAATTAATCAGAATGATGCAAGCAGCTTAAACGAAGAAATCGCGGACATCAACCCATCTTTCTTGTCCGTGCGGTGTTGGGAGTCGGTCGTCAGCCTGCCTGACTGCTGCGACAAGAAAATAGCGGTCGAGGGCGCGATTTCTTTCCATCGAAAAACCGCCGCCGCCGAGCACAATTAGCTGGCGCACGACGATTACCGCACCCCGTCCGCCAAATTGACGGGAGCATGAACCGTAATCGCGGCCAGGATGCCTTGCAGTAACGCAGTCGGGGAGGGCGGGCAGCCGGGAATCGCGGCGTCGACGGGAATGACATTCGAAACGCGACCGAGGCTTGCGTAACTTTCGCCGAAAATGCCGCCGGTGCACCCGCAATCGCCG
>Ga0136617_10002630_pt1 | contig 15959 bp, 13 predicted proteins | sample AntDrymUQ3222106_2_FD_129672 | JGI IMG/M metagenome (GOLD analysis project Ga0136617, IMG submission 129672) | Polar desert sand microbial communities from Dry Valleys, Antarctica - metaG UQ322 (21.06) | ecosystem: Environmental > Terrestrial > Soil > Desert | place: Antarctica: Dry Valley...
AGCAGGCCCCAGCGCGTCTTGTCCCAGCCGTAGCCGTAGCCGTCGATGCCCAGGAAGCCGTTGGAGTAGATGAAGCCGCCGACGATCAGGAAGATCGTGTTGAGCGTGAGCAGCACGGCGCCGAGCGGCACCCAGAGGCTCGAGAGCTTCACGGGCCGCGGCCAGTCGGGCCGGTCGCGGCGCAGCAGCAGGAAGGCGGCCAGCGCGGCGCAGGTGGCGAACACGTAGCCGACGTTCGACACGGCGATGATCTCGATCGGGTTGTTGAAGAACGAGATCAGCAGCAGGTTGAGCAGCGCGTCGACGGTCATGGCCAGGGCCGGCACGCGGAAGCGGTTGAGCGAGCCGAACTGTCGGATCGTCATGCCGTCCTTGGCGATCCCGTAGAGCGCGCGCGAGCCGTCCATCGTCGCGGTGTTCATCGACAGCACCAGGCCCGCGACGACGCAGAAGATCATCACCCCGCCCAGGAACGAGCCGACGAGGGCGTCGAAGGCCTGCGTGTACCAGGCGATCAGCGTCGCGTCGGCGGCGATCACCTCGGTGCCCAGCACACCGCCCGCGCCCAGCGGGAGCAGGACGTAGACGAGGCCGGAGAAGAGCGCCGCCGTGCGCAGGGCCAGGCGCGTGTCGCGCTGGGGGTCGTGGTACTCCGGGGCGAAGGTGGCCACCACCTCGATCCCGTAGGAGGACCAGCACATGAAGTACAGCCAGACGATCGCCAGGGCGAGACCGCCGTTGGCCCCGATCTGGTAGTCGATGTTCGAGCTGGCCCAGTCGCCCGTGATGTACGGCAGGAACATCAGCACGAAGGCGGGGATCAGCAGCAGGCCGCCGGTCACGTAGCCGAACCACACGGCCGGGCGCACGCCGTAGATGTTGAACAGCCAGACCACGACGATCAGCACCATCCCGATGACCACCGGGAGGCTGAGGTCGAAGCCGGCGCCCGAGGCGGTCCACGTGGAGTCCGCGAACCACTCGGCGGAGATCAGCGTGCCGGCCACCAGGCCGTTGACCGCCAGCACCACCGACCAGCCGATCCAGTAGCCGAAGGTGGCCAGCGGGCCGATCAGCGTCGTGTACTTGCGCCACGCCTCGTGCGCGTAGAGGGCGATGCCGCCCGACTTGTTGGGGAACATCGAGGCCAGCTCGGCGTGGATGTTGTTCTGCAGCGCGCCGAGGCAGATCGAGATCGCCCACAGCAGCGCCGCGCCGCCGGTGCCCAGGACGCCGATCGAGCCGCCCAGGCCCGCGAGCAGGAAGCCCGGGTTGGCGAGCGCGACGACGAAGCCGTCCCACCACGTCATCGTCTTCAGCAGCGTCCGTTCCTCGACCTGTGCAGTCGCCACTGCCGCCCCTTTCGCGTGGATCTTCCCCCGCCCGGACCAATGGACCTATTGGACCAACATCCGGCTGACGCGTTTGTACCATTCGCCACGGACGCGGTCAATGCACCGCGCAATGGAGTGGACAGGCGACACGCCCCGGTGGTAGAACGCCCGGGTAGACCAATTCGTCCAAGTCGAGGAGCTCAGAGATGGCAGAGAAGATGTGGGGCGCCGAGCCCTTCTGGGGGCTGAGCTACGACTGGGACCCCGACTGGGTCCTGACCGAGCGCCAGCTCGAGCTGCGCGAGACCCTGATCGGGCTGTGCGAGCGCGAGATGCGCGCCAACGCGAAGCGCTCGGACGACGAGCTGCTCTACCCACGGCGTAACCTCGAGCTGCTCGGCGAGCACGGCTTCCTCGCCCTCACCGTGCCCGAGGAGCACGGTGGCCTCGGGCAGGACCACGTCGGCTTCGCGATGACCTGCGAGACGATCGCGCGCTACGGCTGCGCCTCGACCGCCATGTGCTACGTGATGCACGTCGGCGCGGTCAACACGATCATGCTCCGGCCCACGCCGGAGCTGATCGCGCGCTACATCCGCCCGCTCAACGACGGCAAGATCGGCACGCTGTCCTACTCGGACCCTGAGACCGGCTCGCACTTCTGGTACCCGTTCTCCTCCAAGGCCGAGAAGTCCAACGGCGGCTTCAAGGTCAACAAGAAGGCGTCCTGGACCACGTCGGGCGGCTTCGCCGACTTCTACGTCGTCCAGACCACCAGTCCTGACTTCTCCGGCTACGACGACCTCTCGGTGTTCGTGATCGACGGCGACGACGTCAAGGCCCAGCCGTCGCTGTGGGACGCGCTCGGCCTGCGCGGCAACCAGTCGGGTCCGATCCAGGTCGAGGACGTGGAGATCCCCGGCGACCAGATCGTCGGGCCGGTGGGCGACGGCGCCGCCTCCAACGACGAGGCGGTCGACCCCTGGTTCCTGATCGGCTCCTCCTCGGTGTGGAACGGGATCGCGCTCGGCGCGATCGACATCGGCAAGCGCCACACGACGCGCAAGCGCCACGTCGACGTGGGCATGCGCGTGGCCGACTACCCGACGATCCAGGACTACGTCGGCGAGGCGGTGATGGACACCAACGCGTGCCGCATGTTCGTCCTCTCGGTCGCCCAGGCCATGGACAAGGCGACGGACAACAACACGCGCGAACTCGCGCCGGGCGAGACCGCCCGCGCCGACTACCTGCACTGGGCGTGGCAGATCAAGTTCGAGGCGGCCAAGAACGTCGCCCACGTGGTGGACAAGATGCTGCACGCCTGCGGCGGGTCAGGCTACAAGCGCGACATGGAGCTGGAGCGCTACGTGCGCGACGCCAAGGCCGGCTGGGTGATGGGCCCGACCAACGAGGTGCTGCGCCAGTTCGTCGGCAAGGCGGTGCTCATGGGCTTCGAGGCGCTGGACTACTGGAACCAGTCCTACAACCGCCGCGTGGTCGAGAACGAGGTCAAGAAGCTCGACCCTGCCGGCAAGCGCGAGCTCGCCGACCAGCTCGTCGCACAGGCTGAGTCCGACGAGGCGAAGCTGCCGACCGCGGCCGCGTAGATGGCCACCGCCGCGCGCCCCGCTCTGCTCACCCCGGGGCTCAAGCCGGTCGACCCCGCCTTCGAGTCCTGGTGGGTGCGCCCGGGCGGCGCGACGCGGGTCCGGGTGGCGCCCGGCGACCGCCTCTGCGTGATCGACGCCGACGGCGGTCAGCCTGCGGAGCTCGTGGTGCTGGGCGATGACCCCGAGGCGCTCGGCGTGCGCCCGGACGCTCCGGCCAGCGTGCTGCGAGACCGAGGGCTGCTGCCCGACGACGCGCGCGCCATCCGCCTGTTCGGATCCGACGGGCCGGCCGGGGCGCGCCAGGAGCTCGTCGCGCGCAGCGCGGCCAGCGTGGTGGTGGCCGCGCCGGGCGGGCGCGTGGTCGACGGCGACTGGCCGGCGAGCGCGCTGGTGGTCGAGCTGCACCGGGCCGACCCGCCGCCCAGGGCCGAGGCGGAGCTCCCGCCGCCGCTGGCCGAGCCGAAGTTCGAGCTGCGCGTGGACAAGGCGAGCGCGCTGGCCTACGAGGTCCGCGCGGGCGAGTACATCCAGATCATCGACGTCCAGGGCCGCCAGTGCTCGGACTTCCTCGCGTTCCACGCCGACAAGCTGCAGGCCGGCGTCGAACGCGGCCTGGACCCGCAGGTCACGCGCACCCTGATGGGCACCGCCTACCCCACCGTCGGACTGCACTCGAAGTACTTCGACGCCGACATGGACCCGCTCTGCCAGGTCGTGCAGGACACGGTCGGGCGCCACGACTCCTTCGCGCTGGCCTGCACCGCGCGCTACTACGAGGACCTCGGCTACCCGGGCCACGTCAACTGCACGGAGAACTTCAACCGGCAGCTCGATCCCTACCGGATCGGAGCCCGCAAGGGCTGGACGGCGCTGAACTTCTTCTACAACACCTCCTTCGACCCCGACCTGGTCATGCTCTCCGACGAGCCGTGGTCGCGCCCGGGCGACTACGTCCTGCTGCGCGCCCTCTCCGACCTCGTGTGCGCCTCGTCGGCCTGCCCCGACGACATCGACCCGGCCAACGGCTGGCAGGTCAGCGACGTCCACGTCCGCGTCTACGCGCCGGAGCATCGCTTCTCGATGGCCATCGCCCACCGCGTCACCCCGGAGGCCGAGCCCGTGCTGACCAAGGAGACGGCCTTCCAGCCCCGCTGGTCGCAGCTGACGCGCAACATCACCGAGTACCGCGGCTTCTGGCTGCCGACCTGCTTCACCAACGAGGGCTCGGTGGCGGAGTACTGGGCGTGCCGGGAGAAGGCCGCGGTGATGGACCTCTCCCCCCTGCGCAAGTGGGAGATCCTCGGGCCCGACGCCGAGCGGCTGATGCAGCACGCGGTGACGCGCGACATCCGGCGCCTCGCCGACGGCCAGGTGGTCTACACCGCGCTGTGCAACGAGACGGGCGGGATGCTCGACGACGCCACCGTGTTCCGGCTGGGGGCCGACAACTTCCGCTTCGTGGGCGGCGACGAGTACGACGGCGTGCACCTCAAGGGCTTGGCCGAGCGGCTCGGGCTGCGCGTGTGGGTCAAGCCGACGACCGATCAGCTGCACAACCTCGCCGTCCAGGGGCCGCTCTCGCGCGAGATCCTCTCCGAGGTGATCTGGGCACCGCCGACCCAGCCCCAGCTGGAGGAGCTGCGCTGGTTCCGCTTCCTGATCGGCCGCGTCGGCGCCTACGACGGGGTCCCCGTGGTCGTCTCGCGCACCGGCTACTCGGGCGAGCTGGGCTACGAGGTGTGGTGCGCCCCTGACGACGGCCCGGCGGTGTGGGACGCGATCTGGGCCGCGGGCGCCCCGCGCGGGCTCAAGCCGCTCGGCCTGGACGCGCTGGACGTGCTGCGGATCGAGGCTGGCCTGATCTTCGCGGGCTACGAGTTCGACGACCAGGTCGACCCGTTCGAGGCGGGCATCGGGTTCTGCGTCGCGCTCGACACCGAGGACGACTTCCTCGGCCGCGATGCCCTGCGCGAGCGCCAGGCCCACCCGCAGCGGCGCCTGGTGGGGCTCGAGCTCGAGGGCTCCGAGACCGCCGGCCACGGCGACTGCGTCCACGTGGGCCGCTCGCAGGTCGGCGTCGTCACCTCGGGCACGCGCAGCCCGATCCTGCGCAAGAACATCGCGCTGTGCCGGATGGCCGTGCAGTACGCCGACCTCGGCACCGAGGTGGAGGTCGGCAAGCTCGACGGCCACCAGAAGCGCATCCCGGCCACGGTCGTGCGGGTCCCGTTCTACGACCCGGACAAGACGCGCCCGCGCTCCTGACGTGCGACGCCAGGCGGGTTGAGCACAGCATGTGTGCTCAAGCCGTCCACGGTCCGTCGCGCAGCGCGCTCGCGAGCGCGCCGGCGACCCAGTCCGGCTCGCCCGTTACCTGGCGATGGGTGAAGCGCAGCACCCGGAAGCCGAGCCGGCCGAGCTCGACATCGCGCCGCCGGTCGTGCTCGAAGGCGGCGCGCGTCGCGTGGAACGCGTAGGAATCCGCCTCGACCACGACCCGCCGGTCGAGCCAGAGGAAGTCGACCTCGTGTGCTCCGAGGCGGACGTTGACCGCCGGCTCGGGCAGCGCGCGGCGGCGGTAGAGGTCCAGGAACACCGCCTCGAAGAGGCTGCGCGTGACGGGCAGCTCGGTGGCCAGCAGCGCGCGCAGCGCCGGCGCGCCGGGTCGGCCCTGTGCGCTGCGCAGCACGGCTCCGGCGTCGAGGCGGCGCTGCGCCTCGGCCGCTTCCAGCGCCCGCCGCAGCTCGGGCCTTCCGATTGCGCCGGCGAGGTCCCACGAGGGTGCGGGTGACGGTGGTGGCCGCGATCCCGTGCACGCTCGTGCCCTCGGGGGCCGGCGTGCGGTGCACGACCACGCCGGGCCGCCGTTCGCGCCCGCCCGTGCGCGGGACGGTCACGTGGATCGATCCTGACCGCTCGCGCACGAGCTCCCACTGCGCGCCCGCGCTCACGTGGCTGAGCAGTGCACCGTCACCGCAAGCCAGCACGGCGGCCAGCCGGCGCCCGTACGCGGTCAGCCGCCGGTGGCCGACCGCGTAGACGCCACGATGGAGGGCGATGAGGCGTCCCGTCGCAAGCCGATGGCCGACCTGGCGCCGCGAGGCGCCCAGGGCGAGGAGCTGGTGATGGGCGACGACCCCGTGCTGGCGGTCGGCGAGTTCGGCGATACGGCGGTCCAGGCACGGGTCGACGGGACGCTGGACAAATTGAGCACACATGGTGTGTGTAGGCCGTCCAGCGGGCGGGTTCGCCCCCGACGCGGTCGGTCAGGCCAGGCCGGCCATGGCGGCGTCCGGGGTCGCGCCGTCGTGCACCACGGCCATCAGCGCACGGGTCATGCCGGTGGGATCGGGGTGCTGGATGACGTTGCGCCCGTAGACGATGCCCGCCGCGCCCTGCGCGAGCAGGGCGCGGGTGCGCTCGAGGATCTCGCGATCGGTCACGCGGCCGCCGCCGCGCACCAGCAGCGGCACGCGCGCGATGGTCACGATCCGGCGGTAGGCGGCGGCATCGGCGGTCGGGTCGGCCTTGATCACGTCGGCACCCAGCTCCACCGCCTGGCGCACCACCCCGGCGATCCGCTCGGCGTCGAAGCGCGAGTCGTAGCCGCCGCCGTCCTGGAGCAGCGCGAGCGGCTCGACCATCAGCGGCATCGCCGCGCGGTCGCACGCCGCGCGCAGGTGCATGATCGCTTCGACGCAGTCGCGCCGGACCTCGGGATGGTCGGGCAGGTCGAGCAGGTTCGCCACCACGCAGGCCGCGTCGAAGCGGACCGCCTGGCCGACCGGGTCGTCGATCATCAGCGCCCACCCGCGCCCCGCCTCGACCGGGCCGCCGTAGACGTTCCCGGTGTCCGTGCGCAGGACGAGCGCGGGCTTGTCGCGCCCCGGGTGGCGCTGGAGCAGGTCGGCCTGGCCGACGGACAGCTGCACCGCGTCGGGACGGGCTTCGACCAGCCGCGCCACCACGGCCGCCATGTCCTCGATGCCCTCGAGCATCCCCGGCTCGCCGGGCATGCCATGGTCCACCGCGACGTCGAAGCAGCGGCCCGAGACCGGGTGGAAGAGACGGTTGAGGCGGTACTGCTTCACGCGCCGCGGGACACTATGTGATGCTCATCGCCGGGCCGAACCTGACCATCGACCGTACCCTGGCGATCGCCGCCCTGCGCCCCGGGGAGGTCCTGCGCTTCGAGCGCGTCGTCGTCACGCCCGGCGGCAAGGGGCTCAACGTGGCGCGGGCCGCCCTGGCGCTCGGCGCCCCGGCCGAGCTGGTCGCCTTCCTGCCCGGCCACACCGGCCGGGCGGGCGCGGCGATGATCGCGGAGGAAGGCGTGGTGCTGCACGGCCTGCCGAGCCCCGGCGAGCTGCGCTCGACCGCGGTGATCCGCGAGCGCGGCGGGCGTACAACGGTGCTCAACGAGCCGGGCCCTCGGCTCGGCGCCTCCGAGTGGGACGCGTACGAGCGCGCCGTGCGGTCCCGGCTGCCGTCCCACCGCGTGCTGGTCTGCTCGGGCAGCGTGCCGCCCGGCGCGCCGCCGGACGCCTACGGGCGCCTGTGCGCCCTGGCCCGGGCGGCCGGTGCGACGGCGGTGGTCGACGCCGGGGGCGGCACGCTCGCCGCGGCGCTCGCCGCCGGGCCCGACCTCGTCGTGCCGAACCTGCCCGAGGCCGAGGCGCTGCTGGGCGGCGGCGCCGAGGCCGGCGAGGCGGTCGAGGCCGGCGAGGCGGTCGAGGCCGGCGCGGACGCCCGCCCCCGCACCCTCGCGGCGGCGGCGGCGCTGGTGGAGCGCGGCGCGCGCGCGGCCGTGGTGACCGCCGCGGCGGCCGGGGCCGCGCTGGCCGCGGCCGACGCCGCGCCCACCTGGATCTCGGCTCCCGCGGTCGGCGTGGTACGCAACCCGGTCGGTGCGGGCGACGTCCTGGCCGCGGGGCTCGCCGCCGCGCTGGAGCGCGGCGAGCCGCTCGCCGCCGCCCTGCGGGCCGGCATGGCCGCCGCCGCGGCCAGCGTGGAGGACGCGACCGCGGGCCGGCTCGATCCAGCCCGGGCCGCCGAGCTCGCGGCCGGGATGCCGCGCGGCTGACCGCCGCCGGCTTGACAGCGCGGCGGATCCGGCCTAGCGTCTGACCGTGGATGACAACGTTGTCAAGCCGGTGCGCCCGGCGAGCCGCGGACCGGCCGGGTCGGGGCCGGCACGACCCACGATGCGCGACGTGGCGCGGGTGGCCGGCGTGAGCCTGAAGACGGTGTCGCGCGTGATCAACGAGGAGGCGGGCGTCGCGCCGTCCACCGGCGCGCGGGTCGGCGACGCCATCGCCACGCTCGGCTTCGAGCGCAACGATCTCGCGCGCTCCCTGCGCCAGGGTCGCTCCTCGCTGACCCTCGGCCTGATCATCGAGGACCTCGCCAACCCGTTCTACTCCGCGATCGCCAACGCGGTGGAAGCCTGCGCGCGGGCGCTCGGCTACCTGCTCATCACCGCGTCCGCCGGCGAGGACCCCGTACTCGAGCGCGAGCTCGTCGGGGCGCTGCTGCGCCGCCGTGTCGACGCGCTGCTGGTCGTCCCGGCCGGCTCGGACCACCGACACGTCGCGAGCCGCACGCCGACGGTCTTCCTCGACCGGCTACCGCACGCGCTCGAGGCCGACACGGTCCTGTTCGACAACGTGGGCGGCGCACGCGCCGGGGTCGCGCACCTGATCGCTCAGGGGCACACGCGGATCGCCTGCGTGCTCGACGATCCGGGCGTCTACACGCACGAGCTGCGCCGCGCCGGCTATCGCCAGGCGCTCGCGGAGGCCGGGATCGCGGAGGACCTCGCGCTCGTGCGCACCGGCAACCACGACGTCGCCCGGGCGCGGGCCACGGTGCAGGACCTGCTCGCGCTTCCCGCCGGGCGCCGGCCCACCGCCGTCTTCGCGACGAACAACCGCATGACCGTCGGCGCACTGCACGCGCTGGCCGCCGAACCGCGGCGGCCAGCGCTGGTCGGCTTCGACGACTTCGAGCTCGCCGACCTGCTCGGCACCACGGTCGTGCGCGCCGATCCGTGGCGGCTGGGCGAGGAGGCCGCCGCGCTCGCCTTCGCGCGCGTCGCGGGCGACGAGGCTCCGCCCCGCACCGTGACGGTCGCCACGGAGCTGGTCCGGCGCGGCTCGGGCGAGGTGCCGGCATGAGCGCGGCCGAAGCCCAGCCCGTCCTGGAGGCCCGCGGCATCGTCAAGGCCTACGGCAAGGTGACGGCGCTCAACGGTGCGAACTTCATCGTCTTCCCCGGCGAGATCGTGGCGCTGGTGGGCGACAACGGCGCCGGCAAGAGCACGCTGGTCAAGACCCTGGTCGGCGTCGACCCGCCCGACGCCGGGACGATCGCCTTCGAGGGCCGCGAGGTCCAGATCCGCACGCCCCAGCAGGCGCGCGACATCGGGATCGAGACGGTCTACCAGGACCTCGCCCTGGCCGCCGAGATCGATCCGGCGGCCAACATGTTCCTCGGGCGCGAGATCCTGCGCACCGGCCCGCTCGGCCGGCTCGGATTCCTCGACAAGGCGGCGATGCGCCGGCGCAGCGAGGAGGCCTTCCGCGACCTCGGCGTGCGCATCCAGGACACCGCCGCGCCGGTGGCGAACATGTCCGGCGGCCAGCGCCAGGGCATCGCCATCTCCCGCGCCGTCACCTGGGCGAGCCGCGTCGTGTTCATGGACGAGCCGACGGCCGCGCTCGGCGTCGTCCAGACGCGCAACGTGCTCGACCAGATCCGCCGCGCGCGCGACCGGGGCCTCTCGATCGTGCTGATCAGCCACAACATGCCCGAGGTCTTCGAGGTCGCCGACCGGATCGAGGTGCTGCGCCTCGGCGAACGCGTCGCGCAGCTGCGCCCCTCGGAGGTGTCGATGGAGGACGTCGTGGCGGCCATGACGGGCGCGCTCACCTTCCACGACGAGGGGGAGGAACGGTGAGCGCGGCCGACACCGACCCTGAGGCCGGGCGCGCGCCGCTGTGGCGTCGGCTGCTGGCCGGCTCGAGCACGCAGATCGGCCTGATCCTGCTCGCGCTGATCGTGATCTTCGCGATGCTCCGGCCCGAGGCGTTCTTCTCCGTGGCCAACGCGCGCAACATCGCCACCGACGCGGCCGTGCTGCTGGTGCTGGCGGTCGGCTCCACCTACGTGATCGTCACCGCGGGCATCGACCTCTCCGTCGGCGGGGTGCTGGTGTTCGCGGGCGTGCTGGCGGCAAAGCTGATGAACGGGATCGGCGGGACCGGGACCGGGCTCATCCTGGCCGGCCTGGCGGCGGCGCTGGCGTCGGGGCTGGCGTGGGGGCTGCTCAACGGCTTCCTCGTGGCCAAGGCGAAGATCCCGGCCTTCATCGTCACGCTCGGCACGCTGGGGATGTCGCTCGGCCTCGCCTACGTGATCACCGGCGGCGTGGACGAGCGCGACGTGCCGTTCACGCTCATCTCCGGGCTGGGCATCGGCCGGATCGCCGGCGTCCCCTACCTGGTCATCGTCTCGATCGTCGTGGCGATCGTGCTGGGGATCGTCCTCGCCCAGACCCGCTTCGGCCGCTACACGTACGCGATCGGGTCCAACGAGGAAGGCGTGCGGCGGGCCGGGGTGAACGTCGACCGCCACCTCATCAAGGTCTACGCGCTCGCCGGGACGCTGTCGGGACTGGCCGGCTTCCTCAGCCTCGCCCGCTTCGGGACCACCACGATCGGCGGGCACGCGACGGACAACCTGAACGCGATCGCGGCCGTCGTGATCGGGGGCACGAGCCTGTTCGGCGGGATCGGCACGATCCTCGGCACGGTCTTCGGCGTCTTCATCCCCGCCGTGCTGCAGACCGGCTTCGTGATCTCCGAGGTACCGGCCTTCTGGCAGCAGGTGGCGGTCGGGGCCGTGCTGATCGTGGCCGTCTACCTGGATCAGCTGCGGCGGGCGCGCCAACGCGGGTGAACCACACACGAGGAGCAGGAGGGAGAGGGGCATGATCGAGACCATCAGGCACCGCCGGGGGTTCTGGGCAGGGCCGGCGCTGTGCGCGGCGCTTGCGCTGGGCGTCGTCGCGTGCGGCGACGACGAGGAGGGCGGAGGCAGCGCAGCCGGGGGCGGCGGCAAGAGCTACAAGATGACGCTGATCGCCGGCGTCAAGGGCGACGAGTTCTACATCACGATGAACTGCGGGGCCCAGGCCAAGGCCGAGGAGCTCGGCGTCCAGCTCGACTTCCAGGGTCCGCAGGAGTTCGACGCCGCCCAGCAGACGCCGATCGTCAACGCCGTCGCGGCCAAGCGGCCCGACGCGGTGCTGATCGCGCCGACCGACACCAAGGCGCTCTACGCGCCGATCAAGCAGCTCGCCGACCAGGGCACGAAGATCGTGCTCGTCGACACCACGCTCGAGCAGCCCGACATGGCTGTCTCCCAGATCGCCTCGGACAACGAGGCGGGCGGCGCCGAGGCGGCCAAGATCCTCGGCGAGCTGATCGGCGGCAGCGGCAAGGTGTTCGTCATCAACGTCAAGCCGGGCATCTCGACCACCGACGCACGGGAGAAGGGCTTCGTCGCCGGTGCCAAGCAGCTAGGGCTCGACTACGTCGGGCGCGAGTACTCCAACGACAAGCCCGAGACCGCCGCCGCGAAGGTCAAGGCCGCGCTGCAGCGCGACGCGGACCTCAAGGGGGTCTTCGGGACGAACCTGTTCTCGGCCGAGGGCGCCGCCACGGGCGTCCGCGAGGCCGGCGCCGAGGGCGTGAAGATCGTCGGCTTCGACGCGGGGCCCAAGCAGGTCGCCGACCTCGAGGACGGCACCGTGCAGGCGCTCGTCGCCCAGAAGCCGGCCGACATCGGCTCCCAGGGCGTCGAGCAGGCGTTCAACGCGCTCGAGGGCAAGCCGACCAAGGCGAAGATCGGCACGGAGTCCATCTCGATCACGAAGGACAACCTCGCCGAGAACCAGGACTCGCTCTACAAGGCCGGCTGCTGAGCGCTCGGATCGTGGCCGCGGGGCGCGCGCCCCGCGGCCGAGCCACTAGCGTTCGGGCCCGTGGCTGAGGAGCTGCTGCTCGGACTGGACCTGGGCACGACGTCATGCAAGGCCGTCCTGGTCACGCCGGACGGCGAGCCGGTCGGGCGCCGCTGGCCTGGGATCCCGTGCCGACGGGCGCCGAGCTCGCGCCCGAACGCTTCCTGGACTGTGCGCTGGCGGCGGCCGGCGCCGCCCTCGACGGGGTCGAGGGGCGGGTCGCGGGCCTCGGCGTCGCGAGCATGGCCGAGACCGGGGTGCTGCTCGACCGGCGCGGCGCGCCGGTGATCCCGGCGATCGCCTGGCACGACATACGCGGTGGCGAGCAGGCCGAGCGGCTGATCGCCGACCTCGGTCGCGAGCGTTACGCCACGCGCACGGGGCTCTCCTCGGAGCCCATGCGCACGGTGGTCAAGCTGCGTTGGCTGCGCGATCACGTCGAGGAGACCGCCCGGGGTGTGCGCTGGCTCAGCGTCGGCGAGTGGATCGTGCACCGGCTCGGCGGGCAGCAGTGTGCCGAGCTGTCGCTCGCCTCGCGCACCGGGTTCCTCGACCTCGCGACGCGGTCGTGGTGGGATGAGCCGCTGGCCTGGGCCGGAGCGCCGGCCGGCCTGCTGCCCGAGCCGGCCGAGGCCGGGACGCCGCTGGGCACGGTCGGTGACGCGCTGGCGGCGGCGCGGGGCGCGGTGCTCGCGGTGTGCGGGCACGACCACCTGAGCGCCGCGGTGGGCGCGGGCGCGGTCGCAGACGGCGACGTGCTGGACTCCTGGGGCACCGCGGAGGCGTTCGTGCGCGCGGCCGCGCCACTGGAGCCGGACCGGGTCCTCGCCGCGGTCCAGAACGGGATCGACGTCGGCTGGCACGCCGTCCCCGGCCGCCAGAACCTGCTGTGCGGCAACCGGTCGGGGGCCGCGCTGGGCCACATCCTCGACCTGCTCGGGGTGGACGCGGAGGGTCGCGACGCGCTCGAGCACGCCGCCCTGGAGACGACCCCCGGCGCCGGACTCACCGTGCAGGGCATGGACGACGACGGCCTTGAGCTGGTCGGCATCGGGGCCGGCGTCTCACCCGCCCGGGTCTGGCGCGCCGCGCTGGAGTCAGCCGCCCGGGCCGCGGACGAGATCCTCGAGCGGATGGCGCGGGTGGCCGGCCCGCACCGCCGCGTGGTGATGACCGGCGGCTGGTCGGAAGGCGTGGCCGCCCGGGCGATCCGCGAGGCGCACGTCGGCCCGCTGGAGCGCGTCGAGGCGCGCTGGGCGGGCGCGCGCGGCGCGGCGCTGATCGCGGGACGTGCGGCCGGCCTCGTCGGCGACGCCGGCTGACCGGGCCATCGCCTCAGCCGCCGCCGAGGCGCTCGTAGCGGCCGCCGTGGAACAGCAGCGGCTGGCCTTCGCCGTAGCGGGCGAACTCGACCCGGCCCAGGAACAGCGAGTGGTCTCCGCCCCAGTAGGAGCGCACCACGCTGGCCACGAACTGGGCCAGCGCCCCCTCCACCAGCGGCGTGTCGTGCACCACCTGGAACTTCGGCTCGGGGCTCGCGTCCGCCGCGACGCGCCCGGCGAAGCGGTCCGACAGCTGGCTCTGGGCCTCCGAGAGGACGCTGACCCCGTAGGTGCTGCCCTCGTGCAGCATGGCGTTCAGCCGGGTGCGGCGGTCGACCGAGATCAGCACCAGCGGCGGCTCGAGCGAGACCGACATGAAGGCGTTGGCGGTCATGCCGTGCACCTGCCCGGCGCGCCGGGTGGTGATCACCGTCACGCCGGTGGCGAACATCCCCAGCGTGCGCCGCAGCGCGACGCGCGGATCGTCGCCCAGCTCGGGCGGCAGCTCGAGCTCGGGCGGCACGGGCGCGTCGTCGTCGAAGCGCGCGTCGCCGATCCCCTCCGGGCCGGCCCAGACCGCGTGGCCGGCCAGCGGAACGTCGAACTCACGGGGCGCGTCGGCGGGCGAAGCCATCCCGGGACGCTAGCCCACCTGCCTGGTGGGACGTACGAGCACCTCGTTGACGGCGACGCCGGCCGGCTGGGCCAGCACGTAGAGGATCGCGTCGGCGATGTGCTGCGCCTCCAGCTTCGGGACGCCCTCGAAGCGCTTGGCGGCCTGGGCCTGCACCGCGTCGGAGTTGTGGCTGAGCAGCTCGGTCTCGGTCCCCCCCGGCTCCACCAGGGCGATGCGCACGTCGTGGGGCGCCTGCTCCTGGCGCAGCCCCTCGGAGAACGCCCCGACGGCGAACTTGGTCGCGTTGTAGACGGCGGCGCCCGCGGTGGCCCGGCGCCCGGCGATCGAGGAGACGTTCACGACCGTGCCGCCGCCGCGCTCGTGCAGCAGCGGCAGCGCGGCGTGCGTGCAGTACATGAGGCCGAGCACGTTGACCGTCACCATGCGCTCCCACTCCTCGACGTCAGCCCCCTGCACCTGGCCGAGCAGCATCAGGCCCGCGTTGTTGACCAGGGCGTCGAGCCCGCCCAGCCGCTCGGCGGCACCGGTCACGAACGCCTGGGCGGCCGCGCGGTCGGCGACGTCGACTCCGATCGCCACGGCGCGACCGCCGTCGGCCTCGATGCGCTGCGCGAGCGCCTCGATGCGGTCGGTGCGGCGGGCGCCCAGCGCCACGGCGGCGCCGGCGGCGGCGCAGGTCAGGGCGGTGGCCTCGCCGATGCCCGACGACGCGCCGGTGACGGCCACGACGTGGCCGGAGAGATCGAGATCCATCAGATGATCGGTTCCGCGGCCGTCGTGCCCGGATGTGCGAGGGTCGTGGAATCGGTCATCCGGTGCTGCTGCCCCGCGCCGTGATGCTGTACACACGGCGGCATGGCCGCGAAGGAGACCACGCTGCGAGCCGGGCGCCGGCGGGTGCGGCTCTCCAATCCCGACAAGCGGCTGTTCCCGGCCGACGGGATCACCAAGGCCGACCTGGCCGCCTACTTCCTGGCCGTCGCGCCGGCCATGGCCTCCCACATGAAGGAGCGCCCCCTCAACCTGTGGCGCTGGAACGCCGGCATCGAGCGCGACGTCGTCATCCAGCAGGCGCTCCCGGGCGGCGCGCCCGACTGGATCCGCCGCGTCACCGTGCCGCGCCGGCGCGGCGGCGACGTGACCCACGCGGTGGGCGGCGAGCCCGCCACGCTGGTCTGGCTCGCACAGGTCAACTGCATCACCCCGCACGTGTGGGCCTCGCGCGCCGACCGCCCGGACCGGCCCGACCGGCTGGTCTTCGACCTCGACCCGCCCGACGAGGACCCCGACGCCCACTTCCCGGCCATCCGCGCCGGCGCCCTGGCGCTCGGCGACGTCCTGCGCGAGCTGGGCCTCGAGCCCTTCGCGATGACGTCGGGCTCGCGCGGCCTGCACGTCGTCGCACCGCTGCGCCGCCGGGCGCACGCCGACGTCGTGCGCGAGACGGCGGGCGCGATCGCCGAGCTGGTCGCCGCGCGGCGCCCGGAGGAGCTGACCACGGCGTGGCGCAAGGCCAAGCGCGGCGGCCGCGTGCTGGTCGACACGGCGCGCAACACGTACGCCCAGACCACGGTGGCGCCCTACGCGGTGCGCGCGCTGCCCGGCGCGCCGGTGGCCACCCCACTGGCCTGGGGGGAGCTCGAGGACCCGGAGCTGCATCCGCGCCGCTTCACTTTGTCCGGCGTCCCCGAGCGCCTCGAGCAGCGCGGCGACCCCTGGGAGGAGATCCGCACCGCGGCGCGCGCGCTGCCTAAAGGGGTCAGACCCCTTTAGGTCTGCGTTTCAGGACGTTGCCACCGCCCTGTGGCGCATACCTAAAGGGGTCTGACCCCTTTAGAGGGCGGCGCGCACGTCCCACAGCTCGGGAAAGCAGCGGCGCTCGACGGTGGACCGCAGGTACTCCACGCCGCGCGAGCCCCCGGTGCCGGTGCGTGTGCCGATCTCCCGCGCCGCCATCAGCGTGTGGTGGTGGCGCCAGCGGGCGAGGTGCTCGTCGTGGTCGACGAGCAGCTCGACCACGTCGTGCCA
>Ga0136617_10002631_pt1 | contig 15956 bp, 13 predicted proteins | sample AntDrymUQ3222106_2_FD_129672 | JGI IMG/M metagenome (GOLD analysis project Ga0136617, IMG submission 129672) | Polar desert sand microbial communities from Dry Valleys, Antarctica - metaG UQ322 (21.06) | ecosystem: Environmental > Terrestrial > Soil > Desert | place: Antarctica: Dry Valley...
AATGGGCCGTGGGGGAGAGCTGTTCGTGCTGAAGATGGGAGAGCCTCTGCGGATCGTGGAACTTGCCGAGGATCTGATCAGGCTTTCCGGACTCTCTACGGAAGACGTACCGATCGTCTACACCGGGCTGCGCGCCGGAGAAAAGCTCGAGGAATCGTTGTGGGAGGAGTCGGCCGCAGTCGCGCCCACGTCCCATCCCGAAGTGCTGCAGGTGACCGAAGAACCCGCCATGGATTTCGAGCAATGCGCCGTGCTGGTCGAAGCCATGCAGGAGGCGGCGCAGCGTGGCGATCGTCAGACGATAGACGCGGCCCTGACGCGGTTCATTCCGACGTTCGCGCAGCCCGCCGCCGACCGGACTCTGTCGGTCCATTGATGTTCATGTCAACGGCAGCCGCTCGAGCCGCCAGACCGCCAGCGTCTTGTCCGCGAGGTCGCCGTCATACTCCGTGGATCCCTCGATCAGCGCCTCGACCGGCGTCGGAAAGTTGAACGGCGCTGCACAGAGATTGATGGGCCGCCAGCTGCCGGTGACGATGTCCCAATTGCGCGTCCTCGATGGATAGGTGGTTGCGAGCATCCAGCTCGCGCCGCTGGCGCGGAAGCCGATTCCGTTTAGCTCGAGATGCTGCATCCAGTGAAAATCGCCGCAGGGCGCATCGAGCAGCGTCCGCACCCCGAGCCTGGAGAGAGTCGCGGGCAACTCGCGACGAAGGGTCTCCGTCTGCTTCAGGTTCGAGCCGGTACCCGAGGCGGAGTCCGGATCACGCCAGCGGTTCTCGGCGATGATGCGATCGAATACCTGCACATCCCCGTCGCCGGTGCGCAGACGGTGAAGGCGGCTCCGCGTGGCCTTGTAGATCTCTGCAGCCGCCGGAACAGTGCGTGTCAGGATCAGGCGGAGGCGTGGCACGCCGTCATCGTACGCAGTCGCGCCGACCGCAGCAAGTCACCCGGGTTCCGCATCCCGCGTGCATTCAGGGTTCAGCGTTCAGAGTTCAGCGTTCATAGTTCATAGTTCGTGAAAGTTCTCCACCTCATTCCTGCCTTGGGGCCCAATTCGGGCGGGGTCGGGACCGGTCCCCTGGCCGCTGCTCGTGCGCAGCGGGAGGCCGGAATCGACGCCTCGGTGTGGTGCGCGGACACGCGTGCAGTCGCGAGCCGATCCGCGCGGGACGTAGAGGTGATGACGTTTCCGGTCTTCGGTCCGCGACGGTTCGCGTTCAGCTGCGCGGCTGAGCGCTGCGGCCGGTCGGTGGCGGCCGACATTGTCCACCAACACGGGCTCTGGACTGCGCAGGGGCGAATCACGGCGGTCCTTCGTGACCGTGGCATCCCGACGGTGGTTGCGCCGCACGGCATGCTCGCACGGGTCGCACTCGACCGTGCCCCGTGGAAGAAGCGAGCGGCCCTCGCGTGGTTCGAGCGACGCAATCTGGAGCTGGCGTCCTGTCTCCATGCGACGTCGGCCGACGAGCAGCTCGCGTTCAGGGAGGGGTCGTGCTCCGTGAAGGCTATACTGAGGGCACGATGCAGATGCCGAATAAAGGGTAACGGATGCGAAGTGTCCTCCTGACCGGAGGCGCCGGCTTCATCGGGAGCAACCTGGTCCGACTGCTGCTGCGTGAGCGCGTCGAAAACGTCGTGGTGCTCGATAACTTGACGTCCGGGTACCGGCGGAATCTGGACGGTCTTCCTGTCCGGGTCGTCGAAGGCGACGTCAGGAACCGGGACGCCGTTGAGGAAGCGATCCGCGGGTGCGACACAGTCTTTCATCTCGCCGCGTCGGTCGGCAATGCGCGGTCAATCGCGAATCCCATCGAAGATGCACTGGTCAACGTGCTCGGCACGCTGACGGTGCTCGAAGCCGCTCGAGATCACGGTGTAAAGAAACTGGTTTACTCGTCTTCCGCCGGCATCTTCGGCGAATTGAAGCAATTGCCGATTGACGAGGGCCATCCGGTTGAGCCCGATACGCCCTATGGGTGCAGCAAGCTGGCAGGCGAGAAGCTGTGTCTCAGCTACGCGAAGCTCTACCCGATATCGTGCGTTTGCCTTCGGTATTTCAACGTCTACGGTCCGATGCAGCGATACGACGCGTATGGCAACGTCATACCGATCTTTGCCCATCTGCTGCTGCACGGCCGGCCGCTTACGGTGTTTGGGGACGGCGAGCAAACGCGAGACTTCGTCAACGTTCACGACGTCGCGCGTGCGAATTTCCTGGCGGCGCGTGCCAGTGACGTCAGTGGCGCCTTCAACATAGGTAGCGCCACACGCGTCAGCATCAACGAGCTGATTCGACTGATGGAGCACGCGTCCGGCGTTCGTCCCGAGGTGCGTTACGCGAGCCCGCGGGAGGGAGACGTCCGCGACAGTCTCGCGGACATCTCCGCGGCTCGCGCGAAGCTGAACTTCGAGCCCAACACCCGTCTGTCGACCGGGCTGACCGAGTACATGGATTGGTTCCGAGCGGAGTTGGAATTGAATGATGCGTTGACTCAGCGAAACGGAAGCTGATCGAACCATTCCCGCCCGAGTACTCCAGACGATAGCGATCAGGTCGGCCGTGCCATCACCCTCATGGTCCTTCCTTGTCTGCAATGCACTGAAAAATGGAGACGCCAGGAGTTGCTGCTCTCTTCGGTTCTCAAGTAGGTCTGCGGATAGGCGGCGTAGTTCGAGATAGACATACAGGACCCACGGCACTGACGAGGCATACTGGACCGTCGGGAATAAGGCTCAAGGACACTTAAGAATTTCGAATGTCGGCTTTTTTCACATTGAGACTTCGGAAGTCTCCGAGGTGAGGCATTCACAATGATCGGCGTCGCTTCCGTGACCATCCTCGTCGCGATGGTCCTCGTTCGCATGGCGGCGCTGCTGGCATTGATGAAGTTCCTGGCGGTGCGATTCGGCACCGAGGGGTTCGGGCAACTCAGCCAGATCCTGGCCGTCGGCGCTCTCTTCTCGGTGCTCGCAGGCGGCGGGTTGACGAATGGGATTGTCCGCAACCTCGCGGCTTCCGATAGCCCATTGCAACGTCTGCTCTGGATAAAGGCGGCGCTGCCTATCGCGGGCGCATCCGCCGTGATCCTGGCGATTGTTGCATGGCTGCTTCACGAAACAGCGGCGTCGGCTCTGTTTCCGGGACAGGATCTCGGCTTCGTCCTGGTGGTTATCGCGGTCTCGCAGGCGGTGGTGGGATTCGGAAACGTCGCGCAGGCGTATCTCAGCGGCACGCACGACATCCCCGCCTACGCGATTACGAATGCCGTGGGCACGGTCGCTGGCGCCGGCCTGGTCGCGTTCCTGTCCTATCTTGCCGGCTTTCGAGGGGCTGCGGCCGGATGTGCGGCGATGGCCTTGCTGCCGGCGCTCATCGCGATGTTTGCGGCGGCACGCAGGATCGACTGGCAGGAGCTGCGTGGTGCAGCGTTCGAGCGCCTTCGCGCTGTTTCACTCTTGCGGTTCGGCGGCAGCACCTACCTGGCGGCCGCCGCCGTGCCTCTCGTCTGGGTGTACGTTCGCAGCGACCTCGCTTTGACCCAGGGGTGGGAGGCGGTGGGACTGTGGCAGTCAGTCACGCGCATTTCGGACGCTTACATGCAGATCTTTGGCGTCATTTTCATGAACTTCGCGCTTCCGCAGCTGGCCGCGGCGCCGCCCTCCGACCGGCTCCGTCGTTTACGTCAGATCGGCTTGATGATCTTCGGACCATTTGTTTTGGGCGCAAGCTTCTTGTACGTCTATCGGGATGCCATTGTCGGCCTCGTGTTCTCGTCAGACTTCGCCGGCGCGGTCGTCTATCTCGCGCCGCAAATTGTCGGCGACGCGTTTAAACTCGGATCGCTGCTCGTCGTCTACTACCTCATGTCACTGAACCGGTCGGCGGTTCAGGCCGCTATGGAACTGCTGCAAGCCGCACTCATACTGGTGACCTATATGGCCCTAGTGCGAAGCCTCGGCGACCTCGCAGCTGTTGTAAGTTACACCATCGCCACCTCGGTCGTCCTGGTCGCAACGCTTGGCGTCGCGGCGGTTACCCGCAGAAGATCTCCTGGACTGCAAGGATCTTGATACTGTGACCCGGTGAGGACCTCGACCAATGCAGCGTGATCCGCTTCGTATCTGGATATCGAAAAACCTTCAGACGCTCACGTTCCTCGGTGCGTACCTCATCACCACCGTTGCTGGCAACCTGATCTACGCCTCACCGCTCGCGGAGCAGTCGGTCAGAGGGTCCGGCTACCGCCTTGAATTCCTTCAGTTCCCACACACGTTCACAGTCGGCTTCTGGCTGCTCCTCCTTTGTCCCTTCGTGCTCACACCGTTGATCGTCTGGGCGACCCGACGAATGGCCGCGGGACGAGCCGATCGTTTTGCCCAGCTCCTGCCCGAGTTCAGCCGGTCCGCCTATCTGAGTATTGCCGCCGCGTGCGTGGGGTTCGTGCTTTACAGGTTCTGGGTGGCAGACGTGGCGAATCTGTTCGCCAGCGGGGTGGACGCAGGGTCGTCGGTCCAGGCCCGGTTCACGATCCGCGACCGGATCGGTTACATCACCTTCGTGCCCCTTCAGGCGTTGCTCCCATTCCTGGTGATCTACGCCCTCATCCGCTCGATGAAATCCAGGGAGGTGTTCTGGGCGGCGTGCACTCTCATCGGTACGGTTGTCCTGTCCGTTGTGTTGATCATGATCAACATGAAATGGCCGGTGCTTCTCTTCTACGTCGGCCTTGTGTTGGCGATATTCGTGTATTCACACAGCCGCCCGTACCTTAAGACGGCGATGGGCGCATTCTTCCTGTTTGTGGGATTCATGCTGATGTCAACATGGGTCTTCCGCCTCGCTCACGCGCCGCAGATCAGCCGCTCTGCGGCGTCAGCGACAAGCAGACCCGCCGCAGGGAGTGTTCACACGCCGGCGAAACCCCGGGCCGCGGATGAAGTGCCCGTCTCGCCAAGTGCACTCTCTGAAGCATCGGACCAGGTCGTCGCGACCGGCAAGGCTGCCCGACTGTTCGCTCCGACGATTTTGATAGTCGCTTTGAACCGGATGGCGATCTCCTACCCTTACTACTACCAGATCGCCACGGAGGAGGGAGCCGTGTGCGGAGGCCTGATGGCACAAGCCCGGCGCGATCCATCCTGTCGCCCCAGCACCCTGGTCTATCAACGGATTCACACCACCGACCGGTTCAGGTACCGGGGCACCTCTCCTATCGCAGCACATATCTCCAGTTACGCCCTGGGAGGATGGCCTCTGGCTATGGTGGCGCTCGTGGCGGCATCGGTGATCCTGGGGCTCTTTGCCGCGCTCCCTCTTGATGGCGGAGGGGTGAGCCGTACCGGCGTCATCCTTGGAGCTCTGACGGGGTACCACCTCTCGCAGGTTCCAGGCGAGGGCGCGATTTTCTACGAGCACGGTCTGATCTGGCCAGTTCTGCTGATTGCGGGGTATGGTCTCTGGCATCGATTGACACCCGCTCGGAATTCCAAAACCTCTTCCTGACGAAACCGGTGGCGCACACACGCCCTGTCGAGCATCCGGCCTCACGTTTGTCTGCGGGGAGCCGACGATTGCTCTTCATGGGATTCCTCGTGCCGGACTCCGATGTCAGCCGGGTTTTCGTAGGGGAGAGACACCCGCAGATCTCCGCGGTTCGCTTCCAGCACCGGCTCCTGCAAGCGCTGACCTGCGGTGGAGCCACCATAGAGGCGGTGACGACGCCGCCGATCGCGCCGTACCCACGCAGTCGCCATTGGTGGGTGACGGGTGCCGAGTATGAACTCTCTGGCGTCGGGGTTCGTGGCCGGCAGATCTCGGGCCCGAACCTGCCCGTGGTTCGTCTCTTCGTGCGACTGATACAGTCCGTGCGTCACGGCCTGCCGGCACTGCGGCAACCCTGTGAAGGTATCCTGGTCTATTCGGTGCACACGCCGCTGCTCGCAGCTGCGCTTGTGCTGAAGCGGCTCCGCCGTGTTCCGGTGTTCGTGTTCATCCCCGATCTGCCCACTTTCATGGGTGGCCCTTCCAATCCGCTGAAGCGGCTCATGAAGCGGATCGACGACGTTCTGATTCGCCGCCTGCTCGGACACACCGACGGTGCCTTTCCTATTACCGAGGGGATCGGTCGCGACTGGCTCCCCCGCGGGCCCAGGTACTCTGCCGTCGAGGGTGTCTCCGACGAGGCGGCCGCTGTGCTTTCGGGAGCGCGGTCGAATGGCGCATATGTTTTCCGCGGTGGGCATCGGCCTCGGCTGCTTTACACGGGTGCGCTTTCTGAGGTCATGACGTTCGCGCATGCCTTCCACAGGTCGGCTATCGACGCGTCACTTATGTTCATGGGCGGCGGCGAAGAGCTCGACCAACTGCAGAAACTGTCCGCAGTGGACCCGCGCATCGCTGTAAAGCCCTTCACACTTGGCGCGGAATTCGCCCGGGAGGTGGAGCGTGCCGACTTCCTACTCAATCCTCGCGACCCGAGCTGGACAGGCGCCGCGTACTCGTTTCCTTCGAAGCTGTTCGAATACCTGCAGACGGGGAAACCCATCATCTCAACACGACTGCCCGGGATTCCGGCTGACTATTTCACCATCTTCAGGCCGGTGGACCTGACCGACCAGCGCTCGTTCGACGCGAGTCTCGAAAGCGCGGTTCGTGTGGAGGAGGATCCAGAGCGCGTCTGGGCGGCTGCTGAACTGCTCGGCCAGCGCCTGACCAGCGCCTCAGTAGGCGCCAAACTTCTCAACTGCATGCGGGAGTGGACCGCGTAGCAGTCGGATCGCGGCAGCGATTGGTGCATCCTCCTGACCAGAAAACTGCGGTATCGTAATCGCGCTGAATGGCTGCAATGGAGCTTGGACGTGTGCTGATTCTCGGCGGGGGAGGGATGCTGGGGCACAAGCTGGTGCAGGCCTTCTGCACCGAGTTCGAAACATGGACCACCCTTCGCGGCGCTGCACGCGAATACGCGCGCTACGGGCTGCTCGATCCCAGCCGAGTCATCGAGGGCATCGATGCGCATAACTTCGACCACCTGATCGCGGCGTTTGCCAGGGTCCGGCCGAACGCTGTTATCAACTGCATCGGCATCATCAAACAGCTGCCGAGCGCACGCGATCCGATCCTCAATCTGACGATCAATTCACTACTGCCGCATCGCCTGCAGCAGTTGTGTCGATCCAGCGGTGCGCGCCTGATTCATTTCAGCACCGATTGTGTCTTCAGCGGACGCAAGGGGTGTTACACGGAAGACGATCCGTCGGACGCCCTCGACCTGTACGGACGAACGAAGTTCCTCGGCGAGACCTCGGGCGAAGGAGCGCTGACGATCCGCAGCTCGGTGATTGGCCGCGAGTTGCACACCACCACCGGCCTTGTGGAATGGTTTCTGTCGCAGCGGGGACGTGTCGTCCAAGGGTATACTCGGGCGATTTATTCGGGGTTCACGACGACGATGATGGCGCGAATCGTCCGTTCCATCCTTCTCGATCACCCGGCGCTGTGCGGCACGGTGCAGGTGTCGTCGGCACCGATCAGCAAGTACGAGCTGCTGGGTCTGCTGCGCGAGGCGTACGGTGTCACGATGGATATCGTGCCCGACGACACAGTGCAGATGGATCGCTCGCTCGACTCCTCGCGGTTCCGGGCGCTGACCGCGTTCGTCCCGCCATCGTGGGTCGACATGGTCGGCGAGATGGCGTCCGACGCGCCCCCCTATGAGCACTGGCGAGGAAGTCGCCGCGACGCGACGCGCTAGCCCCGGGAGAAACGCCACAGGATGTTTGCCACCAAGACGCTTCTGATCACCGGCGGGACGGGCACGTTCGGGTCGGCTTCGAAGGGCTGATCACGATGATGGTGGACGCTGACTTCGAGCGACATTCGCGCGCGGTGTCAACGAGAGCATGAATAACGTGCTCGAGCAATCGCCACGCCTCATGGTGACCGGTGAGCGGCACTATACGGGCCGCGCGGACGTCTGCGCTTCAGCAGTACAATGACGCGCGGTTCGTGAAGAGTTACGCGATGCCCGGTCGAACCCCGAAGCTCCCTGACGTCAACAGTCTGCCGTTGCTGTGCGGGCCCCCTCGACTTGCTCGCTACCTCCTCGGATCGACGTTCCTGGTTTACTTCGTTGGCACCGCGCTGCTCTATTTTTTCGGTCCGTGGCAATATCCAATGGCCTTAGGGCGGGGCCGCCTCATTGCGTTCGTGATCGCGGCACATACGGCATTCGCGGTGGGATATTTTTTCGGTGTTCGCGGCATGCCGCGCGCAGCTGGCCGCACGCTTCCCGTCGAGACGCTCGTGCTTTTTTCAGTAGCGATACAACTCGCACTGCTCCTCCCCACCTCTCATTTTGCAACAGGCCATTGGATTCCGAATCCGTGGCGAGCCGCCTCCAATCTCGGTGCCGTGTACACGGACAGTCTCCATCGACGCTCGACCGGAATGCCTTATGTGAACTACATCCGCATTCTGCTGTCGCCCATCTTGGTCGTTGCTGTCCCCTTGGCGGTCTTCTACTGGGACAGGCTCCATCGCTTCACGAAGTGGTTGTTTGCCGTCTCGGTCATCGGCACACTGGCGCTGTATGTCGCGATGGGCACGAATTCGGCCGGGGGTGAGTGGATGGGGCTGTTTCCCTGGTTAGTCGTCGCAAGCCATATCGCCGGGGTCCATCGGCTCGATCGCAAGGGCTGGATGCAGGCGGCAGCCGTTCAGTGCCTGTCGATCGTCTTCTTTGGCGTCCTGTTCAGCGCGTCGATGGTGCAGCGCAGCGGATCGTTCGTGCAGACGGGTTTGATGACGGGTATCGGTGCAAAGCTGGAACGCCAGCCCGGGGTGGATGCGGAGCCTCGTCGAGCCCTGCGCGATGGGGACCTGAGGGATCGTGCCCACGCCGCGACTCGCAAGGCGATCGGCCGCGAACTCACCGAGGAGGAAATGCTGAAGCTGAGCCTTCCGCAAGACCCCGCCCACCTTCGCGGGACCACCGCTGCCACTGAATCCAAGGCCGCCCCACGGGTGACGGCGCCGTCGGGATCCAGAGCGGGTCTTCAAGGCCTGGCAGCGTATTTTTCGCAAGGATACTTCGCGGTTTACCTCAGCCTGGCCGAGCCATTTGTGCCCTGTTACGGAGTGGGCAATTCCGTGTTCCTCCAACGGCAGATGGCAAGGCTCACCGGCAATCAGCGATTTCTGGAGTGCTCTTATCCCGTTCGCATCGAGAAGCGGGGCTGGAGCGCTTCGGTCTACTGGGCGACCATCTATCCCTGGATCGCTTCCGACGTCACCTTTCCCGGGACCGTCGCGATTGTGTTTCTTATCGGATGGCTGTCGGCCCGCGTGTGGCTCGACGTGCTGGGAGGACAGAATCCGTTCGCGGTCGTCCTGCTGGCCCCCATTCTGCTGATGCTCTATTACTTTCCGGCGCATAATCGCATGCTGCAAACGGGGGAGGGCGTTGTGGCAGTTCCCGCGCTCCTGCTCGCGTGGCTTCTGACGAGCCGGCGTGCTGTTCTGCCCGGTTGAGCGACTCGGTAAGCCGCGCGGCGCGGCTGTTCCTGGGCGCCGCGCTTCTGACTTCCTTCGCAAGACGTCGGCCTCGACCCCGCGTTTCTGCGTCCCTCGGAAGTCGATCTTCTCATCGGCGACGCGAACAGGGAACGCGCCGAGCTGGGTGCCGAAAAGTCGGTCGAAGGGCTCATCAAGATGATGGTGGACGCCGACATCGAGCGGCGCTCGCGTATCGCCGCGAGCGCCGATAAGCGCTGACTACTTCGACGCCTGGGCGCATGCAGCGACAGAGCCGGCGGCGCGCGGCGCTGACAACGCTCGGTGGCACCGGCGCGACCGTCGCCATCACCATCGCGCAGGCCTTCCTTCTGATCCCGCTGTGCCTGACCTACCTCGGGACGCATCTGTATGGGGCCTGGCTCGGAGCCTCCGAGTTGTTGATCTGGCTACAGATCCTCGACATGGGTATCCCCAATCTGATGACGCAGCGCATCGGCGCGTCGGTCGGTCAGAACGACGACGGCGCGGTGGCGCGATGGTCTGCCACCGGATTGTGGGTGCTCGCCGCGATCGGAACGGCCCTGGCCGCAGTGGCGATGCTCTCTGCCCCTCTGGTCAGAGTGTGGGCACAGGTGCCGGCAAGTGAGGCCGACGCCTTCACGGGTTCCTTTCGGCTCGGCGCCATCGCCAGCGCGATGGTGCTCTGGTACCACGGCGTGCTGGGCATATCCCGCGGCGTCCAGATGACGGGCGTGGTCAACGCGTGTCAGGTGGCGGCCGCTGCCAGTGGGCTTGTGGTGGCGGCGGTGTTACTCCTCGGTGGTTTCGGAGTGTGGTCGCTGGCGTTCGGGCTTCTCGCGAGAGGACTGATTTCACTCGCCGGAGCCGGAGTGTTCCTGATCACGGCTCACAAGGCCGCAGGCCTCCGGCTGGAGCGGCCGTCGATGCCGGTGTTGCGGGAAATGGTCGCCCTGGCACCATCGCTCGGGGGCGCGAACGCCGGATACCTGCTCGCGAACAACAGCGAGGTACTGCTCGTCACCACCATGTTCGGCCCCGTGGCCGCCGCGGTGTATTCGTTGACCCGTCGCGCAATGGACGGAGTGCGGGCACTGCTCGAGTCCATCGCATGGGCGGTTTACGGCGGGTTTGCTCACCTTGTCACCGCTGCCGACCGGCATCGCGCGCGCGCCGTCCTGCATGAAATACTGGCGCTGCGGCTCGGCGCCGCATGTGTGTGCGGCGCGGTCGTCCTGGCCGTGAACGAACCGTTCGTCACCCTTCTTTTCGGCCCTGAGAACTTCGGCGGAATATGGCTCACGGCCGGGTTCGCGGCGCAGATGATCGTCGGCGGTCAGACCTTTCTCGCGAATTATCTTTTTCGCGCCGCCGGTCGCGTGCGTGAAGGGTCGATCCTGCTCGCAGCCGAAGCGATGGCCCGAGTGGGAGCCGTGCTGGCCGGGCTGACGATCGCCGGCCTCGCCGGAGCGCCGTGGATGGCTGTGGGTGTGACCTCAGTCGCTCTGGTGGTCACGCTGCGGCGGCTGGAACGTGAGCTTCCGCCTTCCGGTACCCCTCCGGGTCGTCCGACTGCCGGCGGATGGCTCGCGCCGTATCTTGTTTTCATGTTCGGTCTGACGATCGCAATCATGCGAGTGCCTGCATCGTGGGCCTGGTTTATTTCGACGGCAGCAGCGGTGATGGCCTTCGGCGCCGCGGTGTTCTGGTGGCTGTTGCCGCGCAGCGTAGTCGAGGGGTCGCTGATGCGATGGCTCCGCACGTAGGGTGGGGTGCCCGCCTGCCGCTGGGCGCGGTGTTTCTTGCTTACTTCGTCGCCACCGCGCTCCTGTATTTCTGGGGGCCCTGGCACTACCCGATGGGGGACAGCCGACGGCTGATTCGCTTCCTCGTCGCGTCGCATGCCGCGTTCGCTCTCGGCTACGTTGCCGGCATCGCGGCCGTCCACGCTGCGCGCTTTCCGATGGCGATCGAAACGGTCGTACTCGTCGCCGTGCTGTTGGAACTGGCGACGAGAAGATCCTTACGTGTGCCTGCCCCGTCCGCATACGGGAGGGTGGCCTCTACGCCTCGCAATACTGGTCGACGATTTATCCCTGGATCGCCTCGGACGTCACCCTCCCGGGAACGGTGCTCGTGCTTGGCGCGATCGGCTGGTTAGCGGCCCTGGTCTGGATGGACGTGCTCGGCGGGAGAAATCCCTTCGCAGTCGCGCTTCTGGGGCAGCTGCTGGTACTGCTCTACTACATCCCCGCCCACAACAAGGTCATGCAGACCGGCGAAGGGATCTCCGCATTTGCGGTATTGCTTGGGGCCTGGCTGTTCGCACGCGGGCGCGAGTGAATAACCGACGGTCAGGCTGCGGACGCGCGAGCGCGCTCATCGCTCACGGCGTACGCGGGGATCGCCTTGCGGCCACGCGCGAGGCAATACATCGAGGCGATCAGTATTTCAAAGGCCGGAGTGAGCACGACGATTTCGACCAGGCTCCAGAGGAGCGCCACGACGATGCCGGCCATGATGCCGCACCAGAGGGCGGACTCCCTGGCACGCTGGCGGACCGCCTGGATCACGACAGCCATATACGCAGCGTAGGCCGCGGTGCCGACCACGCCGAACAGCACGAGAAGGTGCAGGACCGAATTGTGCGGGTTCCACACAATCGCATATGCGAACTGCCGGACCAGTTCCGAACGCGGACTCCCAACCACCGGATGGGCAGAAATCGGGTCCATCGCAGTATTGAGGTACCAGGCACGCATACGCAGCGATTCGCCTCCCGGTATCGCCGGCAGACGGTCCCAGAACACCCCGACGGCGAGCGCGACGAATACTGCCGCGACCGCCCCCGCCACTGTCAACTGCCGCACCTTGCCGTAACGATGCGCAGTCCAGAAGACACACGAAATCAGCAGAAACCCCGCACCCGATCTCGACAGCGTGAGGCAGACCATCGCGGCGAATAGGAGTGCCCACCAGCTCCGTTGATACAGCATGACGTTGAAGAGGAACACAAACACCACGGCCAGATAGTTCGACATGCCCAGCGGGGTTCGCGCGCGACTCTTCAGCACGTAGTACGGCAGCGTCCTCCGCCAATCGTTTGGAAGCGGGGGCTCGACGACTGGTTCGAGCTCAGGCGGCGCGACACCAGGCTGTGCACCCTTCATTTCCGATTGGATCATCTTGCGAAGCTCGTTCTGCCGCTCCAGCGTCACCCGAGGGTTCTGTCCCGGAACCGGGTAGAAGGTGGGGTCGGCAAAGGCCAGCGTGCCGATCAGCAGACCGGTGGCCAGCACCCCGCCCGCAGTGAAGCTGACCTGGACGTGACGGTCCCTTAACTGCGCGCCCGCCAGCGCCGCCATCGTCAGGCCGGCGTAAACAAGAGGTAGATACAGGACCAGATCGGTCTTGCCACGCGGTCCGTGGCCGAGGAGTGTCTGAGCGGCCACCGGGACCGCCACCAGGCTGAGCAGTATCAGTCCCGGAGACAGCCGGCCGCGCGCAGCGACCAGAGTCGGGATCCGGACCAGAAGGACGAACGGCAGCAACAGGATCGCCGCCGGCACGGTAACGCCAAGGAAAACATCGCCTAAGAAAACCGCGCAAGCAAAGAGTCCGACTGCTGGAGCTTCCAGTTGGCGCATTGAGATGGCGCGGCCCGTCACGTGATCTTGGGCATACCGTAGCACAACCGGCGCCGATTGGCGCCGCGTTGCGGAGTCTCGTGCCGCAGCGCTCAAGACCTCACACATAATACAAATCAACGCAGCGAACCCGGGGATTACGGTGCTGGACAATTTCTCGTCGGGGCATCGCGCGAATCTCGAAGGGCTCGATATCCGGCTGATCGAAGGTGATGTCCGGGACGCCCAGGCGGTGGACGCAGCCATGCGCGGATGCGATACCGTGTTTCACTTGGCCGCATCGGTGGGCAACGCGCGCTCCATCGGGGATCCGATCGGGGATGCGACGACAAACGTGCTCGGTACGTTGACGGGTCGCTCTCGGCGGTGTGCCTGCGGTATTTCAATGTCTACAGTCCGCTGCAGCGGTACGATGCCTATGGCAATGTCATACCGATCTTCACGCGCCAGCTGCTGCGCGGCGAGGCGCTGACGGTGTTCGGCGACGGCGAGCAGACCCGCGACTTCGTGCACGTGGCGGATGTCGCGCAGGCAAATGTCCGAGCCGCTCGCGCACGCCGGGTCACGGGAGCGTTCAATATCGGCAGCGGGTTGCGCGTCAGCATCAATGAGCTGGTGCGGATGATGGCGCGCGCGTCGGTCACGTCTCCCTTGGTACGGTATGGGCCGGCGCGCGCCGGCGACGTGCGTGACAGCATGGCAGATATTACCGCCGCGCGCGTTCCGCACTGGACTTTCAACCCACGGTCGACCTGGCTTCAGCCGTGACGGAATACCTCACATGGGCTCGTCAGTCGGCCCCGTAATCGCCTTTGTCGGGGTCCTCGCAACGACCGAGTCCGACATCGACGACGCGGCGTTCAATCGCGCAGGTCAGATGTTCGTGGAAGGGCTGTTGCGCGGGCTTGCGACTGCCGGGCTACCGGCCGACGTCGTCCTCGGCGTCGAACCACTCCCCGGCTTTCCGCGTGGCAAGCGATTGATGGGGCGCCACGGGTGGTTCACTACCGGCGAGGGGCGCAAGGTGCGGCTGGTGCCGTTTGTGAACATACACCCGCTGAAGTGGCTGACGGCTGGGGTGTCCGTCGCCCTTGCACTGGCCGCATGGTGCTGGCGCCGTCGCGGAAGACCCCGGCTCGTGCATTGCTTGAATCTGTCGATGCCTCCCGGGTTGTTCGTGTGGCTCGTCGCCCGCCTGACCGGAACGAAAATCCTGGTATCCGTGAACGATGTCGTGACGCCCGGTGGCGTCGCGCCGCCGACGCTGTTCCGAAAGCTGGACTTCGCTCTTCACCGCTGGCTCCTGCCGCGCTTCGACGGCTGGATGGTGGTGTCGCGGCCCATCGCGAATGACTTCCTGCCAGGCAAGACGGTCTGTCTGATCGAAGGCGGTGTATCGCCGGAGGCATTCACGCGCGCGACCATGGACGGCCGCCCGCGGCCGGCGCCGGAACGGTTTCGGATGGTGCTCGCGGGCAGCCTTGAATCCTTCAATGGCGTAGAGTTAGTCCTCGAGGCGATGGGTCATCTGCCGCAGGGGTTCGAGCTGATCGTCGCGGGGAAGGGCACGCTTGCGGCCAGCGTTCGGAGAGCTACCGCCAGCGATGACCGCATTGTGTATCATGGGTTCCTCGACTTCAGCGAGCTGCTGGACCTCTATGGGTCGGCCGACCTGCTGCTGAATATCCGGGTCACGCAGGCCATCGATACCCGGTATTTCTTTCCCTCGAAACTGATGGAGCTACTCGCGTCGGGCCCGCCCGTTCTGTCGACATGTACCGGGCACGTCGAGGACGAGTACGGGACGCTCCTGTACCTGCTTCGAGACGAGACCTCGCGCGCCCTCGCCGAGCGTGTCGGGGAGATCGCCAGGATACCCGTCGAGGAGCGTCGGGCGCTCGGCATGAAAGCCCGTAGCTTCATGCTCGCCGAAAAGTCGTGGGACAAACAGGGAGAACGGCTCGCGGACTATGTGCGGGCCGAGATGTTCGGAGAAACGGGGCCTGAAATCTCACGGGAGGCCGCGCACAGGTGAAGAATCGATACGTGCTCCTCGCCGACCTCGCGGTTTTCACCATTGCCGTGTTCGGTGCGTTCGGTCTCAGGTTTGACTGGTTCGGCCGGCTGGGGGACGAGCCATCCGTTTCACTGCATTGATTACGCCAGGATCACGTCAGCGACAGCCGGTCGAGTCGCCACACCGCCAGCGTCTTGTCGGCGAAGTCCCCGTCGTACTCGGTCGATCCCTCGACCAGCGCATCGACAGGCGGCGGAAAATTGAACGGTGCCGCGCACAGATTGACGGGCCTCCAGCTGCCGGTGACGATATCCCAGTTGCGGGGCCTGGAGGGATAGGTGGTCGCGAGGATCCACGTCGCACCGCTCGCGCGGAAGTTCCGCAGCGCCGTCAACGCGTGGCCATCGGACAGATGGCTGAGGCAATCGCGGCTCAGAATCGCATCCGCCCGGGGCAGAGGGTCGGTCAGGATGTTTCGACACATGAACTGCCGTGAGGCGGAGCCGAATGACGCCTGGCAGTGCGCGACCAGGCTCGCCACCACGTCGACCCCCGTATACGCGACACTCTCGAGCTCCACGTGCTGCAACCAGTGAAAATCGCCGCAGGGGGCATCGAGCAGCGTCCGCACCTCCAGCCTCGCGAGCATCGCGGGCAATTCGCGGCGAAGCGTCTCGGTCTGCTTCAGATTCGACCCCGTGCCGGAAGCGGAGTCCGGATCCCGCCAGCGATTTTCCGCGATAATTTG
>Ga0136617_10002632_pt1 | contig 15955 bp, 14 predicted proteins | sample AntDrymUQ3222106_2_FD_129672 | JGI IMG/M metagenome (GOLD analysis project Ga0136617, IMG submission 129672) | Polar desert sand microbial communities from Dry Valleys, Antarctica - metaG UQ322 (21.06) | ecosystem: Environmental > Terrestrial > Soil > Desert | place: Antarctica: Dry Valley...
CTCGCGCAGGCGTATGAAAGGAATATCCGCCAGATAAATTTCGCCGTCTTCCGTCGTCAGGTCGTTTCCATCATCGCGCTTCAACACATGGCCCTCACGGTCATGCAGGATTTTCGGTTGCGGAGTTTTGTAGTAGAAATCCGCAGCCCTGTTTTCGACCGCCGGATTGACCAGCACATGCGACATCGCATCGCCGGCGCGTCCAAACAATTGCATTGCTCCCAGCAAATACAAACCCATCGTCTTGCGCCCACCCGCGACCGAAGCGTGCAGGCGAGCGTTCTGTTCCTCCCGCGTCAGTTCGCGGACGATGTCGCAAATCTGATTAGCGGCGTGTTGATTGTCGCGGTCATCCAGAATATCCGTCAAACGAACCCGATCATCATCGCGCGGGCTTGGGACGCCCGTCTCTTTGTTCGTCAGCAGGTACAGACAATCCTTGTCGAACCTGATTTTCTTATCCAGCGGCAAGTCGCGCGCGAACTTTGGGAAGTCACGACAGAACTGGTGAAACTGTCCGTCCGGCTTGGCCAGCAAATCCTCCAGGATTCTTTCACGCCCTGTTTTGAACCTGGACTCAGGCTCGGTTATCGTCGTAATCACCCGCACTTCATCCACGCGCTCGCCTTTGTCCATTAGCGCCCACAGCGTTTCGGTAATGATCGCCGGAGTTCCACCCGCCACGCAAAGTAGAATGTGTTTTACTTCTTCCATCAATCCGTCACGCTACTTGCGGTTGGCAAACAATCAGAATTTAATTCTGTGTTTCTTGCGTCCTTTGGCGAGAAACCGTTGCATGCTCTCTTGCGCCCAACTGCTCTTTGCGAAAAAGATTTTGGAGAGGCGCTCTTCAATCCACTGCCAGTCTTCTTTATTTGCATACTTCAAAATCGCTTCACACGCGCTCGGCGCAAGGTCTATGCCGCCGAGCGCGATGTCCGCGATCTCGGCACGCAGCAGCGTCTCAAACCACTCACGTCGCGTTTTCGTCTCGGCTGCGCTCTGAGCCAGACACTCGCCCAAGCCTTTGGCGAGATCATCAATGATGACGGCGATGTCACCGTCTTCATCCATCGCAGAGACCACATCGTCATAACCCTTGACCGCTTCATCCAGCAGTGCCTGGTAGATGGCGCCGGCATTTATCAAATCACCGCCTCCGGCAAGACGCACGGCGGTTTCTCCGAGCGCCTTCAAGTCTCTTTCGACGCTGCGTCGCGATTCGTGTTGCAGCGCCCGCCGCGCCTGCGTTCGATAGATCGAAACGTTCATCGGCTTGCCCTGTTTAATTTCCTGCGTCTCTTTTGACAACTCGACGACGGAAATCAAACCCGGCTGATGCCTGAGCATATCCTGAATGATGACGATCAACTCATCTTTGCTTTTACCGGCAAGCATCTTGTCGAGCGGCTCGATGTGGCGAAAAGCCTGTGGGTTGTGAACGTAGGCCAGCAACAATGCTACGATGTGTTTACAGATGCCGCCCCAATCGTATGGGCAGGTGCAGGAAGATTCCGCGATGCCTTTCGCGTTGAGCGTGACGGAGATTTGATAAGGCTCATACTCGGAGCCTTCACACTCGGCTCTCAGTTCCAAACCTTGCTGGAGAGGCTCGACAATCGCGCCGTCCTGACAATAACTCTGGCCGCGCGCAAAACTTTTCTCACTCGCCATCGCGCGAATTCGTGCTTCGGTTAATTTAGGTGTTTTCTCTCTGGGCATAAAATAAGTTTGCAGTTATTCCACTCTGCGTAAATTTTGATTTTTTCCATTAACCGACAGTCAAATGATTTTGTTCGGCAGAGCCATCGGAGGATTGTTGATGTTTTCCAGCTTTTCCTCAAGAAACTTTCCGTCATCGCCGTATATCCATGTTTTCTTTTTTATACTCTCGTCAGCCTTTTGCAGCCACACGGTCAGTTCATACCGCATCACGTATTTACCGTTTGAATCGGTATCGCGCGCCGGCCCTTTTACGTTGAATCCTTTGAATGACAAATCACCACCATGCATTTGCCGCCCTAGTTGCTGTCCCCACTGGCGAACGTCATCGTCCCCAGCGAGCGGCGCATTTTCAACTTGGTAAAAAACTTGCTTCTCATCATAGGCAAATGAAGCATTTAATTTTTTTGGAAGATTATTTTCCCAGTCTTGTCTCTTTTCATTGAGCCAGATGAAAACGGCGATAAGGATTGTTCCAAACGCAAGGAATGGCTCCATCCAGTTTTGCCACATAGCGGCAAAGCTCATTGCTTGCCAAAGACTGGCAATCAAACGTCTCACGAAATCAATGAGTAGAATTCCGGTCAGGATTATCTGCCATCTTGCGCTCCCGGATTTCCAAAGGTAATTTGAGAATCTCATTTTGTTCGTTCATAGCCTTTCTAAATTTTGTAGAGCAAACGATAACTACCAGGGGAAAGGCACAGTGAATTGCGATCATTACCTCCTCTGTGCCGCAACTCTTTATTCATGTTATCAAGAAGGATGTTAGTTGCTCCTGCGCGGCGATAAGTATTAATGCGCGGCAATCAGCACTTTCCCCTTCGGCTTGCCGTCGTCGTAATAAACGCGACGAAAACGATGGACTGCGCTGTGAAAGACGACCAGATACGCCCAGATAGCCATTGCACCCGTCAACGCGATCTCTTCGACGCCATCGGCCACGAGTTCATCAATCAAAGTTTGCGCGTTACGGCCCACGATGTTGACGGCTTCGCCGACGGGCGTCATCAACGCGAGCCGTCCAGCCACTTCTTGAATATCGCAACCGGCATAAAGCTGCTCGTTACGCAGCGAAAGATCTAGCTTTACGCTCATCACAACCATCCCACTAAAACGGAGCCTCACCGTCAACATCAATCAAAGAGTCATCAAACGGCTGGTCGTACTTTCCTTCTTGCCCCGCACGGTCAAACTCCTGATTGAACTCTTCCCAACCTTTTCGTTCCGCCTCAAACTCGGAGCGCGTTTTGTAAAAGGAAAACTCGAAACGGTCATCCATATTGCAACCGTCGAGATGCCAGAACGTCGGCGTGTCGAAATCTACCGCCATCGCCGCACACATCGCGCAATCTTCATCAATCACATATTCAGTTGCGGACATCAACGGAGACTTGTAGATGTAGCCCTAAGTTTCGCGCCCAACCTTGAAGAAGATGATTTACAAGCGACTAATTACTTTCGCGCTCACCGCTTCGCCTTTCAGGTATCTAATTTTGGCGCGGCAACGGTCTCCGGCTTCGATCTGAAGAAAACTGTTCTGTAACTTGCCCGTCACTCTTTTTTTGCTTTTGGTTTCTAATACCACTTTATCGCCTGCGATAATCTCCACCACCGTCGCCGTTTCATCGTATTCGCCGTCGGATTGTTTGACTACCTTCGCCGCCTGCTTATTCTCCGCTTGTCTCCGACCGATGTCGTCCAGCGAAACAGCCTCTATTGCTCTATGTTCGGCGCGCGATTTCTTTTCCGCGTGCGCTTGTGACACTCGCGGGGCTACAGTTTTGACAGCCGTGCGAGTCGGCGCGTCGCCTTTCCGCGCATCTTCCGTGACAGCCGGCGGATTCTCGCTCGGTCTGTCGGGTTCAGGTTCAGCATCTCCGGTCAACCCGCCGAAGGCCGTTGCTGACGGATCAGGCAGCACGGGACGTTCTTTGTATTCATTCGGTGTGATCGTCATATAGCGCGTGTTTCCCGCCCTATCTCCCATCCCTGTCATGCGCGCTGGATAACCCGACCATTCCATCATCTTGAGCAGTACCGCAATGCGCTTCAAATCGGATAGACGGGCGCAAGTTTGTCCCGGCTTAAACGTGAATTCGTTAATAACTTTTTCCTCAAACTTCTTCGCCCACTTTTCAACGTTCGTCTGATTCAATTCTTCCCCGTCTGCGGCGTAACCCGTTCGCCATGCGTCTCCATCGAATAAAGATTCATAGCGCGTTTGTCTATTCGACAAATGCAATGTTGCCTTCAACTCAACCGCCCCCATCCCGAACGGTTTACCCATGCCGAGTTTGTGAATGTAAGTTTTGTTCGCATCACCTAACGGGTGTAGCGTCCAGCACATCGCACCGAGTTCTTCATCAGACAAGTTCTCGAAATAGACGCGAAACTTGAAACTTACGCCAGACCTCACGGGTTTCATCTGCGTGTGCTGTTTGCTTGTTGACTCTGGCTGAGGTGTTTGTGCGATGTCGCTGGCTTCACGGTCCCCTTGATGCCAGTAAAGTTTATGCCCGCGAATGACTGTTTCTTCTGGGGATGGGCTTGAGTAATGTCTTAGTCGTATCTCAAATTTTGGTGTTCCATCATTCCGTGTCCCGACGCGAATTCTGTCAGGCTCTTTTTGAACCAAGTAATGCTGAAAGCAAGTTGGTTTCGGAGTCGCCAAAATCTTCGGCGTGATAGGAGCATCTCGTAGCCATAACCCGTCCGGCGCGTCGGTCAGAGCAGCATCAGTAACAAAGACGCGGCTTGCGTATGCACGGTTCTTCGAGCCTTGCTTTGTGAGCGAAGCATTCAGCTTTTTCAGTGCCGCTATCTCTTGCGCTGAACGAACTAACCCGAACAAAGCTTCTGAATAATCAACATCTTCTGGTTTGTTAAGTTGTTTTGGTACAAAATCGAGAGGAGTTTGCGCCCCGTTTCGCAGGTTGGAGTTGGCAGGAAGCCTGAAATTAGGAGTGTGACCAAACAATTTGATTTCGTTACCATCCTTGACGTAAAAGATTGGTCTTCCGTCTTCCAAGCAACCTAATTGTTCATTAAACGGTGGCGATTGCTGGAATTGGGTTAAGGCCTCTATGTGGTCAATCACTGCTTGAGTATTGATTTTGATTAATGTGCTGCTTGTGTCAGCTTCGAGTACAAGCGCATGTCGGGTGCGTAATGAATCTCCTGCGTCCTGCGCTGTTTCAAGCATATTACCTGTGCAGACTAAAACGCCGTTGTATTGGTAACCGCTCGCTCTTGCTCCGATATTGGTTACGCTCACATATGCTTGGTTGTCATCGTTGTATCGTACAGTGGCGTTAAAACTTACTTCATGGTATTGCGGTAAGTAATTATCGTTATTGAATGGAAGAAAGCCGCTCACGCTTCCGGCAGTAATCTCACTTTCTTTTACTCTAAGGAAAGTCATTCCGCTAAGTTCGGCATCTACGTCGGGTCTCTTAGCCGGATGCACAAACCATTCATTGTTTTGCTTGACCAAATATCCGGCAGCAACATTTCTTATCTTGGCTTTATATATTTTGCCAAGTGCATCTTGGTTACCAGCCGCAACTGCTCTATAGAAAACTTTCGGTTTGTTATCTACATTCTTTACTTTTCCATAACTCAAAACTTCAAGCAGACTGCGTAACATTCCGCGCAGACTGCTGCCGGGAATGACGGGTTGCTCCGGGTCGCGCGTGTAGAAGAAGTCGGGCGTGTTCTTGATGCGCTTGGCATAGAGTGTTTGTTTCGCAGCGCGATTTCCATCGGAATCCTTTCTATGTTCGTCTAACACTCGTCCATCAGAATCTTTCCCTTGTTCGTCTAAATCAAACTTATCTCGCTCCAGCGCACAGCGCACAAAGAGCGGCGACTTCGTGGTGAGCGTGACATCGAAGTAGCCGGTGTGCTTGTAAGTTTCATGAGCGTAGGTGTCGTGGTCGGGCAAATCGTTCGCGTCGTTGACGGCGAGAACTACTTTGTCGGGTAGCGGCACGAAGTTGTAGGGCGCGCAAGCCGTGCGGTCGGCGGATGTGGGGTTGTTATGTTTCGGTAAATCCAAAGTCTTGCGGCGGGTCATTGCGCTTTGCTCCTCTCGCTGTCTGTTTCAAATCTCACGAGCCGACTCGCCACGACGCTGGCGAAGCCTTCCTTGTTGATGTAGTGGCGCACTATCAATCCTCGCGGACGTGATGCACCTTTGCTGTTCGTCGCAGGCGGCGACGGGACGGCGTGGCGCAAGCCTTGCGCGCCATCGCACCACAATGTGAAACCGTCCGGCAAAGAAATGTAATCTGTGCCCCAAAGCATTTGCGGCTCATCGAAACCTTCATCCCAATCGCTCTTTTCATTAGCTTGGCTGTCACGAATCAAGCGAGCGTGGAAGAAGTTGTCGCCGTCGCGCCAAAGCAGAAGCTCTGCCTGTTTACAAAACAAACGCGCTTGCCGCAAAGTCGCGCGGCGCAGCGTGGCGCACGTTCTGAGCGCCGCTTCGACTTCCGCACGCGCCGCATCATCGGGAGTGAGCGCGGTGTGTTTGTCGTTAATCGCTTTCTCGGAAGTGATGAGATTGCCGCTTGCGGTTCTGCCCCAAATTACGCCGTCGTCAGCGTGCGCCAACAGATACCAATCAACCGTTCCTATTTTCGCGGCGACCGCGGAGGCTTGTTCCGTCAACCACTCCGCCACTTCCTTCGTGCCGTCGTTAACCGGTTCGACGGGAAATGAGTTCTCAACTAATGCTGGAAGGTTTTCAATCTCGCGCACCTTATTGCTCATTGTATTCATGCTCCCAGATGCGTGCGAAGCGCGGAGACGTACATCTCAAGCGTCGTCCGGTCGCCGTCAATCGCAAGTTTGTCTGCGTGCGCTTCGTCTTCGGCAATTGTCCAGTTATGTTCGCCGTTGTCGAAGCGATGGCGCATCGTGGCTTTGCGTCCGCACAGTCGCCCGCGCCCGACGCTGCTCTCACCTCCAAGCGGCAGGTCGCTCGTCCATAAATCTTTCAACAACAGCAAGAGCAATCCGATTTCGTGACACGCGGGATTGATGAGTGTGAGATTCACGCGCACAGTCGTATCGTCACCGCCGAAGATGGGTTGCTCGTTGAACAACGCCGTGTCGCGCGCCCCGCCCGTGAAGCGGTCAATGCTAACGCGATTCTGCACGAGCTCCGGCACGTCTTCAGGCTGCTTGACTATGTGTTCTTCGATGGCGACGCGGCTCGCGTGCGGATTCGGGTTGCCGTTCATTTCGTCACCGAACATTGCGTTGATTAGCTTCGGCGTCGCCGTTCGGCGGTCGCGCTCAATCGTGTTGGCGATTCGCGTCGCGCGGGCGCGCAAAGCCCCGCCGAGACTCGTCCCGGATAGAATGGGCTTCATGCTTCCGTCCGCTTGAAGAGATCGTAGGTGCGTCATGTCGGGTGCGGCGAAGTCTTGTCCGCTTCCGGCGCGAATCAACAGCGAACCGTCAAGCGTCAACTCTGTTTCGAGTCGAAACATTTTACGCACGTCTTGAAGCAACGCGGATACGTGCAGGGCATTTTCATCTTGCAAACTCGAAACTTCGCGCGAGGCATCAAGGACTTCGTTACCGCTCTCAAGCCAATCAAGCAAGCCGCTTGGCGTCGCCAATTCAAACTCTTTAAGCCGCCACTGCTCAATTTTGATGCGCCCGTAACCGCGACGTTTGCGCCCGCCGAGCGTGATACCGCCGTTGTCGAGACCTTGCAACGCAGTCGCCAATGCTCGCTTCAATTCGTCTTCGTAAATTTGCTGTGCGCTATCGTCAGATTGCGTTTCGCAAACCAGCAACTCGAAGCGCAACGTAAATCGCGTTCCCGCTTGCCACAGTTGAATGTCATACTTTTCTTTATCTTTCGCCGTGCGCGTCTGCGGGCTGATACGCACGCCGTCGCGCATTTCGATGCCTTCACCCGCGCCGATCTTCCCACATGCTTCATCTATGATAAGCGGGCTTTGCAAACCGTCGTCATCACCGCTGACGCCGCCGAACAAGAGCACGCTTGCGGATTGCTTAATTGCATTCCGCTTCGCTTCCGCAGTGCCGGGAACGCGATAGCCGTAGCCGTGTTCGCGCTCACGCAGATAACTCCGCAACGCCCCAGCAATGGACGCTCCGGTTAGAAGCGGGGTCATTACTCCGTTGGATTCGTCGCGCGCATCGCGTAGAAGCGGCATGTCAGTCATATCGTCCGCATCACCGTTGCCAAAATGCGCGGGTGTCTCCAAAATCAAATCGCCTTCAACGACAATGCGTTTTCTTATCTTGCGCGAACTCGTCGCCGCCCACATTGGGTTTGTCATTGATTTTCGCCTTCCGGTCGCTTGTCTTTCGCCGCCCGCGCCAACACCGCGTCAATAAACTTGAGCATATATTCGCGGCTTAAAGCCGTCGTCAATTGCGCTTCTTCGCCGCCGACTTTCGGGACATATCCGGTTCCACTTAGACCGAATAGGATTTCAAATTCGCTGATGGTTTCTGCGTCATCAGCCTTTTCAAAATCAAGATGTTTTTTAAGCCACGACATAAGCGTCTCGCCGCCATGTGAAGCGTTCTTGAATTGCTCGTGGGCCTTAGTGCGCTGCTTGATGTCATCCAGATATTCTTGGACTTTGGCGAGCGACGGCGTATGGCTCATCAATTGAGCGTGAATGACGTTTCGTAAGCGGGCGAGTTGTGAGTTGTGTGGCGGATTGCCGAACGAGATGTCAATCACTTTTGCGGTGATTTGATCGTCCAACTTCTTTCGCAGCACACGCGCCGCCATGCGTTGCGCCGTTGATTTGCTTTCGCCTTCCAGCGACTGTTTCGGTTCAACTTCCCTCGACGGGTGAGCGTCCGGGGTAAACGAACTCCGGTTGTGCCAATCAAAGGCGATACGTCCGAAGCCTTCGGCGCGGCGTTCGCCGATGCCTTGCCACGCGAGAGCCGCCAAGCCTTTCTCATCAAGATTATCGGCGTCGAAGACGAAGACGCTGCCCATCTGCATGGCGAGAGTTTGCGGCAAGGGTAATCCCCATTTGCGATTGAAACCGCCGATCACACGCCCGCGCATGAAAATTCGTTCCTCGATTGAAATCAGCGACGCGCCCGCCAACTTATCCGCGATAGCCGTTCTGACAGCTTCTGCATCAACGACTGATTGCCCGTTTGCGTCGCGCACGATGACATCGCTTAAAAGCGTGACTGAGATTTCGCGTTTTGTCTTGACGGCATTGACGGATGCGGATGAACCGGCGGAAGTATCGTCGGCACGATCATCATCCGCAGCGCGAGAGCTTTCATACTCATGCCATTTATCAACGTCCATAATGTCTATTGTGTGAAATCGCGCAAGTCCATAGCCGCCGCTCCGCGAACCGCCCAGCACAGTTTGCTCTTCGTTTTCGTTCGCCCCTTTCAACAATGCTTCGAGCCTTGCCGCGTCCGCATCGTCTTCGCAGAGAATCGCCGCTGCGAATGTTTGGTTTGCGGCGAGTGAGTCGTAGCGATAAACCGCGCCGACAGTATCGCCTTTCTCGAAACTACTATTGTCCGCGCCGACAGCGCGTCCGAAACGGCGTGTGCGCGCCGTGTGAACCGCAAGGTGACGCCGCGGCGCGACCAGCGACCCGTTGGAAAACGGCAGGTAGAACGGCGCGCCGACGCCTTGCGGTTGCTCAAGCGTTTGACTCTCATCAACAGCGAAATCATAAATCTCAGCACGCACAGCTTCAGATTGCACTGCCGCCGCGTGCTTCTCTTGCTGCCATGAGCGCGGCGTCGGCAAACTGCGCGTCTCCTCTAGATAAAGATAGCCGTTGAGAAAGCGCGTTTGATTGTCGAAAAACAATCTACGTTCGTTTGCACTGTCTGCTTGTAATTCGTAAGCCGAATTCACTCTGCGCTGTTGCTGTATGTACTTGCCGATGAGCGCGCCGCGCAACGCGCTGCCGGGAAGATAGGGCGAGGCAACATCGCTGTTCGGATCGCGGTTTATCTCCGTGACGAGTGTGGGTTCGAGCAGGGTTATGCAATATGTAACGACCTTCATGCTGCATCCTCCTGTGCGATGTGCGCCAAAGAATCTTTGAAAGCTTCAAAGGCGATTGAACCGATATTATTGTTAATGTCGTCGGCATCGCAAAGCGTCGCTTCGATTCGCCCGCGCCCGCGATTGCGTCCGGTTCCAGCGCGATGCAACGCGAGTACGCACGCCGCCAACAACGCTTTCATCTCCGGCGTCACTGTCTCCGTAAACTTCAGACGCGATGTCAGCACGACCTCGCGCACAAGCACACGCATCGAGCGCAAACTCGTTTTTCGCGGCGCGCCCGTTTCTTCATCAACCGCCGTTTGACGCCGAATAGCCGTTAAAGCTTCAAGCACGTCTTCGGGACGCAATGCCTTTTTGTCCACATCGCGCCGGATCGCGCGGCGGAATGTTTCGGGCAGCATCGCCGCGCCGACATGCAACAGTCCGTCATCTTCGGATGTGCTACCCGCGCGTCCGAACATCTCGCCTGCTGCAAGCTCATACATTCCGACGATGTTCGTGGGCTGCGACGCGCGCAAGGCGTAAAGCACATTCGCGCATTCTTCGACGAGCAAGCCTTTGAGCGTGCGTCCGCGCAGGTACGGCAAGCCGTATTCATCATGCTCGATTTCCGCGTCAATCAAACCCGCCACGCCGTCGCCGCGTCCGAACGTCGCATCACTCTTGAGTTGCAGCCGTATCGCCATCTCCATACTGTTCACCTCCTACCAGCGCGCCTTGTCCTTCCAAAGGCAGATACAAGTCGAGCAATTCGACGGCATCGAAATATCCACACACATCGCCGCTCCAACCTTTTCTGCGAAACTCTTCGAGTTGATCGCCGGAATCCAATTGCGGCAGTCTCTCTTTCGTCAACCCGTACATCTTGAGAAACTTGTCAACCGCGTTTTCGCCTTCGCGCAAAGCATCGCGCAAGGCTTTGACTTTGTTGCGTTTGTCACTCCACTCTTCGTCTTGAAAAGCCTTCAAAGCGGATTCCACGACTTCCCATGCGAGGGCGTCGGTCACGCTTATCTGCTTGAGCGCGACAGGTCGTTGCGTCATTCGCAGATTTGTTTTTGAGGTGTACTCGCGGCGGCGTATCTCTTCGACATCGCCCGCCAAACCCGTAAACGCGATGTGCCAATCAAGACATGCCACATCCTTCAATTCATCTTTGTGTTCTCGGCGATACTTCTTCGCCGATTGGCACAAATCTTCCGCGAGGGCGTAAGCGCGACTGAACGGGTAGTGGGTTTTGACGATGGCGATTCCGGCGCATGAAGTTATCGCCTCTCCTAGTTTTTCTTTCGTCTCCGCTGCAAACTGATTCATATATTCGAGAGCGAGGGGAATGCCGATGCGCGCGTCGCAGACGAATGTTACGTCGTCGCCGCCGAACACAATCGGACGCATCGGCAACCGATATTTGTCGTCCTTGTCTAGGTCGAGGTTGATAGGCGCGACGCGCGCCTTGCCGGAGGGGTGACGGATGATGCCGTCCCGCGTGTCAACGCTGTCGATCAATTTGGCGATGACTTTTCGCAGCGCTTCGCGCCCAGAACTGTCCACCGCCCTTGAGAACTCGCGCAACTGTTTCACATACTCGCGGTTGAGTTGCGAATATGAAGATATGTTTGCTTGCTGAAACTTTTCGGTAAGTTTCTTCCCGATTTTTTTGATGCAAGCGCCCACCCCGTCGCCGTCGCTGTGAACCACGGCAATTTGACTCTGCTCGCCGTGTGTTCTGCCCAGCTTATCCATATCGAGAGGGAACGCGAATCCGTCTTTCAACGCTCCTTTGCACATGCGCCGCAGTCGTTCATTGGCATCGCTCACTGTGCCCAACTTCGCCAACGCTTCCGCTGAAGCCGGATATTGTGATGTCGGGTCATCGTTAATTACGCGAGACATGCCGATTGCCGGGAGTCCCGTTGCCTGACAACTGACGGTGACGCCTAAACCGTGTAGCGGCGCGGACAACGTGCGCGACCTCTTCTCAATATTCAGCCGCTCGAAGACTTGATCGAAAGTTTCAATTAACGACTCTTGCTCCCAATCGATTTCACGGCACGCAATCACCGTTTGCAGATTCGGCGCGTATTCAAGCACGCGCCGCGACAATACGCGCTCGAATCTTTCGGCATCCAACTTGTCACTAAATAGAATTGCCACGTTGCCGCCGCCCGCATAAATTACCTCCGCCGCAATCGCGCCGCTTTCAACACACGGCGTATCGTCCAACTTATTCTCCGCCGCGTCCGCGACATTATGTCGGGGCGTGACATTCCCGACCTCTTGGAGCGACCACTCGCCCGTCACTGATGCGACGAGATGCGACGCGCCGACGTTCTCACGCAGGCGGTTACCGCCGAATATGAAAGGCTGAATCTGCGTTGTGTCAACAATCAATAGATACACTATGTCGCCGTTCCTTTCTGCGAATTAATCCACTCTTCGATCCCATCCCTCAGATTCGCCAGATGCCTCTGCCCGAAAACCCTGATGCGCCCCTCAAAATCAAAGTCACGTCGCATCTCTGCTTCGAGGATTTCCGGCTCTCGGCTTCGGCAGACGAATGCCACGCGGGCTTCATCGCCGCCGAGTTGACTGGCGCGCACAAAGGCTTCAAAAAGTTTTCTTTTGAGCCTTGTATTTTCCCCGCCGCCGTATTCGGATTCGTTGCCACACGAGAATGCGAACAATTGATAGCCACGCACGGCGACAACATCCACATCGAATCTCACTTCTTGCGGTTCAATGTTCTGCTTACAACTGTGTAAATCAAGAGACGGCGCAAGATTTTGAAGAATTTCAAGTACGTGATGTTCAAGCCATTTGCCGTGTATCCATCCTCCAAATTCTTCACCGCTGGCAAACTTGCCATCACGTTTGGCGCGTTCCAAATCAATCACGCTCGAACCTGCTTGACCGAGTTCATCTAACAAAACCGAAGTCAATTCATCCAACGCTGTGGACGCGGAGTTAGGCAAAGCGATGTTCCTTATGTCTGTAACTTTTTTCCAGTCGAACTTACCTTTACCGTTCAACAGCCCGTTTCTCCAATGCATCCACGCCGCAAGTTGGTTTTTCGATAAATTTATCAACGCTTGCGCGGTGCACGGCATGATGGGTTCTTCGCAAGGTGATTTGCCGAGCTTCCAGCCATGCAGCCCGAAAAGCTCCGCGATTTTGATTTCTTCCGCCGTCCCGACATAGATAGGAACTTGGTTGCCGCCGCCTTTCGCGTCGTTCGGGTCAATGCGAATTTGCAGCGTGCGCGAATCTAAATAGCTGAACACGGGCTGCTTGTTATTATCTTTCGCCCATGTTTCCAGTGCACGGAAAGCGTGTACAGACATCGCTTTCGTTCCACCCGTGTAGTGCAAGCCGACAGTTGCATCCAACGTTCTCAAACAACTCAACACGCCTTTGATGATTGACGGAGAGTCGGCAGCATCTACTTTGCTGCCCGCGTTAGCTTGGAAGCCACGCTTGCTCAAATGTGCTTGTAGCTTACTGCGAATGTCTGCCGTGCCTTCTGAATAGATCAAAGAAATGCGTTTGCCGGGTTTGGTCAGTAAGACTCCCGCGACTGCGTTCGGCAAAGGGTTTCTGCCGACAAGTAAAATCAAATGGTCAACTTGATAAGGAGCTACCTTTTGTTTCGTATTATCGCTTGTGGTCATGCTTCGATAACCCTTCCCTTCGTGCCGGTGGCGGATTCAGTTTTGCGTCTCGTCGGCTGTCTGAGCGTGTCGCATAATCATTTGATCCGCGCCTCCAGAACTTCTTACCTCAAGTTTCCAGCGTTAGCATAGATGATAAGTCGTTAGGCTCGCGCTACGGCAAACTTGCCGAGCGGTTTTTAACCGACGATACGGTAACGTCCTAATCCGAAAGGCGTGCCGCTGCCGACGTGCAGGAACTCTCCGGTGACGAGCAGGGGCAGCAGTTCTTCGAGAGCCGCGCCGTGAAAGGTAATCTCGCCGAGCAGGCCGTCCTGGGAGATTTTCTGGTGCTGGCGATTCGATAAGCGTTCAAAGTTGTGCCGCCATAAGTCTGCGCGTTCGGTGCTGACGGTGGTGGCTTGCGCGAGTAGCGCCTTGTAGTCGAAAGCGTGCGGCGCGATTCCGTAAGCGTCGTTTACCACAGCGAGCCGACGCGAGAGATTGTTGATGAGGCGCGGGCAGTCCAGAGTCTCTTGCACTGCGCCTTGCTGGCGCACGCGCAGAGGCGTGAGCAGACGCAAGGTCACACGATCCGCGCTCTTGATTCCCTGTAGTCGCGCTGCCACCAGCGTGTCGAGCGTCGTGACGTGGTTGTCGTGCGAAGCGACCCTTTCGACGTGCGGTGTGTAGATCGAACTCTTTTCGTCAGCCTCATTCAAGACAGCGACCTCTACGAGATCGAAGGGCGCGCGCGACGCTCCCAGCCCGTGCTGCGCCATCAGGCTGACGGCGTGAATAACATATGGCAGCTTGCGTCGTTCTGTGCCGAAGATGGTTAAGTTGAAAGACACGCTTCCCCCCGCGGCAACGTGCAGCTTTAATTCCTGCTGTTGAGAAATCCGCCGCGTGAGGGGCGGCACAGGGGGCTGGAAGATATAAGGTCTCGGCGCGCTCTGGTTTTTGCCAAGCAGATTGCGCGCGTCCTCAGTCTGCGACTCGAAGAAAGTCGGATAGACGCAAACATCTCTGAGCAGACACCTATTGCAATCTTGATGCGCGACCGAGCAGGCAATCGCCTTGAAGGCATGGCCGAACGCACCGCGCAGAGTCGAGCCTAGAAGCGCAGGCAGTTCTACCTCCTCGCGCGCCTGCAAACGAAACTCGTAACGCGCCAACGTCAGGGAGGAGAACGGCTCCAGCTTCAAACTCAATTTCGTCTCCGCGGTCTGCATGTCACGAACTCCTGTTCGTTGATGCCGCCGAATCAACCCGCCGGCTCTCGGCCACCCGGCGTGGTTCGGCTCCTAAACGGTTTCACCTTGTACTCATGCCCAAACTTTTGATTGAAATCTTCCCAAAGCTATTTTCAGCCGCCCGTTGTCGAGTATATGGCGGAACAAAACCGTGAGATCGCCAACTACCAGGACTATGTTTCAAACTTCAATCGTGGAAGCTAACAGTCGTCCGAAACAAGCAATGAAGATGGAGCTATCAGAGATTCACAAGCGGCGCGAACTGATAATGAGATTAAGTATGTGAGGGGACGCGGGCTATGTGGAAATGTGTGCGGGGCACCCCTCGAAGACAATTAGCCTTAAAGCAGGCGAGACTCTATGCCTAAAGCGCAGATACTGTCAAGATAATTGAAAGCTGATGGCTGAGAAGGGGGACTGTTCCGGGCCCACGAATTACCAGCCGACGAAGAGGGCCGTTACTACGGGCGAGACCGAAGGTCTGCGATCAACCGTTGCAGCGGGCGGAGGTTAAGAGAGGATCGCGCACTTTTTATGTGGCCCTCCAGTTTTTCGAGGCGCGGCAGTAAGGCGGCGCTCTGAGGCATGTCCGAAATCGTTGCGGCGCGGGAGATGAACGCCTCCATGTCGGCGAGCCCACGATCCAGCAGTTCCTTAATGAATGTGAAATCCTTCTCCCTGCCGGCCATCAGCTTGCTGACGCAGGTGTCATGAACTTCCAGGCAGTAGGCGTGCGTCTTCCCGGCCTCGTCTGTCAGAGGCACGAGGCGCTCCTGCCAGCCTGCCGTCAGCACGACCGTGGCGAGGCCGACCGCGTCGGCATAATAACCGTGCGTCTCTTGGAAGCTGCTGGCGAATCCGATCTGCTCAATGACTGCCCTGAAGGCAGGAGGGCTGGCGGCGAGCAGGAGGAAGTCGCACTCGACGGATCGCTTGACGCTGTCGGGAACTTGGGAGGTGACGGCGTAGAGCGACTGCGAGCCGACGATGACCGGCAGTTCGATTCCAGCCACGTACTTCACACGCTCTGTCAGGTCAAGCAGTTGCTCTTTGTTCGCAGGCGGCGAGTATCTCCAGTCGCTCTTTGGGAGTTAGTGCGCCGACAAACGGTGAGGACGAGCGCAGGCGCTGGCCCTCTTCGGACGTGTCGGTGATGATCTGGATCAGCCGCCCGACGTCCGACCCGTCGAGAATCTTCTGCCACTCCTCGACGGACTGCCGTTCGCCCGACCCGAACGCATCGCCCTCCAGCCAGCGGTTAAGATTCTGGC
>Ga0136617_10002633_pt1 | contig 15954 bp, 10 predicted proteins | sample AntDrymUQ3222106_2_FD_129672 | JGI IMG/M metagenome (GOLD analysis project Ga0136617, IMG submission 129672) | Polar desert sand microbial communities from Dry Valleys, Antarctica - metaG UQ322 (21.06) | ecosystem: Environmental > Terrestrial > Soil > Desert | place: Antarctica: Dry Valley...
AGCGGGCGCGCGCCGTCCCTGCGTCCCGACCACCCCGCCTACGTCATCTACACCTCCGGCTCGACGGGCCGGCCCAAGGGGGTGGCCGTCACCCACCGCGGTCTCGCGAGCCTGCTCGCGACCGCCAGCGACCGGATGGGCGTCGTTGCCGCCAGCCGCGTGCTGCAGTTCGCGTCCGTCAGCTTCGACGTCGCCGTCTTCGACCTGGTCATGGCGATCGGATCGGGCGCCCGGCTCGTGCTCGTCCCCCAGGAGCGGCGCGTCGCCGACGCCCCGCTGATCGATCTCATGCGCGAGGAGGGCGTCACGCACGCGATCCTGCCGCCGTCGCTGCTGGCCACGCTGCCGGATCCCCGTCTGCTGCCAGAGGGCCTGACGCTCCTCGTCGGCACGGAGACCGTTTCGCCGCAGCTCATCGCCCGGCTCGTGCCCCGGCTGCGGGTGTTCGCCGCATACGGCCTGACCGAGACGACCGTCAACTCCACGCTGTGGGAGGCGCAGCCGGGCTGGGGCGACCGGCCGATCCCGATCGGCCGTCCGGACCCGAACACGCGCGTCCATGTCCTCGACGAGGCGCTGCGCCCGCTCGGCGTCGGCATGCCCGGCGAGCTGTATGTCGCCGGTGACGGCCTCGCGCGCGGCTATGTCGGCCGCGCCGGGATGACCGCCGAGCGCTTCGTCGCCTGCCCGTTCGGGCCTGCGGGCGCGCGGATGTATCGCACGGGCGATCGCGCCCGCTGGCGGGCGGACGGTCAGCTCGAGTTTTTCGGGCGTTCGGACGACCAGCTCAAGCTGCGCGGGGTGCGCGTCGAGCCGGCGGAGATCGAGGCCGCGCTGTACCGCCATCCGCAGGTGGCGCAGGCAGCGGTGGTCCTGGACGGCGAGCGCCTGATCGCGTACACGGCGCCGCGCGACGTCGACGAGCAGCAGCTGCGCGCGCACTGCGCGCAGCGGCTGGCGCCGGCGATGATTCCCGCCTCGTTCGTGACGCGCGATGCGCTGCCGGTGGCTCCCAGCGGCAAGCTTGACCGCGGCGCCCTGCTCGCGCTGACGCCCGACGCCGAGGCGGGCCGCGCCCCGCGCGGCAGCGACGAGCGCGCGCTGGCGAGATTGTTCTCCGAGGTGCTGGGGATCCGGGCGCCCGTGGCGGCGACGAGCTCGTTCTTCGCCCTGGGCGGGCACTCGCTGGTCGGGATGCGCCTGATCGGCCGCGTGCGGGCCGAGCTCGGGGCCGAGCTGACGATCCGTGACCTGTTCGAGATGCCGACGGTTGAGGGTCTGGCGCGGCGACTGTCGGTCGGAGGACCCGCGCGACCGCCCCTGCTCGCCGCGCCGCGGCCCGCCGTCCTGCCGATGTCGCCCGCGCAGGAGCGCCTGTGGCGTCTGGCCCGCGTGGACGGTGGGCGTTCGCATCACCTGCCGCTCGCCATGCGACTGCCTGCGGGCGCGCTCGACGCCTCGGCGCTGGAGGCCGCGCTCGCCGACGTCGTCGCGCGCCACGAGAGTCTGCGCACGATCTACGGCGAGCCGGACGGCCGACCGGTGCAGCGGGTGCTCGATCCCGCCGCCGCGCCGATCGCGCTTGCTCGCCAATCGGTCGGCGAGCGGAGCCTGGACGCCGAGCTCGCGGCGATCGCCGCGCGTCCGTTCGACCTCGCGGCGGCGCCACCCGTGCGCGTGGCACTGCTCGACGACGGCTCCCGCGGCCAGCTGCTGCTGCTCGTGCGCCACGAGATCGCGGCCGACGAGTGGTCGGTCGTCACCCTCGTCGCCGACCTCGCGCAGGCCTACGCCGCGCGGCTGGAGGGCGTGGCGCCGGCGTTGCAGGCGCTGCTCCTCCAGCCCGCCGACCATGCCCTCTGGCTGCGTGACCTGCTCGGCGACGCCAGCGACCCGGCCAGCCGGCTCGCGCGGCAGCTGGCCTGGTGGCGCGGATCGCTGGCCGGGCTGCCCGACGAGATCTCGCTGGGTACCGCCCGGCCGCTCGCCGCCGTGACAGACGACGCCGGCGCTAGCGTCGAGTTCGAGCTCGACGGGCCGCTGCACCGCGCGCTGCGCGCGGTCGGCCGAACGCACGGTGCGAGCCTGTTCATGGTGGTGCAGACCGCGCTGGCGATCGTGCTGACCGACCGCGGAGCGGGCCGCGACCTGCCGATCGCCGCACTCGTCGCCGGCCGCGACGAGGCGGTGCTCGACGACGTCGTGGGCTCGTTCGCGAACCTCGTCATCCTGCGCACCGACACCTCCGGCGGGGGATCCTTCGGCGAGCTGCTGGCCCGGGTTCGCGACAACGACCTGGCCGCGCTGGACCACGCCGACGCGCCCTACGACGTCGTCGCGCAGGCCGCTGGCCGCTCACGCGCGCCGCAGGTCCTGATCGTCCACCACCAGGCCGCGCGTCTGGATCCGCTGGGAGGCCACACGCTTGAGCTGGAAGCGGTGCCGACCGGCAGCGTGCCCCACGATCTCGTGCTGAGCTTCTACGAGGGGGCTCCCCGCGATCCGGTCGAGTGCGTCCTCGAGTATCGCTGCGCGTGCATCGACGCGGCGAGGGCGCGGGATCTGGTCGACGGGTTGGTCGCCGTCCTGCGCGACGCCGCCGGCGAGGCCGGCCACGGCTGACGGCGCGGTGGGGTCATCCGCCGAGGAAGACGTGCTCGGGATGGGGGTGGCTGAGGAAGTCGTGGTGTGAGATCTCCCAGCCGTACGCACCGGCGTGATGGAAGACCAGCACGTCGCCCGCGCGGACGCGCGGCACGACGACGTCGCGCGCCAGCACGTCCTTGGGACTGCACAGCTCGCCCACCACGGTGACCGGCTCGTCGTGCAGCTCCGGGCGGGCGGCGGCGGAGCGCCAGCGATCGACCGGGAGCACGCTGAACGGATGGCTGTGCTGCCAGGACGCCGGCAGCCGGAAGTGGTGCGTCCCGCCGCGCACGAGCAGGTAGTTGACGCCGTGGTTGCGCTTGATGTCCAGCACCTCGACGGCGTAGCTGCCGCACGCGGCGACGAGGAAGCGCCCGCACTCGAAGTCGATCTCCCGCCAGTGCGCGGGGAACGTCCGCTCGACGAGATGACCGAGCTCGTGCGCGAAGCGCGCCCAGTCGAACGCCGTGCTCAGATCCGCGTAGTCGACGCCGATCCCGCCGCCGACGTTGAGCACCTCGCAGCGCAGCCCGAACGCCTGCTCCCAGCCGGTCACCTTGCGCCGGTAGAGATCGAGCAGCTGCAGATGGGCGTCCGCGGACAGGTTGTTGGACAGGGAGTGCAGGTGGAAGCCGGCGAGCCGGACGCCGGGCAGCTCGACCGCCGCGCGGACCGCGTCGGGGAGCGTCGACTCGTCGATCCCGAACTGCGTGGGGCCCCCGGCCATGGCGAGCGTCGCCGCCGGAAACGGGCCGCCGAGGTTCACGCGCAGGAGCACGTCGGCGCGGCGGCCGGCGCGCATGGCGACCTCGGACACACGGTGCAGCTCGAGCACGCTCTCGACGTGCAGCCGCGCGACGCGCTGCTTGAGCGCCTGCGCGATCGCCTGCGCCGTCTTGACGGGGCCGCCGAACAGCACCGGGATCTGCTCGCCGACGGCGCGCGCCTTGATCAACTCGCCCGCGGAGGCCACCTCGAAGCCGTCGACGAGCGGCGCCAGGGCGTCCAGCAGCGGGCGCGCGCTGTTGGCCTTCATCGCGTAGAACATCCGGCAGCGGTCGGGCAGCGCCGCGACGACCTCGCCGACGTGCTCGGCGAGCCCGCACAGGTCGTAGCCGTACAGGCACACCGGCTCGTCGCCGGCCGCCCGCCGCGCGATGAGCGCGCCGAGCTGCGCGGGCACCGCGGGGCTCAGCGTGGTCACCGCGTCTCCCCGCGATGCGCCGCCAGATGCGAGCGCAGGGCCCGCGCCGCGATCCCGCGCTCGTCGCCCAGCACGAACGCGCCGACCCCGGCTGCGCGCCATGCCTGCTGGTCCTGCAGGGCACGCGGGATCGCGCAGAACGGGACGCCGTGCGCCGCGCAGGTCGCCTGCACCTGCGCCAGCGCCGCGCGCACGACGGGGTGGCGGGTCTGCCAGGGCACCCCGTAGGACTGCGACAGGTCGGCGGCGCCTTCGAGGACGAGGTCGATGCCGCCGCCGGCGAGGATCCTCGCAAGCCCGTCGACGGCCTCGGCGTCCTCGATCATCGCGACGAGCATGATCTCCTCGTTGGCCGCCCGCACGTACTCGGTCAGCTCGAGGCGGCCGAAGCCCGGGACGCGTCCGCCGTTGAGGCTGCGCATGCCCTCGGGGGCGTAGCGCGCCGCCTGAATCGCAGCGTCGACGTCGGATCGCCGGCGCACGTGCGCCACCACGACCCCCATCGCTCCGGCGTCGAGCGCGCGCAGGATCGCGTTCGGCGCCTGCTCGGGCACCCGCACGAACGGCGTCAGCTGCACCGCCTCAGCGGCCCGGATGAGATGCTCGAGCTCCTGCGGGTCCACGAGCGTGTGCTCGGAGTCGAGGATCACGAAGTCATAGCCGGCGCAGCCGATCAGCTCGACGAGCGTCGGGTCCGGTATCGAGCAGAACAGCCCGAAGACCTCATCGCCGCGGGCGAGCTTGGCCTTGACCGCGTTGGGTCTCAGCATCGCGGCGGCGGCTGGCTCAGCGGGTTTGGCACGGCGTGCAGGCACAGCTCGGTGTCGGGCAGCAGCCGGCGGGTGGTCAGCTTCTCCACGGCGATCGTGGGTTTGCGTACGTCGAATAGGGCGAAGCGGTCGGCCAGCTCGGGGAAGCGGCGCTGGTAGGCCGTCACCACGTCGCTTACGATCGCCCAGAAGTCGCGCTCGGGGAGGTCGTAGGCGTCGGCGAGGAAGATGCCCAGCTCGCCGATGTTGATGAAGACGAACGCGTCGAGCAGGAAGTCGGCGACGAGGTCGAGGTCGTCGGTCTCGAGGAACGAGTTGCGGTTCTGGTGATGGGCGGGCGTCGGGGCCAGCCGCGGGCACAGCTGCGGCTCGGCGAGCTGCGCGCGCGCGAACCGCACCCCGTCGTGGAAGTCCTTCAGCGCGACCCGGGTGGGCACGCCATCGCGGTGCAGCAGCACCATGTTCTGCGCGTGCGCCTCCAGCGCGATGCCGTGACGGCAGAGCAGATGCAGCAGCGGAACGGCGCTCACCTCGACGACGTACGACACCCACGCCGCGACACCGAGCGCACGCACCCATCCGTCGACGAGCGGCGTGCCGTCGCGCTCACGTGCGGTCAGCCCGTTGAAGGGGACGGCCTGCTCGCCCGGATCGAGCCGGGGGTGCAGGCTCTCGCGCCAGATGCAGGCCAGCGTGCCGTAGCCGTCGGCGCGCGCGAGGCCCGCTGCCGCGGGCGGGCTGACCGAGCTGCCCATCACCTCGCCGAGTAGCACGGTCCGCAGCTCGTCGCGCAGGAACGAATCGCCGGCGACGACGCGCGCCAGCCAGTCGGACACGAGCGGCGCGTTGTGCACGGTGTGCGGCGCGAGCACCCGGCTCGTCGAGGTGTTCACGATCGACAGGGCGAGCTTGAGGTACGGGCGCTGCGGCGCGTCCACGCAGGCCAGCGTGCGGATCGACTGCTGCGCGACGAAGCGATGCGGGTCCTCGCCGAGCACGAGCAGATCGCCGGCGGCGAGTTGCTCGGCAAACGCTCGCGCGACCTTCTCGCGCCACTGCCAGGGGTGCACCGGCAGCAACGTGAAGCCGTCCGGAGCCTCGCCTGCCGCCCGAATCGTCTGCGCGAAGTCCTCCAGCGTGGCGACGTCCAGCTGCCCGCCCAGGAACGGCGCCTCGCGCACTGAGCCCGACAGCGACACCGCGGTGATGCCGCGCCGCGCCGCGAGCCACAGCGGACGCAGCGGCTCGGCGAACTCCGGGCCGAACGCGAGGTTGTCCGCGACGTCGAACCCGACGCGTGACTTGTACGTCGGGTGGTAGCGATGCCCGTCCATGATCGTCGCCTCGAGCGCGTCGTAGCCCGCGCCCGCGAGCACGTCCCCGCGCCGCTCGCGCACGTACTGGGCCAGCGCGTCCTTGACGAGCGTCTCCTCGAGCTCGTGGGCAAAGCGCGCGAGCTGCTGCGGGTCGGCCTCCAGCGCGTCCCGCAGCTCGCCGAGCAGGAGTGTGACCGAGGCCGCCTCGCGATCCTCGCCGGCGGCGACGCGTCGCACCGGGGCTGACCCCACCGCGACGCGGTCAAAGCCCTGCCGGCGCCACGTCTGAAAGACATACTGCACGGGCTCGCCGCGCTCGTCGACGCCGTCGGCGATCACGGCCCCCGCCTCACCCGCGCGCACCCGCAGGACTCCTTCGTAGAGCAGCGACTCGAGCAGCTGGCGCAGCAGCCTGCGCCGCACGACGGCGAAGGTCGGCGCGGTCAGCGCCCGCTGGACGAGCTCTGCCGTCACGACCTACGGCTTCCTCAGCGGGTTGGCGACGTCGACGTACAGCGGCCGCTCGGCGCAGCCGGCGAAGCGGCTGACGAGGTTCGCCTTGGCGGGTAGCGCCGCCGCGATCAGCAGCCGCGTCGCGTACGGCTCGGCGTCGCGCCAGCTCGCGATGGTCTCGCGCGCCACCGCCCACAGCCGCTCCTCGCCACCGTCGGCGTGGCGGCCAAGCACGCTGACCACGTGCCCGAGCTGGTTGGTCACCGCGTGATAGCGCAGTCGCAGCCACGCCTCGCCGTCGTCGTAGACGACGGGGCTGCCGGCGGGCAGCGCGTCGAGCATGCCGGTGGCCGCCAAGCGCTGGCGGCTGGCGCTCGCGCCTTCCATGTCGCGCACCCAGACGCGGGTAGGCCAGCCGCCGTCGGTGCACAGCAGCGTGTTCTGCACGTGCGCCTCGAAGCTCAGGCCGTCGCGGGCGAACACCGTCAGCAGCGGCCGCAGCGAGATGTCGAGGAAACGCCGCAGCCACTCCGCCGCGTCACCGGCCTCCCGCACGCAACGCACGAGCTCCGGCGGCTCGCCGCCGGGCCCCTCCTCCAGCAGGCCCGCCAGGACGCGCGGCGCTGCGCCGTTCGTCGCGAACGGGTGCTGGCGAAAGAGGACCGCGAAGTCGCCCGCCAGCTCGTCGCCGACCACGCCAGGGTCGAGCATGCGAAAGCCGGTCTCCAGCAGCACGCCGAAGCCGTCGTGCGACCAGCCACCGGCGAGGTGGGCGACCAGCGCGCTGGCGTCGGTCGCCCGCCGCACGTGCTCGACGGGGTTGGTGCGCACGAAGTTCGTGATCCGCACGTGCAGCGCCAGCTTCCACGCGGTCTCGAAGTCCGCGGCGCACACGGTCCGCACCGACGAGGTCGCGTAGACCTCGCGCCCGCGCGGGCCGAGCGGGATGACATCGCCGACGGCGACGAGCGCAGCAACCGCCGGGAGCCCCAGCAGGTAGCGGGCCTGCCACGGGTGGGCCGGGAGCAGCGCGTGCCCGGGCGGCGCCGCGGCGGCGAGCTCGTCCGCAAACCAAGCGCCGGGCGCGACGCGCCGCTCGACCACCAGACGCTGCGCGACCGCGAAGAAGTGCAGCGCGAACGCGGCGCCGAGCTCGGGGGCGTAGCGGACGAGGTCGGCGTCGGCGAGCCCCTCCGCGCTCTTCGGCGTCGGGTGAAACGGGTGGCCGAGCAGCAGCGACTGCTCGGCGTGGCGCGTCAGCGCGTGCGCGTCGCCGTGCGGTGCCGCCGCTCTGCCACGGCGTACGTAGCGCTCGGTACGCGCGATGCTGTTGGCGATCGCGGCCCCCAGCTCCGCCTTGCACGCCGCCCCGGCGCCGTCTCCCTGGGCGGCGGCGAGCTCGCTCAGCAGCGCGTCGACGAAGGCGTCGTGGTGCAGCGCGGCGCGCTGCCCGTCGGACTGCTCGAGCATGATCGCGTCACCGTACTCGTGGTGGCCGCAGGCCGACCGGTGGCTGACGTCGGCGATCAGCGCGCGCCTCCCGGCGGGCAGCGGGATGCGCAGCGGCCCGGGCTGGAGGACGTGGATCCCGGCTTCGCGCACGAACGCGTTGAGCAGCCGCTGCCGGGCGGCGCGCCGCGCGACGTCGGTCGCGCTCACTGACGCACCAGCCCGGCCGACGGCGCCATCGCCACTCCCTGCGCTCGGTGGTGGTGGTCGCTTCGCAGCGCGAGCAGCGCGGCGACGGCCAGCAGCCCGCCGATCGCCACGAAGGTCGCCGGCGCGGGCAGCAGGGCCACGGCGGCCGCGCCCAGAAGTGGCCCGACGATCTGGCCGAGATCCAGCACGCTGGTGGCGAAGCCGATCCCGGTGCCACGCAGGCGGTCGCCCATCATGTGGCTGACCACGTAGAGCACCGACTGCGTCAGCGCGGCGAAGCAGAAGCCCTGGGCGATGCGCAAGGGCACGAGCGCCTCCGGCGAGCCCGGGACCGACTGCAGGGCGACGAAGAGGCCACAGGATCCGGCCGCAACCGCGAATCCCCGGTGGGCCGGACGCCGGTCGTTGCGCCGGCCCCACCACGGGCCGCCCGCCGAGGACGCGGCCCAGGTCATCGCGTGCAGCACCCCGACCCAGACGGTTGCGGCGGCGACCGAGCCTGTGACCCGCTCGACCTGCACGGCGAACACGACGATCAGCGCGAACACGGCTGCCTGCGCGGCCAGCCCGGCCAGCAGCAGGTTGCGTCCATGCGGCACCCGCAGCAGCCAGCGGGCGGCTCCGCGCACGCGGCGCCCGCCGGCGTGCGCCCGGGGCGCGCGGGCGGGCTCCCGGAGCAGCAGCACCGCGCTCGCGCTCGCGCAGATGAGCAGGCCGGCCACCACGCCGAACACCAGGTCGAAGCCGCACTCGCTCGCGAGCACGCCGCCGAGCAGCGGGCCGAGCACCGCTCCAGCGGCGGTGGCACCGAACAGGCCTCCGAGGGCGCGCCCTCGCCGCTGCGGCTCCGCCAGCGAGCTGGCGTACGTCGCGGTGGCACCGGCCACCCCACCGCACGCCCCCTGCAGAAGGCGGCACATCAGAAACGCCTCGGGTGTTCGTGCCACGGCCATGAGTCCGACGGCGACGCCAAGCCCGGCATACGCCCGCACGACCATCGGCTTACGGCCGTAGCGATCGCCGACCGCGCCCCAGAGGGGGGCGGAGATGACCTGGGTGATGGCAGGCGCCGCCAGCGAGACACCAGTCCACCACGGGATGTCGTCTTCGGGCGTGCCGATCCCGGCGAGGTAGAACGGCAGCAGCGGCACGACGACCGTGAGGCCGGCGGTGGCGGTGAATTGGCCGGTCCACAGGACGCCGAACGCCCGCCGGCGCTGGGTGCGCGACATCAGCAGACCCCCACCCGCAGCAGCGGGTTGCCGATCTCGCCCGTCGCGGCGGGCATGCTCACGCCGCTGGAGCTCCCCTGGCGCAGCAGGGGCCCGAGCACCTGTCGGGTCGGCCACGTCGGCGCCCGCAGCAGCTGCGTGTGCACGACGTCCTCGACGTGCGCGGGCAGATCCAGGTCGGCGAGGCAGCCGCTCAGCGCGGCGCGCAGCTGGTCCCAGAACACCGCCTCGGCGACGCCGTAGTGGCGGCCGAGGGCGTCGGCGATGCCGTAGAGGTTGACCTGGAAGCCGAGCGTCTGCAGGTAGCCGATCAGCGCTTCGGGGCTCTCGAGCCGCAGCGACTGCGGCGCCCCCGGCGTGACGCGATAGCCGGGATCGGGCACGCCGGCGGCCTCCATCCACCCGGGATACAGGCGCAGCGTGTCATGGTCGCGCAGCACGAATCGCTGCGGCCGCCCGTCGCGCAGGGTCACCACGACGTTCTGACCGTGCAGCTCCGGCAGGACGCCGTAGCGCAGGAAGCCGAGACCCACCTCCGCGAACGCGGCCGCGAGCCCGCGGAAGAAGGCCACCGGGTCGAGGTCGTCGCGGATGGCCGAGCCGAGCGTGTCCCACTCGTGCGCGGCCAGGGCCGCCATCGGCAGCGCGAGCGTGTCGGGCTCGAGAACCTCGGTGGGATACGTTCGCAGCTGCGCGGCGAGCTGCCCCGACCGGTCGCCGAACTCGTCGCCGTCCCAGCCGCACCACGTCCGCTCGTCGCAGAGCGACACCCGGCGGCGTAGCGCCGGATCACGCTGCAGCAGCGCGCGCATGAGCCGCTCGCCGCGCTCGCCGTTGTCGAGGTAGCGCGGTGGCAGCAGCCGCGTCGCGCCGAGCGTGGCGATGCCGAGCGGCAGCTTGACGTGGCGCGTCTGCACCGGCGAGCACAGGGTGCGCAGCGATGCGGTCGGGCGCAAGCGGCCGATGCTCCGCGCGACCGGGCGCACGAGCCCGGCCTCGAGCTCGGGCGCGAAGACGCGCCCCAGCACGTGGTCGCGCTGCCAAGGATGCACCGGCAGCAGACAGAACTCGTCGCCGAGCGCGGCCGCCGCCGCGGCGAGGCGCTCCCGGTCCGCGGGCTCGAGCAGCAGGTCGGCAAGCCGGTCGGCGCCCGCGCTTGCGCCAAAGCGCAGGTGCTCGGCGCGCACCCCCACCCAGTCCAGGCCGAGGACGTCGGGACGCATCGGCCCGTACTGCGCCAGCTCGTGGCTGCTCCAGCCGGCCGCCGCCCGAGCGGTGGGATGAAATGGCCGGCCGCGCGTCGCGGCAAGCCGCTCGCCAGCGAGCAGGTCGCCGGGCCGGGGCGTGAGGTCATGGCGCCTCGCCAGCGTCACGCCGGCGTGCTCGACCGCCGCGCGGACGTCACATGCGATCCGTTCGGCTTCGCCGGCCTCCGCGTCTGCGACCAGGCGCAGCAGCTCGTCGGGGGCAAGCTCGCGCCCGCCGAACACGACGGGCCCGCGCGCGAGGCGATGGCGCTGCAGCCCGTCGCACTCGCGCAGGCGCAGGCGCACGGAGCCGGCGCCCACCGGCACGCGATACCAGCCGTCGCCGGCATCCGAGGGCGTCGGCTCGCCGAAGCCGAACAGGCGCTCGGCGATGAGCGTGTCCACGAGGTCGCCCATCACCAGCTCGGTGGCGGTCCCGCTCAGTACAGGTCCAGCCACGTGCCGACTCCTTGCCGCTTGGCGCGCAGGTACACCTCGGCGGCGCATGCGATGTCCTCGATGGCGATGCCCATCGGGTTGAGCAGGATGATCTCGTCGTCGCGCTCGCGCCCGGGCCGGCGTCCGCTGACGACCTCGCCGAGCTCGGCGTGCAGCCGCTCGCGCGAGAACAAGCCCTCGAGCACGAGCTGGTTGAGGAGCTTCTTCTCGCGGTTGCTCTGATCCCAGTCGTCGACGACGACCTTGTCCGCGCCGAGGAAGACGTCCTTGTGCACGTCCATGATCGACACGTTGCTCACGAACGCCCCGGGCCGCAGCCACGAGAACGGGAGGTAGGGCCGGTCGGTCACGGTGCACGTGATGACGACCTCGCCCGCGCGGACGGTCTCCTCCGCGCTGGCGGCGATCCGGACGACGACGTCGGTGTGCTGTTCGCGGAGCCGCTCGGCGAGGGCGCTTGCGGCGTCGGGCCGGGCGTCGTACAGATGAATCGCCTCGATCCACTCGAACTGCTCGAGCAACCCGGTGACGTGGGTACGACCGATCACGCCACAGCCGACGAGCGCGACCTCGGTGAAGCGCCGGCGTGCGAGGTGCTGTGCGGCGAGGCAGGTGACCCCCGCGGTGCGCCAGGCGCTGATCAGGCTGCCTTCGAGGATGCCGATCGGGTAGTTCGTGCGCGGGTCGTTGAGCACGATCACGGCGCTCGCCCGCTCGAGGCCGGCGACCTGCGGATTGTCGTGCTTGCTGCCGATCCACTTCAGGCCCGAGACGCCAGGGTCACCGATGTGGGCCGGCATGGCGATGATCCGATCGGCGATGTGGCCATTGGTCCCGCTGGCCCGCAGGTAGGGCTTGAGCGGCTGCACCGTGTCGCCCTCCGCGTGCGCCGTCAAGGCTCTGCGCAGGGCCTGCATGTAGAGGTCGGACTGCGCGCCGCCCACGGCCTCCACGTCGCGCCGGCTCAGGTACAGCACCCGGGGGCTGCCTTGCGAGTTGCGTTCGGTGGTGATCGACACGGGACGTCTTCAGCCGGACGCGGCGCGGCGGGCGCGAGCGGCCGCCAGCCAGTCGTCGTCGTAGACGAGGTCGAGGTAGCGGTCACCGCGGTCCGCGAAGATCGCCACGACGCGACACGGCCGCGGCAGGGCAGGCAGGGTGCGAGCGAGCGCCGCGACGACCGCGCCGCTCGATCCCCCGGCGAAGATGCCCTCCGCCATGAGCAGCTCGCGGCAGCCGAGCGCCGCATCGACATCATCGACGTGGACGACCTCGTCGATCTCCTCGGGCCGGCACAGCTCCGGCACGCGGCTGGACCCGATGCCGGGCAGCTCTCGCTCGCCGGCCGGGGCGCCGAAGATCACCGAGCCGACCGCGTCGACCGCGATCACCCGCAGGCCGGGAAAGCGCTCGCGCAGCCGGCGCGCGCAGCCCAGGATGCTGCCGGTCGTGCTCACCGCCGCGAAGAGGTACTCCGGCGGGTGCACGAGCTGCTCGCTCAGCTCGGCGCCCGTACCGTGGTAGTAGGCCTCCCAGTTGCGCTCGTTGGCGTACTGGTTGACCCAGATCGCATCGGGCACGGCGGCCACCAGCTCCTTGACGCGGCGCAGGCGGCTGTGCAGATATCCGCCGGCGTGATCACGCTCAGAGACGATCTCGACGTCCGCGCCGAGCCCGCGCAGGATCGCGACGTTCGCCCGCGTCGTCTTCGGGTCCACGACACAGGTGAAGCGCAGGTCGTGGATGCGCGCGGCGATCGCGAGTGCGATGCCGAAGTTGCCCGAGCTGCTCTCGATCAACCGGCTGCCCGGCGGGATCGACCCTTCGCGCAGGCCGGCTTCCACGATGTGGCGCGCGGAGCGGTCCTTCATGCTGCCCCCCGGATTGAGCAGCTCCAGCTTGGCGAGCACCTCGACGTCCGGCTCCGGGAACAGGCGGCGCAGGGTTACGACAGGTGTGTTTCCGACGCAGTCAAAGACCGAATCGCATACCGGCTCGACAGCGGACGTACACAGAGACTCGACCGCGGGCACGGGAACGGGCCCGGCCACGGACTCGACGGGGGGCATAGACGACTGGCCTTCCGCTTCGGGGACAGGACGAGCAGTCGGGGCCAACCCGGCCACTCACGGTTAGGGCACCCTTACAAAGGAGGGTCCCCGAGGTCGGGAACCCTAAACTCGGTTCGGGCTCCGATTTTCAGCGAAGCTGACTAATCCAACAAACGCGCCCACACCAAGATCTGGACCAACCTCGGCGGGAGTGTTAGGGTGCCCTCGCTGGGCTGGTAAGGCTAGGCTGAAATCATGGATCGATGGGGGGATCGTATGCGAAGGATGATCGGCGTTCTGGTCGCCGCCGCGACGGCACTTGCGATCGGTGCATGTGGCGACGACGACGAGGCAACGACCTCCCCGGCAGACCAGGGAGACGCACAGCCCCGTCGCGTCGTCCACGCGATGGGCACCTCACAGATCACCGGTACCCCCAAGCGCGTGGTGGTGCTGGACACGGGTGAGCTCGACAGCGCCGTCGCGCTCGGAGTCAAGCCGGTCGGCGCCGTGGAGCCGATCGCCGCCGCCGGCTTCCCAGCGTATCTGGGCGACACCGTGAAGGACGCCACGGTCGTGGGCACGATCGAGCAGCCGAACATCGAGGCGATCGCCGCGCTCAAGCCGGATCTGATCCTGTCGAGCAAGCTGCGCCATGAGGCGATCTGCGACCAGCTCAGCCGCATCGCTCCGACGGTGTTCACCGAGGAGGTGGGTGTCGCGTGGAAGGAGAACTTCGCGCTGCACGGCCGCGCCCTCGGCAAGGCGGACGAGGCACGCCGGCTTCAGACCGAGTACGAGACCAAGGCCGGCGACCTCGGTGAGGAGCTCGGTGAGAAGCGCGCCCGCACCGCGGTCTCGGTCGTGCGCTCCGTCGGCGACGAGGTGCGCATCTACGAGAAGGCGAACTTCCTCGGCACGATCCTCGAGGACGTCGGGCTGCCCCGGCCGCCGGCGCAGGACGACCAGGAGTTCACCAGCACCGCTACGGATGAGCGGATCCCCGCCCTCGACGGTGACGTCATGTTCCTGTCGCGCTTCGGCGACGACCACCGGCTGCTCGGCCGGCTGCAGAAGAACCGCCTGTGGTCGCAGCTTCGGGTCGTGCGTGCCAAGCGCGTCTACGAGGTGCCCGACGACCTGTGGTTCCTCGGCATCGGCAACCTCGCCGCACGCAGCATCCTCGACGGGTTGCGCACGATCCTGGTGAAGGGCCAGCGCCTGCCAGGCGACGACGGGAATCCCGCCACAGCGTGATCGCCGGTCCGTCGACCCCGATCGGCACAGCGCAGGCCGGCGAGCGCGCGCTTCCCGGCCCGGTGGTGCTCGTGCTGGGGGCCGCGGCGCTCACCGTCGTCGCGGGTGCGGGGCTCATGCTCGGCGCGTCGACGGTGTCCGCGACGGGCGTCGTGAGCGCGCTGACGGCGTTCGACGGCTCGGCGCAGGACGTGACGGTCGTCGACGTTCGCCTGCCGCGCGTCGTCGTGGCGGCGGTCGTGGGCGCCTCGCTGGGGGTGGCGGGCGCACTGATGCAGGCGATCACCCGCAACCCGCTGGCCGAGCCATCGCTGCTCGGCGTCTCGTGGGGAGCGGCACTGGCCGCGGTCGGCGCGCAGGTCGTGGCGGGCATCGGCACTGCGGCGGCCCTCGTGCCGGTGGCGATCGGCGGCGCCGCCATCGCGGGACTGCTCATCGTCGTGCTGGCGGCCAGCGGCCGCGCCGGTCTCACGCCCGAGCGCCTCATCGTCGCGGGCGCCGCGGTCAGCGGGCTGCTGGCCGCGCTCGTGCAGGGGCTGCTCGTCCTCGACAGCGAGAGCCTGGAGGTCGCCCGCCGCTGGCTGGCCGGCTCGCTGACCGGCGCGAGCTGGAACGCGCTGGGCGCCGCGGCGCCGTACCTGGCCGCGGGCACAGTGCTCAGCGCCGGCCTGGTTCGCCCGTTGTCGGCGCTGGCGCTGGGCGACGACGTCGCGCGCGGGCTGGGCGTCCGGACGGGCCTCGTCAAGGGCGTCGCCGCGGTGGCCGTCGTCGCCCTCGCCGGCGGCTCGGTGGCGCTGGCCGGCCCGATCCTCCTGGTCGGACTCGCCGTGCCGCACGCGGCGCGCGTGCTGGTCGGTCGTGATCTCGCCCCCCTGCTGATGGCCTGTGCCGTGCTGGGCGCGGTGCTGCTCATCGTCAGCGACATCGTCGCGCGAATCGCGGTCGCGCCCGAGGAGCTGCCGGTCGGCGTCATGACCGCGCTGGTCGGCGCGCCCGTCCTGCTGCATATCGCCCGCCGGGGTGTGACGAGCGCGTGATCTCGGGATTGCGCTTGCGCCTGCTGCCCGCGCCGGCGCCCGGAGCCGCGCGAACCCCGCTGGTCCTCGTCGCGACCTCCCTCGTCGGGATGGCTGCCTTCATCGTGACGCTCGGTCTCGGAGAGGTGTCCGTTCCCCCCGCCGACGTCGTCCGCGCGCTGTTCGGACAGGCCGACGTCGACGGAGCGTTCGTCGTGACCGAGCTGCGCCTGCCGCGTGCGCTCGTGGCATGCTGCGTCGGCGCCGGCCTGGCGGCGGCGGGCGTGGTCCTCCAAGGCCTGACGCGCAACGCGCTCGCCGCGCCCGAGCTCGTGGGGGTCTCGGCGGGAGCCCACGCCGCCGCGATCGTCGTCATCGTGCTGCTCCCCGACCTGCCGGTCTCCGCCCTGCCGGCCTGCGCGTTCGCCGGCGCGCTGGCCACGAGCGCCCTGGTCTACGGGTTGTCGTGGCGCCGCGGAACCTCGGGCTCGCGGTTGCTGCTCGTCGGGATCTCCGTCACGACGGTCGGGTACGCGGTCGTGCTCGGTGTCGTGTCGACGGTCGAGGACCTCATCCACGCCAGCCAGCTGGTGACGTTCATGGCCGGCAGCATCTACGGCCGTGGCTGGTCGGAGTTCGGCGCC